>OBPS01000089.1_pt1 | contig 12575 bp, 8 predicted proteins | sample 1534661 | NCBI WGS metagenome assembly OBPS01 (sample SAMEA3275493, study PRJEB22092) | marine metagenome | biome: ENVO:00000447 marine biome; feature: The site is in the outerpart of the Oslofjord; material: ENVO:00002010 seawater | collected 2014-06-20T10:00:00+00 | depth 1 m
GTATGCTACCGATGGAAAAAATTAAGGCAGCTGTCTTAGAGAATCTCGGCCCTCCAGAGAAGAAAGACCTGAATATCGGATTCGTTCCGATCACTTGCGCAACTCCAATCATCATGGCCCAGCCAATGGGGTTCTATGAGCGCTATGGACTGAATGCGAAGGTGATCAAGACAGCCGGGTGGGCTGTGGCCCGTGACAAGTCACTCAATGGAGAATATGACGCGTCACATATGTTAACACCCATGCCCCTAGCGATGACACTCGGCGCAGGTTCGTCAGCTGAGCCTTACATTATGCCCGCGGTAGAAAATATTAACGGTCAGGCGATTGTCCTTTCAAACCAGCACCTTGACAAACGCGACCCGAAGCAGTGGAAAGGGTTTACGTTTGGTGTGCCGTTCGAATACTCGATGCATAACTTCTTACTGCGTTACTACGTCGCAGAGTATGGCTTAGATCCGGATAAGGATATTCAAATCCGTGTAGTTCCACCGCCAGAGATGGTCGCGAATCTGAGGGCGGGTAATTTGGACGGTTACTTGTCACCTGATCCGTTTAATCAACGAGCTGTTTGGGAGAAGATCGGATTCATCCACACCTTAACGAAAGATATTTGGGAAGGGCATCCTTGTTGCGCCTTCGCCTGCTCGGCGAAGTTTGCTGAGACGATGCCTAATACTTATGGAGCGCTTCTCAAAGCGATCATTGATGCGACTCAGTACGCATCTAAAACAGAGAATCGGAAAGAAATCGCTGAGGCAATTAGTCCTACCAACTATTTGAATCAGCCAGTCCCTGTGGTCGAACAGGTCTTAACAGGGCGTTACGCAGATGGATTGGGCGCCGTTCAAAACGTGCCAGATCGAATCGACTTTGATCCGTTCCCATGGCATTCGATGGGTGTCTGGATTCTTACCCAGATGAAGCGTTGGGGTTATATCGACAAAGATATCGATTATCACAAAGTTGCGGAACAGGTTTACTTGGCCTCGGATGCTTCCAAAGTAATGACTGATCTTGGTTATCCGTCACCAGATAAAACGTACAAGCTCCATACCATCATGGGTAAAACGTTTAATCCTGCTGAGCCGGAAGCCTACGTCAACTCATTTGCGATTAAACGGAGCTAACACTATGAGCGCCTTCCAAACACGTTCTTTAGTTTTGTCGATATCGATACTGGTCTTTTTGTTGGGAATTTGGGAGATGTCCATTCCGGCAAAAGAAGCGGTTGGAGAGTTGACAGAGTATGAGATCTTGATGGGAGGCGCAGCTCCTAAAGCGGGTGTGCCACCTCCATCCGAGATCTTTCTGAAAGCTTTTAACGAGCTATCAAACCCATTCTATGATGCTGGTCCAAATGATAAGGGGATTGGAATTCAGATCGGGTATTCGCTCTATCGAGTTCTTACCGGATACGGTCTCGCGGCTTTAGTAGCAATCCCACTCGGCTTTCTAATTGGCATGTCGCCGTTAATGTACAGGGCGTTAGACCCTTTTATTCAGGTGTTGCGGCCTATCTCACCACTTGCTTGGATGCCTCTTGCGCTTTTTATTATTCAAGACAGCGAGGGCAGTGCAATTTTTGTGATTTTCATCTGCTCGATATGGCCGATGCTAATCAATACAGCCTTTGGTGTCGCAGGTGTTCGAAAAGACTGGGTAAACGTTGCAAAGACTCATGAGCTGAGTGTCTGGAAAACTGCGTATTTGGTCATTCTTCCTGCAGCAGCTCCAACAATTTTGACAGGAATGCGAATTTCAATAGGAATCGCCTGGCTGGTCATCGTAGCTGCAGAAATGCTAGTTGGCGGAACAGGTATTGGTTATTACGTCTGGAATGAGTGGAATAACTTGGACCTTACGTCAGTCATCTTCTCAATTCTTATGATCGGAGTGGTCGGGATGCTACTTGATGCGATCTTCGGTCTTCTTCAAACCCGCGTTACATACCAGGAGTAATCAAATGGCTACAAGCTTTTTGAGCGTAGAAGGGCTTACGCAGAAGTATCCAAGCCCTGAGTCGGGCGAATTAACAGTATTTGAAAACCTCAATTTTAAGGTTAACAAAGGTGAGTTTATTTCAATCATTGGCCACTCTGGATGTGGCAAGTCGACAATTCTGAATGTACTCGCAGGGCTTGATGAAGCGTCATCGGGTGCTGTGATTATGGAAGGGCGGGAGGTTTCTGGTCCTAGTCTGGATAGAGGAGTGGTATTCCAAAATTACTCGCTTCTGCCATGGTTGTCTGCCTTGCGTAACGTCACATTTGCTGTTGAGTCTCGATATCCCGAGTGGTCTGCCGAGCAGGTCAATGCACATGCAATGAAATACTTGAGTTTGGTCGGGCTGAACGGGGGCGTTGAGCAAAGAAAGCCATCACAGCTGTCTGGTGGTATGAGGCAAAGAGTTTCTATCGCCCGTGCCTTTGCTACTCAGCCGAAGCTATTACTTCTTGATGAACCGTTTGGAGCATTAGATGCCCTGACTAGAGGCACCATTCAGGATGAGCTATTGAAAATATGGGCCGGAACAAACCAGACGGTTTTCATGATCACACACGATGTGGATGAGGCGATCTATCTGTCTGACCGCATCCTATTAATGAGTAATGGGCCTTACGCTAAAGTCGCCGAAAGTGTAGAGATTGAGATTGAACGCCCAAGGTCTCGGTCATCGATAGTAGATGATCCACTCTATTACGACATTCGTAACCACCTTGTTCATTTTTTAACTACTCGCTCTAAAGAATTTAGCGAGCTTTCTTCAGAGCAGGCGAAAGATCTTCCAAAGACCATCCGTCTCTCTCAGAAACAACCCTCAACCCCCAAACTACTAGCGTCTTAAAAGGAGACACTTTATGAATGCAGCAGAGCATTTAATTCCCTATATGAGTAAGGAAGAGGCTACCAGTTTGATCCTTACAGCAAAGAAGCGCCTTGGTCTTTCCTGGCAAGAGATCGCAGAAAGGATTGGAATGTCGCCAGTATGGACTCACTCCGCCTGTTTTGGAATGAACTCTATGCCCAAAGAAAAGGCGGAAGCCTTGGTAGACGTTTTAAAATTGCCGCCTGCCTGCATTGAAGCTCTCGAAGAGAAGCCTACTAAGATTTGGGAGCAAGCGGTCCCAACTGATCCAGCTATTTATAGGCTTTATGAGATCGTGGGCGTTTATGGACCGACCATTAAGGATTTGGTTCAAGAAAAGTTTGGCGACGGCATTATGTCAGCCATCGATTTTGAAATGTATATCGATAAAATCGAAGACCCGAAGGGTGACCGAGTCAAGGTGACTATGTCTGGTAAGTTTTTGGGCTACAAAAACTGGTAAGGGGAATGTGTGCTTTGAGGATCGCATTGGTCCTCAAAGTATGATCCATGTGTCCGATGTGGGCCGCCGATTTGCCGGCGCGCCCGACCGGATTCGAATCTCAGACCTCTTCCTCCGGAGGGCATTGACTTATCCAGTGCATTTCAGACTCGCGCCGTAAGTTCTGAAAAATCCTATAGCACATTCTGTAGCACACTTTTATTTTTAACCATAAATTCAATCATCTAGATGGCATGCAAGCTATTGCAATCCGTGGACATCGGTTCGATTCCGGTACGCCCTCCATAGTTTAAAGAATTGTGAGCTTGGCTTTTTAGCGAGTTGAGTCACTGCCACTCCGTCTTAGTTGTTCTATGGTCTCCTTTACTGTTCGATCACTAAAATGGATTAAAGCATTGTCGAGTGTGATAGGTGTTGACTTGCCCATCGGCGCCATGGAGAGCTAGCCTATAAATATGGCTGTGCAGTTTGAAAGGGATTCCATATCTTAGTCTGATCAATTTATATCCCCGTGACTGTGTCGCACAAAATAGAAAACTGGATATTCGATGGAAGTAATGCGTCAGTTTAAGTGCCGGTATCAATTAGCGCGCGAAGACTGATTTCTGGGTCTCCCATTTTTACGGACGGCCGCAAAACGACAGTTGTTTCGATGTCTGAAGCTGTTGATATTCAGACTGATTGTCTGCATATTCCGTAGCACACTTTGAATCGAGGACCGAAAGAAGCGCAGTCAGGAACCTTGGTCACTCTATTGGGTTTGGTTGACCAATTTCAGAATCCAAGAGTAAAGAAAATTGTTTCCAGCTACTCTGAAACCATTCATTACTTCGGGTCAGAGTCTAACGCTGTAGTCGCGAAGCTTCTTAATAATTATGTGACCTGCGTGACAGCAACAGTCCTTGTCGACGTGATTGAAGCGGCAAGGAAAAATCATGTAGATCTTCACAAGATGACTGAGATTTTAATGTCGAGTGCGGCGCGTAGCGGGACACTCGAAAAGATGGTGATACCAATTTTAGGAGAAGACTATAAAGGTCATTTATTTTCCGTTGACAATGCAATCAAAGACTTAGTTCTTGTCAGTCAGATTGTGGGTAAACAAGATTCTGACCTCGCCTTTGCTGCTGCTTCGAAATTGAGCCTACGAGAACATTCAAACGAGACTGTCTTAAGTGAATTGTTAAAACCAATAGGAGAATATTCATGAGTTATCAATTGAAGCTGAAGCACTTAATTGCAGGTGACTGGGTTGGAGGCTCTGATAGTTTTGAATCTTCTCCTAGCTCCGGCCCAAAGCATAGTTTTCCTTTAGGGACAGATGACTTGGTGGAGCAGGCAGTTCGAGCCGCCGAAGAAGCTTTCGTTACCTTTTCGCAAACGACCCGGGAGAGGCGGGCCCAATTCTTGCGGTTTATCGCGGAAGAAATTGAAGCGGTCGGGGCAGCGATTACAGCAATTGCCGGCGAGGAGACTGGCTTACCCGCTGCGCGATTGGACGGTGAGCGGGGGAGGACCTGTGGGCAACTGAGAATGTTTGCAGATGTCTTGGATAGGGGTGATTATTTAGATTGTCGCCACGATAAGGCACTGCCCGATCGAACACCGTTGCCGCGCCCAGATTTGCGACTGATGCAACTTCCTGTGGGGCCGGTAGCTGTGTTTGGTGCTTCCAATTTTCCACTGGCCTTTTCGACTGCTGGAGGTGACACAGCCTCAGCCTTAGCTGCGGGTTGTCCAGTCGTTGTCAAAGCGCATCAAGCGCATCCAGGAACAAGCGATCTTGTTGCGCAAGCGATTGCGCGTGCGATAGCTCGCACAAATATGCCAGATGGTGTGTTCTCCATGATCCATGGCGGAAGCAGGAAAGTGGGTGAGGCTCTTGTGAAACATCCATTGATTTCTGCTGTTGGCTTTACCGGTAGCCTTGTGGGTGGTCGAGCGCTATTTGACCTCTGCGCACAGCGTCCAAACCCTATCCCGTTCTTCGGTGAGCTTGGGTCAGTAAACCCGATGTTTATGCTTCCGGGAGCAGTATTGGAAAGGGGTGAGGAGATTGGTCGAGGTTGGGCTGCATCTCTGACCATGGGAGCTGGGCAGTTTTGTACTAATCCTGGGATTATTGTTGTGATGGAGGGTGAGCCAGCTGAGCGTCTGATCAATGCAGCTAGGGATGCGCTTGCTGATGCTGCACCTCAAACTATGTTGACTGATGGGATAGCTGCTGCCTATCAAGAAGGGCAAAAACAGATATCGAGTAAAGCGGGTGTTCGTAGTGTTCTCACATCGATGTGTGACCAAAGACAGGCAACTCCCTATCTTTATGAAACAGATGGAGCGACTTGGTTAGCAGACGAGTCACTTGGTCATGAAGTATTTGGCCCTTTGGGGCTTATTGTTAAGGTCTCAGATTTTGAGCAGATGCTCGAGGTTGCTAAGCATCTGGAGGGACAGCTAACGTGTACGTTACATACATCAGATGACGACTCGGATTATGGGCGTGCTCTGATGCCTATATTGACGCGTAAGGCCGGTCGTGTTTTGGCTAACGCGTATCCGACTGGAGTTGAAGTTTGTGATGCCATGGTTCATGGAGGGCCTTATCCAGCGAGCACCAATTTCGGTGCAACATCCGTCGGCAGTATGGCCATCCGACGCTTTTTACGTCCAGTTTGCTTTCAGGATATTCCGGATAATTTATTGCCTAAAGATCTCTGCTGACCGTCGGATTGAGGGAGTCGGGAATTTAGCTGCCCGACTCTCTTTCGGTGAGTATCCGTAACTGAGCCTCAATGTGATCGCGCACTTTTTTATATGACTGTAATCCAACGATCTATGGGGCCTGCATGAATCGCCCTGAGTTTTCAGGAGGCTTTTGACAATTTGTGGATTTGGATTCAATTTCGGTACTTTCCTCTAGTCAACCCACCATTCGTTGTTGATAGTAAAGTGCTTGGCGCTCTTTTTTCAGGATTGATTATTTTTTTGAGCGTAGCGCATCCTGAAGACTCACCTGACTAATACAACGATATCGCATGACACCATTATGTGAGGGCTTGTGCCCTCGTACTACGTAAAGTTTACGTTGGTTTAATTCTTTCAAAAGGGTTGAGTCGTTCAGATCCGAATCCATGCATCTGCATCTTAACCGGAGAGAAGTGTTGTATTACCACCAGCAGCAGTCGTATCGATGCAAAGATGGCGCTCAAAGATAACCGCACTCAAATCGGGATCTTCTGTGATGAGTGGAATGATCGGTCCAGTACGATGAGCTAACGCGATTAGGTACTCACGAGCATCGTCACCCCACCAAACAACTCCTGAAATATGATCGAGCGTAATCAGTTCCTTAGGCTTCAGGAATCCATTAATTCCTATTGCAATACCCCCCAACTCTACGATTCGTTCGACTTGCTCTTGAGTTGTTTTTTCCCCTGGGCCGAGACAAAGGATTGGACCTTTTTGAATAGATCGCAAATGATTAGTTTCTCCTGTCGGACCTGGCATCTCATCGAGTCGAATTTGTTTCTGATCTAATTGCTGTGAGAGGGATTTTCTGAGTGCATCAAGATCGCAAGGGTATTGCCATGTCTCTTCAGAGTGTTTTGCCGGACGGTTCAGGAATCTCCTCAAATAGTTTGGTCCCCCAGCTTTTGGACCTGTTCCAGATAAACCCTCTCCACCAAACGGCTGTGTTCCGACCACAGCGCCAATTTGATTTCTGTTGACGTAGATGTTGCCAACGTGGATGTGTTCTGACACTTTTTGAACTCGAGAGTCAATTCGGGTATGAAGTCCAAATGTAAGACCATAACCTCTCGCATTTATTGTGTTGATGACTTCATCTAAATCTTCACTTTTAAAAGTGGCGACGTGTAACACTGGACCGAAAACTTCTCGATCGAGATCATTGATACTCTCCACACCGACTAATGTTGGCGGAATGAAGAAGCCATGATCATCGCTTCGTAAAGAATGTAGCACGCGGCCGAATGACCTTGCTTCGGAAATGTAGTCGGCGATTTGAGCTTTAGCGTGCTCGTCAATAACTGGCCCGACATCTGTATTGATTTGCCAAGGATCTCCGACAGTGAGCTCGTTCATTGCTCCAATAATCATATTCACTATATCGTCTGCCACATCCTCCTGGACATAAAGGCATCGAAGTGCCGAACAGCGTTGCCCCGCCGATTGAAACGCTGATGCGATCACATCTCGAACAGCTTGTTCCGGCAGTGCTGTGGAATCAATAATCATTGCATTGATGCCACCGGTTTCGGCGATCAACGGTGCATTTGAAGGCAGAAACCTCGCCATATTCCGTCTGATTTCCATCGCCGTTTCCGTAGATCCGGTGAAAACGACTCCTGACACACGATGATCTCGTGTCAGTGCTGAGCCTACTTTAGATCCGGAGCCCAGCAGTAATTGCAGCGATGCGACGGGAACGCCAGCTTGATGCATTAATCGGACAGCGATTGATGCAGTGATCGAGGTTTGCTCGGCAGGTTTAGCGAGCACTCCATTACCACAAACTAGCGCGGCAGCAATTTGTCCGGTAAAAATTGCTAACGGGAAATTCCACGGAGATATTGCGGTAAAGATTCCTCGTGGTTCTGTAACACTTGTCTCAGCTTCTTGTGCGTAATATCGAAGAAAATCAACTGCTTCTCTGAGTTCTCCGACAGCATCTGGGATTGTTTTCCCCGCTTCTTTTGCGAGCACTGCGAAAAATAAGCCAGCATTTTGTTCATAGAGGTCAGCGGCTTTTTGTAGAACTTTAATTCGTTCGTCAACGGATGCACTCCAAGTCTGAGCATTGGCGATGGCCCGCGATACGGTTTCTTCATCGGATTCCAATACGGATCCGATTACCTCTGTGGTTGCCGGATTAAACACCTGTCTCGAAGTACCTGATGGTTGAGAGTAGGTGATTGGTGCAGCAGGGGGTAGTTGGACTTCTCGTTGAGTGAAAATATCAAGAAGCGTTTGGTTGTCTGAGAGGTCATAACCTGTCGAGTTTTTTCGCGATTCACCATAAATGTTGGGTGGTGGAACCAATTTACTAGGGGGTGGTGTGCACATGACAGCCCTGAAAGGATCTGCTGCGATCACTTTGGCGCTGACGGCCTTGTTGATTAGCTGGTTAACAAAAGATGAATTGGCGCCATTTTCTAATAAACGTCGGACGAGATAGGCTAATAGGTCTCGATGTGCTCCGACCGGCGCATAAATCCGGCATCGTCCATGTGTTTGCTGAAGTATGACCTCATGCAAATGCTCACCCATTCCATGAAGCCGTTGAAATTCGAAGTTGCGTCCATTCGCCATATAGATAATGGCGGCAACAGAGTGAGCGTTATGGGTGGCAAACTGAGGATAGATTCTATCTGAGTAATTGAAAAGTTTTCGTGCATTTGCGATGTAGCTGACATCTGTCGCGCTTTTGGTGGTGAATAAAGCGAAATTTGTTAAGCCCTCGATTTGGGCTAATTTCATCTCGGTATCCCAATATGCTCCTTTAACTAAGCGGACCATGATTCGACGATCCAAAGTGGTCGTTAAGCCGTATAGCCAATCAATTACCAGAGTTGCTCTTTTTCCATAGGCCTGAACAACGACACCGAAGCCATCCCAATCAGCGAGATCTGGCGAAGAGAGAACTGCCTGAATCACATGTAAAGATAGGACAAGTCGATTCTGCTCTTCTGCATCTATATTGAACCCCATATTGGCAGCCTTTGCTTCGCGCGCTAGGCCAAGCACAACCGGAACGAGTTCAGTCATTACTCGATTTTGTTGAGCGACCTCATAACGAGGGTGAAGAGCCGAGAGCTTGATGGATATACCAGGATTTTCTTCCACTGTTTTTTTTGTACATACGGCTGCGATGGATTGAATCGCCTGACTGTAGGACTGACGATAGCGGATCGCATCTTTTTCCGTCATTGCGGCTTCACCAAGCATGTCATAACTATAGGTGAATCCTTTTTGCTCCATTTTTCTTGCTCGACGAAGAGCTTGAGAAATCGACTCCCCTAGCACAAATTGACGGCCCATTTCTTTCATCATCTGACTGACGGCTCGGCGAATGACAGGTTCTCCCAGGCGTTTGAGCATACCGCGCAAAACGCCCGCGACCCCAGGATGCTTGTCGTCTAGTACTGAGCCGGTCAGCATGAGAGCCCAAGAAGAGGCGTTAACCAGCGATGAGGATGCCGCTCCCAGGTGCTTTCCCCAGTTGGAGGGTGCGATCTTATCCTCGATTAATGTATCTATGGTCTCAGAGTCAGGCACGCGCAACATGGCCTCAGCGAGGCACATCAGCGCGATCCCTTCTTTGGTTGATAGGCCATACTCCGCAAGGAAATGTTCCATCAATGAAGGCGATTTTGTCGATCGAATCTGTTCCACGAGTCTCGTTGCATCTTGGGTGATGGACTCACGATCTTGGTCAGACAAATTTGCTATCGCAATTAGCTTAGTTAATGACTCAGCGTCTGGTTGGACTTTGTCGTCAAACGTAAAATACTTGTTAAGGTTATCGGCGGTGTATTGCTTCATCTAAACATGTCTCAGCTTATGATCGGGAAAAGCTCGTCTTGTTCTATCAGGACGGGTCATTTAGACGCATTGGCAGAAAGCCACATAGGTGGCTCGTAAGGAGCGCAACCTGAAATTGCAGCATTGATGCACTCCTGCAGCGAACCTAGTCTTGAGTGTCGGTTACTGAGCCCGTGAGCGTAGTGCGCATACTTTCCTGAATTCGTCATGAGACCCTTGGCCTCGGGTGGGAATATGGGTTCAACAATTGAACACCAACAGAGATCTGGCATTAATTCCACGCCTGCCTGCTTTAAATGTTCGAGCACGCCCTCGGACTCTGCCAGCTTTATAGTGTGTCTCGCCGTCGTAATTTTCATGCGAGTATGTGGGTGGCACCGTCGACCATTGAAAAGTGATTTTATTTTTCTGAGCTCATCTATTGATGCGTGCGGGCTTCCAATCGCAACTAAATCGATGTTCTCAAGCCCCTTATTTAACTCAAACCATGCTTCCCTTAGGTCATCCAATTGAATTTGTTTCTCGGGCAGTTCCTGCGAGGTCTGTTCCGACGCCTCCGGTGTTTGACCTGCGATGTGAAGCATTGGAGCGCCAGAGGTTGTTCCAAAAGCGGCACACAACCCTTTGAGGTCGTCAATCGAGGGATTGGTGCTTTCGAGTCCAGTGATCAGAGGGATCGCGTCAGGTGCGAATTTGCCCGCAAGCCAGCCGATGAGCGGCCATAAACTGTCATCATCAGAGCTCCAATTTTTCGGGATTTGCACTGCTATTCGAAGTGATGCTTGTCTTCCTGCGGTTGAATACACGCCAACAGCTGGCGCTCTGCCGGTCATCGCGATGAACAGATCCAAATAGTCAGGATGTTTTTGTGTTTGAGCACCTAAAACAGTGTTCGCAAAAATCACAGCATTTGATTCTGACCATCCGATCTTTTCACCAAACTGAGGTTTGTCACTCAGAAGGTATGGAGCACATGTGAATGTCGGTTTTACACCCATAGTCACGTAGGCATCAGCTAGACGGCTTGCTCGTTTGCCGAAATCAGATGCGAGTCCGGAATGCTGCCAATGTTCGCGATCAACAGAGATGGCATTGATTGTGGTTGGTATGGTCGTTCGAGCACCAAGTTGAACCATTTTTTCAGCAAAAATAAGATTTGCATCATGCGCTAGGATGCACCCATCAATGTGTCCTCGCTCTACACTCACTAGCTCGGACGCGTTTTCAACGGCGCCCATGATGCAGATAGTTTCCATCGCGGCTTTGGCGGCTTGACCATGATCACCACGAAGATACGCTTGATCTTTTTCAGAGAGGTTTAGCTGATCCAATAAGGTCGGTTCCAAATCAATGCGTGTTCCGCCTGCCAGAAGTTGATGACCGCGTAGTTCGATCCTTGCTTCTTTAGCGGTAACCTCATACCAGTTCTTTGTGAGAGAGATGATTGGAATTTGAGTCGAAAAGATTCGATCGCAGACAATAGAGCCTAACGTTAAGACCTGCTCTGACTCATTAAAAATAATCATGGAGGGCGCTAGCTGATTGAGAGCCAATTGCAGTAACACACCGCTACCACTGCATGAGCCTCTCGAGGTTGGCATTAACAAACACTTGCCAGAAATGCTGTCTCCGTGATTTGGATGATGAGCATCAATGATGAGCCCGGTTTCTGGATCAACACCACCCCAAAAACTCAAGCCCTCTGAGCAAACCATTACCTCTCCGTCTGCATCTCCTTTGACTATTAGTCGATTTGTTCGGCTTGTTTTGCTCTCGCTTTGTTTCATAGGGGTCGGTGCCATACACTAATTTCTCTCACTTGGCTCACTTGGACAAGGTGGGAAACGATGCTAACAGAGTCTTTTTGGCGCCAAGGATATGTTCTCGGAGGAGGTCTGCCGCTAAATCCGCATTACCAGAAAGACAAGCTTCAAGTATCGCGAGGTGTTCACTCTTTGCCCGTTGCATCCCGTTACCTTCTAAAAGTACAGCCCTGATGTAACGGTCGACTCGATCCATGGCTTTGTCAGCCACTTCTCTAGTAAAAGTCTGGCTGCTATCGGCGTACAGGGTATCGTGGAAGATTCTATTGAGGCCTCCCCAGGCCAGTGGATCAGACGAGTTCGAGAAGTCATTACAACGAATGATTGCGGTTTGTTTGGTTGCATCGGTCATTTGAGGTACGGCACCCCTTAAGATTTCGGGCTCCAGTAGCGCTCTAAGATCAAAAATTTCTGAGGCCTCGTCAGCTGATAGGCCGACAACGACAGCCCCTTTGAACCGGTGGGTTTTGATTAATCCCTGTTCTTCCAATCTCGAGAGAGCCTCTCTCACCGGAATTCGACTCGTTTGAAACGATCGAGCTATTTCATCTTGGCGAAGTGGCGTTCCAACGGCGATATCGCCTTCGATAATCGCCTTTCGAAGCGCGGAAAAAATGATTTTTGATGCCGAACTTGTTTTTGAAATATCAACGAAATCAACTTTCAACTTTTTCTCTCACAGGACCCTTGTACATTGGATACAATATGCGATACCGTCGGCTGTGGCAATAAAGCTAATAACAACCATGGTGGGTAATAAAATGTTTAAAAAATTAGTAAGCATGGCGGCAATGTCGATGTTGATCGCCGGGACTACAGTGGCAGATACACTGGATGATGTGATTGATCGCGGCAC
>OBPS01000091.1_pt1 | contig 12380 bp, 9 predicted proteins | sample 1534661 | NCBI WGS metagenome assembly OBPS01 (sample SAMEA3275493, study PRJEB22092) | marine metagenome | biome: ENVO:00000447 marine biome; feature: The site is in the outerpart of the Oslofjord; material: ENVO:00002010 seawater | collected 2014-06-20T10:00:00+00 | depth 1 m
GATGGCCGCCGTCGTCGCCTTCGAAGCGGTCGGCGCGGACGATGTCGGGGCAGGCGGTGTCGACGCCGTGATCCTGGCACGGGCGAACGGTGCGGCGGCGCCTTTTGTCGCTGCCCGCGCGCCCGGGACGGTGATTGTCGACCTGTCGGCCGATTATCGCTTTGATGATGCCTGGACCTATGGCCTGCCGGAAATCCATGGTCGCGAGACCCTTGCCGGTTCCCGGCGGATCGCCAATCCCGGCTGCTATGCAACCGCCGGCCAGCTCGCCATCGCGCCGTGGCGCGGCCGGTTGGCCGGGGATGCCCATGTCTTCGGTGTGTCCGGCTATTCCGGTGCCGGGACGACGCCCTCACGCAAGAACGATACGGCAGCCCTGGCCGACAATCTCATGCCCTATGCGCTGAGCGGGCATCTGCACGAGCGCGAGATGACCCGGCATATGGGCGAGGGGGTGCGCTTCACGCCGCATGTCGCCGCTTTCTTCCGCGGGATAGTCGCGACCACGCATCTGACGCTCAAGGCGCCGGTGACGCCCGCCGAGGTCGCACAGGCCTATGCGGCTGCCTATGCCGACGAAGCCCTGATCCGTGTCATGGACGGCATCCCGGAAGTACGCGATGGCGCGCTTCAACCCGGTGCCGTGATCGGCGGTTTTGCGCTCGATGAGAGCGGCCGCAAGCTGGTCGTCGTGTCGGCGCTCGACAATCTGCTCAAGGGCGCAGCCGTCCAGGCCATGCAGAATCTGGCGCTCGCCCTGGGACTGCCTGAAGGCGTCTACTCGCCGTCCCCGCTGTAACCGCGCAGCGGGGTCGTCTGGTCGGCCTCGTCAAAGGCGCGCCAGCGGATTTCATAGGCCTCGTCACGGACAACGCGCTGATGGCCCTCGGCCACCCAGAGCGTGAAATCGCGCGTATAAGGACCATCCAGCTCGATCGCCAGGTCCCCGACCGGCTCGAAGCGCTCGAAGTCCTCGCGCATACGGGCGACTTCGCGGGGCCGGTTGGAGACGATCAGCAGGCGTCCCGCCTGATCCTCGGCCAGCGGCCAGACATCCTCGGCATGATTGGTCGGGCCGGCCTGGCGCAACCACATGGCCATGCGGCCTTCGAGCGCAGGCGCATAACGCTGCATCTGGTGAAAGGCGTTGCGATCATCAAACACGATCATCGCGTAGTCGTCGGCGTTGGCGGCGGCGAGGATGGCGTCGGCGGTGTCGTCCCAGGCGCGGATACGCTTGGTCGTGTCGCCGAGACCCAGGGCCTCCACGAGCGGCGGGCTGGCCGCGATCGAGACCACAAACAGGCCAATCGCGCTATGCACACCGATGGAGCCGAACAGGACCCAGCGCCGCCAGTCGGGGCCGCGCAGGAGGAAGGCGAGCACGAGGAGCGTGCCTCCGACATAGGTCGCCGCAGCCCAGTTGGCGTGGGCCCGTGAAATGAAGGCCTGGACCGACACCACCAGCAGGGGTGGCAGGGCGTAGAGGACCAGCAGGCGCTGGTCGGCGTCGACCCGGAAGAAGCGGGCGAGGGTGAGGCCGAAAACCGTCAGCAGGATGACGAAGGTGACGGGCCCGAACACGCCCGGCTGGGCGCCGAGGAACTCGATCAGTTCGCCGGGATGGAAAATGTCACCGCCCCAGTTGGCGTTGGCTGCCGTATGGCTGACCGTAGCGAAGTCATGGGCGGCGTTCCAGACCAGGTTGGGGGCGAGCAGTGCCAGGAAAATGGCCAGGGCAATAAGACCGCGCAGGCTGACAAGCGCCCGCCGAACCGGTGCGTCGAAGACGATCGCCAGCCCGGTCGAGAGCAGGAAATAGATCATCGCGTATTTGGACAGGAAGCCGAAGCCGAGCGCGGCGCCGAGACCGACAGCGGCACCCCAGCCTGCGCCAGCGCGCAGGCGCAATAGCGCATAAAGCCCGCCGGACCAGGCGCTGAACAGGACGGCATCGGTGGAGATCACGAAGCCCGACAGCCAGATCCCCGGCATCGTCAGATACAAGGCCGCTGCCCAGAAGCCTGTACGTTCGTCCCAGAGCTGGCGCGCGCTCAGCATCAGGAAAGTCGCCGTCGCCGTGTGCAGGAGCGGGGCGGGCAGGCGGATGGCAAAATCGCTGTCGCCAAACAGGCCGGTCGACAGGCTGATCAGCCAGGCGATCATCGGCGGCTTTGAGTAATAGCCCCAGTCAAAATTCCGCGACCAGACCCAGTACTGGGACTCATCCTGGTAGAGCGAGACCGGGCTGACCGCGAGCGCGAGGATGCGCAGGACCGCGAAGCCGACGATCAGGACGATGGCAGCCTGCGTCCACGAGAATCGACTCGGCAGGATAGAGGTAGGCGACTCGGGCATGGCGGGTCCGGAGGCTGTCAAAAAGTGTTACATTTTCGCCGCAGGCTATGCGCTTTTCGACTCCGACCGTAAAGGGCCGCGTGGATAAAATTCTGCGCGCGAAAAATTCGAAGGTGGCGGATTTTGAGGTTTTGTGCGGCTGCACACACATATCTTGCGGTTTGCTGCGATCGCGAATGGCCGCGTCGCGGTCTATCCGGACGCGGACTGTCACAAAAGGTTCGTTTATGTGTCTTGGAAAGTTCGACCCCGCAGCGTAGATCGCCCCTGCTTCGTACGGGGACCTGTGTCCCTGCTCTTCGGTTTATCGGGGGACATGCTCAATGTCTTTTACTAAGAAACTCTCTCTCGGCACGGCGGCCATCGCCCTGCTCGCCGCGGCCCCGGCTGCGGTTCACGCTCAGCAGACGTCGTCTCAGCTGCGCGGCGTCGTTGTCGATGCAAGCGGTTCGCCGGTTTCCGGTGCCGCCATCACGATCATCCACGCTCCGTCGGGCACGGCTTCGGTCGCGACCACGAACGAGTCGGGCAGCTTCGTGCAAACCGGCCTTCGCGTCGGCGGTCCTTACAGCATCACGGTTTCCGCGTCCGGCTTTGACGGCCAGGCGATGGACGGCATGTTCCTCCAGCCGGGCAGCCAGGCTCCGATCACGGTCACGTTGAACTCCAGCGTCGAGACGATTGTCGTCACCGGTGCCGCGATCAACATGATCGACCTGAACAACGGTGTCGGCTCGAACTACTCGGCTCGCGACATTGCGAACCAGCCGGCCGCCAACCGCGACGTGCTCGCCACGATCGCCCGCGACCCGCTCGCTTTCTCCGGCGCTGAAGGTCAGCTGACCGTCGCCGGCGTGAACCCGCGCTTCAATGGTCTCGCGATCGACGGCTCGCTGCAGCAGGACGATTTCGGCCTCGGCTCGAACACCTACGCCACGGCACGTTCGCCGATCTCCCTCGATGCCGTTGAGTCGGCCTCGCTGGCCGTTTCCGACTATTCGGTCACGGCATCGGGCTTCACCGGCGGCCTCGTGAACATCACGACCCGTTCGGGCACGAACGAGTTTGACGGTTCGGTCTACTACTATCGCCAGAACGAAGAGTATTTCGGTGACGAGTCCGATGGTCGCGCCGTGACCATCGCTCCGTTCGACGAAAAGGAATACGGCGTCACCCTCGGTGGCCCGATCGTTGAAGACACGCTCTTCTTCTTCGTCTCCTACGACGAGTTCGAGTCCGGTTCGGGTTCCGACTTCACCATCGCCGACGCCAGCGACGACATCGATGACGGCTTCTACTCGGCCCTCAACGACCTCGTTCTGACCGAGCTCGGCTACGACATGGGCGGCCGTCCGTCGACCGTCTCCCTGCCGGTCACCTCCGAGCGTCTGCTCGGCAAGCTCGACTGGAACATCAACGCCGATCACCGCGCGTCCTTCACCTACCAGTCGACCGAAGAAGGTGGCAGCTCTATCAGCCGCCAGAACTTCACCACGGCTTGGTATGACATCCCGGTTGAGCTGACCGCCTATACCGGCCAGCTGTTCTCGGATTGGACCCCGGAATTCTCGACCACGCTCCGCGTGAACTACAAGGAATTCTCCCGCGGCCAGATCTGTGGCGCCGGCGCCGGCAACCCGCAGCTTGAATTCGTTCTTTCGCAAGCCGACATTGCCGGTACGGCGCTTGACGGCCTGCTCACCGCTCCGGGTGAAGAGACCTTCATCGGTGGCTGTGACCGTTTCCGTCACGCCAACGAATACAATGATGACCGCCTTCAGATCCTCGCCCAGGGTGACTACGTCTATGGCGATCACCTGTTCACCTTCGGCGCCGAGTATGAGCAGTTCAACCTGTTCAACCTCTTCGTCGCCGGTTCGAACGGCCGTTTCATCTACCGCGATGTCACGGAAATCCTGAACAACACCCCGCAGATCGACTACGTCAACGTTCCGAGCAACGTGGCTGCCGACGGTGCTGCGGCCTGGGGTTATGATCAGCTTGCCCTGTTCCTGCAGGACACCTGGCAGTACAATGCGGACCTCGAGCTTGGTTTCGGTATCCGCTACGAGCGCTTCACCCAGGGTGACGTTCCGGCCAATGACCCGTCCATCCTGGCCACCTATGGCCAGTCCTCGACGGAAAACCTGGACGGCAAGGACCTCATCCTGCCGCGCGCCAGCTTCCGCTGGACCCCGAGCGAGCGTACGACCGTGACCGGTGGTTTCGGCCTGTTCGCCGGTGGTGAGCCGAACGTCTGGATTTCGAACGCATTCCAGAGCCCGACCGGCTTTGCGCGCCAGAATTCCGGCACGGCGATCACCAATTTCGACATCCCGGCGGCCCTGCTCGCCTCGGTGGCCGGTTCCACCGGCAATGCGATCGACGTGATTGCACCGGACTTCGAAATCCCGTCCGATTGGAAGGCATCGATCCGTTTTGACCACGAGCTGAACCTGAACCGCTTCGGCTTCAACCTCGGTGACGGCTACAACTTCTCGGCCCAGTACCTCTACACTGCGCCGCGTGATGCCTTCATCTGGACCAACCTGGCCCAGACCGAGCTGGCTGCAGCCCTGCCGACGGGCGTGGCACCGGATGGTCGCACCATCTATGCCGACCTCGATGATCTCGGCATTCGTAACCTGACCGAGCTTGGCAATGCGGACGGCAGCGACAGCCACGTCTTCTCTGTCAGCCTCGCCAAGGAATACGATAACGGCTTCGGCTTCTTCGTGTCCTATGCCTATCAGGACATCCAGTACGTCTCTGAGGGCAACTCCTCGCGCGGCATCTCCAGCTGGCGTGGCATCACGGCGATCGACCGCAACAATCCGGAAGTTCGTACGTCTGCCTACCAGACCTCGGATGCCTTCAACGTGGCGCTGTCCTACGAGCGTGATTTCGTCAGCGACCTGACCACGCGTTTTGACATCTTTGGCCAGATCACGTCGGGTGCGCCCTACACGCTGACCTATGATGTCAGCAACTCCAACTCGCTCTTCGGCCGTGCCGGTGATGGTGAAGGTCCGTTTGACAACAACCCGCTCTACATTCCGCTCTCCGGTGCGGATCCGCGGGTCGTGTACGCGACCGGCTTCGATCAGACGGGCTTCTCCAGCTTCGTCGACTCGATCGGTGCAGCGCGCGGCAGCATTCACGAAGTGAACTCTGCCCAGTCGGCCTGGAACCAGCAGTGGGATTTCCGCATGTCGCAGGAACTCCCGGGCATCCCGGGTGCTGACCGCTGGGTCGGCGAGAACAACTTCTCGATCGTTCTCGACGTGATCAACTTCCCGAACCTGCTGAACAGCGACTGGGGCACCCAGACCAATGGTCCGGGCAATGGCCAGCTGGGCGTTGTTCGTGCTGACCTCGTCAGCGCGGCCGACGTGGCTGCCAACGGTGTTGACGGGGCCACGGCTCTGACCGGCGACGCACCGCGTACCGCCTGCCTCGCGGCTGGTGATTGCGTGTATCGCTACAACTCCTATCGCGACAGCGACACGGCGTTCGCGAGCAACTTCAACTCGGTTTACCAGGTCCGCGTGGGTCTGCGTTACGAGTTCTAGTCACTCGACAAAACGTGAAGTCCGGAAGGGCGGCCCTCGGGCCGCCCTTTCTTTTTGCCGGTTCGAACAGGCGGCTCGCCAAGGTTCAATCTGCGTGATAGAGGCGCGATCATGATGATTGATCTGCCTCACGAAACCGCCCCCCAATCCCGCCTGTTCACCTGCTGGCCGTCCGATGCCTCGCTGTGGGAAGAGAATCTCGAACCGGCCCAGGCCGAGTTCGCGGCCTTCCTGAAAGCGGTGATCGCGCCCTCCGTGACGGGCCGGACGCTCGATCTCACCATTCTCGCCTCGACCGGCCAGGCCGAAGCGTCGGCCCGCAAGGCGCTGGGGCATCGGGCCAAGGTGGTCCGGGCGCCGTTCGGCGATGTCTGGGCCCGCGATACCGGTCCTGTCTTCCTGCGCGAGGACGGCGAGCCGGTTGCAGTGCGTTTCCGCTTCAATGGCTGGGGCGGCAAGTATGAGCTGCCGGGGGATGACACGATCGGCGGCGTGATCGCCCGCCTGGCCGGTGCGCCGGAGCGTCGGATCGACCTCGTCGCCGAGGGCGGGGCGCTGGAGTTTGACGGCGAGGGCACGCTGATCACCACGCGGCAATGCCTGCTCAATCCCAATCGCAATCCGGGTCTCGGTGAAGCGGATGTCGAGGCTCGCCTCAAGGCCGACCTCGGTGTTGAAACCGTGTTGTGGGTCGATCAGGGCCTCGTGGCCGATCACACCGACGGGCATATTGACAATATCGTCCGCTTCGCCCGGCCGGGCGTGGTCGTGTGTCAGAGCCCGTGGGGCGATGACGACCCGCAAGCCGAAGTGCTCGAGGCTATCGCGCGGCAGTTGTCGCGGATGACCGATGCGAAGGGCCGCCGTCTCCAGGTCCGGCGTATTCCATCACCGGGCCGGGTCGACCTGGGCGATGGTGAGGTCGTTCCGGCGAGCCACATGAACTGGGTGATCGGACCGCGCCAGGTCGTGGTCCCGACCTATGGCACAAGCGGCGGCGAGGCGGCTGTCCGGGCCCTGCGCGGGATTTTCCCCGATCATGAGGTGGTCGGAAGCTCGGCGCGTGCCATATTGTCGGGTGGGGGAGCCTTTCACTGTGTGACCTGTCACCAAGCCGGAGACTAGGGATTGATCCGATCCGCCCTGACTGCCTTCACGACTGTCTTGTTTGCGGCCCTGACCGGTCTGGCGGTTTCGCCGCGGGCCGCAGCCCAGCTGACGGCCCTGGTCGCCGAGCCGGCGCCCGCGGTGCCGTCTGACAGCGTGACGCCGTCGGATCAGGCCGGGCTGGCGGTCCTCTATCCCTACCGGGCGACCTACCCCTATCTGGAAACCCTCGAGGCGCGGCTTGACGAGGCGCTGGCCGACCGGCGCGTGGTCGGTCTCGTCGCGGCCGTGATCGAGAATGGTGAGCCGGTCTTCATCTATACCCATGGCGAGACCGCGGCCGGTTCCGGCGAGGCGGTGACGCGCGAGACGCTGTTCCGCGCCGCGTCTGTCTCGAAGACCTTTACCGGCACGCTGCTCGGCGTTCTTGAGGCCGAGGGCCTGCTCGACCTGTCAGCCCCGGTGCCGGGCGATGTGCTGCGGGTCCGCGGCAGCCGACAGCCGACGCTGGAAGAGATCGCCAGTCACCGAACCGGCCTGCCGCCGAATGCCTATGACCTTGATCTCGAGGCCGGCCAGGCCCCGTCGCGGATCCGGGAGCGCCTGTCCGGCGTCGATCTGATCTGCCCGGTGGGCGAGTGCTATACCTATCAGAACATCGCTTTCTCGGCACTTGAGAGCCTGGTCGAGGACGCCACGGGCGAGGACTTCTCCAGCGCCTTGCGCGAGCGGCTTCTGGAGCCGCTCGGCCTGCCCTCGGCCTCCATCGGAACGGCGGCGCTGACAGCGTCACCGTCCTGGGCGCGTCCGCACAGTGGCTGGCGGCGGCTCGGCAACCGGCCGGGCGATCCGGCGACGCCCTATGACACCATCCCCTCGGCCTCGGGGCTCAACCTGTCGCTGGACGACATGATCGTGTGGGCGCAGGTCCAGATGGGCACGCGGCCGGGCTTGTCCGAACCGGTCCGCACCCGCATCCATGCGCCCCTGACCGATACCGTGCGCGAGACCCGTCGCCTTGGCGATCTGCGCACCCGGGTCGATCAGACCTGGTACGGGCTGGGCTGGCGGGTCTATGACTGGGAGGGGCGGACCCTGGTGCTGCATTCCGGCTACCTGTCCGGCTATGGCGCGCAGATCGTGCTTGAACCGGAGACCGGTTTCGCCTTTGTAGCGCTCTGGAATTCGGATAACCGCCCGGCCTGGTGGTTATGGCCGACCGTCATGGACCTGCGCACCGGAAATGGTCCGGGAAGCTGGCTTGATCGCTTCGTGGAGGACTGACCCTCATGGCACGTACACTCACTGTCGCCGGCCTTCAGGCCGCCTTCGGGACCGATATGGTCGCCAATATCGCGACCGTCACCGCACTGGTGCGTGAGGCGGCCGCCAAGGGAGCCCGGGTCATCCTGCCGCCGGAACTCTTCCAGGGACCCTATTTCTGCAAGGTCCAGGACGAGGCCTTCTTCGCCGCAGCCTACCCGGCCATGGAGCATCCCTGCGTCACCGCCCTGCAGCCACTGGCTGCCGAGCTGGGCGTCGTCATTCCGGTCTCGATCTATGAGCGCGACGGGCCGCACTACTATAATTCCATGGTGATGCTGGATGCCGACGGCTCGGTGCTGGGCGTATACCGCAAGAGCCATATCCCGGACGGGCCGGGCTATATGGAGAAGTTCTACTTCCGACCCGGCAATACCGGCTTCAAGGTCTGGGATACGAAATTCGGCAAGATCGGGGTCGGCATCTGTTGGGACCAGTGGTTTCCGGAAGCGGCGCGGGCGATGACCATGCTCGGCGCCGAGGTGCTGCTCTACCCGACCGCGATCGGGTCGGAGCCGCATGATGACAGTCTCGACACCGCCGCGCGCTGGCAGCGGGCCATGCAGGGCCATGCCGTCTCCAACGTCATTCCGGTGATTGCCGCCAACCGGATCGGTGACGAGGGCGGTCAGGTCTTCTACGGCTCATCCTTTGTCGCCAGTCATACCGGCGAGAAGACCGACGAGCTGGGACGCAGCGAGAGCGGGATCGTGTCGGGCACGTTTGATCTGGATTACCTGCAGCGCCACCGCGCCGCCTGGGGCTTTTTCCGTGATCGGCGTCCGGACCTCTACGAACCCTATTTCACGCCGCGCTCGTCCTGACGGTGTCGGTCGTGGCGGGTCCGGTCACGGCGCTTGCCGGTCGGCAGCAGCATGACGATGACGAAGGCGACCGCGATGGCCGGCCAGCCAAAGGCGATGGCCTGGTCGGTCTGACCCTGGGTCAGGCTGAACGCTGACGCCGTCAATCCGCCGGCGGTTACGGTCGCTGCCGTGAGCAGCATGGCAAGGCTGTAGCCCATGCATTCCTCCAACACCCCCGCGTGGTCGTTATCATCGACCCCTCTGTGGCATCACAATGGCAGAATACGGCTAACACTTGGTTTCCGGCAGGACAGGGGGTGTCCGCGGTCAGGCGTCTCTCAGACGTGCACGTTCACCAGGGCACCGAGAATGCCGTCGATGATGAACTGGGCGGCGAGGGCGGCGAGGATGACGCCGAGGATCCGGGTGATCATCGCGGCCATCGAGTCGCCGATGACCCGCATTACCGGACCGATCAGCAGGAAGGTGATCAGGCAGACCACCAGGATCACACCGGCCGAGGCCAGCACGACACCGCGTTCCATCCAGCCACTGGCGTCGGACATGTAGAGCATCACCGTGGCGATGGCGCCGGGACCGGCCAGCATCGGGATGGCCATCGGGAAGACCGAGATGTCGTCCCAGGTCTCGGGGTGCTCGTCATGCTCACCGATGATCGTCTCGGCCCGTTCCTCGCGGCGCTCGGTCCGCTTCTCGAAGATCATTTCCAGCGCCATCAGGAAGAGCAGGACACCGCCGGCGATGCGGAAGGCGTCGAGGCTGATATGCATGGCATTGAGCAGCCAGCCGCCACCCAGCGCGAACCCGAGCAGGACACCGGTCGCGATGATCACCGACTTGATCGCCATCCGGCGCCGGTGTGCGTTCGGCGCGCCATCGGTCAGCGCGGCGAAAATCGGCGCTACGCCGGGCGGGTCGATGGCGACAAAGAAAGTCACGAGGGCGGAGGTGAAGAGTTCAAGCATGTCGGCGGTCCTGTCTGAGCCGCCCGCATATCTGTTCGCCGCCGCGGCGTCACCCCCTGTTTCGGCGGCGAGCTGCATGGTTCCCATGCGAAAACGCCTCAGCTTGCTCCCCAAGTCTTCGATAAATGCCTGGCCTCTGGCAGGCCGGGCGGTTTTTCTTGCCCGGCCCGCCGCGCCGGTCCACGCTGCCGAGGAGCAGGGGGGATTGCCATGAAACACTTGACCGGATTGATGTTTGCCGCGCTGACGGCCGCGCTTCTCCTGGCCGCCTGCCAGCCCGCTGCCGGCGGCGGCGAGGCACGGACGGTCTATCGCGGCAATACGATCGAACCGCTCAGCCTCGATCCCGACAAGGCCCATATCATGGACGAGCGGGTCATCATCGCCGACCTCTTCACCGGGCTTTACGAACCGACCGCCAATGCCCGCCCGGTCCCGGCCCTGGCCAGCGCGTCGGAAGTCTCCGATGACGGCCTGGTCTGGACCTTCACCCTGCGCGAGGCGCTGTGGTCGGACGGCACACCGATCACCGCCGATGATGTCGTCTTCGGCCTGCAGCGCGCCCTCGACCCGGCGACCGGCAACCAGTTCGGCGCCCCGCTCTTTCCCATCGCCAATGCCCAGGCCGTCTATGAGGGCCGTGTACCGCCAGCATCGCTGGGGGTGCGGGCGATTGATGAGCGGACCGTCGAGATGACCCTGGAAGGGCCGACCCCCTTCCTGCCCTCCATCCTGATGTTCTGGGGTCAGCCGGTGCCGCGCCATGTCGTCGAAGCCCATGGCGACGCCTGGATCCGGCCGGACAACATCGTCACCTCGGGCGCCTTCACCCTGGTCGACTGGCGGGTGAATGACTTCATCCACCTGCGCGCCAATCCGACCTTCTTTGACGCCGCCAATGTCTGCCTGACCGATGTCTATTACTTCCCCACCGTCGACACCGCCGCCGCCGAGCGCCGCGTGCGCAGCGGCGAGCTCGATCTCAACAATGACTTTGCCAGCGGCAATACCGCCTTCCTGACCGAGCGCGCGCCGGAGATCGTCCGGGTCGCGCCGGGCACGCTGTCGCGCACGCTCGACTTCAACACCACCTCGCCGCCCTTCGACGATGTCCGGGTTCGCCGGGCACTGGCGATGGCGATCGACCGCGCCTTCATCACCGACACCGTGCTCGGCGGCAGCGACATGCCGGCGACGCGCGTGGTCGCCGAGGGCATTGCCGGGCGCCGCGATGATGTTCGCATCGACTATATCGACCAGTCGATGGAGGCCCGCCGGGCCGAGGCGCGGGCCTTGCTCGAAGCCGCCGGTTTCGGCCCCGACAACCCGCTCGCCTTCACCCTTTTCTACCAGCCCTCGGCGAGCTGGCCGCGCACCGTGCCGGTGATCCAGCAGGACTGGGCGACGATTGCGCCCTGGGTCCAGGTCGAGCTCGCCGGGCGCGACAGCCAGCTTCATTACGATGCCATGCGGGTCGGTGATTTCCAGGTCGCGACCTCCGGCTGGGTACCCGATTTCGACGACCCCTATGCCTATCTCCTGCAATGGGAAACGCGCGCCGGCGAGATCAATTACGCGCGCTATTCCAACCCCGATTTCGACGCCCTGACCGCCGCCGCCGTGGCCACACCGGACCCGGCCGAGCGCGCCGACCTGTTGGCGCAGGCGGAGCGTCTCTTCCTCGCCGACAGCGCCTCGACTCCGATCCTCTTCGAAGCCAGCCGCGACCTTGTCAGCCCCCGCATCACCGGCTGGCAGACCAATCGCGTCGGCATCAACCAGCGCCGCTGGCTGTGCACGACGGACGTCGTGGAGGCGTCGGAGTAGGGGCCGGCGGAGATGAGGCGAAGGCGGCCGCCTCACGGATTGCCTTCGCCCTCCCGGCGTCCACCGACATGCTCCCAGCTCGCCTCCCAGCGGGGTTCCTCCACCGGGTATCCGGCCTGACGGGCGCGGCGGATGCGTTCGGCGTCCTCTTCGATCTGCAGGTCGATCTCGACCTCCTCGACAGTGGCGCCGACCGCATTGTACCAGGCGACCCTGGCGGCCCGCCGGGCGGCTTCGGTCTCGTCATTCAGGCGGATCTGCTCGCGGGCCAGCGCAACACTGGCCCGTGACTGGGCAATGAAAGTCCCGGTGTAACATCTCACTTTTTGTCCATCTATAATGTATGAAGATTGGTTTCTGGGCAATGGTAACTTGAAAACTGTCGCTTCTTTACCACCGCA
>OBPS01000092.1_pt1 | contig 12360 bp, 11 predicted proteins | sample 1534661 | NCBI WGS metagenome assembly OBPS01 (sample SAMEA3275493, study PRJEB22092) | marine metagenome | biome: ENVO:00000447 marine biome; feature: The site is in the outerpart of the Oslofjord; material: ENVO:00002010 seawater | collected 2014-06-20T10:00:00+00 | depth 1 m
GGCTTTCGTGATCGCGCCGTCCCGGCCGGACCCTGAGAAGGTCTCGACTTACGAGTGCGGGTTCAACGCCTTCGATGACGCCCGCATGAAGTTCGACGTGCGATTCTACCTGGTCGCCATCCTCTTCATCATTTTCGATCTCGAGGTCGCTTTCCTGTTTCCGTGGGCAGTGACCCTTCGCGAGCATCTCGGCCAGTTCGAATTCTGGTCGATGATGGTCTTCCTCGGCATTCTGACCATCGGCTTTGTCTACGAGCTGAAAAAAGGCGCGCTGGATTGGGAGTAGTCCACAATGGCATCTGATCTCACCCCTCATGCCGGCATGGCCGGACGCGCAACCGTCCCCGGCTATGACCCGAAGAAACACGACCCGTTCTTTGACGGCGTCAGCGATGCGCTGGCCGACAAGGGATTCGTGGTCGCCGCAGCCGATGATCTGGTCACCTGGGCGCGCACCGGCTCGCTGATGTGGATGACCTTTGGCCTGGCCTGCTGTGCCGTTGAAATGATGCAGGCCTCGATGCCGCGCTACGACGTCGAACGCTTCGGCTTTGCGCCGCGGGCCTCCCCGCGCCAGTCGGACGTGATGATCGTTGCCGGCACCCTGACCAACAAGATGGCTCCGGCCCTGCGCAAGGTCTACGACCAGATGCCGGAGCCGCGCTACGTCATCTCGATGGGCTCGTGCGCCAATGGCGGCGGCTATTATCACTACTCATACTCGGTCGTGCGTGGCTGCGACCGGATCGTTCCGGTGGATATCTATGTACCGGGCTGCCCGCCGACCGCGGAAGCCCTGGTCTACGGCATTCTGCAATTGCAGAAGAAGATCCGCCGCGAAGGCTCGATCGAGCGCTAGGAGAGAACGGGAAATGAGCGAAGCCCTCAAGGTTCTCGGCGAGCATATTGCCAACGCCCAGGATGCCGCGGTGACCGGCTGGTCGATTGCCAATGGTGATCTGACGATCGAGATCCACCGCGACCGGATTGAAGACATGCTGACCTGGCTGCGCGATGAGCCGGCCTGCCGTTTCACGACGCTGATCGATATTTGTGGCGTCGATTATCCCGAGCGCGCCGAGCGCTTCGAGGTCGTCTACCATCTGCTGTCGATGCACCAGAATCACCGCATCCGCGTGAAGCTGTCGACCGACGAGGAAACGCCGGTTCCGACGGTGATCCCGGTCTATCCGGTGGCCAACTGGTTCGAGCGTGAAGCCTTCGACATGTACGGCATCGTCTTCGCCGACCATCCGGACCTGCGTCGCCTGCTGACCGATTACGGCTTTGAGGGGCATCCGCTGCGCAAGGATTTCCCGCTCACCGGCTATGTCGAGGTGCGCTGGGATGAAGAGCAAAAGCGGGTCGTCTACGAGCCCGTCGAGCTGGTCCAGGAATATCGCGACTTTGATTTCATGAGCCCGTGGGAAGGTGCCAAATACATCATCCCGGGTGATGAGAAGGCCCAAGATGGCCAGAAGGGTGGCTGAGCATGGCTGACGACCTGATCGAAACCGGCAAGGCCGAACGCAATTTCACCATCAATTTCGGCCCGCAGCACCCGGCCGCGCACGGCGTGCTGCGCCTGGTGCTGGAGCTGGATGGCGAGGTCGTCGAGCGCGTTGACCCGCATATCGGCCTCCTGCACCGCGGCACCGAGAAGCTCCTCGAGCACAAGACCTATCTCCAGGGCATCGGCTATTTCGATCGCCTCGACTATGTCGCGCCGATGAACCAGGAGCACGCCTTCTGCCTCGCGGCCGAGCGTCTGGGCGGCATTGAAGTGCCCAAGCGCGGCCAGTATGTCCGCGTGCTCTATTGCGAGATCGGCCGTCTCCTCAGCCACCTGCTGAATGTAACGACCCAGGCCATGGACGTTGGCGCGCTGACGCCGCCGCTCTGGGGCTTTGAAGAGCGCGAAAAGCTGATGGTCTTCTATGAGCGGGCGTCCGGCTCGCGCATGCACGCCCATTACTTCCGGCCCGGTGGTGTCCACCAGGACCTGCCGACAAAGCTGGTCGAGGATATCCGCGCCTGGTGTGACCAGTTCCCGGGCAAGCTCGACGATATCGACAGCCTGCTGACCGAGAACCGCATCTTCAAGCAGCGCAATGTCGATATCGGCATTGTCAGCAAGGAAGACGCCCTCGCCTGGGGCTTCTCCGGCGTGATGGTGCGCGGGTCCGGCATGGCCTGGGATCTGCGCCGCGCGCAGCCCTATGAAGTCTATGACGAGCTGAAGTTCGATATTCCGATCGGCAAGAATGGCGATTGCTATGATCGCTATCTCTGCCGCATGGAAGAGATGCGCGAGAGCGTGAAGATCATGATCCAGTGCTGTGACTGGCTCCTGAAGGAAGAGAATGCGGGCGAGGTGCTGGCCACCGACTCGAAGTTCTCGCCGCCGCGCCGCGCCGAGATGAAGCGCTCGATGGAAGCCCTGATCCAGCACTTCAAGCTTTACACCGAAGGCGTCCATGTCGACGAAGGCGAGATCTATGTGGCCGTCGAGGCGCCGAAGGGCGAGTTCGGCGTCTACCTGATCGCGGATGGCTCGAACAAGCCGTACCGCGTGAAGATCCGCGCCCCGGGCTTCGCCCACCTCGCCGCGATGGATTACATGAGCAAGGGCCACATGCTGGCCGACGTATCCGCGATCATCGGCTCGCTGGATGTCGTGTTCGGGGAGATCGACCGATGAGCGTTCGCCGTCTCGCGAAAGAGCAGCCGGAGAGCTTTGCCTTCAACAAGAAGAGCGAAGACGAGATCAAGTTCTGGCTCGCGAAATACCCCGAGGCCAAAAAGGCGTCGGCGGTCATCCCGATGCTGTGGATTGCGCAGAAACAGGATGGCTGGGTCAGTGAACCCGCCATCCGCGAGATCGCGACCCGCCTCGAGATGCCCTATATCCGCGTCTACGAAGTCGCGACCTTCTACACCATGTTCAATCTCGAGCCGGTGGGTGAGCACCTGATCCAGGTCTGCGGCACCACGCCCTGCATGCTGCGCGGTTCGGACGCGCTGATCGAGGTTTGCAAGAAGCGCATCGGCAAGCAGCACGAGATTTCCGCCGACGGCAAGTTCACCTGGGTCGAGGTCGAGTGCATGGGCGCCTGCGCCAATGCCCCGATGTTCCAGCTCGCCAACGCCGATGGAGATCATTACATCGAGGATCTCGATGCGGAGAAGCTGGAAGCCCTGATGGACGATCTGGCCGCCGGCAAAACGATCAAGTACGGCCCGCAATCGGACCGCAACGCGTCCGAGCCGCATGGCACCAAGGTGCTCACCGATGCGTCGCTCTATGACGGATCGCGCGCCAAGAAGATCAAGCTGCCGAACGCTGCCCCCAAGGGCAAGTCGGCGAAGGCGGAGGGCTAACCCATGGCGACGCAACTCCTCCAGGACAAGGACCGGATCTTCACCAACCTGTTCGGGCATCACAGCCCGGATCTGGAAGGGGCCAAGCAGCGCGGCTGCTGGAACGGCACCACCGAGATCCTGCAACAGGGCCGTGACTGGATCATCGAGCAGATGAAAGCCTCCGGCCTGCGCGGTCGCGGCGGCGCCGGTTTCCCGACCGGTCTGAAATGGTCCTTCATGCCACGTGAAGTGGGCGCCCGCCCGCACTACCTCGTCGTCAATGCCGACGAGTCCGAGCCCGGCACCTGCAAGGACCGCGAGATTATGCGGCACGATCCGCACCTTCTGATCGAAGGCTGTTTGATCGCCTCATTCTCGATGCAGGCCCATGCCTGCTACATCTATCTGCGCGGTGAATATGTCACCGAGCGCCTGGCGATGGAAAAAGCCGTCAAGGAGGCCTATGAGGCCAAGCTGATCGGTGATGACAACATCCATGGCTGGCCTTTCCACGTCTATATCCACCACGGCGCCGGCGCCTATATCTGCGGCGAAGAGACGGCCCTGCTGGAGAGCCTGGAAGGCAAGAAGGGGCAACCGCGCCTGAAGCCGCCATTCCCGGCCAATGCCGGTCTCTATGGCTGCCCGACCACGGTCAACAATGTCGAGTCGATCGCCGTTGCCGGTACCATCCTGCGCCGCGGCGCCGAGTGGTTCGCCAGCTTTGGCCGCGAGCGCAATGTCGGCACCAAGATCTTCTCCATCTCCGGCCATGTGAACAATCCGTGCAATGTCGAAGAGGCGATGTCGATCCCGATGCGGACCCTCATCGAGACTCATGCCGGCGGCGTGCGCGGTGGCTGGGACAATCTCAAGGCGGTCATTCCGGGCGGCTCGTCGGTCTCGCTCCTGCCGAAAGACATTTGCGACGACGTGCTGATGGATTTCGACGCGCTCTCCGCGCACAAGTCGGGTCTTGGCACGGCCGCCGTCATCGTCATGGACAAGTCCACCGACGTGGTGAAGGCGATTGCCCGCATCTCCTACTTCTACCGTCACGAAAGCTGCGGCCAGTGCACGCCGTGCCGCGAAGGCACCGGCTGGATGTGGCGCGTGCTGGAGCGCATGTCGCGCGGCGAGAGCGAGATCGCCGAGATCGACATGCTGCTCGACGTCGCCGGCCAGGTCGAAGGTCACACGATCTGCGCCCTGGGTGACGCGGCCGCATGGCCGGTCCAGGGCCTGATCCGCCATTTCCGGTCCGAGATCGAGGACCGCATCAACAATTACCGTGCCGGCAAGCCTGTGTTTGTCAGCCAAGCTGTAGCGGCCGAGTAGGGGCATCATCCAATGAGCGAAGATCTCCGCAAAATCATCATCGACGGCGAGGAAATCGAGGTTCCGAATTCCTACACGCTGTTGCAGGCGGCGGAAGCGGCAGGCCGGGAAATCCCGCGCTTTTGCTATCATGAGCGCCTGTCGGTCGCCGGCAATTGCCGGATGTGCCTGGTCGAGCTGGTCGGCGCGCCGAAACCGGCCGCCTCGTGCGCGATGAATGTGCGTGACATGCGCGGCGGGCCGAATGGTGAGCCGCCGGCGATGAATACGCTGTCGCCGCTGGTCAAGAAGGCCCGCGAAGGGGTGATGGAGTTCCTGCTCATCAACCACCCGCTCGATTGCCCGATCTGCGACCAGGGCGGTGAGTGCGACCTGCAGGACCAGTCGCTTGTCTATGGCCGCACCGGTTCCCGTTTCCCGGAGAACAAGCGCGCGGTCGAGGACAAGGAGATGGGTCCGATCATCGCGACCGAGATGACGCGCTGCATCCAGTGCACGCGCTGCGTCCGCTTCGTCACCGAAGTCGCCGGCGTGCCGGAGATCGGCATGATCGGTCGCGGCGAGGATGCCGAGATCACCACCTATCTGGAAAGCGCCGTGACGTCCGAGCTGTCGGGCAATGTCATTGACCTGTGCCCGGTCGGCGCGCTGACCTCCAAGCCCTACGCCTTCAACGCCCGTCCGTGGGAGCTGAAGAAGACCGAGACCATCGATGTGATGGATGCTGTCGGCTCGAATATCCGCGTCGATGCCCGTGGCGCCGCCGTGCTGCGCATCCTGCCGCGCATCCATGAGGGTGTGAACGAGGAGTGGATCTCCGACAAGACGCGCTACGCCTGGGAAGGCCTCGGCCGTCAGCGTCTCGACAAGCCCTATGTCCGGACAAACGGCAAGCTGCGTCCGGCTGACTGGTCGGAAGCGCTCACCCTCGCGGCTGAAAAGCTGGGTGGCGACGCCGGCAAGATCGGCATGATCGCGGGTGATCTCTGCTCGGCCGAGGAAATGAAGGCCGCCAAGGATCTCGCCGATGCACTCGGCGTGACCTCCATTGATTGTCGCCAGGATGGTGCCAAGGTCGGAAACGGCGCGCGCGAGGATTATCTCTTCAACGCGACCATCGCCGGGATCGAGGAGGCCGATGCCATCCTCATCGTCGGTGCCAATCCGCGGACTGAAGCGGCCATTATCAACGCCCGCATTCGCAAGACCTGGCTGCACAATGACACCCAGGTCGGCCTGATTGGCGAAGCGGTTGACCTGACCTACCCGTATGAGCACGTCGGCACGTCCGCCGATGTCCTTGCCGGTCTCAAGAAGAAGCGCTCCGGCTTCATCAAGACGCTGAAGGACGCCAAGCGCCCCCTGATCCTCGTCGGGTCCGGTGCCCTGACCCGCGCCGATGGCGCCCAGGTCCTGCGCGCCGCCGGCGAGCTGGCCGATGCCGTCGGGGCTGTCAGCGCCGAGTGGAATGGTCTCTCCATCCTGCACACGGCCGCCAGCCGTGTTGCCGGCCTCGATCTCGGTTTCGTGCCGGGTGAGGGCGGGCATGACGTGGCCTGCATGCAGTCGACGGCGCTCGACACGGTGGTCCTGCTGGGCGCCGACGAGCTCGACATGGACAAGTTCGGCGACGCCTTCGTGATTTATGTCGGCAGCCATGGCGATGCCGGTGCCCACCGCGCCGACCTCATCCTGCCGGGCGCCGCCTGGACCGAACAGGACGGCATCTTCGCCAATACCGAGGGCCGGGTTCAGCTCGCCTATCGCGCGACCTTCCCGAAGGGCGAGGCGAAGGAAAACTGGGCCATCTTCCGCGCCCTGTCCGAGCGTCTCGGCAAGACCTTGCCGTACAATAATCTCACCGAACTGCGTCACAAACTGTTCGCCGATGTTCCCGTCCTGGCGGGAAGCGATCACGCACCGGGCGCAGGTGAGGGTCATGACGCATCGGCTGCCGGAGCGGCAGGCGATGTCGAGGCCACGGACTTTGTCCCGGCTGTGGGCAATTTCTACTTCACCAACCCGATCGTGCGGGCGTCCAAGACGCTGGCGGAATGCTCCGCCCTCGCGTCCGGTCCGGCCCAGATGGCTGCGGAGTAAGCGATGACGGATTTCATCGAACAATTCGGTGTCTGGGGCGGGCTTGGATTGGCCGTGGCCCAGATCCTGGCATTCGCGATCGTCCTGCTGATCTCGCTGGCCTTCCTGCTGCTGATGGACCGCAAGGTCTGGGCGGCGGTGCAGATGCGCAAGGGCCCGAACGTGGTTGGCGCTTTCGGCCTGCTGCAGTCCTTCGCCGACTTCTTCAAATTCGTCTTCAAGGAAGTGGTGATCCCGGCCGGAGCGGATCGGACGCTCTACCTGCTGGCGCCGCTGATCACGCTGATCCTGGCTTTCGTGACCTGGGCCGTTGTGCCCGCCGCTCCGGGCTGGGTGATTGCCGACCTCAATGTCGGCATTCTCTACCTGTTCGCGATGTCGAGCCTGGGTGTTTACGGCATCATCATTGGCGGCTGGGCCTCGAACTCGAAATATCCCTTCCTCGGCGCGCTGCGCTCGGCAGCCCAGATGGTCTCCTACGAGGTCTCGATCGGCTTCATCATCGTGACCGTTTTGCTGTTTGCCGGCTCGATGAACCTGTCCACCATCATCGAGATGCAGGGCGGCGGTTTCTGGAACTGGAACGTGCTGTCCTTCCACGCCTGGCCGATGCCGATGTTCCTGGTCATGATCCCGATGACGGTGATGTTCTTCATCTCCGCCCTGGCCGAGACCAACCGCCCGCCTTTCGACCTTCCCGAAGCGGAATCGGAACTCGTGGCCGGTTACCAGGTCGAATATTCCTCGACGCCCTACCTGCTCTTCATGGTGGGGGAGTATCTCAACATCGTGCTGATGTGCGCGATGACGGCGATCCTCTTCTTCGGTGGCTGGAATGATCCGTTCGGACTGGACGTGTCCGGCTGGCCCTACCTGGCCTCGCATGCCTGGTACTTCTTCTGGTTCGCCGCCAAGATCGTCTTCTTCTTCTTCATGTTCGCGATGGTGAAGGCCCTGGTGCCGCGCTACCGCTACGACCAGCTGATGCGGCTGGGCTGGAAGATCTTCCTGCCCATCTCCCTGGTCGCGGTGGCGCTGGTCGGTGCTTCCGTCGTTTACGGACCTCAGGGGTAAGTCATGGGCCGAATTCAACAAGCCTTTCGCGGCGCGCTGCTGATGGATTTCTGGTCCGCCTTCGGACTGGGCATGCGGTATTTCTTCGCCAAGAAAGCGACGATCAACTACCCGTTCGAAAAGGGTCCGCTGAGCCCGCGTTTCCGCGGTCAGCACGCCCTGCGTCGCTATGCCAATGGCGAAGAGCGCTGCATTGCCTGCAAGCTCTGCGAAGCCATCTGTCCGGCCCAGGCCATCACCATCGAGGCCGAGCCGCGGGTTGACGGCTCGCGCCGGACGACGCGCTACGACATCGACATGACCAAGTGCATCTATTGTGGCTATTGCCAGGAAGCATGCCCGGTCGATGCCATCGTGGAAGGCCCGAATTTCGAATACGCCGCCGAGACCCGCGAAGAACTTTTCTACGACAAGGCAAAACTGCTCGAGAACGGCGATCGCTGGGAACGGGAAATTGCCAAGAACCTGGAACTTGACGCGCCTTACCGCTGAGGCGGTGGACGTGTCTGGGACGCATTTGAGAGGACGAGGGCACCATGCTCGCTAACCTGGCTTTCTGGGCCTTTTCCGGAGTGGCGATCTTTTCGGCCTTGATGGTCGTGATTGCGCGCAACCCGGTGCGGTCAGTCTTGTTCCTGATCCTGGCCTTCTTCTCGGCGGCGGGGCTTTTCGTGCTGCTTGGCGCCGAATTCCTCGCCATGCTGCTGATCGTTGTCTATGTCGGCGCGGTCGCGGTGCTCTTCCTCTTCGTGGTGATGATGCTGGACGTCGACTTCACCGAGCTGAAGCAAGGCTTCCTGAGCTATCTGCCGCTGGGCGGGCTGGTCGCCATCATCCTCGCGGTCGAGCTGGGCATGATCGGCATGACCTGGCAGGCCTCCGAGCAGGCGATGGCGCTGCGGGACGCGGCCATGCCGGAAGGCCTGACCAATGTCGAAGCGCTCGGGCTCGTGATCTACGACCAGTATGTCTACTTCTTCCAGGCCGCGGGCCTTGTGCTTTTGGTCGCCATGATCGGCGCCATCGTGCTGACCCTGCGCCACAAGCCGGGTGTGCGGCGCCAGAGCGTCAGCGCCCAGGTTGGTCGTGACCGCAAGGACGCGATCAGCATGCATGATATCAAGCCGGGACAGGGGATCGGGGAATGATGGACGTCGGACTGGGACATTATCTCGCCGTCGCCGGTGTGCTCTTCACCATTGGCGTCTTCGGCATTTTCGTGAACCGCAAGAATGTCATCATCCTGTTGATGTCGGTCGAGCTCATCCTGCTCTCCGTCAACATCAACCTGGTGGCCTTCTCGGCCTTCCTCGGCGATCTCGCCGGACAGGTCTTCGCACTTTTCGTCCTGACTGTGGCGGCCGCGGAAGCGGCGGTCGGTCTGGCCATTCTCGTCGTCTACTTCCGCAACCGGGGTGATATCTCGGTTGAGGGCGTCAACCTGATGAAGGGCTAGGGGATCATGGCACCCATTATCGTCTTCGGGCCGCTCCTCGCATCGGCCTTTGCCGGCCTTCTCGGCAATCATGTCGGACACCGCACCGCCCAGGTGGTGACAACGGCCTCGGTGCTGCTGTCCTTCGTGCTCTCGGTCATCGTCTTCTTCGACGTGACCTATGGCGGCAATGCCCAGACCATCCACCTCGCGACCTGGATGAGCGTCGGCGCGTTCGACGTGTCCTGGGCGATCAAGCTGGACAGCCTGTCCGCCGTGATGCTGGTGGTGGTGACCTCGGTCTCCTCGCTCGTGCACATCTATTCCTGGGGCTATATGGAGCACGACCCGCACAAGGCGCGCTTCTTCTCCTACCTGTCGCTCTTCACCTTCGCGATGTTGTCGCTGGTGACCGCCGACAACTTCCTCCAGCTCTTCTTCGGCTGGGAAGGCGTGGGGCTGGCCTCCTATCTGCTGATCGGCTTCTGGTACAAGAAGAAGTCGGCCAATGACGCCGCCATCAAGGCTTTCGTGACCAACCGGGTCGGCGATTTCGGCTTTGCCCTCGGCATCATGGCGATCTTCCATGTCTTCGGGTCGGTGACCTTCGACGACGTGTTCGCGGCGGTGCCCGATCATGCCGACGCGGTGCTGGCCTTTGCCGGCATGGAGTTCAACGCGATCGAGCTGATCGCCTTCCTCCTCTTCATCGGGGCGATGGGCAAGTCGGCGCAATTCTTCCTGCACGTCTGGCTGCCGGACGCGATGGAAGGCCCGACGCCGGTCTCCGCCCTGATCCACGCCGCGACCATGGTCACGGCCGGTGTCTTCCTCGTCTGCCGCGCTTTCCCGATCTTCGAGAATGCCGAGGCGGCTTCGGCCTTTGTGACCGTGATCGGTGCGACCACAGCATTGTTCGCGGCGACGGTCGGCATGGCCCAGAACGACATCAAGCGCGTGGTCGCCTATTCGACCTGTTCGCAGCTTGGCTACATGTTCTTCGCCGCCGGCCTCGGCCTCTATGGCGCCGCCATGTTCCACCTGTTCACGCACGCCTTCTTCAAGGCGCTCTTGTTCCTCGGCTCCGGCGCGGTGATCCACGGCGTCCATGACGAGCAGGACATGCGCAAGATGGGCGGCCTCTACAAGATGATGCCGATGACCTGGCTGATGATGATCATCGGCACGGTGGCCCTGACCGGGGTCGGCTTCTCCTTCGGCCTGCTCGGTCTTCTGCCCTGGGATCTCGGCTTTGCCGGCTTCTTCTCGAAGGATGCCATCATCGAGGGCGCCTTCATGGCGGGCCGCGAAGGTGTCTTCTTCGGTATCCCGGCCTTCTGGATCGGTGTGGTCGCAGCGCTGCTGACGAGCTTCTACTCCTGGCGCCTGATCTTCATGACCTTCCACGGCAAGTTCCGCGGTCCCAAGGATGTGTACGATCACGCCCATGATCCGAAGTTCGCGATGGCGATGCCGCTCGTGGTCCTGGCCATTGGTGCGGTCTTTGCCGGTGGCGTCTTCAAGAAGGACTTCATTGGCGACAATGCCGGCCACTTCTGGCATGGCGCGGTCCCGGCCGCGTCCCATGGTCCGGCTGTGGCGGGTGACTACGCCGCGACCGCTGATCATGGCGCGGCGGCGGACGATCATGGCGAGGGTTATGCCGCCGCTGATCAGGCGGTTGCCGCCGACGATCATGGTGCGGCTGCCGGCGATCACGGTGCTGACACGGCCTATGCCGGCGCGGCAGGCGATGAGTACGCTGAAGCGGGTGATCATGGCGGCGGGCACCACCCGCCGACCTGGGTGATCCTGTCGCCCTTCATCGCGACCGTGCTCGGCTTCCTGCTGGCGATCTGGTTCTACCTGATCAATGAAGGCATGGGCGCACGGATCGCGGCCCGCGGTGGTCCGCTGCACTCCTTCCTCTACAACAAGTGGTATGTGGACGAGATTTATCACTTCGTCTTCGTACGCGGCGCCAAGGCGCTCGGCGACCTGTTCTGGAAGATCGGGGACGTGAAGCTGATCGACGGGCTCGGGCCCAATGGCGTCGCCGGTACGACACTGGCCGCTGCCCGCCGTCTGGCCAAGGGCCAGTCCGGTTTCCTCTATCACTACGCATTCGTCATGCTGATCGGTGTTCTGGGCTTCTCGCTCTGGATCCTGATCGGGCAAGGGGGTCTTTAAATGTTCGGCGAATTTGAAGCCTTCCTGTCGATCCTGACTTTTGTCCCGGCGCTCGGGGCCCTGGTCATCGCGATCTTCCGCTTCACCGCCCGGTCCGAAGACCAGGGTCTGATCGACCGCAATTCGCGGTGGGTCGCCTGGCTGGCGACCATGGTGACGCTCGGCATGTCGATCCTGCTGGTGGCCAATTTCGATACCAGTGTGACCGGCTTCCAGTTCGTCCATGAAGTGACGTGGCTCGAGCAGATCGGTCTGGGTTACCGCATGGGTGTCGACGGCCTGTCGGTGCTCTTCGTCCTGCTGACCGCTTTCCTGATGCCGCTCTGCATCATGGCGTCGGGCTCGATCAAGAACCGCGTCGCGGACTACATGATCGCTTTCCTGCTGCTGGAAACCCTGGTGATCGGCGTCTTCTGCGCGCTCGACATCGTTGTCTTCTACATCTTCTTCGAAGGTGGCCTGATCCCGATGTTCATCATCATCGGCGTCTGGGGCGGGCAGAACCGCGTCTATGCCGCGTTCAAGTTCTTCCTCTACACCCTGCTCGGCTCGGTGCTGATGCTGGTCGCGATGATCGCGATGTTCCTGCAGGCCGGCACGACCGACATCACGGTGCTGCTGGAGACCGAGTTTGCGCGCGATGTGCAGATGTGGATGTGGCTGGCCTTCTTTGCCTCGTTCGCGGTGAAGATGCCAATGTGGCCGGTCCATACCTGGTTGCCCGACGCGCACGTGCAGGCACCGACCGCCGGCTCGGTGATCCTGGCCGGTGTGCCCCTGAAGCCCGGCGGGCACGGCTTCCCACGCTCCCCCCTGCCGATGGTCCCCGTGGCCCGCCCCCACGCTCCCCCCTCCGGCTT
>OBPS01000093.1_pt1 | contig 12317 bp, 12 predicted proteins | sample 1534661 | NCBI WGS metagenome assembly OBPS01 (sample SAMEA3275493, study PRJEB22092) | marine metagenome | biome: ENVO:00000447 marine biome; feature: The site is in the outerpart of the Oslofjord; material: ENVO:00002010 seawater | collected 2014-06-20T10:00:00+00 | depth 1 m
AAAAGCTACGGTGTAATCATACATGACCAACCCATTGAATTGAAAATTCCCATTGTTGAAATCTAGTTGACATGCCTTGGCGAGAATTTGGTTGCTTTATTCAGAAAGAGCAAAGCGGTGAAGTCTTGAAGTTCTGAGTTATCCACTACGAGGTTTTGGTTGTTGTGAGTCAAAGTATTTCATCCTTGTGAAATAAAGGATCAGGGCAATACACGAGAGCTCTTTATCCAATTAAAAACGAAAAGGCTATTTACCAGCGTTTATATGTATGTTTTAGCACAATGAAGGTGTTAGATTAATGGTGAAAAGACTTAAATAATTGATGAGTAAACCTAAAATAGGAATAGGAGACTTAATATGGCAACGTATGAATGTGATGCTTGTGGAATGGCGGTAAATGCCTTGTGTGCTAAGTGCGATGTTCCATTAGTCGATGGTTCATTAACACTTGATGACGGCACTGTAGTTCAAATTTCCAAATGCCCTGAGTGTGAAGGAAAAATCAAGAGCCCACAGTGTTGTGGTGCTGATATGGTCGCTGACTAATCCAAGAAACTCCTCGGACACCTGAGGGAATCAGAAGCATTCGGCTCTTGCAGGATCCAAATCCCTTTTTAACAACGGTTTGAGTTGGTGGGCCCAGCAGGACTCGAACCTGCGACCAAGGGATTATGAGTCCCCTGCTCTAACCAACTGAGGCCTATTTATCAGGCCTGTAGCTCTATTGCGTCATCTAAAGAATAGCAAATCTTGAAGCGTGTGTGACTGAGGTGTGACAGGGTGGGCCTTGCAGCATAGACGGGGGCGTCTAAACCGTCTTCAAAGTATTAGTAGTACCTGCTCAGGTTTGCAATTAGTACGATCCAAGCATCGTGCATAAAATAGGTGTTTAATGTCGTATTAGTGTGGTCTACTGCAGACGCTTTCATCAGATCTTTCAAGCGCAGTCCCGTACTAGTCTTTGAATTCCTTTTTGAAATCCCCGTAACGCTGAGCCTCATCCTGAACAGTGGCCCAGAGTAGAAACTTTTTATTTATACGAGAAAAATATTATGGCTACAGGTGTTGTTAAGTTTTTTAACGCGAGTAAAGGATTTGGCTTTATAACTCCGGACGATGGAGGCAAAGATGTTTTTGTTCATGCCTCAGCCCTGAATCTGAAGGGTTTACGGACTTTAAATGATGGACAAAAGATTTCATACGATCTTGAAGAGCAAAACGGAAAGACTTCAGCTGTGAATCTAAGCATTGACTTTTAAGTGATACAGCCAATCTGCGTTGCTTTTACGTAGCGTCCTTCCTGCCCTACATGAAGGAGTTTATATGCCTGACGATAATCAGAAATGGGTAAGTATAGACCTAACATCACTTGTTAACTTTGGTGACCGCATTACTGTTGGAGGCGCTGAGTCGAGCAAAGAAGGCCTTGTAACTGGTTTCATAGGGAAAACACGTGAAACCATAGTGGTTCAATTTGACAACAATCCCACCCAAAGTGTCACCATCAAGAAAGAACGGGTCACTGAATTAAAACGTTGTGAAATTTTTATAGAAAGCTCCACCAATACCAAAAAAGCAGGACGGTTACGCTCTACAAGGAAATATAGATGATGGTCGTTGTGCTTCCTAAATAGCGCTGGTGTCGGTGGAAAATAAGCTGACGAATCATACCTTTGCAAACTGTGCTTGATTGTCTTTGGTGCTTTGTTGGCTGTGCGGGGTGCTTAATAAAAGGTGTATAAGATATAGGGAGACAAGGCCTTTACTAGCCTCGTAATATCTCAGAACCCCATTTACTTAACACTCTTTCTCTCAGTGAATACATAGCTTTCGTTACTCTTTCTTCATCTTCCTGTTTACAAGCAAATGAATCATGAACGTTGAGTATTGGTGTGTTTGTTTCTGTTGCCCATTCAAACATCGCTAAAGCCGTTTCACCTTCAATAAATTGTAGTCTTCCGCCCCAACCAGTACACAGTAGATTTTGTTCCTGAAGAAATGGAATACAGCGGTAGAAGCTCTGCCTTATTGCATTGACTTGTGTTCTTGTAACCTTGTCTTTAGCACGCTCCAGAGAATACTTCGCTTGATTGAATCCCTGTTCGTTCTGCGCACCCATCAAACGCACAAGCACTGTTTTAACAACCTCCTTTGATATGCCCGTGTCATTAGCCACTCTGTCGTAAGGACTGTCGGGTAAAGGACAATCAAAGATCATCGACAGAAGCGTTAAGTGATTGGCTGTGAAGTCTGGTTCAACAATGGGTTGTCCATCTAACAGCGTCTTCTTTCGTATGGGTACACGTCGGTTAACGATTGTTTGAAACGGTGTATGCACTCGTCCTGCTGAGAATGGTGTGTCATTGAAGCTACGGTGCGTTACGTCCTTCCTAGCCCACGTGTGTGAGGACATCATGTCATTGTAGGCTCGTAGTGTTTCTCGATTCCGTTCTAGGTTAGGAAACCATTCCAGTGTACCTGTGTAGTCCTCACCACTCAGCTTAATGGGTTCGTAGTCTTCAAAGTTGCCGTGGTCTTGGTAGAGAAACTCAGCATATGGAAGAAGTAGATTGGCTGTAGGGCGATAGGCGTTTGTCATCTTTGCATGACGATTACCCCACAATGATTTGAACATCAATTCGTGTTCAAGTAATACATCAACAATACGTTTGGTTCGTCTCTGATCGAGTCCGTACTTCTTGTATATCCAACTGTCTGGCTCTGGTTTGGTTTGAATGTTGAGATGCTCATGAGAGAAACCAACGCCAACTAAGTTCAGAAGAATCAGTCTAAGAAGTCTCCGATGATTGTCGTGAGCATCACCTTGTTTTGCCTTGATGACATCAGGCATAAGCTCGTCTTCAAGTTCTGAGAAAGCATTGCCAAGCGAACGAGTGGAGTAGGCTAATATGGGTAATGTCGCTCTGTGATGTGGCTTTTCAGCCTCCATCAGTAGCTTGACTAGGTCTCTTGCGTTCGATGTTTCTGGAGTCACAAATACCTCAGAAAATACCCATAATTAACAATAATATAGCACCAACATGGTCACATTCTTTCTGGGATTTTGACATGAACGTATCGAAACAGTTGTGACACTGTTTTGTGACCAGAAATGAGTGCAACTTCAGGCACGCTCAAACCTTTTTCGAAATATCTACTGATCGCCTCATGTCTCAAGTCGTGAAACTTCAGGTTCTTGATATCTAAATTTTGCATCAGCCGATCCCAAGATAACCTTAGAGCGTTATGGGTCACGGGAAATATCAAATCACTTCTGGGGTTAATCTTACCAAGAACTGATATAGCCTCTTTTGTTAAAGGTACTGTTCTAGACTTACCATTCTTAGAAGACGGTATGACCAGATAATTTCGCTCTACGTGCACGTTTGACCAAAGCAGAGCTAGGAGTTCAGATTTACGCATACCTGTTTCAATAGCTAGACATATCATAGGCCAGAGATACCAGACTCTCAGTCTACTTTCCTCTTTAATCATTCGATATTCATGAGGATGTAATCTCCGCTCTCGAGCGGGTGAGGGCCTTGGAAACCTGATGACGCCAAAAGGATTGTCGCCCAACCTCCAACCCCACTCTTTGTTGGCTATATTCCATGCATGTCGAAGTAGTACCAGATCATACTCAGCTGCTCGATTCCCATCCGAAAGCCTTCTATCTCTGAACTGTGCGGCATCGGTAGGCGAGCATTCGTTAAGTAAAAGGTTTGCGATTGGATCTCTTATAAGTCGCTCAAGTCTGGCGATCTCCCTTTTATGTTCTTTTTTCTGAGGCGTCACTTCCAATTGATATTTCTTTAAAAGGTCAGTGATTGAAGTATTCGAATGGACATCTTTGTGCCATGAGCCTATTTGCATCAGTCGCTCTTGTTCGACCGCCCATGCTTGAGCATCTGCTTTCTTGTGAAATGATTTAGAAATAGAGCCATGTTGGCGGCTCCGAACTTGAACTTGCCAACGGTTATTGCGTTTACGGAAAGTTGCCATACTTGCGTTCCTTGTGTGACTGAGGTGTGACACAAAGAACTAACAAGGCTGAAGTTGGTGGGCCCAGCAGGACTCGAACCTGCGACCAAGGGATTATGAGTCCCCTGCTCTAACCAACTGAGCTATAGGCCCACGATAGGCGCGAAATATTACACAAAACACCGTGTTCGCGCATCAAACGTGTTGACAAAAAATATTTTACCTAAGTGATTGACGTGCGTTGCAAAAATCCTAATATTTGCGATTCCGAGCGTGAGCGGCGTCTATGACCACCGAACGCAACGGATTCTTAGGCGCAATGTTGAGGATCTGTGGCGATTGCCCTCCGCGTGCACTGGTTGCTCTTGGATCGATCCCCCAGACGTCTAGGATGGTCTCAGGTTTGCTGAGTGGATTGATTTAACGAGGACATGCGTATCATGAGTCGTTTTTTAGTGTTCGCGCTGTTGCTGATTGCAGGGTCTGCATCTGCCCAAGGCGTTGTAAATATTTATAACTGGTCTGATTACATCGCAGAAGACACCATCGCGAAGTTTGAAGAAAAAACAGGCATCAAAGTCAATTACGACGTATTTGATACCAACGAGCTTCTTGAAGCTAAATTACTAGCGGGTTCCTCTGGATACGACGTCGTTGTGCCAACAGGTAACTTTTTAGAACGCCAAATCCAAGCGGGTGTTTTCCGCAAACTTGATCGATCAAAACTGAGTAATCTGGCCAATATGGATGCAGATATCATGCGGATTGTTGAACAGCATGATCCAGCAAATGCGCATTCTGTTGTGTATATGTGGGGAACGACCGGGTTCGCTTACAACACGAAAGCCATCCAAGAGCGCATGCCGGAGGCGCCCGTATCGAGCTGGGCGATGGTATTTGAGCCAGAGATTGTGTCTCAGTTTGAAGATTGTGGTGTTGCCATTCTTGAATCTCCGACAGATATCTTGGCGTCAGCAAAGCATTACCTTGGCTTGGATCCAGCCAGTGAATCTGCTGACGACTTGAAGCAAGCCGAAGATTTGCTCATGAGTGTGAGGCAGTACATTCGCTACTTCCATCCATCGCAATACATCAACGATTTGGCCAATGGAGATATCTGTTTGGCTGTTGGATATTCTGGAGATCTTTTGCAATCTCGTGACCGCGCAGCTGAAGCCAATAACGGCGTCGAGATCGAGTATGTGATTCCTGAAGAGGGTGGGGTCGTCTGGTTTGATTTGATGGCAATTCCAGCTGATGCGCCGAATGTCGACGAGGCGCATCAATTTATTAACTTCATCATGGATGCGCAGATTGCCGCCGATATTACAAATTACGTGTTTTATGCGAATGCGAACGCAGCCTCCACCGAATTGGTTAATTCTGAAGTGACTTCAGATCAGGGCATCTACCCCAGTGATGAGGTGAAAGCAGGCTTGTTTGCGATGAAGGCTTTCAGTTCCCGGTATGATCGCATCATGAACCGTACATGGACTCGGATTAAAACCGGTCAATAAGTCAATTGTTCGGCCGGGATTCTCCGGCCGTCCTCTCAAGAGGAAACCCGATGTCTTCCAATCCATCAATGGTGAAAAAGTGGCTTGACCCAGAAGCAAAGCCCTTTCTTGAATTCCGTGGTGTGACGAAGTCATTCGACGGTATTCCAGCGGTCCGTGACGTCAATCTAGCGATTTATCAGAATGAACTCTTTTGTTTGCTCGGCGGTTCGGGCTCTGGAAAGACGACTCTCTTACGAATATTGGCCGGTTTTGAGTCGCCGACGGAAGGGTCCGTTTGGATTGATGGTGTCGACATCACCAATGTTCCCGCGTACGAGCGGCCGGTCAATATGATGTTTCAGTCGTATGCACTCTTTCCACACATGAGTGTTTTTGACAATGTCGCTTATGGTTTGAAGCGGGACGGCCTGCCCAAGTCCGAGATTGCTGTGCGGGTGAGTGAGCTCCTCGAGTTAGTTCGCCTTTCAGCATTCGCAAACCGAAAGCCTGATCAACTGTCTGGCGGTCAGCGCCAGCGTGTTGCATTGGCTCGTGCACTCGCAAAGCGTCCGAAGGTTCTTCTTTTAGATGAACCCTTGGGAGCATTGGATAAGAATCTCAGAGAAGATACACAGCTTGAATTAATCAAGATTCAAGAGTCACTCGGGATGACCTTTATCGTCGTGACACACGATCAGGAAGAAGCCATGACTTTGGCAACACGGATTGGTGTGATGGATGAGGGCTATCTTGTTCAAACTGACGAGCCGCATACGATCTATGAGTATCCTAATTCAGCCTACGTCGCCGACTTTATCGGCGATATCAATCTTTTTGAATGTGTCGTGACCGACAATGAGGCTGGGGAGTTGAGCCTTTATGCATCGCAACTTGACACAGCCATTGAACTTGACGGTCCGGTCACGGGTGCAGTGAATCAGACGTTGTGGTACGCGGTCCGCCCTGAAAAAATGCGCTTAACGCGAGATCCATCTGACGCCGTGAACGCGCTGAAGGGTGTTGTTCATGAAATCGCGTATCTCGGTGATTTTTCCGTTTATTGGGTCGATCTTGACTGTGGACCTCGTGTCCGTGTGAGTCGACCCAATATCAGTCGCTTGGACGACTTTGCTGAAGCCTGGGGTGAAGAGGTCTGGATCACCTGGGACGGGTCCGCTGGCGTGGTGTTGAGCCAGTAATGCGGGTCGTGAGAAGGCTCAATACATTGAGGCGGGATTGGCTGTCTTGGATCCCGACTGTGTGGTTGGGGGTATTTTTCCTGATCCCATTTTTGGTGGTTTTGAAAATCTCACTGTCAGAAGCAACGATTGCAATGCCCCCTTACTTGCCAATCTTTGAATGGATCGAAGGCAGCCTTCTTGAGATTCGTCTGGATTTCGGTAATTACCTTTTCCTCATCGATGATCCGCTCTATGGCGCAGCCTATGTCGAGTCGGTCAGGATCGCTTTGACCGCGACAATCATCACATTATTGATTGGGTATCCGATGGCTTACGTGATTGCCACAGCTCGTGAGCCCCGGCGGACGCTGCTACTGCTATTGGTGATTCTGCCCTTTTGGACGTCATTTTTGCTTCGAGTGTATGCATGGATCGCCATCTTAAAAACTAATGGGCTGTTGAATGGGTTGCTGATGTCCTTGGGCGTGATTTCGGAGCCTCTGGTCATCCTTCAGACAGATGTCGCTGTGTACATCGGAATCGCGTACACCTATTTGCCGTTCATGGTTTTACCCTTATACGCGTCACTATCGAAACTTGATCGAACGCTTCTTGAGGCAGCAGAAGATTTGGGGGCGACGCCGTGGATTAGCTTTCTCACGGTGACCCTTCCTCTGACCCTTCCGGGAGTGGTGGCTGGATCCTTACTAGTTTTCGTGCCGGCGATCGGTGAGTTTGTCATCCCCGCGCTATTGGGCGGGAATGACACCTTGATGATCGGAAAAGTACTTTGGAATGAGTTCTTCGCCAATCGCGACTGGCCGATTGCATCGGCGGTCGCGATCATGATGTTGTTTGTCATTGTTGGGCCATTGATGTGGCTTAACCGAATGAATGCGCAGCACGAGGAGGCAAACTCGTGAAGCTGTCGCGATACACGTTCCCCGTCATGGCTTCAGTCGGTTTTGGGTTTCTGTATTTTCCGATCTTGATTCTTGTGATTTATAGCTTCAATGAATCGAAATTAGTCACTGTCTGGGGTGGGTTTTCCGCCCGTTGGTATCTTGAGTTGTTTCAAGATCCACAAATTCTTGATGCTGCGACATTGAGTCTTCAGATCGCTGCAGTCAGTGCAACCATTGCCTTAATACTAGGTGTGGCTGCGGCCATGACTCTTGTCCGCTTTCGCTGGTTCCGAGCGCGCACTTGGCTGGCTGGGATGGCTGCGGCGCCGCTGGTCATGCCCGAAGTAATTACAGGCCTCTCATTGCTGTTACTCTTTGTCGCGCTCGATCATTGGCTGGGATGGCCTTCTGGCCGTGGAGTGACAACTATTATTCTTGCACATGCCACCTTTGGGATGGCGTTCGTCACGGTGATTGTCCAAGCCCGCCTGCGCGATATGGACCGGACTCTTGAAGAGGCTGCGATGGATTTAGGAGCAAGACCCATGACGGTCTTTTTGACTGTGACGCTTCCAACCATTGCTCCTGCTTTAGTTGCGGCTTGGCTTCTCGCATTTACGCTATCGCTTGATGATTTGGTGATCGCAAGTTTTGTGTCAGGTCCAGGTTCATCAACTCTACCGATGGTGGTCTTTTCGAAAGTCCGACTCGGAATTAGTCCAGATATTAATGCATTGGCGACCTTGATGATCTTGATCGTGGGTTTAGGGGGTGTCGTTGGGTTTTGGCAGATGCGCCGGTCAATCAACCGGCGCCCCGTCTAGTCTAAGCCTGACGGCGTTGAATCTCGGAGGTGTCTTCCAGATCAATAATGACTGGAGGTGCGATACCATTGAAGTGGCAAGCTGTAGCGATGCTATAAGCTCCGATTTCATGAATCACGATCACGTCCCCAAGAGACAGTTCTGGAAGGCTGTCATGGTCACCAAATCGGTCGACGCTATCGCACGTTGGTCCCGCGAATACTGCAGATGAAAGGTCGCCACCTTCTGTATAAATGGTCATCGGGTAGTTGATGTGATCAAAAATTCGACCTGATTGAGCACCATACACGCCATCATCGAGGTAGTACCACCACGCTTCATCCTGCCGTTTCGAGCGACCGATCACACGCGATACCAGAGTCATGCTTGGTGCGGAAATTGCGCGACCCGGCTCTGCCATGAGCTGAATGTGTGCAGGAACTTGTTCCATGGCTTCACGGATTGGTTTGCAAAATGCATCAAAATCGACCGCGTGATTTGAGTAATTCGCTGGGAATCCACCCCCGATGTCAATGCGCTCAATCGTGGCAATTCCCTCTGAAGCTGCGTCACTCGCAATTTCGAGACAGCGAAGAAGAGCAATACGATGTGTATCTGCACTCTTCGCTTGTGATCCCACATGGAAGCAAAGTCCATCAATCACGATTCCCATTTGCTTTGCGACAGCCATGATATGAAGAGCATCCTCTGGCTGTGCTCCGAACTTCCGAGATAAATCAATTGGCGCGTCGGGCGCGACAAAAGCAAGTCGCAACATCACAGTGATGTCATGACGGTAGGGGGCGACTTTCCAAAGCTCGTCTAGGTTATCGATCACAAACGAACGAACACCAAGCTGTACCGATGTTTCCAGATCATGCTCGGTTTTAATCGGGTGAGTGTGGATCATACGGCTCGTTGGAACCCCGAACGGAAGAATTGCCTGAATCTCCGGAGCACTGGCTACATCAAATGAAGCCCCTTCGTTAACCAGAGTTGCCAACAACGAATGATAGGGATTCGATTTGACGGCGTAATACAGCGTGACGTTTGGCAATGCCTGTTGTAATGCACGCCAAGTGTCGCGAACGCGATTGGGATTGAAAAGCAGTGCTGGTGAATTACCACCAGTCTGCGCCAGCCAGAAGTCACCCTCTGATCGTGGTCGAATGGTTGTCAACACGGATCGTCTCCAAATTTGTCTTCGTCGCTCAGACACGTCTAGACAAACTCAGACGCCGGGTCACAAACGCATAAATATTTCCAAGTGGTTTTGTTTAATGTGCGCGCATTTTCAATCTTTTTTTTTGAAAAGCAATAGGTCCTGAAAAATATTTTTCTGACCAGCATTTGGCTTGCGCAGGCCGACTTCTTGAGCCCGTTCGATCTGCATAACAAAGGCTTTTGCTCTTTGTGGTAAATTGTCAACAATTGATGGATTGATGAACTCAAGGAATCTGTAAGACATGTCTGATTTGCTAGCGACAGGGCTCTCGACAGCCGTCCAAAACAAAATTGAAGACCTGGTTCTTCAAGGCAAACTTCAAGGTGGTGATAAGCTGAACGAAGTTGAACTTGCTGAATTGTTTGGCACAAGTCGCGGCCCGATTCGCGAAGCATGCAAGGGGCTTGTTCAGGCTGGGTTACTGACGGCGGTCCCTAACCGGGGCGTTTTCGTTCGCAAAATGGACGTCCGTGAGGCTCTGGAAGTTTATGATATCCGAGCGTTTCTCGATCAACTGATTGGCCAACTGGCAGCCACCCACGGTTCAGATGAACAGATTCAGGAGTTGTGGGATATCCATGCGCGTTTGGATAAAGCCGTTCGAGCTGATGATTTTGAAGCCTATTATCCTGAAAATCTGGCATTCCATGAAAAGTTACTTGAGATGACGGGCTCGCGGCGATTAACGACCATGTATCTCTCGTTGGTGAAAGAGCTTCATCTATTCCGAAGGAAAGGATTGATCCAGCAGGGCTCGATGGATGTTTCCAACGCAGAACACGCACTCATTCTTGAAGCCATCGCTCATCGCGATCCGGTGAAGGCCGGACTCGCGATGCGAAATCATGTGATGACTGCAAAGCAACGACTGATGACCGCGATTGAAGTTCAGTCAGTCAGTGAGCAGATAGCGTCTTAAGAACCCTCAAGCGCCTTTGAATTGAGGCGCGCGCTTTTCCATGAAAGCTGTTCTTCCCTCTTTATAATCATCGCTGGTAAAGCATGCGTCCACTAACGCATCACACTGATCTAAATCGCGGTACTGTGGTTCTGACAGTACCTGTGTTGCGATGTATTTCATGGCTTTGACCGTCAAGGGCGCGTTATTTCCGATTTGCGAAGCAAGACTGGCGACTTCTTGCTCAAGCGTCGATTCGTCATGTACGGCTTGTACGAAACCCATTCGATAAGCGGTTTCTGCATCAATGCGCTCAGCTGTAAACATCAAATATTTGGCATTTGACGGACCAATGGCGTTGATGAGTCGTTGGATTGCGGGAAACGGGTATCCGAGCGCGAGCTTTGCAGCAGGCATTGCAAATTTGGATTTACTGGAACAAATTCGAATGTCGCAACAAACGGCTAGATTCAAACCGCCGCCGATACAATAGCCATCCACTTGCGCAATCGTTGGCTTTGGAAATTGGTCAATTCGTTCGTAGATTGCGCGGATCCTTGCATTGTAGTGTTTTGTTGCGTCGGCTGATCCTCGTTCTTTCTCGAATTTCGAGATATCAGCTCCACTGACGAACGATTTTCCCCCTGCGCCAGTTAAGACGACAACCCGCACATTGGGGTCTGATTCAAATGCATCGAGGATCGCATCGGTGGCGTCCCACATCTCGAGGGAGACTGCATTATGTTTCTCAGGATTATTGAAAATTAAATAACCGATTGACCCTTCGATCGTTGAAAGCATTTTGTCCATGATATTGCTTACCTTTAAATCACATTGTGTTGTCTGAGTGTGTCTAAGTCGTCGATTCCTAACTCAAGTAGTACATCTTCGGTATGTTGACCTCGCGATGGAGGAGGTGCCGTGATTGAGCTTGGCGTTCTATTCATTGAGAAAGGTTGGCCAACCAGTTGTGTGTCTCCGAATGGCAGTGTTCCTTTGGCAGCCGTTGCAATCCCCAAGTGCTCTACTTGCGGATCAGCGAAGACCTGATCAATCGAATAAATGGGTCCTGTCGGCACGCCTTGGGCGAGAAGAGTCTCCACCCAATACTCTGAGGTGTTGGTTTGTGTGACTAAAGAAATGAGTTCGTTTAACAGTTTTCGGTTGTCAGATCGATTCGAATTCTTCACAAAGCGAGGATCTTCGATCCACTCAGGGTGACCGAGAGCGGTTGCACACCGTTGCCAGATGGTTTCACCGGCACAGGCAATATTGATGGATCCATTGCTTGTTGGGAAAACACCGGTCGGGATGCTGGTCGGGTGGTCATTCCCCGCCTGTTTGGGTATCTCGCCCTGGGTTAACCAACGCGCCGCTTGGAAATCCAACATGAAGATTTGTGACTGAAGGAGACTGGTTTGAACCCACTGACCCTCCCCAGATTTTTCCCGTTCCAACAGAGCCGTTAAAACACCCATGGCACAGAACAATCCCGCACAGAGATCAGCAATCGGAATGCCAACCCGCATTGGGCCACTTCCGGGTTCGCCGGTAATTGACATCAGGCCACCCATGCCTTGCGCAATTTGATCAAATCCAGGGCGCTTGGCGTAAGGTCCGTCTTGTCCGAAGCCAGAGATGCTACCAAGAATCACTCGTGGATTGATCGCTTTCAGGCTCTCATAGTCGATTCCAAGCCGTGTTTTCACATCGGGACGGAAATTCTCGACCACAACATCTGCCGTTTTTACGAGTTCTTTGAGAATTCGAATACCCTCTTCAGATTTGAGATTCAGGGTGATGCTTCGTTTGTTACGTTGAAGAT
>OBPS01000096.1_pt1 | contig 12239 bp, 9 predicted proteins | sample 1534661 | NCBI WGS metagenome assembly OBPS01 (sample SAMEA3275493, study PRJEB22092) | marine metagenome | biome: ENVO:00000447 marine biome; feature: The site is in the outerpart of the Oslofjord; material: ENVO:00002010 seawater | collected 2014-06-20T10:00:00+00 | depth 1 m
TGCGACTCCCAGCCCGGCCCGACCCGGGTCTCCGGGCAGGCCATGATCCCCGCATTATTGATCAGGAGGTCAAGACGCGTCAGGCGCTCGACCAGGCCCTCTGCAAAGCGCCTCACCGAGGCGAGATCGGCCAGGTCCATCGGAGCCGTGACGATATCACCCTCGATCCCGGCGAGGGCATCGGCCGCCTTCCCCGGTGAGCGCACCGGGATCACGACAGAGGCGCCACGGCTGGCAAGGCATCGCACGGTTTCCAGCCCGATGCCGCTATAGCCGCCCGTCACCACGGCAGTTTTGCCGGCAAGGTCGATCGCCGAGACCACCTCCGCGCCGCTGGATTTGGCGTGAAAGCCTGACTGGGTCGGGACTTGGTCGGAAACGGCCATCTGGGCCCCCCATGGTTTTCTGGTTGTGCTGCCGGTCCCGGAGCGGACCCGCATCCGCATGCTGTCGCGGATTGGCGCGCCGTTCAAGCTAACGCGAAAAGACCCGATGGCGCGCGGACCTCTGACCCGGTGTCTGGAACAGCGGCTTGTGCGAGATCGCCAGAGCGTGGAGCATGGGGCCAGAGTATGACAGCACACAATCGAGGATGATGATGAGCAAGCGGACCATCGTGATTACAGGCGGCGCAGGCATTCTGGGCCAGGCCGTCGCCCGCCGGGCCATGGACCGGGGTGACCAGGTCGTCCTGGTGGACCGGGCACCGATCACCGATCAGATCGAACTCGCTGGCGATGTGCGTGTGGGCGGTGTCGACCTGACCGACCCGCAGTCGGCGGCGGATGCCTTTGCGGGTATCGCCGAAATGTGTGGCGGCATCGACGCGCTTCTGAACATCGCCGGCGGCTTCGTCTGGGAGACCCTCGATGACGGGTCTGTCGATAGCTGGGAGCGCATGTTCGCGATCAATTTGCGAACGGCCGTGGTTGCCAGCAAGGCGGCGCTGCCCTGGCTGATGAAGAGTGATGCCGGCCGGATCGTCAATGTGGGTGCAGCCGGTGCGCTCAAGTCCGATATGGGCATGGGGGCCTATGCGGCATCCAAGGCCGGCGTCGCCCGCCTGACCGAAAGCCTGTCGCGCGAACTCCTTGGCAAGGTGACGGTCAATGCCGTGCTGCCATCGGTCATCGATACGCCGACCAATCGTGCCGACATGCCCGATGCCGATCCGTCTGACTGGGTGGCGCCGGACGATCTCGCGGCGGCCATGCTGTTCCTCGCCAGCGAGGAGGCCCGGGCAATCACGGGCGCTCTGCTGCCTGTCACGGGCCGTGTCTGATCCTGACCCCCGCCCCTGATCCTTCCCGCCGTTCAGGCCGCGAGGCAAGGCGTTCGACACCCGGGCTCCGGCCCGCGGCTCTCGTCGGCGCCCTGGCGGTGATGCTGGTGTTGGCGATCTGGCCCCGGACGGCACAGGCGGAGGATGTCACCGTCTTCGCCGCCTCCAGCCTGCGAACGGTTATGGAGGCGATCGGTGACGGGTTCGAGGCAGAGACCGGTCATCGCCTGACCCTCGCGCACGGTGGCTCATCGGCGCTCGCCCGGCAGATCACGCTGGGGGCGCCGGCCGATGTGTTTATCTCGGCCAATACGGACTGGATGGACTGGCTGGACGGGCAGGGGGCGCTGGAGCGCGGGACCCGCTTTGAGCTGGCCGGCAACCAGCTTGTCCTGATCGGCCATGGCGCCGCAGGTCCGACCTGGCCTGAGCTGTCGCGTGACGTGCTCATTGACGCGCTCGGTGACCGGCCGCTTGCCATGGCATTGGTCGACGCCGTACCGGCCGGCCTCTATGGCAGGTCCGCCCTGCAATCGCTGGGGTTTTGGGAGGCGGTTTCCAGCCGCATCGTGCAGGTGGACAATGTCCGCGCGGCCTTGGCTCTGGTTGCCCTCGGTGAAGCGCCGCTGGGCATCGTCTATCAGAGTGACGCGCGGGCGGCTCCGGCGGTCTCCGTACTTTACACTTTCCCCGAGGCGACGCACGCGCCGATCCGCTATCCGGTTGCGATCCTGGCGGGCCGCTCGGATCCGGCCAGCCGGGCCTTTCTCGACTATCTCCGCGGCCCGGTCGCCCGTGCGGCACTGGAAAGAAACGGGTTTCTGGTCGATGAGCCGTAAGGGTGTTCACGCATGGACGCGTTAAGTCCGCAGGAATGGCAAGCGGTGGCCCTGTCGCTGAAGGTCGCTGCCTGGGCGACCGTGCTGAGCCTTCCGGTCGGGATCTGGGTCGCCCATCTTCTGGCGCGTGGCCGGTTCCCGGGGCGTTCGGTGCTTAATGCCGTGGTCCATCTCCCGCTGATCCTGCCACCGGTCGTGACGGGCTATCTCCTGCTGCTCGCCTTCGGCCGGGAAGGCCCGGTCGGGGGGCTGCTGGAGGATATGGGCCTGGTGCTCGCCTTTCGCTGGACCGGGGCTGTCCTGGCCGCTGCCGTGATGGCGTTCCCGCTGATGGTGCGCGCAATCCGACTGTCGATCGAGGCGGTTGATCCCGGGCTCGAACAGGCTGGCGCGACGTTGGGTGCCAGCCCGATCTGGGTCTTCCTGACTGTCACCTTGCCGCTGGCACTGCCCGGCATCATTGCCGGCATCATTCTCGCCTTCGCCAAGGCGATGGGGGAGTTTGGCGCTACCATTACCTTCGTCGCCAACATTCCCGGACAGACCCAGACCTTGCCGACCGCGATCCATGCCTTCCTGCAGCTTCCCGGCGGCGAGGCCTCGGCCATGCGGCTGGTTGTCATTTCGGTCGTTATCTCGGTCTCGGCTCTGGTCATCTCGGAGCTGCTGGCGCGGCGGGTGTCCCGACGGGTGGCCGGCGCATGAGCCTGTCCTTTGCCATCCAGCACGATTTTGGCGGTTTCAGCCTAGATGCGCGCTTTGAGGCCCCGCCCGGTGTCACGGTCCTGTTCGGACCCTCCGGCGCGGGCAAGTCGAGCCTTGTCCACGCCGTGGCCGGTCTGTTGCGTCCGCAGATCGCCCGCATTGTTGTCGACGATGTCACCCTGGTTGACACCGAGGCTCGGATTTTTGTTCCCGCGCACCGCCGCCGCATGGGCTGCGTCTTCCAGTCCGATCGTCTCTTCCCGCATCTCGATGTGCGCCAGAACCTGCTCTACGGGCACTGGTTTTCCGGCGGCCGATCGGCCATGCGCGAGCTCGATCCCGTGGTCGAATTGCTGGGCATTGGCGATCTGCTTGAGCGGCGGATCGGCGCGCTCTCCGGCGGCGAGAAACAGCGTGTCGCCATTGGGCGGGCCCTGTTGTCCAAGCCCCGCATGATCCTGGCCGACGAGCCCCTGGCCGCCCTTGATGTCGGCCGCAAGGCCGAGATTTTGCCCTATCTGGAGCGGCTGCGGGATGAGGTCGAGATTCCGATCCTCTATGTCAGCCATTCGGTCTCCGAAGTCGCCCGCCTGGCAACGACGGTCGTGGCGGTTGATCAGGGCCGGGTGACAGCGTCCGGCCCGCCCGAGGTCCTCCTCGCCGATCCGGATCTTGTTCCGGCCGGTGAAGGCGGGGCCAGCGCCGTCCTCAGTGCACAGGTCGTGACCCGTCATGATGACGGCCTGACGGAGTTGTCAGCCGGCGGTGTCCCGCTCTATCTGGCGGACCTCAAAAAGGGGACGTCGGGGCTGGTCCGCCTGCGTGTGGCGGCCAGCGATGTGATCCTGTCCCGCGAGGCGCCCGGCGGGCTGTCAGCGCTGAATATCCTGCCCGGTGAGGTCATGCGTATCGAAGCGGGCGGACCCGCTGGCGCTCTGGTCCGCGTCCGTACGCCGGCCGGCGTGCTTCTGGCGCGGATTACCCATCGCTCGATTGCGGCGCTCGACCTGATCGAAGGTGCGACCTGCCATGCGATCGTCAAATCCTTTGCGATCGAGGCGGGCGATGTCGGCCCGGGCTGAACGCGCGGCGTGGTCGCCTCCGGACCAGTTCTCGGCTAGAGCACGGGCATGACAGACAATCCGCCTTTCGACATTTTCCTCGCCGTGGCGCCCGGGCTCGAGCCGATGCTGTGCGCCGAACTGGCCGAGAAGGGGTTTGCCGACCCGAGGCCCGAGCCTGGCGGGGTCACGATTGTCGGGGGCTGGCCGGAGGTCTGGCGCGCCAATCTGGAGATACGCGGGGCCAGCCGCATCCTCGCGCGGATCGGCTCGTTCCGTGTCGTCCACCTGTCGCAGCTCGACAAGAGCGCACGGCGCTTCGACTGGGCCAGTGTGCTGCGCTCCGATGTCCCGGTGCGCGTGGAAGCCAGCTGCAAGCGCTCGAAAATCTACCATGCCGGCGCGGCGGCGGAGCGGATTGCCACGGCGATCGAGGCCAGGCTGGGCGCGCCGGTCAGGGACGATGCAGCGGTCTGTGTCCGGGTCCGCATCGAGGACAATCTGTGCACGCTGAGCGTTGATACGTCCGGGGAGTTGTTGCACCGGCGCGGTTTCAAGGCTGAGGTTAACAAGGCGCCGATGCGCGAGACCCTGGCGGCGCTCTTCCTGCGTGCGGCCGGTTTTGACGGCGAGGAGCCAGTGCTCGATCCGATGTGCGGCTCCGGCACCTTTGTGATCGAGGCCGCGGAAATGGCCGCCGGCCTGGCGCCGGGCCGAAATCGCGCTTTCGCCTTCGAACAGCTGGCCGGGTTTGACGCTGCGGCCTGGTCGGCGATGAAAGCAGAGGCGGCCGCGCGGGCCGCAATCATCAAGCCGGCGTCACGCTATATCGGCTCGGACCGGGACGCGGGGGCTGTCCGCATGAGTGCGACCAATGCCGAGCGGTCGGGTGTCGCCGGGATCACCGGTTTTGCAGGCTCGCCGGTCGAGGCCGTCCCGCGACCGGATGGCCCGCCCGGTCTGGTGATCGTCAATCCGCCCTATGGCGCCCGGATCGGCAACAAAAAGGGGCTCTATCCGATTTATGGCGCCTTCGGCGACGCGATGCGCCTGCGCTTCTCGGGCTGGCGCGTGGCGATGGTCACGACGGACCCGGCCCTGGCGCGGGCCACGCGTCTGCCGTTTGGCCCGCCCGGTCGCCCGGTCGACCATGGCGGGATCAAGGTGCGTCTCTTCACAACAGCCCCGCTGCGCTAGCCGCCGATGCGCCTGCCTCAGGGCACCCGCGCGCCGCGGGCGGCCTCGAGGATCTCGTACCAGTCCTGGGCATCCAGGGTCAGGGCCCGCATCTCGCGGACCTGGCGCTGCAGGCGGTCGATCCGGCCCGTGCCGAGGATGGGGATGGCCCCGAGGGTGCGCAGCCAGGCCAGCACCAGGGAATCGGGGCCGGGGTCGCCGTCGAAGCGGGTGCCCATGGCCTCGAGTGTGTGGCGCAGGCGCCGGGCGGTCTCGTCCTCACCCGCCGGGAGGCGCCGTCCAGCCAGCGGTGACCAGGCCAGAAAGGCCATGTCCGTGGCGCGGGCCTGATCGAGCTGGCCATTGTCGAGCGGTGCTGTGTGGAAGGGCGAGAGCTCGACCTGGTTGGCGGCGAGTTTGAGATCGGTCCGCGCCGTCAGCGCATCGACCTGGAAGGTCGAGAAGTTCGAGACGCCGAAGCGAGCGACCTTGCCACTCTCGACCAGGGCTTCCATGGCTTTGGCCGTTTCCTCGGCCTGCATGAGATAGTCCGGCCGGTGCAGCAGGTAGAGATCGATCCGCTCGACCCCGAGGCGTTGTAGCGAGGTCTCGGCCTGCCGGGTCAGGTAGGCGGCATCTGAGCGGTAGTGATGCAGGCGAACGCCGGGCTGACGCGGCGCCGCGAAGCGGACCCCGCATTTGGTGATCAGGCGCAGTTGCGCGCGGGCCCCGGGGGCCAGCGCCTGTGCCGCTTCGCCATGCAGGATTTCAACCTCGCCGTCATCATAGATGTCGGCATGGTCGATCCAGTGAACGCCGAGATCGAGACAGGCCTCCAGCATGCGGGCAAACCCGTTTGCGTTCGCCGTGTCGCGCCCCTGCCGCGCTCTCATCGTGCCCCAGATGGCGGGGGCGTCCTGCAAGTCCGACATGTCTGTCCTTCGGCATCCTGTGTGTCGCCAGTGAGACTAGGCCGCCGACGCGCGCGGGTGAAGGCGTTGCGCTGCTTGGTCGGCCCCAGTGTCATGCGTGGCAGGTTTCGCGATCCACGGCCTCTTCCGTACTCTTTCCTCAAAATTGGATCAGGATCGGGCAGGCCGTGGCGTGGGGTCGTCGCGGCTATCCCGTCCTGCTCCCGCTTCTCAAAAGAGGTTTTCCTGACGGGGTGGCTGTGCATACTCAACCAATAAAAGGATTATCCGATTTCAAAAGGGGCGCAGGCATGGCGCAGATCGAAGCCAACGGCATTACGCTGCAGTATGACGAGCAAGGCCCCCGTGCGGGCGTGCCGATTCTTCTGATCATGGGGCTTGGCTCGCAAATGACCCGCTGGCCGGCGCCCTTTCTCGATCTGCTGTCCGAGGCCGGGCACCGGGTCGTCCGGTTCGACAATCGCGATGTCGGCCTGTCGTCCCGCTTCGACCATGCCGGTGCGCCGGACTTCGGCGCGCTTCTCGCCGATCTGGGCGCGGGCAAGACCCCACGGCTGGCCTATACGCTCGACGATATGGCGGCCGATGCCGTCGGACTGCTCGATGCGCTGGCCATAGAGCGCGCACACCTTGTCGGGGTCTCGATGGGGGGCATGATCGGCCAGTTGGTGACGGCGGATTACCCGGACCGGGTGCTCTCCTTCACCTCCATCATGTCGACCACGGGCAATCGGGCGCTTCCGCGCGCCACCGAGGCTGCCCATAAAATCCTGATGACGCCTGCGCCCGATCCGGCGACAGACCTCGAGGGCTTCCTCGATCGGGCGGTCCAGTCCAGCCAAGTGATCGGAAGTCCCGGTTATCCGGTCGACCCCGACCTTGTCCGCAAGAAAGCGGCGGCCGATGCCGAGCGTGCCTACACGCCGCTCGGGTTTGCCCGTCAGTATGCCGCCATCCTGTGTGCCAGTGACCGGCGCGAGAAGCTGGCGACAATCCGCCGACCGGTCGAAGTCATTCACGGTCGCGATGATCCGCTGGTTCCGGTCGAGGGTGGCGAGGATACGGCGCGTGCCATCCCCGGTGCCGGGCTGGAGATCATTGACGGCATGGGGCACGACATCCCGCCCGGTCTCTACGACCGCATTGCGGCGGGTATCCGCCGCGCCGTTGACCGGGCGGCCGCTGAGGTCTGACGCGCGGCGTGTTTCGGATCGCCAAGAACCCGGCCCGAGCGCTCTGCACTTGAAAGTGGTAGTTATCCAGTACCGGTTTTCGGCAATGAGCGCCGGGAACTGACCGCAACGTATATCAATACTTGCCTTTGTGCGGACGCAGGCCATTTATGCGCTCAGGAGATTGCCATGCGTCGTGCCAGCTTTTTGATTATCGTTCTGGTCGCCTTCGTGGCGATGACCGCCATCGTGGCCGTTCGGGCCTTTCTGCCCGGCGATAACGCCGATTTTGCTCGCGGCGAGCGCGTCATGCCGGTCGCGGTCGCCAGCGTCCCGAGTGTCGAGTTCGCCGACGTGGTCGAGGCCCTCGGTACGGCGCGGGCCAATGAAACGGTGACGATCACGGCACGCGTCACGGATACGATCTCGCGGATCAATTTCGAGTCCGGGCAGCGGGTTGCCGCCGGCGCGATCCTGGTCGAGCTGACCGATACCGAAGAGGCTGCCGGTCTGACCGAAGCCCGCTCCACCCTGGGCGAGGCGCAGCGCGAGTTTGACCGGACCAGCGACCTGATCACCCGCGGTGTGGTGCCCCAGTCGCGTCTCGATGAGGCAACGGCCGCCGTCCAGCGCGCCCGGGCCCGCGTGGCCTCGATCGAGGCCCAGCTGGCAGACCGGATTGTCCGCGCGCCCTTCGCCGGAATTGTCGGGCTGCGCGAAGTCAGCCTGGGTGGTCTTGTGCGTCCTGGCGATGCGATCGCCCGTCTCGACGATACCAGCCTGATCAAGCTCGACTTCACCGTTCCGGAGCGTTTCCTGTCGGTGGTGGAAGCGGGCATGGCCATCACGGCGCATTCGTCTGCTTATCCCGATGAAGTCTTTGAAGGTTCGATCGCACAGATCGACAGCCGGGTTGACCCGGTAACCCGAAGCGTCATCGTCCGGGCCGAGATCGAGAATGAGGATGGACGCCTTCTGCCGGGTCAGTTGATGACGGTCGAAGTGCGCCGGGATGTGCGCAGCCGCCCGGCCGTGCCAGGCGCCGCCCTGACCCGCTATCTTGACCAGACCTTCGTCTATGTCGTCGAGGAAACCGCAGACGGTGTGTTCGCCCGGCAAACCCCGATCCAGCTCGGTCGTCGGGCCGGCACGATGGTGGAAGTGCTCGACGGTCTGCAGGCCGGCGACCGCATAGTCTCTGAAGGTGTGCACCGTATCCGCGACGGCGCTGCGATCGAGATTGCACGCGAGGTTCGCCTCAACGCCAGCGGCGTGATGGCGGGGACAGCCGCTGTCGGCAATGGTGCCGCCCAATGACCCTCTCGGATATTGCTGTTCGTCGACCGGTTCTGGCTTTCGTCTTCTCGGCCCTGATCGTCGTTTTCGGCGTACTGGGCCTGCGCGGCCTTCCGCTGCGCGAATTGCCGGATGTGGATCGCCCCGTGGTCTCCGTCTCGGCGGATTATCCAGGCGCCAATGCCGAGGTCGTCGAGAACCGCGTGACGCAGATCATCGAGGATCAGCTGTCTGGCATTGACGGGGTCGAGACCATCACATCGTCCTCGCGCGACAGCTCCTCGCGGGTCACCATCACCTTTGCCCTCGATCGCAATATCGAGGCCGCCGCCAACGATGTCCGCGATAGTGTCTCGCGGATTATCGATCGCCTGCCGCAGGACGTGGAGCAGGTCGAGGTGAGCAAACAGGACAGCGATGCGCGCCCGTTTGTCTGGTATAATCTCCTCTCCGACCGGATGACGTCGGAAGAACTCACCGACTATGCCGAGCGCACGCTTCTCGACCGGTTTTCTGTGATTGATGGCGTCGCCCGGGTGCGCATTGGCGGCCAGCGTCGTTATTCCATGCGGATCTGGCTCGACCCCCAGGCCATGGCGGCGCGCGGTGTCACCGTCGCCGACATTGATGGCGCCCTGCGGACCCAGAATGTCGAAGTGCCGGGCGGCTCGGTTGAAACGCCGGATACCCAGATCGTGGTCCGGGTCGAGCGCCTGTTTGCCGATCCGGAGGCCTTTGCCCGCTTGCCGATTTCCCGAACCGGTGAGGGCCATGTCGTGCGCCTGGCCGAAGTCGCCGATGTCGAGCTGGCGGCGGAGGAACCGCGGACCCTGTTCAGGGGCAATGGCCAGAACATGATTGGTCTGGGCTTCGTTCGCCAAAGCCAGGCGAATTCCGTGGAGGTCGCCGATGCGATCGGGGTCGAGGCCGAGCGCGTCCGGCTCAACCTGCCCGAAGGCATGGAGCTCATCTCCGCCTCCGATGATACCGTCTTCATCGAAGAGTCGATCAAGGAAGTCTGGCGCACCCTGGTGATCGCGGCGACCCTGGTCGTTCTGGTGATCTATCTTTTCCTTGGCAGCCTTCGCGCCGCGATCATCCCGGCCGCCGTCGTTCCGGTCTGCCTGATTGGCGTTTTCGCCATCCTCGCGATCGCCGGTTTCTCGATCAATATCCTGACCTTGCTGGCACTCGTTTTGGCCATTGGCCTGGTGGTCGACGACTCGATTGTCGTTCTCGAGAATATCCAGCGCCGCGTCGACATGGGGGAGCCGCCGGCCCTGGCGTCGCTGCGCGGTGGCCGCCAGGTCTTCTTCGCCGTTATCGCGACCACGGCCGTTCTGGTCGCCGTCTTCGTGCCGCTGATTTTCCTGCCCGGCTTTATCGGCCGTATCTTCACCGAACTGGCACTGACCATCGCGGGCGCCGTGATCCTGTCGAGCTTCGTGGCTCTGACCCTGTCGCCAATGATGGCGTCCAAACTCCTGCGTCCGAGCGGTGAGGCCAAGGGTCTGGCAAAATGGGTCAATGCTCTCGTCATGTCGGCCCGGTCTGCCTACCGGAGCAGCCTCGAGGTCGCGCTGAAAATGCCGCTCCTCATGATCCCGCTGGTCGCGGTGGCGATGGGCGGCTCGGCCTTTCTGCTCGACCGTCTCCCGGCCGAGCTGACGCCGCCGGAAGACCGTGGCTCCTTCTTCGGGCGTTTCGCCGGACCGGAAGGCGCCAGCTTCGATTACATGTCCGAGCAGGCTGACCAGGTTGAAGCCATCGCCATGGATTATGTGAATGCGGGCGAACTGCGCCGGGTTCTGGTGATCTCGCCCGGTTGGGGCGGCAGCGGCTTCAATTCGGGCTTTGTGATCGGCACGATGACCGATTGGGACGAGCGGCGTCCGGGCAGCGAGATCATGCGTGAGCTCAACGGCCGTCTTGGCGGACTGACCGGCGTCCAGGCCTTTGCTTCCATGCGCTCCTCGCTGGGCGGAGGCGGCGGCGGCGATGATGTCCAGTTTGTCCTTCAGGGCCCGGACTATGCCAGTCTCGACCTTCAGGCCGAGCGTCTGATGGCGGCCATTCGGGCCGGCAATCCCGGTCTGTTGCGGGCGCGCAAGAATTACGAGCCGACCAGTCCGCGCCTGATCGTCGACATTGATCGTGAGCGGGCCGCTGATCTTGGTGTGTCCGTCTCCGAGATCGGGCAGACCCTGCAGACCCATCTCGGGTCGCGCCGGGTCGGTCAGTTCATTGACCGCGGCGAAGCCTATAACGTGATCATGGAGAACCGGCGCGAGGAACGCTCCAGCGCCCAGGATCTGGAAACGCTTTATGTGTCGGGTCGTGGCGGTCAGCTCATCCCGCTCTCCAACCTTGTTTCCCTGCGTGAGGTCGGTGAGGCCTCGTCGCGCAACCGCGTGGATCGCCAGCGCGCGATCACCATCTCAGCCACTCTGGCCGAAGGCTACACACTGGGTGAGGCGGTCGGCTGGCTCGATGCCTGGGCCCAGAGCGATCTGCCGCCGGAAATGAGCACGACCTATCTGGGCGGCGCCAAGGAATTCCTCGATGCCAACTCGGCCATCCTGTTTGCCTTCGGCATGGCCCTGTTGATCGTCTTCCTGGTTCTCGCGGCTCAGTTCGAGAGCCTGATCCAGCCGCTGGTGATCATGCTGACCGTGCCGCTCGCCGTCGCCGGTGGCCTGTTCGGGCTCGAACTGGTTGGCTCCAGCCTGAATATCTACTCGCAGATTGGTCTGGTCATCCTGATCGGCCTGGCCGCCAAGAACGGCATCCTCATTGTCGAGTTCGCCAACCAGCTGCGTGAGACCGGTCGTGATCTCCGGACGGCGACGCTTGATGCCGCGGAAACCCGCTTCCGGCCGATCCTGATGACCGGTATCTCGACCGCGATCGGGGCCTTCCCGCTGGTGATCGGGTCCGGGCCGGGTTCGGAAAGCCGGATCACCATCGGTGTTGTGATCTTTGCCGGCGTGACGGTGGCGACGCTCTTCACCCTGTTCGTCATCCCCGTCGCCTATGGCGTGCTGGGGCGGTTCACCAAAACGCCCAACTGGGTGTCCCGCAAGCTTGAGCAGGAAGCCCGCGAAGCCGGCGACGACATGATCGAAGTGCCCGCCGAATAGGTGCTGGTTAGGACGTGCCGGTGAAGTCCGGTGCCCGCTTCTCCAGGAAGGCCCGATAGCCTTCCTGGAAGTCCTCACTGCTGAAGGCATCCAGGAAGAGCTGGCGGGTTTCGTCCGTATCCTGGTCGACGCCGGACCGGATGAGGTGGATGACGCGCTTGGTGATCCGTGCCGAGCCGGTCGAGCGTGACAGCATCAGATCGACATAGGCACGCACTTCCGCTTCCAGCGCGTTCGGCTCGAAGCAGCGATTGATCAGGCCGATATCCAGGGCTTCCGCAGCGTCCACAAGGCGGGCCGAGTAGAGCAGGTCCTTGGCGACCGAGACCCCGACGGCGTCAATCAGGCGCTTGGTATCATTGAGCGTATAGCCGAGCCCCAGTTTGGCCGGGGTGATGCCGAAACGTCCATCCGATGCGGCAAAGCGCAGATCGCAGGACAGGGCGAGCCCGCAGCCGCCGCCGACACAGGCACCCCGGATCACGGCCAATGTCGGCTTGGGGAAATGGGCCAGAGCGTCCAGCCCCTCGGCGATGGCGCGCGTATTGGCGCGGGCGCTTTCGGGCGTGGCGTAAATCGTCTCGAATTCGCTGATATCGGCACCCGCGGTGAAGGCACCTCCCGTGCCCCGCACGA
>OBPS01000097.1_pt1 | contig 12149 bp, 9 predicted proteins | sample 1534661 | NCBI WGS metagenome assembly OBPS01 (sample SAMEA3275493, study PRJEB22092) | marine metagenome | biome: ENVO:00000447 marine biome; feature: The site is in the outerpart of the Oslofjord; material: ENVO:00002010 seawater | collected 2014-06-20T10:00:00+00 | depth 1 m
CGAGCGAGCCGAGCGGGTCTCCTGTGGCGACATCCTTGCCGTCAATCCCGGTCAGTGAAGCGTCCAGCGAGAACGGACCGTCCGCCAGGCCCAGCTGGATCTCATAGCCTTCCAGCTCGGCCGAGCCGACATTACGGCTCTGCGTGGTGCCGGCCGAGCAGGGGGTGAAGAAGGGCGGCGCAAAACAGGTCGGGTTGAAGGCAAAGTCGACGAAGAGATCGATCAGATTGTCGGCCTTGGTCTGGTACCAGGACGCGCTCATGTCGAGGCGGTCGAGGGTGACCCGGTCGGACAGGTCCACCCGGAAGCCGATCTCCAGCGTCTCCGTTTCCTCCGGCAGCAGGTCCGGATTGGCGATGAAGTCATTGCTGATGAAAACCGGCGCGCCAAGGATGATGTGCGGCAGGGAGAAGTGTGTACCGTCCAGATAGAGCTCGTTGATTGATGGTGCCCGGAACGCCTCGCCCCAGCTGACGAAGATGTTGAAATCCTCGATCGGGGCGTAGGTCGCGGCGAAGCGGGTGGAGGTGGCATCGCTGGCTGTGCTGGCGGTGGTCGGTGTCGAAGTCTCGAACCTGTCCTGTCGCACGCCTGGCAACAGGATGACACGGCCCGGCAGACTGAAGGGCGCCGGCCCGTCCAGTTCCAGCTGGGCCCAGCCGGCCGAGAACTGGCTATCGGCATCCGGCGCGCCACCGCGCACACCGCCGGTTTCGGCGCTGTCATAGCCGTCCTGACTGTCCTCGTAATACTCCCCGCCCACGGTCAGACCGGCATCAAAGGCACCGAGGGTGAAATCGAAACGCTGGTCGAGGCGGAGGCCGGTGGTTTCCAGGTCGCGGCGAAGCTGGCGACCGGACACGGTCTCGGTTTCGTCGACCCCGGTTTGGTTGCGATAGATGGTGACGCTCAGATCAAGCCAGTCGATCGACGGTGGCGCGAGCGTGGTGTTCAGGGTGAGTGCGTCCGCCGTGATGTCCTTGTCGACCAGGGCATTGAGTGGATCGACCCCGGCACCGCCCTGGGCATTGTTGGGCTCGGTGGCGCTGCCGTCGAAACCCTGCCAGCTCAGCTCTGTGCGGATCCCGTCCGCCAGGTCCGCGCCCAGCTTTATGAGGCCGGACAGGCTGTCATCCTCCGCCGGCAGGTCGGCCCCGGACCCCAGTGCAATGTCACCGGATGAACGTGCGGAGACCGAGGCGAGGGCATCGAGACGGCCCACCCGTCCAAACAGGCTCGCCGAGCCGCGCGTCTCTTCATCGACCGAGCGGTAACCGGCGCCGAGGCCATAGCCCCAGCCCTGACCCTCGGTCAACAGGTCGCCGGCGCTTGCCGTCCGGAACGCGACGACACCGCCGGATGCGCCGGACCCGTAGAGCGCCGAGGCCGGCCCGCGCACCGCTTCGACGGTGATCAGCATGGCCGGATCGACGAAGAAGACCCCGTCATGGGCCGAGCTGTAATTCTGGCGCGCGCCATCGAGTAGCAGTGTCGTGTTCTCGCGGCCCTGACCGCGCAGCGAGACGGTCTGCCCTGTCCGGCGCGGGCCACCACTGACCTCCAGTCCCGGCACCCGGCGCAGCAGGTCGTCCAGATCGGACGGGCGGGCGAGGTCGAGGGTTTCGCCATCAATCCGGGCCGTCGCACCGGGATACACAAAGCGGTCGAGCTGCGTATGGGTCGCCTCGACGACAATCACGTCCTCGACCGGGGCGCGCGGGCTGGTTGGGGCGTCTGCGGTCGCCTGGGCGAAGGCGGGGGCGGCGAGGGCGATGAGAGCCGTTGACGCGAGAGCTGCATGTTTCATGGTCTGTCCCTATTTTGCGAATGATTATCACTTGCGGCTTTCTGCCGGGCGCGATATCCAATTGCAAGTGAGAATCTTTCTCAAAATACACATGACTGAAATCAGGGTTATTCCAGAGAGACCGAGGGACACATGAAAACTGCTATTCTGGCTGCGGCCGCACTGACACTGGCCGGCTGCGCCACCACGACGTCCGGCCCGACAGCCGCGTCCATGGCGACGCCGCTGGCTGATGCGGCGCTGGCGACCGCGTCACAGGACGCCGCCGCGTTCGAGCGCGACCGGCAGGCGATTCTCGCCATGCAGGGCGAATACGCGGTGACGTTCGACTTCCGCGAAATGGTGCCCATCGCGCCGGGCTATGAGCTGGCCGAGCCCAAGCTGACCCCGGCGCGGGAAGTCGTTATCGTCGTCGAGGATACGGGCGACTTCATCATGCTGCAGCATCTGCTGATCGTCGGCGAAGCGGCGAACCCGTTCATCGTCAAGCATTGGCGCCAGGACTGGCGTTACCAGCCAGAGACCGTCCTCGCCTTTCAGGGTTTTGATGACTGGACCGTTGAGGCTGTGTCTGCTGCCGAGGCGGCCGCTGCCTGGTCGCAGACCGTCTATCAGGTCGATGACAGTCCGCGCTATGCGGCGGTCGCGCCCTGGACCCATGACGCCGATGGTGTTTCGACCTGGGAGCCGCCGGTCTCCTGGCGTCCGCTGCCGCGCCGCGATGACACCACGCGCGACGATTATGACGTCATCGCCGCCGTCAATCGCCACACCGTGACGGCCTGGGGCTGGATCCATGAGCAGGACAATTCCAAGCTGGTCCTAGACGGTTATGTCGTCCACGAGCTGGTGCGCGAGACCGGTGTGAACACCTATCGCCGTACCGATTTGTCCAATGACCAAGCCGCCCGTGACTACTGGACGGCAACCGAGGACTACTGGGCCCTTGTTCGGACGCGGTTCGAGGCGCTCGAAACCGACGGGACCCGCCGCTTCCATATCGAGGATGATGCCGAGGGCACGCAGCTCTACGGGCCCATCCTTGAAGCCGGTCAGCGTGTCCTGTTCGGTTTGAGCGACGCTGAGGCCGCCTTTGCCGAGGCGGAACCCTATCTCGACAGCCAGATCACCATTGTCCGCTAACGTTGTGACCGGATGGTGAGGAAAGGCGGTGCCGCCCCCTGGTGCCGCCTTTTTTCCGGTCAGCGCCCGTAACGACGCTTGGCCCAGAAAATCGCACCGATGGTGACCATGTAGATCGCAAGCCTCAGCAGAACCACGACGCCGCCGCGCTCATCGAGGCGGGAGAAGGCGAAATCAAAGGCGAAGTCGGGCGGGACGCCGGTCGACCAGCGATAGAGGAAGGGCGCGCAGGCATCCAGCATGAAGGCAATCGAGGCGGCGGCCGGCCATTGCGGCCATTTGCGCATGATAAGGGCGGCGACCAGCGACAGGCCGATGATCAACCTCCAGTCAAACGGTGTGAAGCCGGCGCTCAATCGATCTGCAAGACTGTCATACATGCTCTTTTACCCCCCGGCGTCCGATCAGGCCGCCTGCTTGCCACGCGCCAACGCCCCGGCGAGTGACTGGATGTCCTTGGCGGCTTCACATTGCGGCGCCCGCAGCGAGACACAGGTCTGGGCCCGGATGGCGGTCGGTACGGTCGGGTCGCGGCGGATGATGCCGGCCAGGGTCGGTGTGAAGCTGAGAAAGGCCTCGCAGGTCTTGCGGAAGGCCCCGAAGGCTTCATTGGCGGCACTCAGGCTTGGCGCATTATTGATCACGACCAGCGGCGAAGCGCCGTCATCATGCAGGCGCAGCGTTTTCACGAAGGCATAGGCGTCGGTCAGCGAGGTCGGCTCGTCATTGAGGACGATCACCACGTCGTCGGCGGTCAGCGCTAGCCGGATGGTCGCGCGGTCGGCGCCGGCGGCGAGGTCCAGAATGGCCCGGTCATAGGACAGGGCGAGCGCGGCGACACCGGTCGCCAGCTTGGTCAGGCCCGGTCCGGAGAGATTGGCCAGCGCACCGGATCCGGAGCGACCGGAGATGACATCAAAGCCGCCCTTCTGCGGTGCGCCGCCCATGGCCGGGCAGATCGCATCGGCGATCCCGACCCGTCCATTGATCACGCTGGAAATGTCCGAACTGGGCTGCAGGCCCAGCTGGACGTCGATATTGGCCATGCCGAGATCGCCGTCGACGAGCAGGCAGCGTTCGCCCATCTGCGAGAAGGCCCGGGCCATCCCGATCGACAGCATGGTCTTGCCAACGCCGCCCTTGCCGGAGGCGATGGCCAGGATGCGACCGGCGGAGCGGTCCTGCGGTGCGGACGCGATCTTCATCAGTCTTCCTCCTCGAAGGGGGTGTTGCGATCCTCGACCAGGACGCGGGCCAGGCGCAGCGGCGTGGCGGGTGCCAGGCCACCCCCGATGAAGGGCGTGGAGGAAATCTGGGCGAAGGCCAGCCCGGTTTCGCCGACGCCGAGAATGGCGCCAAGGCGACGGGCGCAATCGAGTTTGACCGGGATGCAGCGGCTGGCGCCGATCGAGGCAAACAGCGAGGCCGCATCCTCGGCATCTTCCGGGGTCAGACCGGCGTCGAAAACATAGAGAATTTCGGCATTGGCGCTGTCGGCGAAGGCCAGCGTCATGTCCAGATCATCGAGCTCGAACGGATTGACGGCCGGGCTGTCGATCAGGATGGGACCGTCGATCTCGTCGACGGCATCAATCATCTCGCGCGGATCATCGACGGCACGGAAGCCAGCGCCCATGCGGCGGGCCAGTTCCTGCAGGCGATCATTGGCACCCGCGCGCTCGCCATCACAGGAAATCAGGGTCGGGACCGCGCCGGCGGTAATCGCCCGCGCGGCGGTCTTGGCCAGGGCCGAGGTCTTGCCGACGCCGGGCGTACCGGCAAACAGCACCGCGTGCTCCGGCACGGCGGGCAGCGGCTGAAAGGTGTAGCGGCTCTCGATGGCGTGGGCGAGGCGGGCCACGGCCTGACCATCAGACAGGTCATGGGCCGAGCGGATCAGGGCCTGGGCCGCCGAGCCCGGCGCGCGGTGGAAGCCGAGCGCGCGGATCACCCGGTCGAGCTCATTGTCCTCGCGCAGGCCGCGCTCGATATCGGCTTCACCGGCGAGCCGGATCGAGCGGTCGCGCACCTGTTCGGCCGGTTCGGCAACGCGCGCCATCTCACTGGCCGCACGGACCTGGACGCCGCCGTCGGGACCGTCGCCGGTGGCGATGATCACGGCGTCGGGACCCATTTCACGGCGAACATCGGCCATGGCCTGGGTCAGGGACGGTGCGGCAAAGGTTTTCAGGTGCATGGGCTCGGATCATTCCAAAGGTCAAAATCGGGCGTTCAGCCGACATGGCCCGTCGTCTGGAGACGCGCGCTCGGATGGATTTCATTCTGCGACATCACCACGGTCTGCGGGCGAAAACGCTCAACCAACGAACGCACATACGGACGAATCAGTGGGCTCGTCAGCAGTACAGGTACATGACCCTGTGCTGATGCGGTTTCAAAAGAGTTTCGAATGGCAGCCACGAAATCGTGCAGCTTCGACGGGGCCAGGGCGAGCTGGCGGCGATCGCCATCCCCGACCAGGGCTTCCATGAAGGCCTGCTCCCATTGCGGACCCATGGCGAGCACCGGCAGGACACCGTCATGCGCCTTGTTGGCGTGGCAGATCTGGCGCGCCAGGCGGGTCCGGACATGCTCGACGATGGCGTCGAGATTCTGGGTGGTGGCACTGGCTTCGGCGATGCCTTCCAGGATGGTCGGCAGGTCGCGGATCGAAATGCGCTCCTTGATCAGCGACTGCAGCACGCGCTGGATGCCGGCGCGACTGATCTGGTTCGGCGTGATGTCGTCGACCAGGCCCTTGTGTTCCTTCGACAGCTTGGAGATCAGCTTCTCGACCTCGGCATAGGAAAGGAGGTCGGCCATGTTCTCGCGCAGCAGCTCGGTAAGGTGGGTGACCAGGACCGCGGCCGGCTCGACGATGGTATAGCCGCGGAAGGAGGCTTCCTCGCGCAGGCCTTCCTCGATCCAGGTCGCCGGCAGGCCGAAGGTCGGCTCCTTGACGTGGCTGCCGGGCATGTCGATCGGCATGCCGGCGGGATCCATGACCAGCAGCTTGTGCAATTCCAGCAGGCCGCGACCGGCTTCCAGTTCCTTGATACGGATCGTGTATTCGTTATTGCCCAGCACCATGTTGTCGATAATGCGAACCGCCGGGGTGATGAAGCCCATCTCCTCGGCCAGCGAGCGGCGCAGGGCGCGGATCTGGTCGGTCAGCTTGCGGCCGTCGACATCATTGATCAGCGGCAGCAGGCCATAGCCCAGCTCGATCTTGAGCTCGTCGATGGCGAGGCTGTCCTCGATCGGAGCCTCGGCGTCAGACTTGGCGACATTGTCTTCCGCGACCTTTTCCGCCGCTGCGTCGATCTCGGCCTGGGCGGTTCGTTCGGCGATGTCGCGATTCATCCAGGCGAGGGCGCCGGCACCGGCCGACATCATGGCGAAGGGGATGAGCGGCATGCCGGGCAGCAGGCCGACCATCAGGGCGACACCGGAGACCAGGCCAAGACCTTGCGGGTTGGCGGTCAGCTGACCGAACAGCGCCTTGTCGGCCTGACCGTTCACGCCGGCCTTGGAGACCAGCAGGCCGGCACCGACCGAGATGATCAGGGCCGGGATCTGCGAGACCAGCCCGTCACCAATGGTCAGCGAGGAATAGGCAGACGCGGCTTCGGAGAAGGGCATGCCGGACTGCACGACACCGATGATGATGCCGCCGATCAGGTTGATCGCGGTGATCATCAGGCCGGCCATGGCGTCACCCCGGACGAATTTCGAGGCACCATCCATGGCGCCGAAGAAATTGCTCTCGCCTTCCAGTTCGGTGCGGCGCTTGCGGGCTTCGTCCTCGGTGATCAGGCCGGCCGAGAGGTCCGCGTCGATCGCCATCTGCTTGCCGGGCATGGCGTCGAGGGTGAAGCGGGCCGCGACCTCCGCGATCCGGCCGGAACCCTTGGTGATGACGACGAAGTTCACGATCACCAGAATGGCAAAGACAATGATGCCGATGACGACATTGCCCTGCATGACAAAGGAGCCGAACGCCTCGATGACCTCGCCGGCCGCATCGGTGCCCTCATGGCCCTTGGACAGGATCAGGCGGGTCGAGGCGATATTGAGGCCGAGCCGGAGCAGGGTGGTGATCAGCAGCAGGGCGGGAAAGGCCGAGAATTCCAGCGGCTTCTTGATGAAGAGCGCGGTCATCAGGACCAGGACGGACATCGAGATCGAGATCGCCAGCGACATGTCCAGCAGGAAGCTGGGCATGGGCAGCATCAGCATCACCAGGATGGCGAGAATGCCGACAGCCAGCGCCACATCACCGCGCAGCGTGCGGTTCAGGAAGGCGCGGAGATCAAATCCGCCGGTTGCAGGTGCGGCGGTTGGGGAAGCGGCGGTATCGACCACGGTCTAGTCCAATCAGGCTACGGAGACACCCTGGGCGGGCTGGTTGGGCACGGGAATGTCGAGGCCCTGGTCCGAGTAAATCTTCAGCTTGTTGCGCAGGGTCCGGATGGAAATGCCGAGAATGTTGGCGGCATGGGTCCGGTTGCCGAGGCAATGGTCGAGCGTGTTGATGATCAGGTCCTGTTCGACCTCGGCCACGGTGCGCCCGATCATGTCGGCCTGGACCGACTGGGCCGCGTCGGCGGCCTGGCGGACGACATGGCTGCCCGAGCCGGTGAAGGCCGAGCCGTCCGGCATGCGGATGGCGTCCGGCGTGATCTCGCGGCCTGACGCCAGCAGCACCGCTCGGTGCATGGCGTTTTCCAGTTCCCGCACATTGCCCGTCCATTCGCGCGCCAGCAGCGAGGTCTGGGCGGCATGGGAAATCGGGCGGACATCGACCGCATTGGCGACCGAGTATTTCTTCACGAAGTGCTCGGACAGGGCGATGATGTCGGCCGGGCGCTCGCGCAGCGGCGGCAGGGCCAGGTTCACCACATTGAGGCGGAACAGCAGGTCTTCGCGGAAGGAGCCGTCGGCCACAGCCTTGCGCAGGTCGCGGTTCGAGGTCGCGAGAATGCGGATATTGACCTTGACCGGCTTGGTCCCGCCAACCCGGTCGATCTCGCGTTCCTGGATGGCGCGCAGCAGCTTGGCCTGCAGGCGGACATCCATTTCGGAGATTTCGTCGAGCAGCAGCGTGCCGCCATCGGCCTCTTCGAACTTACCCACGCGGCGGGCGATGGCGCCGGTGAAAGCGCCTTTCTCGTGACCGAAGAGCTCGCTCTCCAGCAGGTTTTCCGGGATCGCGGCGCAGTTGACGGAGATGAAGGGGGCCTGGGCACGCTTGGACTTGGTGTGGACATAGCGGGCCATGACTTCCTTGCCGGAGCCACTTTCACCGGTGATCAGGACGGAGGCGTCGGAGCCGGCGATGCGATCGGCGAGGTGGATGACGGCCTGCATGGACGGGTCGCGGGCAATCATCGGGCGTTCGTCGTCGGCAATCGCCTGCAGCACGGCGGCGATCAGGTCGGCGTCCGGCGGCATCGGAATGAATTCCTTGGCGCCGGCCCGGATGGCCGCAGCGGCCGCTTCCGGGCGGACATTGACGCCGCAGGCGACGACCGGAACCGTGATCCGCTCGGCCTCGTTGGCCTCGATCAGGGCGTGGACGTCGAGATGCAGGTCGACCATCAGCAGGTCGGCGCCGCGCCCGGCCCGCAAATGAGCGGTGGCTTGCTCGATCGTGTCCACGTGCGAGACTTTCGCGCCGCGGTCGAGGGCGATCTTGGTGGCGGTGTGAAGTTGCCCGCCCAGGCTGCCGACTATCAGAATTCGCATGATGTACTCCGTCCTCTCCGCCAGGCCTTAGCCCGCGTCCCCGTCCTTGATGATTTCCGTCATGGTCACGCCCAGCCGGTCGTCGACCACCACGACTTCGCCGCGCGCGACGAGCCGGTTGTTCACGAAGATGTCGATTGCTTCGCCAATCTTGCGGTCGAGTTCGACCACCGACCCGGAGGTCAGCTTCAGAAGCGAATTCACATCGATATGGGCCTTGCCAAGGACCGCCGAGATATTGACCGGGACGTCGAAGACCGGCGCCAGGTCGGCGGCGCTCTTTTCTTCCTCGTCCATCATCTGATCGCTGCGCTTGGGCGCTTCGACGGGCACCTGGGTGCCGTCATCGGCCAGATCGGGAAGGTCGAGATTGTCGTCAGCCATGTCTGGCCTCCTTAAGCGGCGCTCACGCCGGCAGCGTGGCTGCCGGGTGCGTCGGATTGGGTTTCTTCGTCGCTTGGCGGCGAGGCCAGCCAGCGTGCGACGACGTCATTCAGTCGATCCTCGATTTCCGCGGCGCTGCGCTGGACGGCGCCGGCGCCCCATTCGAGGCGGACATCGGCATCGGTCAGGGCCTCATCACCGCGGACCCGGATGGCGCCGTCAAAGCCGGCGTCGCGGGCCGTTTTCTCAAGGCGCTCGGCCAGGGTCTCGACCAGTTGCGGATTGCAGCGCACCGACAGGCGCGGCTCGGAGCGCAGGTCCTGGACGGCTTCCAGGGCGACTTTCTCGATCGTGTCGATCGGGTAGGCGGCAAGGGCTTCGCCGGCGATCTTGCGGGCCGCAGCCATGGCGAGGCCGGCGGCCTCCTGGCGCAGACCGTCGGACTCGTGGGCAAGGCGCGACAGGATGAGCTGCATCTGGGAGGCGATCGCCTGCAGCGACTGGGCGCAGCGGCCTTCCTCCATCTCGCGGCCTTCCTCGACACCCCACATGCGGGCGGCATCGACATCGTCCTGGGTGAAGAAGCGCTTATAGCTCTCGCCCTCGCGCAGGATCTGGCCGTCATGGTCGAACTCTGTATCGAAATCAAATTTGACCGGATTCATTGTTCAACCCTCCCTAGTAGATGAGTTCGTCATCGGCGCCGCCATCGGCCAGCATGATCTCGCCCTTCGCGGCGAGGTCCTTGGCCATGGCAACAATCGACTGCTGCGCCTGGTCGACATCCTTGAGACGGACCGGGCCCAGCGAGGCCATGTCTTCGCGCATGATCTTGGCGGCGCGTTCGGACATGTTGGAGAAGAAGAGGTCGCGCAGGCTGTCCGACGCGCCCTTCATGGCCAGGCCCATCTGGTCCTTGTCGATGGAACGCATCAGGGTCTGGATGCCACCCGGATCAAGCTTCGAGAGGTCCTCGAACACGAACATCAGCGAACGGATCTTCTCGGCGCTCTCACGATTGCGCTCTTCCAGAGCCGCGAGGAAGCGGTTCTCGGTCTGGCGATCGAAATTGTTGAAGATCGAGGCCATCATCTCGTGGCTGTCATGCTTGGAGGTACGCGCGAGATTCGACATGAATTCGGTGCGCAGCGTCTCCTCGATGCGGTCGAGAATCTCGCGCTGGACCGGCTCCATGCGCAGCATGCGGGTAACGACTTCCAGCGCGAAATCTTCCGGCAGCGCCCCGAGTACGCGGCTGGCATGTTCCGGCTTCACCTTGGACAGCACCACGGCGACGGTCTGCGGGTATTCATTCTTCAGGTAGTTGGCGAGAACGACCTCGTTCACATTGCCCAGCTTGTCCCACATGGTGCGCCCGGCCGGACCGCGCAGCTCTTCCATGATCGACTCGACCTTCTCTCCGGGGAGGAAGGAGTTCAGCAGGCGCTGGGTGGCCTCGAAGGAGCCCATCAGCGAGCCGGTCGAGGACATCTGGCCGACAAAGTCGACGATCAGCTTCTCGACGGCACCGGACGTGACCGTGCCCAGGTTGGACATCGCCTGGGAGACTTCGCGGATTTCCTCCTCGTCGAGATGCTGCCACATCCCTTCGCCCTCATCGCCGAGGGCGAGCAGCATCACGGCCGCCTTTTCGGGGCCGGTCAGGCGGGATGGATCCTCGATGGCGCGTTTCTCACCCATGTTCGACCTCAGGTCTCGTGCAGCCAGGTCCGGAGAATCGAGATCGATTCTTCCGGATGGGATTCAACGATATTGGCGACTTTCTTGAGCGAGGAGGCTTTCACCTGACCATCGATCTTCTCGATGTCGATGGAGTCCTCGCGCGCGCCACCGGCTGCGGGCAGGGCGGCCTGGCGGGCCGCGGCATTCGGCAGCGCAGTTGGAGCGGGAGCGCCCATGACTGCACCGTCAGCGCCGGCACCGGCCAGAGCCAGACCCTGCGGCATTGCCATCCCGCTTGCGCCTTTGACCAGCGGGCGGGCGACCAGGAAAATGATCAGCAGGGCGGTGATGAACATCACCCCGATCTCGGCCGCGCGCATCAGGTCGTTCTTGGAGAAGGACATGCCGCTCGTGGCCGCCGTTCCGAGCAGCGGATCGGCGCGGGCGAACTCGATCTGGCTCACGGTCAGCAGGTCCTGGCGGACACCCGGCTCGTTGACATAGCCCATGGCCGAGCGGACCAGCGCTTCGATGCGGTCGATCTCCGACTGCGGACGCTCGCGCCAGGTGATGGTGCCATCCTCGGCTGTTTCCAGAACTCCATCGACGGCGACGGCGACGGACAGGCGGTTGATTGCACCGGCCTCGATCACTTCGGTCCGCGTGGTCGAGGAGATTTCGTAATTGACCCGCTCGCTGGTGCTTTCGCGGCTCGAGCGGCTGCTCGGGCCGTCGGCAGCGGCATTGTCGCCGGCGTCGGGCAGGTTCTCCGAGGCCGAAACGCGGTTCTGGTTGGCGCCGTCCTGGTCATTGGACAGGTCTTCGCCGCGCTCGCGGGAGCGGACGACCTGGCCATTGGGGTCAAAGGTTTCCGAGCTTTGCGTGATGCTCTGGCGGTCGAGGTCGGCGGTGACCTGAACGCGTGCAGCACCGGTGCCGACAACACCCTCGACAATGTCGAGAATGTTCTGGCGCATCTGGGCTTCGATCTCGCTGCGGCGCTCGTCCATCATCAGCGAGCTGGCGGACTGACCGTCGGATCCGCTGGCCAGCTGGCGACCACGATCATCGGCGATCGACACGGCGCTCGGCTGGATGCCGGAGCTCGAGGCGACGATATTGCGTATCACCCGGACCTGTTCGGAATTCAGGCGACCATTTGTGGAGATGGTGACGGCCGCGGTCGGGGCTTGCTGGTCGCGGGCGAACAGGCGGCGTTCCGGCAGGTTCAGGTGAACGCGGGCCGAATTGACATAGTTGAGCGACTGGATCGTCCTGGCCAGCTCGCCTTCAGTGGCGCGCTTGGCGTTGATTTTCTGGACAAAGCTGGTCTGGCCGAAGCTGTCCTTGCGGTCGAAAATCTCATAGCCGACCGACGGGCCGC
>OBPS01000099.1_pt1 | contig 11979 bp, 12 predicted proteins | sample 1534661 | NCBI WGS metagenome assembly OBPS01 (sample SAMEA3275493, study PRJEB22092) | marine metagenome | biome: ENVO:00000447 marine biome; feature: The site is in the outerpart of the Oslofjord; material: ENVO:00002010 seawater | collected 2014-06-20T10:00:00+00 | depth 1 m
GCGGGTGCGGCGGTCATGATGGGAACCTCGTGGCGAGATCCGGCTTCGGGCCGGTTCTGCCTTGCCTCCTGTTACTGCGGGCTGTCGCCGGCCATCGCGGCATCGGCCGTCGTCAGGCGGGCATTTTGCTGTTCGGTCAGAACATCCGTGCGGGCGGCGTCGCCACCGACGCGCGGGACTTCATCGCAGACCGCACCGCAGGAATAGGTAGACTGGTTCGGGCCGCGGAAGAGGGCGACCTGGCCCTCGACCGGATTGGAGACGACGATGTCGCGCTCATAGATCACCCGGCCAACACGATCGAGGGCGATCACATTGGTGCGGCCCTGCAGGCGGCCGGTCACGATCAGGGTGCGGCCGTCATGGACCATGGCGTCGGCGATCGACGGATTGCCGACGACGATGGCGGAGGCTTCGGCCGGCAGACGGACGACCTCGGCGTGCTCGACCGGGACTGCAAGGTCGTGGGCCGCGACGGGGGCGACGCAGACAATCGCCAGGGTGAAGGCTGTGGCAATCCGGTTGAACATGGCAGGGGCTCCGAGCCGCTTCAGGAAACTGGAGGCCATCCTCGCGCGCGCGTCTGAATCTTTTCTAAACGCAGCTGAGATTATTTGAGTTCTGAATTCGCCGGGCTTGTTATTCAGGTGTTAACTATAGCGGAGGTTCCCGCATTTATATATTTTGTTAAGCACGAATTTTTACTTCGCCGAAATCCTTCTCGTGTTTATTGATCATCATTCAGGAGGGGTCGGGACGGATCGGCTCCTGATGGTTGGGAAAATTCACGGGAGTAACCAAAATGAAAATGATTTCTCGCTTCTTCAAAGACGAATCTGGCGCCACCGCAATCGAGTACGGCCTCATCGCCGCCCTCATCGCCGTTGTGATCATCGGCGCAGTCACGGCCCTCGGTACGGGTGTCAGCGACAACTTCAACACGGTTGCCGGCTCGCTCTAAGCGTCCGTCACACGTGACCAAGACAAGCGGGGCCGCTCCTTCCGGAGCGGCCCCGTTTCGTTTTGCCAACTGCTCATTAAGTTTCGCCGGTCACTGTGCCGACTGACGACGAAACGGGGGCACGCATGGTGTTGCAGATCACGATCCTGGTCCTGGCCGGCCTGATGCTGGCGGCCGCGATCTTTGATGCCGGCAAATTCATCATTCCGAACTGGCTGTGCGGGCTGGTCCTGCTGACCTTTCCCGTCGCCGCGCTGGCGGCCGGGCTCGGCTGGCCGGAGGTCGGCAATCATCTGCTCGGCGGTATGGTCGCCCTGGTGATCGGCTTTGCCCTGTTTGCACCGGGCTGGATCGGTGGCGGGGATGCCAAGCTGTTCGCGGCCGCGGCGCTGTGGTTCGGCTGGCCGGAAATCCTCGCGTTTCTTATCCATACCGTGTTCGCCGGAGGGGCGTTGGTGATCATCCTGCTGGTCCTGCGCTGGCTGGTCCCGCGCATCCCGGCCCTGGCCGGGCGAACCGCTGGCACCGCCCTGGCCAATAATGCGCCGGTTCCCTATGGAATTGCCATCGCGGCGGGGGTTTTCTGGAGCCTGCCCAACACGGTTTTCTGGAGCGCCTTTTAGGCGCTTTTGCGCCATGTTTTAGCGGTGTTTTAGAGGTGTTTTAGCGGCTCTGAGAAAAGCGGACCTTAGACCGCATTCTCCCTATAGCATTAACGCGACTTTGAGGAATTCAGCGTCTCCTGTCACACGTATCCGTGTGCCTGAGAGGTTCGAGACGCCTGATGAACGCCGTCCGCATCGCCATTTTGCTCGCCGCCGGCCTTGCCGCCGTCGCCGTGGCCTTTTTTGTCCGCCAGGCCACGTCCAGCAACGAAATTGCGCAGGTCGTCCAGGTCGAGGAAGCGCCGTCTGTACGCATTCTGGCCGCGCGCCGCGACGTCGCGATCGGCGAGCGAATCAGTGCCGCCGACTTCTACTGGCAGGCCTGGCCCGATGAGGCCCTCGCGCCCGGCTATATCATCGAGAACCGCGGCCAGACGATTGCCGACTTTGCCGGCTCCGTTGTTCGCGCGCCGATCAGCCAGGGTGAGCCGATCACCGGTCGCCGTCTGGTCCAGCCCGGTGATGCCGGCTTCATGGCTGCTGTGTTGACGCCCGGCATGCGCGCTGTCGCCGTTCCGATTTCCGCTGAAACCGGGGCCGGCGGCTTCATCCTCCCCAATGACCGCGTCGATGTCATCGTCTCCTTCGAAGAGGAGTCGGAAGGGCGCCGCGGATCGAGCCGAGCCTTCGTGGCCCGGACCATCGTCGAGAACGCCCGCGTGCTGGCGATCGATCAATCCTTTTCCAGCGACGAAGATGACGAGGTCGCGGTCGGCGAGACGGCGACGCTCGAGCTGACCCCGGACCAGGCCCGTGCGGTCTCGGTGGCGGTCGCCCGTGGCGAGATCGCGCTGGTTCTGCGCAGCCTGACCGACAATACCGGCGAGCCGGTTCTGGTGTCAGGCGGAGAGCTGCCGGACGCTCCGTCGCAAAGCTTTGACGAGCGGCGATCCAGCTCTGTCACCCTGATCCGCTATGGCCGCGCCCAGCAAGTCGCGCTGGGTGGAGACGAATGAGGACCATGATGATGATCCGAACCCTGATGCTGCTGGCCAGCCTGGCCGTAGCCGCCCCCGTCGCCGCCCAGCCGGCTGGCACCGAACGCGGCAATACGATGCAGGTCTATATCCGCGAACCGGGCAATGGCCCGGTCTCCGAGAGCCTCGACCTGCCCTTGTCGAAAGCCGCCGTGGTGCACTTGCCGGTCGATGTTGCCGATGTCCTGGTGACCAACCCGTCGGTCGTGGAAGCCATCGTGCGCACGCCGCGCCGGGCCTACATCATGGGCATGGGGATCGGTCAGACGAATGCCTTCTTCTTCGACGCCAACGGCCAGCTGATCCTGGACCTCAACCTGCGTGTCGAGCGCGATCTGTCGCCGCTGCAGGAATCGATCACCCGCTTCCTGCCGAACGCACGGATCGAGGTTGAGGCGATGAATGATCACATCGTGCTGTCGGGCCGCGCGCCAAGCGCCGCCGATGCCGATGCCGCCCTGCGCATCGCCCAGCGCTGGGTCGATAATCCGGACCACATCCTGTCGATGATCACGGTTGAAGCCCGCGAGCAGGTCATGCTGCGTGTCCGCATCGTCGAGATGCAGCGCACCATCGTGCGCCAGCTCGGCGTCAACCTGTCGACGGCCGGCACGACCGGCGAGTTCGGCTTCGGTGTCTCGACCAATCCCGACTTCTCCCGCGTCGGCCGTTTCCTCGGCGGCACCAGTGCCACGCTGGACTGGATCAGCGGCAATACCGGCGGCGTCGAGAATGTCAGCGCCATGCTGCAGGCGATGGAGCGCGTCGGCCTGGTCCGCACGCTGGCCGAACCGAACCTGACCGCGATCACGGGCGAGAGTGCAAACTTCCTCGCCGGCGGCGAGTTCCCGGTCCCGGTCGGTCGCGATCGCGATGGCAATATCATCATTGAATACAAGCCTTTCGGTGTCGGGCTCGGCTTTACGCCGGTGGTCCTGTCGGAAGGCCGCATTTCCTTGCGCATCTCCACCGAGGTCTCGGAGCTGACGAGCCAGGGCTCGCTCACCTTCCAGTCGAACAATGTCACCGATGATGACGGCAATATCATCGGCACGGTGCCGGGCCTGACCATTCCGGCCCTGAATGTGAACCGCGCCGAGACCACTGTGGAACTGCCCTCGGGCGGCAGCCTTGTCCTGGCCGGTCTGATCCAGGAAGAGACGCGTCAGAATCTCGATGGCGTTCCCGGTGTCCAGAATCTGCCTGTCCTGGGCTCGCTGTTCCGCTCGCGGGATTACGAGAACCAGGAAACCGAGCTGGTCGTGTTGGTGACACCTTATCTGGTCGATCCGACGAACCCGAACCAGATGCAGACGCCTGCGGACGGATTCCGCAATGCCGGCGAGGCCTCCGCCCTGCTCTTTGGCCGCATCAATCGCGCCTATTCGGTCCCCGGATCGGATACGGGCGATCGCGGCTGGAGCGGACCGGTCGGTTTCCTGTTCGAGTAGTGGAGTTGGTGATGGTGGCGTACAAAAAAACAATCGGTGCCCTGATCGGTCTGGCCGGACTTGTGTCGCTCGGCGCGTGTGCGTCGACGCCGACCGGTCTTGGCGTGCCGCAGGCCAGCGCGGTCGCGGAAACCTATCGTGCCGCCTTCGCTGTCGATCCGCGCGACAATGGTCTGACCTGGGCCCAGCAAAGCCTGCTGGCCTCGGTGGCCTCCGAGTACAAGGCGCGCGGTCATGGTCCGCTGGTGATCAGCTACCCGCAAGGCGCCGCCAATGAGGACGCCGCGATCGGCGCGATCGCCGAGGCGCGCTCCTATTTCTATGACCAGGGCATTGACTGGCGCCTGATCGCCGGCGGTGCTTATGACGCCCGGGGCCAGCAGGCGGGTGACCTGATCTTTTCCTTCACGCGCTATGCCGCCCAGGCGCCCGCCGAGTGCGATGGCAGCTGGGATGATCTCGCGGTCGAGTTCGACAATCAGCATCACAGCAATTTCGGTTGCGCCATGGCTGTGAACCTTGCCGCCATGATCGCCGATCCGCGCGATCTGATCGCGCCGCGCGACATGGAGCCGGGAGATACCGGCCGTCGCCAGACGGTGCTCGACGGCTATCGCGCCGGTGAATCAACCGCCAGCGAGCGCAGCGACTACGAGAGTGGCGCGGTGTCTCGCGTCGGCAATGGCAATTAGGGAGGGCTGATCATGACGGATGGCAATCGCGCACTGAAGCAAGACCCTTTCCTCGACGGGGATGATCCGTTCCTGGACGCGGCCGATGTCGAACGCCTGCTGCTGGGCGAAGCGACCCGCGAGGACATGAACCGCACCGCCGCGGCCCGCCCTGCGGCCCCCGATTTTGATGATGACTTCGGCGACGCGGATCCTTTCCTCGCCGAGACCGACCTTGCACCCGCCCCGCAACCGGCGGAGCGCGTGGTCGATCCGATCTTCGAGGATCTGCAGGATGAAGTCGCCGGTCTGTCGGTCGGCGAAACGCTCTACGGTGAAGTCGGCAATGAGGTCTCGGACCAGCCGATCCCGCGGATCTCGATCGGGGCCTTCTGCGAGCGCCCGGAGACTGGCGCGCTGATCCACAATGCGGCCAATGACCGCCGCCTCGCCAAGGCGCATGTGACGGTTGAGCTGGGCGGCCTGCCGGCTGCCATCGAGCGCTATCACGACGAAACGACGCCGAACCTGCTGATCATCGAGAGCGGAATGCGCGGTCGCGGCCTGTTCGATCAGCTCGAGGAGTTGGCCGGCGTCTGTGACCCGGACACCAAGGTCATCATCGTCGGTGCCTCCAATGATATCGGTCTCTATCGGGAACTGATGAAGCGCGGGGTCAGCGAATACCTCGTGCCGCCGATGACGCCGATGCACGTCATCCGCACCATTTCCGAGCTCTTCCTCGATCCCGAACAGCCTTTCGCGGGCAAGACCATCGCCTTTATCGGTGCCAAGGGCGGTGTCGGCTCGTCGACCGTCGCTCACAATTGCGCCTGGGCGATGACGGAAGGCCTGCAGTCGGATGCGGTGTTGGTCGATCTCGACCTGTCCTTCGGGACTGCGGGTCTGGATTTCAATCAGGACCCGGCGCAGACGCTCGGTGATGCGCTCGCCGAGCCGGACCGCCTCGACGACGCCCTGCTGGACCGTCTGCTCGTTCGTTGTACCGATCGCCTGAGCCTGTTCTCGGCACCGGCCACGCTCGACAAGGAATGGGAATTCAATCCCCAGGCCTATGAAATGGTGCTCGAAAAGGTTCGCCGCCAAGCGCCCTTCGTGGCCCTCGACCTGCCGCACCTGTGGATGCCCTGGGTCAAGCAGACGCTGTTGGCAGCCGATCAGGTTGTCGTCACCGTGGCGCCCGACCTGGCCTCATTGCGGAACGCCAAGAATCTGTTCGACCTCGTGGCCGGCGCCCGTCCCAATGACGAGCCGCCGCGTGTGGTCATCAACATGGCCGGCATGCCCAAGCGGCCGGAAATCCCGATCAAGGATTTCGCCGACGCCCTGGGGACGCCGCCGACGCTGGTGCTGCCCTTCGAGCCACAATTGTTCGGCAAGGCGGCCAATAACGGCCAGATGATCACCGAGCTCGATCCAAAGTCGAAAGCCGCAGACGGCTTCTCGCACCTCGCAAGCCTCGTCTCCGGCCGGACACCGGTGGCGATGCCGAAACGTTCCTTCATCGCGAAACTATTCGGAGGCTAGACAGCCCATGTTCGGCAAGCGCGCCGGAGGACCGACACCCACAACTGCCCCGATGACGCCGCCCGCTGCGGCGCCAAAGGCGCAGCCGCGCCCGGATCCGGCCTCCCGCCGAGAGGCCCTGTCGCAGCCGGCCTCGCGGCCTGCTGCCAAGGCGGCCGATGCCGCAGCCGCGCCGAAGCCTGTCGCGAAGCCCGCGCCGGGTGCCTATACGGGGCCCAAGGCGGCCAAGCGGACCGTCCGTGCGGCCGAGCCCAACGGGCGCTCGGAAGAGTATTATGCGATCAAGACGACCATCTTCAACGCCCTGATCGACACCATCGACCTGGGCCAGCTGGCGCGTCTGGACAACGAGACCGCGGCCGAGGAAATCCGCGACATCGTGACCGAGATCATCTCGATCAAGAATGTCGCCATGTCGATCGCCGAGCAGGAACAGCTGCTCCAGGACATCTGCAATGATGTGCTTGGATTTGGCCCGCTCGAGCCGCTTCTGGCCCGCGATGACATCGCCGATATCATGGTCAACGGGGCCGACAAGGTCTTCATCGAGGTCAACGGCAAGCTCGAGGAAACCAATATCCGCTTCCGCGACAATGCCCAGCTGATGAATATCTGTCAGCGGATCGTCAGCCAGGTCGGACGCCGCGTGGATGAAAGCTCGCCGATCTGTGACGCCCGCCTGATGGACGGTTCCCGCGTCAACGTCATCGCGCCGCCGCTGGCGCTGGATGGCCCGACGCTGACCATCCGTAAGTTCAAGAAGGACAAGCTGCAGATGCAGAACCTGGTGGAGTTCAACTCCATCACGCCGGAAGGCGCCAAGGTCCTGTCCATCATCGGCGCGTCCCGCTGTAACGTGCTGATTTCGGGCGGTACCGGTTCCGGCAAGACCACGCTGCTCAACTGCATGACCGGCTTCATCGAGGAAGACGAGCGCGTCGTCACCTGCGAGGACGCCGCCGAGCTGCAGCTGCAGCAACCGCATGTGGTGCGTCTCGAGACCCGGCCGCCGAACCTGGAAGGTTCCGGTCAGATCACCATGCGTGACCTGGTCAAGAACTGCCTGCGCATGCGTCCCGAGCGGATCATCGTGGGTGAGGTGCGTGGCCCGGAGGCCTTCGACCTGCTGCAGGCCATGAATACCGGCCACGACGGCTCGATGGGTACCTTGCACGCCAACTCGCCGCGCGAAGCCATGTCGCGGATCGAGTCGATGATCACCATGGGCGGCTATAATCTGCCGGCCCGGACCATTCGCGAGATGATTGTCGGTTCGATCGACGTCATCATCCAGGCGGCCCGCCTGCGCGACGGCTCCCGCAAGATCACCCACATCACCGAAGTGGTCGGCATGGAAGGCGATGTGATCGTCACCCAGGATCTCTTCCTGTACGAGATCAAGGGCGAGGACGAGCACGGCAAAATCATCGGCCAGCATGCCTCGACCGGCATTGCGCGTCCGAAGTTCTGGGACCGGGCCCGCTATTTCGGTCTGGAACGCGAGCTCGCCAACGCGCTCGACGCGTCGGAGGCCTGACGCGATGAACGGTGATCTGGCCTTCATCCTCGCTGCCGCGGCCGCCTTCATGGCGGTCGGCGGAGTCGGCTGGGTTGCGGTCGGTGCGGCCGGCGATGCGCAGTCCAAGAAGCGCGTCAACCGCGCGGTCGGTGCTGGCGGCTTGCAGCGCGGCCGGCGCCATACCTCGGCGCTCGACCAGGCGGCCCTACGCAAGCGGCAGGTCCAGGAATCGCTCAAGGATCTCGAGCAGCGCCAGCGCGACCAGCGCAAGAAATCACTCAGCATCAAGGCCCGCATCCAGCAGGCCGGCATGTCCTTCACGCCGGCGGTCTTCTGGATGGTCTCTGCCGGCATGGCCGTCGGTGGTCTGCTGATCGCCTTCATCACCGGCCAGAACCTCTATGTGACCGCTGCGATCGGTGTGATTTCCGGGCTCGGCCTGCCGCGCTGGTGGCTCGGCTTCCTGCGCGGTCGTCGCCAGAAGCAGTTCTCGAGCGAGTTCGCCAATGCGCTCGACGTCATCACGCGCGGTGTGAAATCCGGCCTGCCGCTCAACGAGTGTCTGAAAATCCTCGCGCATGAAAGTCCGGAGCCGGTTCGTACCGAGTTCGAGAAGCTGGTCGAGGGCATCGCCGTCGGTGTCTCGCTTCCCGATGGTCTCGACCGCATGTGCGAGCGCATGCCGCTGCCGGAGCTGAACTTCTTCCGGACGGTTCTGATCATCCAGCAGAAGACCGGTGGCAATCTGGCGGAAACGCTCGGCAATCTCTCCACCGTGCTGCGCTCGCGCAAGATGATGCGGGAAAAGATCGGAGCGCTGTCCTCGGAGGCCAAGTCATCGGCTGCCATCATCGGCTCCCTGCCGCCCGGCGTGCTCGGCATCGTCTATGCGACAACCCCGTCCTATATGAGCCAGATGTTCACCGATCCGACCGGCCAGCTCATGCTGCTTGGTGGCGTCACCTGGATGTTCATCGGCATCATGGTCATGCGCGGCATGATCAACTTCAAGATCTGAGGCGGGCATGTTCGGCATTGGCTTCACTGATATAAGCGACTTCCTGACCGATCCGGCATCCCTGATTGCCCTGCTGGCGGCCGCTCTGGTCTTCGCGACGATCGTGACGCTGTCGGCTCCCGCGATGAGCACCGACCGGCTCGACAAGCGGATCAAGTCGGTCAACAACCGCCGCGAGGAATTGCGCCGCAAGAACCGCGAGGCCCTCGAGGCCAATGCGCGGGGCGGGAAGGGATCGATCCGTGGCGCCGAGGCCAAGGGGCTGGTCCGCACCGTCGTCGATGCGCTCAACCTGCAAAAGGCCTTCGAAGACCCGGCATTGCAGGAAAAGCTCGCCCAGGCCGGCATGCGGGGTAACCGGCCGGCGGTCACCTTCTATTTCTTCCGCCTGCTCTCACCCTTCATCCTGTTCGGCATGGCCTTGTTCTATGTCTTCATGATCAATGATTTCGGCCTGCCGCAGGTCACCCGGGTCTGCTTTTCGTTCGGGCTTGGCCTGCTCGGCTATTACGCGCCGAACCTCTACCTTTCCAATCTCGCTGCCAAGCGCCAGCAGTCGATCATGGGCGCCTTCCCGGATGCGCTGGACCTGTTGTTGATCTGTGTCGAGAGCGGCATGTCGATCGAGGCGGCCTTCCACAAGGTGTCCAGCGAGGTCGGCTCGCAATCCATTGAGCTGGCAGAAGAATTGTCGCTCACCACCGCCGAGCTCTCCTATCTGCAGGAGCGGCGGGCGGCCTATGAGAACCTCGCCAAACGGACCAACCACCCCGGCGTCAAGGCGGTGGTGACCTCGCTCATCCAGGCGGAGCGTTATGGTACACCGCTGGGACAGGCGCTGCGCGTCATGGCGAAGGAAAACCGCGACATGCGACTGGCGGCAGCCGAGAAGAAGGCGGCGTCCCTGCCGGCCAAGCTGACCGTGCCGATGATCGTGTTCTTCCTGCCGGTCCTGTTCGTTGTCATCCTCGGCCCGGCCATCATCCGCATCAATAGCATGTGACGAATCCGTTCTGGCGCGCTACTTGAATAGCCAGGTGGATGTTGAACAGGTGGACACAGCCCATGTTTTCCGGGCGCAAGACAGCCGAAAAGCTCCGCGAGGAAATCCGCAGCGCCGATGCCGCTGTGGGTGAGGCGATGAGCGCGCTGGCTGCCAGTGATATCGACGCCGCCCGCAAGGCGCTGTCGCACGCGCCGAAAACCCATTTCGTCGACATGGGATGGAAGGTCGCGCTGGCCGCCGCGATGATCGAGTTGAAGGCGGGCAAGCGCAAGCCGGGCCTGCAAAAGCTGATCGCCGTCTGTTCACGCCTCGAAGACACCTCGCTGTCCCGGGACGACAAGAATTATCTCCACCTGTACGCCCTCTATCGCGGCAGTGAAGCCAGCAAGGATGGTCGTGCGCCGGTCGAGCTGCGCGAGCTGGTCGAGGATTTCCGCTTCGATCACACGCTGGTGACGCCGTTGCTGCGCAAGGATTTCCCGCTCAAGGTGGTTGATGACATCGAGGTCGCGCCGCCACCGCCGCCACCGCCTCCGCCGCCGCCGCCGGTTCCCAGCGAACCGGGCTGATATTTTCCCCTCACGCTGGCGCTCGTACTTGCGCTAAAATGATGACGAGCGAGGCGACGATGCCGGTCTGCGGGATCACACAATGAAGATAACACGCGCGGCTGCGCTGTACTGGGGAACCGTTCTGCTCTGCGGATACGGGGCGTTCACCTATGGGCGCTGGGCTGTCCTCGAACTCTTGGTGCGAACCCGGACCTGGCCCTCTCAGTGGTTCAGTTTTGACGCCTATGGCTATGTCGCCAGCATGTCGGTCGCGCAGGAAGTGGTTTTCTGGATCGCGGTGATTCTCGCGGTGGCGGCGCTGGTCATGTTGTTGCGGCGTTCGAAATGGTCCGCCTTCGCTTATGGCGGGTTCTTCTTGGCGTCGCTGGTCGACTGGCTGATGCTGGTCGGAAACCCGTTCATCAGCATGGGCATGAACGGCTATCTGGGGGTGACCGTCAATGTCATCGCCCTGTCGGCCGTGGTCATGATCACCGTGCTGGGTGTTCTCGGGACGCCGCCGCCCCGCCGGTCCTAGTTCTCGCGAACGGCATCATACCGCCGCCGCGATGTCAGCATGGCGCGGATATAGGCCATATTGGCCTCGGCCATCTGCGGCGAGACATCGACGCGGGCCAGTTCCTCGGCTTCGGCGAAGCGGCCCTGCAGGGCAATCACCAGGGCCAGGTTCTGGCGCACGGTGGCGTCGGCACCGGGACGGACCATGGCTTCGCGCAGCATGCGCTCGGCAGTGTCCGGTTCTCCCAGCGTCACATAGGACATGGCGAGGTTCGACAGGATCGAGGGTTGCCCCGGCGACAGGGTCAGGGCGTCGCGAAAGGCGCCGCGCGCGGCTTCGCTCTGACCGGCCTGTTCGAGGGCGATGCCGAGGGCATTCATGATCTGCCAGTTCGTGGCGTCGATCTGGCTGGCCCGGCGCAGTGATTCGACACCGGCAGCGCCGCGACCGGCAGCGGCAAGGGCGGTGCCGTGGGCCAGCAGGAGATCAGCATTGTCCGGGTAGAGCGCCAGCGTCTGCCGGGCGACTTCGCTGGCGCGCTGGTAGTTGCCCAGCTGGCGAAGGGTGCGAGAAAGTTCCAGCGCCGCTTCAAGGTCGGACGGGTTGAGCTCGTGCGCTTCGGCCCAGAACGCCGCCTGAGTCAGCACATCCTGGCTGCGCACGGCCTGGCGCTCGCTGGCCGAGGCCGGCACGATGCTGTTGGCGTTCATCGAGTCGATGACGGCCTGTTCCTGTTCGGTCGGCGCGGTGGTCGCGCAGGACCCGAGAAAGAGCGCGCTGATCGGAGCGAGAGCGAAGACATTACGCATGGTATGAACCGGGCCACTGTTAAGCATGACTTGAATCTGGGCTGTGCCGGTCAAGAATGCGTTAATCCGCCCAATCGCTTCGGGTCCATGAAAGGAAGTGCCATGACTGCCCTGATCCAGACCGCTCCCAATGCCCGTATGCTGCGCCTCGTCGGCGAGGCCGACGCGGCTGCGGTGATCGCCGATCTGCCCGCTGATCAGCGCGCCCTCGGGGCCGGTTTCAAGGGCAAGCCGGGGCAAATCGTGCTGCTGCCCGACGGCGGTGAGGCGTCGGCCCTGTTGG
>OBPS01000102.1_pt1 | contig 11870 bp, 16 predicted proteins | sample 1534661 | NCBI WGS metagenome assembly OBPS01 (sample SAMEA3275493, study PRJEB22092) | marine metagenome | biome: ENVO:00000447 marine biome; feature: The site is in the outerpart of the Oslofjord; material: ENVO:00002010 seawater | collected 2014-06-20T10:00:00+00 | depth 1 m
GGCCCGATTGAAGAGCGTCAGGATGCGATTGCCCCCACCACTATCGCCGGCCCCGTGTGCGGGCTCGGGCGGTGGCGAGACCATGGCAAAAGCCTGCATCGGCGCCAGCAAAACCGCGACAGCCCAAACCGGCAAAGCAAACAGATAGCGCATGACAGCCTCTCAATCGCCTCGGAGACTGACAGGATTGCCTCAAAAATGCGTAAATCCGGTCCGCACCGTCTCGAACCGGGTGCCATCAGCCCGGCGAGCGAGAAGACCGGAACCGGCTTCAACCCGGCCAATTCGCGTCAGGTTGAGCCCGAGGTCCCGACCGATGGCAGCGATCGCAGGACGCTGCGTCGGGGGCGCTGTAAACAGGAGCTCGTAGTCATCCCCGCCGGACAGGAGCCGCTCCAGCCCCCCGCCAGCGGCGAGCCAGCCGGAGGCTGCCGTCGAGACCGGGACCGTATCCACGTCGAGAACCAGTCGGCACCGACTCGCCGCGGCGATGTGACCGGCATCGGCCAGCAGCCCGTCGGAGATGTCGACCGCACTGGTCGCGACCCCGCGCAGGGCCTGCCCCAGCTCGAGCCGGGGCTCGGGCCTCTCATAAGCCGGACGACAAGCTGCCGGCATGCTGGCGTCACCACGGGCGACCTCAAGACCCAGCGTGGCATCACCGATCATGCCGGAAACCCAGACATCCTCGCCTACACTGGCCCCGGCCCGCCGCAGCGCCGCGCCGGCCGGAAGCGATCCGACCAGTGTCAGGCTGATCGTCAACGGTCCGGGCGTCGCGGTGGTGTCACCGCCGACCAGCACGAGACCGAACCGCGCCTGCTCACGAGCCAGCCCGTCAACAAAGGCGCTCCGCCAGGCGTCCGGCAGCGCGGCCGGCCAGGACAGGGCGGACAGATAGGCGCGCGGGGTCGCCCCCATCGCTGCAAGGTCGGAGAGATTGCTGCGCAGGGCGCGGCCGGCGACAACGGCCGGGGCGTCGGTTTGGAGAAAGTGGACCCCGGCGATCAGGGTGTCGCACGCCAAAACGAACTCTTCGCCCGGTCCATGCGAGAGCAGCGCGGCATCGTCAGCCAGGTCGAGACCGGCGGGATCGCCCTCCATCAACGGCAGGAGCCGCTTGTGGATGAAGTCGAACTCCCCGTCCCCGGCCATCGCCTAGAATTCGTCCGGGCGGGCGTCACGGGCGCAGCGATCGAAGGCTGCATTGATGAATTTCGGCTCGGAGCCTTCAAAGAAAGCGTTGGCGATGTCGATATACTCGTCGATCACCACACGGGCCGGCACGTCCTTGCGGTACAGGAGCTCGAAGCCGCCAACCCGCAGGATGGCCCGGACCGTCGCGTCGAGACGCTCAAGGCGCCAGTTGTCGGCCAGCAGGGCATCCATGGCCGGGTCAACCTCGGCCTGACGCTCGACGACACCGGCCACAAGGCTTTCGAAGAAGTCCTCATCGGCGGCGACGAACTCGGCACCCTCGCCCTCGGCTCCGAAGCGGTGATCCCGGAACTCCCGGATGACCGCCGTGGCGCCAAGGCCGCCGATTTCCATCTGATAGAGCGCCTGGACGGCGCAGAGACGGGCAGCACGACGCAGGCGGGCGCGGCTTTCAGACGGGTTTTCCTTGCTGGCAGTGGCCATGCTCATGCGCTCCTGAAGCGGTTACGCAGCTCAATCAGCATCATCGCTGCATTCGCCGCATCCGCGCCTTTATTCTTGTCCACCGCGCGTTTCAACGCCTGGGCGCGGTTCTCGACCGTCAGGATACCATTTCCGACCGGAATCGCACGCAGGTTGAGATCCATGATCCCCCGCGCTGATTCCCCGCAGACATAATCATAATGGCTGGTCTCACCGCGGATGACGCACCCGAGGGCAATATAGCCGTCATAGCCGGCGCCGGCTTTTTCGGCCTGGGCGATCGTGCCGGGAATTTCGAGAGCGCCGGGAACCTCGACGATGTCAAAGGCACAGCCCTTGGCCTCGACGGCCTCGCGCGCACCCTTGATCAGCGCGTCGGCAATGTCGCGGTAGAAGGTGCCCGCGATGATGAGATATTTCGGCGCGCTCATGCGTCACCCTCCGGAAAATGCCGCTCCTCGCGGATCGAAAGACCATACCCCTCAAGCCCGACGATTGTCTGCGGCTTGGTGGTCAGAAGGACCATGTCACGCACACCGAGATCCAGCAGGATCTGCGCGCCGACACCGTATTCGCGCAGGCGCCGCGCTTCGCGCTCGTCCTGCGGCAGGACCGGGTGGGCCCCCAGCCTCTCCATGATTGCGGTATGCGAGGTCTCGCGGATGAAGACCATCACGGCCGGCCCGCCTGCCTTGGAAATCGCACGAATACCCGCCTCGACCAAGGCGCCACGCGGCCCGCTCTCATGCAGCACGTCGTCGACGAAGCTGACCTTGTGCATGCGGACCGTGGTCGGCGAGTCGCCATTCGGCTCCCCCTTCACCAGGGCCACATGCTCGGACCCGTCCAGCGTGTTGCGGAAGACGAAGAGCTTGAACGGCCCGCCAAGCTGCGAGGTGAATTCGCTTTCGATCCGGCGCTCGATAAAGCGATCATTCTGGCGGCGATAGGCAATGAGGTCAGCAATCGTGCCGATCTTCAGCCCGTGCAACTGGGCAAAGGCGATCAGGTCCGGCAGACGAGCCATTGACCCGTCCTCGTTCATGATCTCGCAGATCACGCCGGCCGATCCAGCGCCGGCGAGCCGGGCGACGTCGACGGACGCTTCGGTATGACCGGCACGCGCCAGCACACCGCCGTCCCGCGCGACCAGCGGGAAGATGTGACCCGGTGTCGCTATGTCCTCCGCACCCTTCGACGGATCGGTCGCGACTTCAATGGTACGGGCGCGATCATGGGCCGAGATCCCGGTCGTCACGCCCTCAAGCGCCTCGATCGAGGTGGTGAAGGCCGTCTGGTGCCGCGAGCGGTTCTCGGTCGACATCAGCTTGAGGCCGAGCTGATCGGTGCGCTCCCGGGTCAGGGCCAGACAGATCAGGCCGCGACCATGCTTGGCCATGAAATTGACAGCGTCCGGAGTCGCGAACTTGGCCGGTATGACCAGGTCGCCCTCATTCTCGCGGTCTTCGGCGTCGACGAGGATGAACATGCGCCCATTGCGCGCATCCTCGATAACGTCCTCGATGGGGGAAAGTGGGATGTCGCTCACGCGCGTCTCCAAAATCAGGTCGGCGAGAATTCGCTCAGGCGCGCGGCGTAGCGTGCCATGAGGTCAACCTCAAGATTGACGTGCGCGCCAATTTGCAGCGCGCCAAGCGTCGTGACGTCGGCAGTATGCGGGATGATCATCAGATCGAACGTGTCGCGGCTCGCCTCGTTCACCGTGAGCGAGACGCCATCGACCGTGATCGAGCCCTTCTTGGCAATGAACTTGTTGAGCGCTTCGGGAGGCCGGACGGTCAGGACAATCCAGTCGCCCTCGAGACGCCGGTCAACCAGCTCGCCGACGCCATCGACATGCCCGGTGACCAGATGGCCGCCCAGCTCCTCGCCGATCGCCAGCGCGCGCTCAAGATTGACCGCATCGCCCTCACGCCAGGAACCCAGCGTGGTCAGTCGGAGCGTTTCCGGGGAGACCTCGACAGCGAACCAGGCACCCTCACCCTTCGGCCCCTTGTCGACAACGGTCAGGCAAGCGCCCGCATGAGCAATCGAGGCGCCCAGAGCGATCGTGTCCGGATCGTAGGCCGCTTCAATCTCGAAGCGCCGAACGCCCTCACCGCTGATCTGGCGGATCCGCCCCTTGGCCGTAACAATACCGGTAAACATCAACGCACCCGCTCATAGCTTTCTTGCAGATCAGCGCCCCGTTCGATGACGCCGATGCGTCTGAAAATGGGGGCCTCGCCCAACGTCTCAAGGCCCAGAGCTGCGAGAACCGGCAATCCGTCCCCGCCGAGCACGATTGGCGCGCGAAACCATTCAATCTGATCGACCAGCCCGGCCCGGATCGCCGAGGCTGCAATCTGCGCCCCCGCCTCGATCATCACGCGCTCATGCCCGGCGATGGCACGGGACAGATCGCGATGGGGCACGAGGGTCACAGAACGATCCCCCCCTTTGAACACGGCCGCCTTGCCAGGCGTGCGTCCACGGCTGTCCATGATGATGATATCCGGCTGACGCTCACACCCACCCTCGGGCCGCGCTGTCAAATTGGGGTCATCCGCGAGAATGGTCCCGATCCCGGTCAGAATCGCGTCGTGCGCCGCCCGCATCCGGTGAACGACAGCCCGGCTCTCCGGTCCGGTGATCCATTGAGAGGCCCCGTTCGCGAGGGCGATCTTTCCATCGAGCGAGGTCGCCAGCTTCAGCGTGACACGCGGTCTGCCCGCGCCGGTCATCCGTCGTCGTCTTCGCGCGCCCCGAAATGCGCACTCAGCGCTTCATCGGTGATGAATTCGCGGAAATCCTCGACCTTGTGGAAGTCCTTGTAGACCGATGCATACCGAACATAGGCCACAGCATCGAGGTTCTTCAGGCCTTCCATGACCAGCTCACCGACCCGGTCGGACGTGACATCCGTCTCGCCGGTCGATTCGAGCCGCCGGACGATCCCTGAAATCATCTGGTCAATCCGGTCCGGTTCGATATTGCGCTTTTGCATCGCCAGCTGGATGGAGCGGTTCAGCTTGTCGCGGTCAAAGGGCACCCGACGCCCGGACTTCTTCATCACCGTGAGTTCACGCAACTGCACACGTTCAAACGTGGTGAAGCGCGCCGCACAGGACGGGCACTGGCGACGGCGACGAATGGAATTCCCGTCCTCGGCCGGACGGGAATCTTTCACCTGGGTATCGGGATGACCGCAGAAAGGACAACGCATGCCGGTATCTTAGGCCAATTCGGGATAGATGGGGAAGCGCGCGGTAAGCGCCTTCACCGTCTCACGGACCTCGGCTTCGACCTCGGCATTGCCCTCGGGCTGATCGACGAGCGAGTCGAGCACCTTGACCATCAATTCACCGACCCGTGTGAACTCGGCTTCGCCGAACCCGCGCGTCGTGGCCGCCGGAGACCCGACCCGGAGACCGGAGGTCACGGTCGGCTTTTCGGGATCGAACGGCACGCCATTCTTGTTGCAGGTGATATAGGCGCGCTCCAGCGCTTCCTCGGCGATATTGCCCTTCAGGCCCTTGGGTCGCAGATCGACGAGGGCCAGGTGACTGTCTGTGCCCCCGGAAACAATGGCATAGCCGCCATCCGTGATCGCCTTGGACATGGCCTGGCAATTGATGACGACCTGTTTGACGTAATCCTTGAACTCGGGCTGGAGGGCTTCACCGAAGGCGACAGCCTTGCCAGCGATGACATGCATGAGCGGGCCACCCTGCAGGCCCGGGAAGATCGCCGAATTGAACTTCTTGCCGAGATCAAGGTCATTGGACAGGATCATGCCGCCCCGGGGACCGCGCAGCGTCTTGTGCGTGGTCGTGGTGCAGACATGGGCGTGCGGCACCGGACTCGGATAGACCCCACCGGCGACCAGCCCGGCCACATGAGCCATGTCGACCAGCAGATAAGCTCCCACTTCATCGGCAATCTTGCGGAACTCGGCGAAATCAATTTCACGCGGGTAGGCTGAACCGCCGGCAATGATCAATTGCGGACGGACTTCGTGAGCCTTGGCCCGAACGGCATCATAGTCGATCCGGGCATCGCTCTCGCGGACGCCATAGCTTTCCGCCTTGAACCATTTGCCCGACATATTCGGCCGTGCACCGTGGGTCAGGTGGCCACCCGCATCGAGGGACATGCCGAGAATGGTGTCGCCCGGCTTCAAAAGCGCCAGAAAGACGCCCTGGTTGGCCTGGCTACCGGAATTCGGCTGGACGTTGGCATAGGCTGCACCGAACAAGGTCTTGGCCCGTTCGATGGCGAGGGTCTCCACAACATCGACATGCTCGCACCCGCCATAATAGCGGCGACCGGGATAACCCTCGGCGTACTTGTTGGTGAGCGGTGAGCCTTGCGCCTCAAGGACAGCCCGCGACACGATGTTCTCCGACGCGATGAGCTCGATCTGGCTCTGTTGACGCTGGATTTCCTCGTGAATGGCGTGTGCCACTTCGCGATCACTGTCGACGATCGAGCGCGTGAAAAACGCGCGTCCGCTGGCGGTTTCAGTTTGGCTGTCAGGCATCACACATCCTCATGTATTGCGATCCGTTTGATAAGGCGCTGCTCCGACCGGGGCAAGCCGACAAATGGCACCTCTGCAGGTGACCCAGCGGTCGAGCTTCTCACCGGAAGGTTTATTACGGGAACTCTGACTGCGCTGCGGATCGCGAAATATATTCAACACTCCACACTTGAACTGAATATCAACTCATAATATCGATCCACCATTGAAATAATCAATGCAGTCACCATTTGTGACGATAGGAAGTCAGCGTTTTACGGAAAGGCTAGCCTCATGGCCGATGACATTTACCCCGAGATCGACAAAGAAGAATTGCTGCGGATGACGACTGACGTCGTTGCCTCCTACCTCTCACACAACTCCATGCCGGCTGATAATGTCCCTGATCTGATCAGATCAGTTCATGCGACGATGAAGGAAGTCACGGAATCGGAAGTGAAACCGGAGCCGAAGACGAAGCCGGCGGTCGCTGTGTCCAAGTCGGTCGCCGACGACTACATCGTCTGCCTGGAAGATGGCAAGAAACTGAAGATGCTGAAGCGTTATCTGCGCTCGCAATACAACATGTCGCCTGACGACTACCGCCGTAAATGGAACCTGCCGTCGGATTATCCGATGGTGGCACCGGCCTATTCCCGCAAGCGCTCGCAGTTTGCCAAGGATATCGGTCTGGGCCGCGGCAAGAAGGACGGCTAAGGCCGGCCTGGCTCCGGCTAGACCTGAATACCGCGACGGCCGGGCCCTGTGTCCGGCCGTTTCTCATTGGAGGCGGCGCGTTTCAGCTTCCAGGCGAGCTTGGCCCGAGCCAAGTCATCAATACTTGCGCGCGATGTATGCGCCGGGACCTGGAACACGACCTCCTCTGCCGTCGCCCCGTCAATGGCAGCAACACGCAGGGCGTTTCCAACTCTCTGGATTTCGACGAATATTTCGCCGGACATCGGGTTACCTCGGCATCAGGGCGCCGCAGGTCAGGCCCGGGCCACCCCGGTCTGCTCACTCGCCCGTTCCCAGACATCATCCAGCGCCTCGGCGAGTTGGTCAAACATCACGTCGGTGTGCAGGGGGGTCGGCGTGATCCGGAGGCGCTCCGTGCCGCGCGGCACCGTCGGATAATTGATCGGCTGGACGTAAATTCCGTGATCTTCCAGCAGCATGTCCGAAATGCGTTTGCAAAGGACCGGATCACCGACCTTGACCGGAACGATATGGGTCTCGGACGGCATGACCGGGAAACCGGCATTCGCCAGCTTCGCCTTGAGCGTCGCGGCCCGTTCCTGGTGCTTTTCGCGCAGGTGATGCGCGGCCTTGAGATACTCGACACTGGCCCGCGCGCCTGCGGCCAGGGCGGGCGGCAGGGCGGTTGTGAAAATGAAACCCGGTGCCAGCGAACGAATGGCATCGATGATCGCGCCATCGGCTGCAATATAACCACCCATCACGCCAAAGGCCTTGCCGAGCGTACCCTCGATGATGTCGATCCGGTCCATCAGACCTTCACGTTCAGCAATGCCAGCGCCCCGCAGGCCATAAAGCCCGACCGCATGGACCTCGTCGAGATAGGTCAGCGCGCCATACTTGTCGGCGAGATCACAAACGGCTTCAAGCGGGCCGATATCCCCGTCCATGGAGTAGACAGACTCGAACGCGATGACCTTGGGCGCATCTTTCGGCGCCGCGGCCAGCAACTCTTCGAGGTGCTCAACATCATTGTGGCGCCAGATCCGCTTCTCGCAGCGGGCCCCCTTCACGCCTTCAATCATGGAGGCATGGTTGAGCTCGTCGGAAAACATGACCAGGCCAGGCAGGATCTTGCCGAGCGTCGCAAGGGTGGCCTCATTGGCGATATAGCCGGAGGTGAAGAGAAGCGCGGCGTCCTTCTGGTGCAGGTCAGCGAGCGAGCGCTCGAGCTCGACGTGATAATGTGTCGTGCCCGAAATATTGCGCGTGCCACCGGCACCGGACCCCACGTCGTCGATCGCCTTTTTCATCGACTCGACAACGCACGGGACCTGCCCCATGCCGAGATAGTCGTTGGAACACCAGACGGTCACATCACGGACCTTGCCGTCCTCGGAGCGCCAGCGCGCAACCGGGAACTCACCCTTGCGCCGAAGAAGGTCGGCAAAGACGCGATAACGCCCTTCAGCCTTCACGCGGCGGACGGCATCCTGAAACGCTGCTTGGTAATCCATGGGGCGGGCCTTTCGAGACGATCTATACATGCCGACCTGACGATGAGTCGACATATAGCGCGTCAACACCCGCCCGTATAATGGACTAAGCGCCGCACCCAATGGATTAATTCAGTTCGCGCTGGAAGCGCGGCTACATCCGGAAGCGGATATGGTCGGCCCAGAAGCGTTCGATCCGTGCCAGCGCCGTATTGATGCCGGGCAGCTGGTCAACGTCGACACCGCCAACCGGGTTCAGGGAGCTTCCCTGCCGGTCAAACAGCTTGTTGAGATGCGCGCACACCGCATGGCCGCTCTCCGTCAGACTGACCCGCACGGAGCGCCGATCCACCGCTGAGCGCTCGTGGCGGATATAGCCGGCATCGACAAGCTTTTTGAGATTGTAGGAGACGTTGGAGCCAAGATAGTGGCCGCGGGTCCGCAACTCGCCTGCCGTCAGTTCCTGGTCGCCGATATTGAACAGGAGCAGCGCCTGGACACTGTTGAGGTCGTCCAGACCCTCACGGTCGAGCTCATCCTTGACCACATCAAGCAACTGCCGGTGAAGACGTTCCACCAGTTGAAGAAGCTCAAGATAATCGGAACTCGGCACCGCTTCCGGTGCCACGCTTTCTGCCATCGCCATCACACACACTCCACCCTATCTTTAATGATCGTTTTTTTGACTTCCAGAGCGGATGCTAGCGAGAAAGCCCAAAAATCCCCTTAACAGGCGACATCAAATTGGAATCACCGGCGCTCCCAGCTTCCGTCGAGGAGCTTGTAGATACCGGAAAAGTCGGACGGACCGCCGCCGAGATTGTCGAACATGGCGTACAGCGCCTCGGCCTGTGCGCCCAGCGGCGTGGTCGCACCGGCGGTCTGGGCCGCGTCCTGCGCCAGCTTGAGATCCTTCAGCATCATCGCCGTGGCAAAGCCCGGCTTGTAACCATTATTGGCTGGCGTCGTCGGGACCGGACCCGGCACCGGACAGTAGGACGTCATCGACCAGGACTGGCCTGATGCCTTCGAGGCAATATCAAAGAAGTTCTGCGCGTCGAGGCCGAGCTTCTCGGCCAGGGCGAAGGCCTCACAGGTCCCGATCATGGTGATCGCCAGCAGCATGTTGTTGCAGATCTTCGCGGCCTGCCCGGCGCCGACATCACCGGCGCGGATCACCGCCTTGCCCATCGCATCCAGCACCGGTTCGGCCGCGGCGAAATCGTCTTCCGATCCGCCAACCATGAAGGTCAGCGTGCCCCCGGAAGCCGCAGCGACACCACCGGAAACCGGCGCATCAACGAAGCGAAACCCCTTCTGGACAGCGAGACCGCCGACATGGCGGGCGCTGTCGACATCAATCGTCGAGCAATCGAGGAACAGCGTGCCCGGCGCAGCGGCACCGAAGATCTGGCCTTCATAAACGGCCCGCACATGCTTGCCAGCCGGCAGCATGGTGACCACCGCGTCAGACCCGGAGACGGCGTCCTCGGTCGAGGCGGCAGCGACCGCGCCCTGCTCCACGGCGTGGGCAACAGCGTCGGCGCTCAGATCAAAGGCATGCACCTCATGACCGCCCTTGATCAGGTTGGCGGCCATGCCGGAACCCATATTTCCCAGTCCGATGAAAGCGATGCGGGCCATGGTGTTTCTCCCCGTTGATAGTGGTGGTCTTTGTGGCGTCTTGTTGGTGGTCTTTGTGAGCTGTCCGTCAAGCGTCGTCGAGAAAGCTCATCTCATGGGCCTCGTCGAGCGGCGCAAACGCCTTGGCGATCTCGCTGTCAGCCGCGACAGGTGACCATTTCGGCGACTGGTCCTTGTCGATGATAACGGCGCGCACACCCTCGTAGAAATCAGTCCCAGTCAGGCACCAGCTGGAGACCCGCAGGTCCTGGCGCATCACGTCCTCGAAGGAGAGGTCCGCACCCTTGCGCAGGCAGGCCAGGGTGAGCTTCAACGCCGTCGGCGACTTGCTGGCGAGAATGCTGGCCTGCTTGGCCGACCAGCCGTCCCCCGCTGCCGCGATACGATCGAGAATGGCCTCGACACTGTCACCGGCAAAGGCGGCATCAATCAGGCCTCGCGTCACAGAGAGGTCGCTGTCACCCGGATCACCGGAGAACTCCTCCAGCAGGACTTCCAGCGCGTCTTCGCCGCTGAGGTCGGCGTTCTCGAGCGCTTCGATGAGCGCGTCATACTGGCCGGAGGGGCAGTAGTGCGTCGCCAGCCCGGATGCGACACAGTCCGGCGCTTTCAGACGGGCGCCGGTCAGCCCCATCCAGGTACCGATCTCACCGGCCAGTCGCGGCAGGAAATAGGCGCCGCCGACATCGGGGTGAAAGCCGATCCCGGTTTCCGGCATCGCGAACATCGTCCGGTCGCCGGCGACCCGGTGTGAACCGTGAACCGACACACCAACGCCGCCGCCCATGGTGATGCCGTCGATCAGCGCGACATAGGGTTTGGGATAGTGATGGATGAGCGTGTTGAGACGGTATTCGTCACGCCAGAACAGCCAGGCCTTGTCATCGCCCGCCTTGCCGGAATTGTGCAGCTGGAGAATGTCCCCGCCAGCGCAAAACCCCTTCTCGCCAGCCCCGTCAACGACCACAGCCTTCACGCTGTCATCATCCCGCCAGGCCTGCAGCGCCTGGACTATCATGAGGCACATGCCATGGCTCAGCGCATTGAGCGCCTTGGGGCGGTTCAACGTGATCCGGCCAACCTGGCCGATCTTGCGGGCGATGATTTCGGGTTGGTCGGTCATGATGGGTCCGCTCTAATCATTCAAATCGTGACACGGGATGGCGTGTGCGCGAGCTGCGGTCAACAGGGTGCGATCACGGGAGACCAGTTCGGCGTCCGATTCGACAGCAAGCGCGAGATAGGCCGCGTCAAACAGACTCAGACCGAGGTCAAGCGCCAGAGGTGCAAGACTGGAAATCTCGCGCGCCGACCGGGACCGCGAAAACGCGATTCCCAACTCGTCGAGGACTGCGATCGCACTGTCAAACTCCAGAGCACCGGCCAGAGCAAAGCGCCGGAAGAGATTTGCCATCTCCCAGGCGAAGACATCCGGGGCGATGAGTTCATACTCGACGAGCTGTGGCTCGAAGGCTGTGCTGCGTTGCCCTGACTGCGACACAACGAACCAACTGATTGCGGCCGAAGCATCGACAACGAGCCGGGTCACTTCCGCATCTCGTCTTTCAGCTCGTCCCACGACAAACCGTCCAACTCAGGCGCCGTCTTCTGGCTGTCGCGAAAAGCCTTCAACCGTGCTGCCAATGCTTCGCCCGACAGGCGCACCGGCTCGGTATAAGCCACGTCCTTCGACAGGATCGCCACCCGCTTGCCATAACGGGTGATCACAATCGGCCCCTCACCCCGCTCGATCAATTCCAGCAGGGCGGAGAGCCTAGTCTTGGCTTCGAGAACACCGATTTCAATCACGCATGCCTCCTGACCAGAATGATGGTCAGAAATTACCCGAAACCGACGTGCCTGCAAAC
>OBPS01000104.1_pt1 | contig 11832 bp, 20 predicted proteins | sample 1534661 | NCBI WGS metagenome assembly OBPS01 (sample SAMEA3275493, study PRJEB22092) | marine metagenome | biome: ENVO:00000447 marine biome; feature: The site is in the outerpart of the Oslofjord; material: ENVO:00002010 seawater | collected 2014-06-20T10:00:00+00 | depth 1 m
CCGTCGCCAGGATTCTTCTGTTCAGAAGATTCACCCTGCTGATTGGAAGACTCACCTCCGATCGGTTCACCCTGTTCACCCTGTCCACCTCCTTCACCCGGCCCATCGATCTCACCTTGCTTCTTTATCTCGACGTTGAGGTTCTCAAGTACCTCGTTGGCGATCTTGAATGTGGTGGCTGTCGATCCGGCTTTAGCAACACGCTTGACGTAGGGTTCGCAGAACTCTTTCACCTCGTCCGGCAAGCCATCACAGAACTCCCGCAGTGACACTGAGTGATACCTCAAGGCGATCCGGCCAAGACCACACAGAGCAAACGGAACTTCCATCGCCCATATGTAGTCGTCCTCCTGTCTGACATGCTCGGCTTCTATGATCGCCTCGCTGAACACCCGCTCGATCACGGCTTCGAGGTTGCGTTGCGCACCCTTGTATTTTTCGATGGCCTTGCGCTCGATGAACACATCCTCGATGGCGTTCCATGTGTCCTTGAGCATGGGGTGCTCGTTGAGCTTGAGTTCCTCTCTCCACTTACCGAAGTTTGTGTTCTGTACATGAGACACCTCGTGAACATGGAAGCCACGAATAACACGCTGTTGCTCGTCGGTTAGCTTGCGCTCCATCGGCATAGCGGGAAGGCTGACGATCGATCGTCCATCGGTATAAGCACCGTCGCCGGTGAATCGAGTCTCAATGTGTCTGGCTCCCATCAAGCGAGTCAAACGATTGAGTTCGTGTTGCAGTGAGAACACAGAGTCATTACTGAATAGGTTCATTGTCATATCTCCTTAGACTATGCGGTCGAGCAGACCATTGATTACAGCGGCATCGCTTTCATTGGCGCGTGATGTGAGGTTCATCTTGACGGACATCGCAACGGCGTCACGCAATCCAATCTTCGGCTCGAAGAACGTGATCGCTTGCGCAATCGTCTGCGTGTTCCGAGGGCTGATCGGCTCCATCACATCACCGTTGGCAAAGCCTTCCCGATACAGTCGCAAGAACTGAGTCATAAATGACTCGCACTCGTTAGACATCATCGGGTTGAGCTCTTTGCACAGTGCGATCTCGTCATCGACTTGCATGTAATCGATCTCCAGGAACACGTTGTACCGGTTGCGTTGCGCAGTGGACTGCGACTTGACCGCCGTGCTGTACAAACCAGTCGGATCACCTTGACCCACCGTGTTGGCAGTCGCCACGATGCGGAAGTGAGGATCAGGATCAACCAACCGGCCACTGTCTTCGAGCAAGCGGAACGGCTTGTGCTCCAACACAGCCTGTAACACATAGGCCACGTCACCTTGGATCGCATCGGCTTCGTCGAGCAACATGACGCAAGGTGCTTGCATTGCCCTCGGCAAGAAGCCATCGACAAACTTGGTGACCTGCTTGCCTGACTCGTCGATCACAACCTGAGTCGAGCCAACAAACTCCATGCGAGTGATGTCAGCGTCGAAGTTCATACGCTGTAACGGATAGCCAGTGTGCGCACACACTTGCTCAACCCATGTCGATTTACCTGTGCCGGTATGACCAACCAACCACTGATTGAGGTTGTGCTCGAGGCCATACAAATACTGTGCGAGCTTCTGAACATCGAACCGGTAGTTGTCAAAACGCTCCGGCACATGTGGGTGCGGTGCATCCCATTCCCATGTGGTGATCTCGAAGTCGAGCAGTGGTGAGCGGACACCGAACACATCCTGTGCGTTGCGCATCGCGATTTTGCCAGATGGAATCACACCCGACGATGGCCGTGACTGCGGCACTTGAATCTTGGGTAGGTTGGCCAGTTTCTGTCGCAACGTATCGACCTCGATCTGCAACTCCGGCAGATGCTTGAAGTGCGACTGCAATACCGGCGTCACATCCTTGATCGCACCGTTGGTGTACTTATCGAAGATCGTGTTGATGATTTCGGATTGCTCGGTTGAGAGTGCGAATGCATTGTTCATATCAGGGTTCTCCTGTGTGGTTGTGTTGCGTGATGTGTTGTTACCGATGGGGGACTTGGACATTTCGATCCATCCGGTTGCGCCGGAGGAATCCGTGATCCGGCATTTGTCATCCTCGATTTCGATAAACCTCTGGTCTGCCGCCCATCTCGAAACTGCGAGATCATCTTTCTCACAAGGCCAATACGGTGGATCAAATGCTGCGTTGGAAAACGCATTCAAGATATTTTGAAAGGTTTGTTCGTGGTGGCATGACAAGATCGCGATCATCTTCGTATTGGCATGGGTCACCTTCGCCATCGAGGATGGCGCAATGCGATTGAGCTTCTTCGCTCCCTGCGCATCGGTATTGATAAGAGGCGAGTCACGAAGCGCGGCTTCGATAACGTCGTTGTCGAACTCACATCTGAGCAACGCCGTGAACACGGGGTTGAGGATCTTGTCGCGCTCCTTGCTAGGTAGCTTCGCCAACTCTTCGATTGATATTTTCATAGTCATATCTCCTACAGATATTTCATACACACCTTACGGTGTCTGTTTACATATCCATCAGGATGCATTTGCATCACTGATGCTTTTATAACACAACGATTGATACGTTGCGCACGTCGATACCGCATACTTCGAGACAACTTTCGTTGCGTATTACGGTTTCTTCGAGACGAAAAAAAGGGCGACTCGTTTCCGAACCGCCCCTCAATGGGTTTGTATTTCATACATGAGCCTTACTCTGGGTCTTCGGCTCCGACCTCTTTCACTGATGTGACCTCGTGATCGAAACTCACATCATCCGCAAGCAGGTCAAAGTCTTGTTCTGCTTGTGTAATTGCATCAACAAAGCACTCGGCTTCGATCAGCACCCGTTGTGTGCAGGTTCCCTGCACTTCTACTTCCCAAGTACGCATGATTCACCTCCTTTTGCGTAACGATAGGTACGTTGATAACACTGGCTGGATTAGGCAGTAGCCAAAGCCAAGCCAGAACACTACGGTCACGATGCCTTCAAGCCATGACATCGGGGCGGTAGATTCGTTTCCACTTGTCCTCAATCCATTCGCTCAAGCTCTTTAAGACCTCGGCTTTGGTGCGACCTTTGAATCCAAGTTCTCTCGCAGATGACAATGCATTTGCATTGTGTATCTTTGATCCGTGTTTGATTTCTTGCCGCAACATGCGCTCAAGAATGATCGCTCGTGACATCACAAGCTGGGGTGGTAGTTGCGCGATCATTTCGTTTCCTCCTTCGGTTTGAATCGATCGGTACATATCGCATTCGCATGGAACAAATGCGCATCCGAGACCTCGCACACTACGAAGTCTTTTTGACGAATGATTAGAGCGGTATCCTTTCCGGACTGTTGCGCACGATGCGCTCGCATGAGCGCACCGACATGCTCGGTAAAAACTTGTGGCTTCATGGGGCAGTGCTCCTGTGAGATTGGTAAGCTGGAATCAACTTACCGACACGCATCAGAACGTCGCCTTTGCTGTCGGCTCCGGCTTAAACCAGACGCCTGACTTTTGTTCGTGAGGGATTAGAAAGCACTCGCCTGTTTTCCAAGTGCCATCGGGATAGTGGAACGCTTGGCCACAGCCCATCGCCCAGTTGAGACCAACGATTGCGAAGGTTGCGGACATGAGCAACAGGGCAAATGCTTTCGCCAATGCGCTTATCATGCGTTCAAACTTGAAGTAGGCCATGAAGTTTCTCATAACATCTCCTGTGTAGTGCATACGTTACATAAAGGTGTGTATTAACACAACTAAAGTGCTGATACAGACGAAAAAAAACCACCGAACGGTGGCCTCTATCGTCTGCGCTTGGGTTAGTTGTCTGTGTATCCGGCATCTTCCGGCTCATCGCTGTTGATTAAGCGTTGCTCTCGTGTGTGTTCACACGCATCGCACAACAACAATTCGCCATACGTTCCGGTGCTACCGCATGGCCGCAAGATTGGCTCCCAATCTTCAGAGAACCGTTCGACGTGCATCTCGACTGTGTTACTGCATGTCATGCTCGATAACCTCCGTGATTTCAAAGTCAAACAAGTCCGATTCTCTTGGCTCAACCTGCGCGTCGTTCACCATTTCTCCTGCTTGTTCTTTACTTTCTGCTTCCACGATATATCTGTTCATCACAGAAGCACTCTCCCAAACCGTAAACTTTTTCATTCCGTTACCTCCACATGTGTGACCATTGCTTTCTGAATCGCCCCGCTGTCCAAGATCTCCTCTGGATCGAGGCGGTGCCGGATATAAAACTTCACGTCATTCCCCTCAGACGCAAGCTCGTTTCGGATGTCTGTATCCGTCATGTCCCACCAGATCTCGCTAACACTGTTCATACTAATTTCGACCTCGAACGATAGTGATACTCTGTATTGTGTGTTCATGCGTTCTCCTCCAATCGTTTCAGTTCATCTGGATTCAGGCATTGCCCGTGTAAGAAGTGCGAACCGCCCTCAAACTCGGTCAGCCCGCACATGCTTGGCGTGATGTCCTCGTCCAGTGCGATCATCTCGCCGCACCGGTCGCACTCGATGCCCATGCACCCGGCACATCGCCATCCGGTTTTCTCGCCATCATCTGCGGGTATCCGGTTGACGTAGTTGCCAGAACCCCACGCCACGCTTTCACCGCAGTCGATGCAGTGTTCGCCTACGTCACTCATGCCGCCTCCTCCTTCGGTAGTTCGATCAGTGTGGAGCGCACACCGACCCATAAGTTTGGCTCTCGCAACTGGTATGTGGTCACACCGAGGCCACCGCCTCGTGTGTGTACGTTGTACCTGTATTCCAGATCACCGTGGTCGCCTGGACTGTGCGTTAGGTAGATCGTTCCGCCTCGCTCTTTCGTTGCGCGGATGTAAGCCGCCGCAAAGTCTCCGGCCTCAAAGCGTGGCAACTCCCATGCGTATTGCAGTGCGAGTCGCACACTGTCTTCGACGTACTTGGGATAGCCGTCGTAGTGTTGATAGATCACGAACTCGTTTTGGTTGTCCATGAACGTGATTGTTGCGCGTGTACCCATTACTTGATCTCCTGTGCTTGCTTGTTGGAACGCTCGACAAGTACGTCGATTGCGCTGATTAGCCCGACCCCGATGAATCCTTGCGACTCAGCGGCGTTGAGCTGGTTTGCGACCATTGCGCCCCACGCTTCCGTGAAGAACGCGCCCTCGTCGCTTCCGGCTTCGACCTCCTCGCCCGTGTAGTTGAGGTTGCCGCCGTATGTCCACGGCTTGCCGGTCTTGGTGTCGATCACCGACCAGAGGTCGGCGTGTTGCAGGATGTTGAGTGGTTGCGTGATATACATGTGCGTCTCCTTAATCGATCATTGTGCGAACGGTTGCGTTGATCCCGTTCTCGGCCAGAACTCGGGCATATTCGTTGGCATATGCCTCCTTAAGCGTTAGCGATTGCCCGCCATCCCGAACTGAGATGTCGTAGCCCCCGTGATAGCTGTTGGGTCTCCCGATCCCGTGTTGCTTGCAGAACGCGACGAACTTGCCTCGTGCCGGTTTGATGTTCACGGACGCGAATCCGCACGGATACCAATGTGTTCCCGCGTCTTCGAGTTCGATGACCTTGGCTTTGCCTGCGAGTTGAGCGCGCAAGTGGATTGCTTCAGGTGTTGTATTCATGTGCATGTACTCCTGTACGTTGGTTGAGATGCCTTCATCAGGGCGTGGTCTCTCACACCACGGCGACCCACGTCTCTCGACGTTGGTTTCGGCTTAGATGTTGCGGGCATTGACGCCTTCGTCTTCGTTTTCCTGCGCTTTGGCGAGCGCGTCGAACGCATCCTTGAACGATGCGAACAGGCGCGATGATGTGTCGGACTCGTTGTCGAACACCGCGAAGTATTCGCGTGAGCCGAGTTGCAGGGTTTTGATCGTGTAAAGTTTCATGCGTGTGCTCCTTATGCGTGTTGTTGGATTAGCGCGGTCAGTTGCGCTCGGACGATTTTGATTTCACGGTTGTCTTTTGCGCGTTTGGCTTTGCGTAACCTGTATTCGAGGTTCTTGGCTGTGTATGTGAACGCGGTAAAGTTCATGTGAGTTTTCATCGTGCGACCCTCCTTTCGGGCATAAAAAAACCCCGCAACGCGCTAGCGTGACGGGGTTCGGGGTTGGGGTGTTTCGCTTAGGCGTATTGAGCGGCCCATGCGAGAAGCTTGGCGCGTTCCGCCTTGGTTGGGATTGGCTTCGCCAAGATCGCCGCCGCTTGGTCGAGCGGGATCCCGTCGATCTCAGGCTTCGCCTTCGGCTCGGGCTTCGCGGGTGCGTTGGCCTTGGCCTGCTCCCACGAGATCACACCCGCACGAGCTTGAATCTTCGATTCAAGACCCGCGTTGATGTCCTTGAGCAGGTGCTTCCACGCTTTGCGTGGAGATTCTTTGGCCTTGGCCTTCACGCGGGCGATGACCGCTTCGCGGATGGATTTCGAGGTCTTCGGATCCGCGAGTACCTGTGCGCATTGCTTGGCTGAGAAAGTATTAATATCCATGATATATCTCCTGTGAGAATAAAAATTTTCATATCGAGCCGATCGGCTCACTGTCCCAATATCCCCTGTCCCCTTTAGGGGACGTTGACAAGGACGACCTCGCGCTAACTTTTTGATAAATCTACTCATGGTATTAAATCCACTGATGAATCAAGGGGTTATCAGCAGTATTGGAAATATTCCACCAGATATTCCCTTCTCAGAGGAGTATTTTCCCAATGATTTCAGTGGTTTAGGTCAAAGTGTGACAGCTATTGTGCCAACTGAGGGGGGTATGCCCCCATCCCGCCGTTGTGGTATCCGCGAGTTGCAGTTACCACCCCCTGTTCCGCCGAGCAAAAAATTGAAAACGTCCGAGATATGAGCGCAAATACAAAGAAACCCGTAAACACCCAAGATGCGAAGCTCCTCACCCCCGGTCAGGTCGCAAGAATGCGAGCCGGAGTGTTCCAGCGCGTAAGAAATCAGATCAACGAAGCCCACGAAGTCGTCATGGGCAACAAGGAATGGTCTCCAACACAGGCTCGCGTGTTCGCAACCATGCTGAACAAGGTCATGCCAGACCTCACAGCACAGTTTGTCCAGCACGAGCACGTTCAAAAGACCGACATGCGTGAACTGACACGCGAAGAGCTGGAGCGAATCGCATCCGGCGTTGAGGAAATAGCAGACCCAATCGATGCAGAGGTAATAGATGTCACTGAACAAAGCGGAAGCGGCGAAACACCTACTCAGACTTCGTGACGCAGAGGAATCATTCCTCGGCTTTGTCAAACTCCACTACCCAGACTGGGAAATACCGGAGTTTCATCACAAGATGATCGACGTTCTCGACCATCTCGAGCGCGGAACACTGGATACTCACTACGGATTCAGCGGACACGCAAAAGAACGCAAAGAGATTAAGAAAGTCCCCGTGCGCAACATCCTAATCACGATGCCGCCGCGACACGGGAAGTCCACATTCGGCTCTGTTCTCTTCCCGGCCTACTTTATGGCCAGAAAGCCGTCCAGATACATGATGTCTTGCTCGTACAACACCCAACTCTCAACCGATTTCGGGCGTCAGGTGCGTGAACTCGCCAACAATCAGCTCACAGGCCAAGCATTTCCCGACTTCGAGATGTCTCAAGACTCCAGGTCAGTCGAGGTTTGGCGCACCACCTCCGGTGGTAGCGCGTATTTCGTCGGCCTTGGCGGTACAACATCCGGTCGAGCGGCGAACATGCTCGTATTCGATGACCCGTTGAAGTCACGAGAAGAAGCCGAGTCCGTAACCCAGCGCAACAGAGCTTGGAACTACTATGTCTCCGCCCTCTCGACTCGTTTACAGCCCGATCAGGACGGCAATGCCCCCATCCAGATCATTATTTTGACCCGCTGGCATCCCGACGACATCGCAGGCCGCCTTATGGAGACCGACGATTGGAAAGAAGGTCGCTGGATGCACATTAACTTCCCGGCAGTCATCGAAAAAGAGACCGGCATCAAGCAATCCATCTGGAACCTGCCCCCAGAAGACCCTCGATACCTCCCCATCGAGGAGGGGAATAAGCTCAACAAGTCGAGACGCTACGTCTATCAAACTCAAAAGGAAGCTCTCTGGCCGGAACGCTTCAATCTTGAAGAGCTATCCCGCAGAGAGCGACTCAACCCACGAGAGTTCGCATCTCTTTATATGCAATCCCCGTTTATCCAAGGCGGTAACCTGATCCGTACAAATTGGTGGCGCAACTATCCCGACGATCTCAAGCCGGAGAACTTCCCAACCCTGATTATCTCTTGCGACACGGCGTTCAAGGCAAAAGAAACCTCCGACTACTCCGTTATGATGGTGCTCGGACTCGATACCTCTGGCGACATCTACATCATCGACATCCAGCGAGAGAAGCTGGAGTTTCCCGAACTCAAGCGCAGGCTCATCCTGCTCAATACCAAATGGCGCGGCAAAGGACTGCGAGGCGTCTACATCGAAGACAAAGCATCCGGCCAATCCCTTATTCAAGAACTCAAGCGGGAATCCGGCGTCTCCGTCATCCCATATAAGGTCGTTGGCGACAAGGTTGCGCGCCTAAACTCTGTCCTCCCCCTCATCGAAGGCGGGCGAGTCTACGTTCCGCAAGACTCCGAATGGCTCGACGACTTTATGAGCGAGTGCCAGTCCTTCCCATCCGGCACACACGACGACCAAGTAGACGCCCTGTCTATGGGCCTCGACGTTTTATCAAGAACACAGACCTCTGGTGAATACTATTCACCCCCGCCGCTCCCAGAAAGCTCTGGGATCAGCAACATCGCATCGAACATCAGATCTGACCTCAATAAGTTCAAGGGACTATGGAAAGGCTGGGGAGAATGAGGACGACCCAACACTCATTTTAGGGGATAAGTGACGCATGGCGATCACCACGACAAACTACCGAGCAGAGTATCTCCCTCCGGCAGACGACGGCATTGTTGTTGACCTGTCAGAACACGCAGTTCCTCTGCTGAACTACGAAGATATCTCCATCAACCTGACCGAACATCAAGAGGCTCGCCTTGTTGATTACGTCAAGTCAGCAATGCAGATGTCATACGACCGCATCTCCAGACGTTACTCGCACTGGATCGAAGCCGATCGCGCTCACGACGTGTACGTCGATCCTCATGCAACATCGTTCCGCGAGAAGGCAGTCATTGCCGACACACGCGCAATTGCCGACACAGTTCTCACTTACCTGATGGCCGCACTCACCGGCAGGAACCCAATGTTCCAGCTCGAAGGCTTGAACCGTAAGTCACGTCAGTCATCGGCAATTATTGAGCGCCTGCTTCATCAGCAGATGCGTCGCACCGCTGGCGAAGCCCGCATCGCGCAACACCTCATGGATTGCATCCGGTATGGATTCGCACCCACAAAAGTTCAGTGGGACTCAGACTCCAAGACCAACCAGATTATCAACTTCGATCCGCGCCGCTGTTTCCCTGACCCACGGGTCAACTGGGGTGACTGGGAGCGGATGCAGTACATTATTTTCTCAGATTACACATCATACGACGCGCTGATGCAGACCGGTTTGTACCCCAAACTCAAAGCATTCCCAGCGTTGCGCAACCGTTTAACACCACCGGCAGGAGGATGGGATGGCCACAGATGGCACAAAGAACAAGGACGCGGCCTCAGCATTGACCCGGCTGAACGAAATCGCCGTGAGTCAGGCTACACGCATTTCACTTTGGGCGATGCAAGAGTCGTTGATGAGGTCTGGGTACGCTTTGCAGGCTATGAGATCGGCATACCAGACGTGGAGCAAGTCTGGATGGTTCTCACCGTCCTCGACGAACACGTCGTCATCCGAGCCTCACTCAGCCCCTACGGAAGACAGTTCCCAACCGTCATCGGAGGACTCTACCACGACGCCCACAAGTCCTACAGCCAGTCACTCTACGACCTCTTGCTCCCACTCCACGACATCGCAACCTGGTTGCTCAGAAGTCGAATCGACAACGTGCAAGCAGCCCTCAGTAATCTCATCTTTGTGGATCCGACTCAGGTCGCCGTTCAAGACCTGATCGACCGAAACCCACACGGACTCGTTCGCACAATGCCCGGATCGAAACCCGGCGAAGGCGTATTTATTGCCCAGATTCCCGACGTAACACGCGGACATTGGAACGACATCGGCGCGCTATCCGAGCTCAAGCAACGCATTTCTGCCGCATCAGACGCGCAACAGGGAATGCCAACGGCTGACGGAATCCGTACCGCAACAGAGATCCAGCGACTCACTCAACTCGGGTCACAGCGACTCGGCGTTCTGTCTCGAATTATTTCCAGCACCTCCGTCCGGCCAATGGTGCGGATGATGGTCTCGAACATTCAGGACTTCTTCTCAGAAGAAGGCTCAATCCGTATCGCGGAAAACGACAGCGCCAATCAACTGACCAACTTGGTTGATGAGGGCTACCTCGACTTCAAGATCAGCGACATCCAGGGCGAGATCGACTACCTCGTAGTAGACGGAACCCTGCCGCTCGAGCCAACGCGCAACGCCGAAACATGGATGAACATGCTTCAGATGCTCAACCAGACCGGCCTCGCTATGGAATACGACTCCGGCAAAATCGTCGAAGAAGCCATCCGGTCAATGGGCGTCAGCGATCTCGATCAGTTCAAGATCAGCAAAGAGCAGAAAGAGAAAGGCATGACGCCATCCCAGCAAATGATGTTGATGGAGAAGATGCGTGGCGCATCCGTTCAGCCACAGGAAAACATCGAAGACCAAGTTCAACGAGGCAATTTAGTTCCAATGCGGGAGACTCAAGGTAATGGGTAAAACGACTGTCCCATCAAGAAATCTGGCCAACATGGTTGATCCGACAACTCGTGAGTATATCAATGCCCGCATCAACGAAGAGATCAAATTGATTGGGGACGACACCTCCGGTCTCGGTGACGCATTATCCAAGATGCGCACAGAGAGTGAGATTGAGCTCGGCGAGATGAAAGCTCGAATCAATGAGGTTGAAGAAATCCTCTCCCTCTCCGGCGCAAAGATTTCTCGCATTAGGGAGTTGATGGAAGAGCTCGATGGCTAGAACCAGAGTCCCCTCGGAACAGCTCCAGTTTAGATCTGAGTTTACTGGCTCTCATCTGCTGGACACATATCTTGAGGAAGCCGAATACGGTTCGCTAACGCTCGCCCAACTTCTCGGAAAAGTTTTTAACGATTCAGGCGATATCGACCTGATTAGTTTCCAGTATGACAACACCGCTGAGAACCAGCGTTTGTTTGTTCGGATTGGAACCGATGGCGCGCTGACAGAGATTGCCTCCTTTATCGATCTGTTTAATCAGATTGAGGCAAAGAGACAGCAGGCCGTTAGCGACATCGAAGACGATCGTGAGCGCGCTGAAACAGCCGCGAACACAGCAGTCTCAGCCCGCAACACAGCGGTCAGCGCAGATGAATCTGCGAGAGCCGCACGAGATGCCGCGCAACGAGCGGCGGCAGAAGCGGAAGCCGGTGTCGGGGAAGCGTTGCTCGCAAAGATTACAGCGAGCTTGGTTTATTCAGATTTATTTCGCGGGAGTAGTTTGTAGTGTCCGTTCAAATCAGTGTTTCAGACCAGCAGGCATTAGCCACTGAGGTCTCATCTCGACTTCAGTCTCTGGACAGTAACATCGCGGTCTCGGATCTGGTGTTCCTGTCTCGGGTTATCGAACTATTTAACGGGAACGCAAACCAATCAGCAGTATCTCAGGAAGGCGCGGATCAGATTCAAGCTCTGATTGCGCAAAGTCTTACTGAACAGGGGAACATTGAAGGCGAGTCAGACACTCAGATCGCCAGTGTTCAAGCAGAGGGTCAGACACAGCGTGAC
>OBPS01000105.1_pt1 | contig 11759 bp, 9 predicted proteins | sample 1534661 | NCBI WGS metagenome assembly OBPS01 (sample SAMEA3275493, study PRJEB22092) | marine metagenome | biome: ENVO:00000447 marine biome; feature: The site is in the outerpart of the Oslofjord; material: ENVO:00002010 seawater | collected 2014-06-20T10:00:00+00 | depth 1 m
TGAGGGGCAAGGAAGTGGGGGGGGGGGCCGGGGGGACGACCTCCGGGGGCAAGGGCCCCGCCAAACAGGGCGCGGGCCGAGAGGAAGACAGCCCGCGCGACACACCGTTTCCGACGCTGGACCCGGGCTATTCGGGCAAGGCGCTGACCGACGACCAGACCTACGCCTCCGCCACCCTGCGCGCCGCCGTGGCAACGCGGACCTACGGCACGACCCTGCTCAAGGGCGTCACGGGGTCGGGCAAGACCGAGGTCTATCTCGAAGCGGTGGCCGAATGCCTGAGCCAAGGCCGTCAGGCGTTGGTGCTCCTGCCCGAGATTGCGCTGACCGCCGAATTCCTCACCCGCGTCGATGCGCGGTTTGGTGCGAAACCCGCCGAGTGGCACTCAGGCGTCACCATCACCGAACGTCGCCGCGTCTGGAAGATGGTCGCCCAAGGCGGTGCGCAGCTTGTCGTGGGCGCGCGCTCTTCGCTGTTCCTGCCGTTCCGCGATCTGGGCCTGATCGTGGTCGATGAGGAACACGACACCTCCTACAAGCAGGAAGATGGCGTGCTCTACAACGCCCGTGACATGGCGGTGCTGCGCGCGTCGATCTGCGGCGCACAGGTGATCCTCGCCTCGGCCACGCCCAGTCTCGAAAGCTGGGCCAATGCCGATACCGGCAAGTACGCCAAGATCGAACTCACCTCGCGCTTTGGTGCTGCCGTCATGCCCGACATGCGCGCCATCGACATGCGCACCGAACAGCTTCCCGGCTCAAGCTGGATCTCCCCCACCCTGCAACGCGCCGTGCAGAAAAGGCTCGACAACAAGGAACAGGCGCTTCTGTTCATCAACCGGCGCGGCTATGCCCCCGTCACCATCTGCCGCGCCTGTGGGCACCAGATCGGTTGCGATCACTGCGATGCGCGCATGGTCGAACACCGGTTTCTCAAGCGGCTGGTCTGCCACCAATGCGGTGAAACCAAACCAATGCCCAACGTCTGCCCGCATTGCGAGGCCGAAGACAAGCTGGCCGCGGTCGGCCCAGGTGTCGAACGTCTTGCCGAAGAGGCACAAAGCCTGTTCCCCGAAGCCCGTCTTGCCGTGCTGTCATCGGACATGTTCGGCTCCGCCCGTGCGATCAAGGCAGAGATCGAAACCATCGCCAGCGGTGGCGCGGACCTGATCATCGGCACGCAGTTGGTCGCCAAGGGGCACAACTTTCCCCTGCTCACTCTTGTGGGCGTCATCGACGCCGATCTTGGCCTGCAAGGATCGGACCTGCGCGCGGCGGAACGCACGTTCCAGCTGATGCGGCAGGTCGCTGGCCGGGCCGGGCGTGCCGACAAACCCGGTCAGGCGCTGATGCAGACCTACCAGCCCGAACACCCGGTGATCCGCGCGATCCTGTCCGGCGACGAACAGGATTTCTGGGCCGCCGAGGCCGGGGAACGCCGCGCCGCCGGTGTGCCGCCTTACGGACGTCTGGCCGGGATCATCCTGTCCTCCACGGATGTGCAGGAGGTGTTCGACCTCGGCAATGCGCTGGCCCGCAACGCTGGGCCGCTGCGTCGCGTGGGTGCGCAGGTGTTCGGCCCGGCTCCGGCCCCCATCGCCCGCGTCAGGGGGCGGCACCGGGTGCGCCTGCTGGTCAAGGCCCCCAAGGGCACCGCGCTGCAATCCGCGCTGGCGGAATGGGTCGCGCCTTTCAAGCTCAAGGGTGAGTTGCGCATGGCCATCGACATCGACCCGCAGAGTTTTTACTGACCGCTGCCACCCGGCGCCGTTTCGGTTGACCGAAACCTCTGGATGCGTTGACGCATCCACCACCGTGGCAGCTGACACCGCGCCAGCCCGGCATCGATCTGTTAACAAATGGTAAAAGGGTCCGGTCCGGCCTCAATGTTTCGCGCGCGAAACAATGGGTCAGCCTGCGTTCCGATAGCCGACGCGTCCCCCGATCCACAGGTCGGCCATATTTCACCCCATACCTTGTATGCCCCGCACCCACATTCTACATCACCCGACATGAAGCGCTTTATCCCATTCATGAAATCCGACCCCACGGTCGCAGTGGTCCGGATGCAAGGCACGATTGCGGCAGGGTCACGCGGCACCCTGAGCGACGCAAGCCTGAGACCCCTTCTGGAAAAGGCGTTTCGCAAGGGCAAGCCCTCTGCCGTTGCGCTCGAGATCAATTCCCCCGGCGGCTCTCCGGTCCAAAGCTCGCTGATCGGCGCGCGCATCCGCCGCCTGTCCGACGAGACCGAAGTTCCGGTCTACGCCTTTGTCGAAGACGTTGCCGCGTCGGGTGGCTACTGGATCGCCAGCGCGGCCGACGAAATCTACACCGACCCGGCGTCGATCCTCGGCTCCATCGGTGTCATCTCTGCCGGGTTTGGCGCGCACGTCTTCCTGCAGCGGCAGGGCATCGAACGGCGCGTCTACACGGCCGGGAAATCGAAATCCATGCTGGACCCGTTCCGCCCCGAAAACGAAGAGGACGTGGCGCGTCTGAACCGGTTGCTCGGCCAGTTGCATGACACCTTCATCAGCCAGATCAAGAAAAGCCGGGGCGACAAGCTGGCCGACAACCCCGACCTCTTCACCGGCGAGATCTGGGTCGGTCAGGGCGCGGTCGATGTCGGGCTTGCCGATCATGTCGGCCACCTGGTTCCGGCGATGAAGGATCGCTTTGGCGACAAGGTCAAATTCCGCCGCTACGAACAGCGACGCCCCTTCCTCAGCCGTTTCGGTGCGACACTCACCAGCGATGCGCTCAGCGCCATCGAAGAGCGCGCCGAGTTCGCGCGGTACGGCCTTTGATGTGATCAGCAAGATCGTAATTCTCTTCCTCGTGTTCATTGCCGTGCTCGCCATGTTCGGCAAGCTCCGCATCCCCGGTGCGAAGCGCCTGGCCAGTGCAAAGTGCAAGAATTGTGGCCGCTACCGGATCGGTAAAGGCCCATGTCCCTGTAGCGGAAAGGGTAAGTGACATGTTGATGATCTGGGGGGGCGTCGCCATCGGTCTGGTGATCCTGCTGCTGGCAGGGGATGCGCTGGTCAAGGGCGCGGTGAACCTGTCGCTGCGTGTGGGCATCCCGGCCCTGATCGTCAGCCTGACCATCGTGGCCTTCGGTACATCGGCGCCGGAATTGCTGATCTCGGTCAACGCTGCGCTGGACAATGTGCCGGGTATCGCACTTGGCAACGTGGTTGGATCGAACACCGCCAACATCCTGCTTGTTCTGGGTATCCCGGCGCTGCTGGCTGTCATGCACACCAGCGAATGCGACACGCGCAAAAGCTATGTCATCATGGTGGGAGCCTCGGTGCTGTTCATCGCGCTGGCGTTCCGGGGCATTTTCGATCTTCTGGCGGGGATCATCCTTTTGGCGGCACTTGTCCTGATCCTCGGCGACTCCTTTCGGGATGTGCTGGTGCATCGTCGCGCCGGGCAGGCCGCCCCGGAGGAGGAAGAGCCCGAAGGCGCAGATCCCGACATGCCGTGGTGGAAGATCGTGCTCTACCTCGCACTTGGCCTGATCGGTCTGCCGATCGGTGCGGACATGCTTGTCGACAGCTCTGTCGAACTGGCAACCATGTTCGGCGTGAGCGACACGGTCATCGGTCTGACACTCGTGGCGTTGGGCACCTCGCTGCCGGAGCTCGCAACCACCGTGATGGCCGCGCTGCGGCGTCAGGCGGATGTGGCGCTGGGCAATGTCATCGGGTCGAACATGTTCAACCTGCTGGCCATCATCGGCATTGCATCCCTGATTGCGCCGATCCCGGTCGATCCGGAATTCCTGCGCTTCGACCTCTGGGTGATGCTGGGTGCATCCCTGCTGATTTTCCCGTTGGTTTTCATGGGCCGCGACCTGACCCGCATCTGGGGTGTGGTCTTGTCGGCGCTGTATCTGGGCTACATTGCGCTTGTCATCCTATAGGCGCGAGGCATTCCGATGAGCAGGGCATTGATCACAGGCGCGGGCAAACGGCTGGGACGCGCGATGGCGCTTTACCTGGCGGACCGTGGCTTTGACGTGGCGGTCCATTACGCCAGTTCCGCAGAGGCCGCCGAAGAGGTCGCCGACTTGATCCGCGCCAAGGGCCGGACCGCCTGCACCGTGCAGGCGGATCTGTTGAACGAGGACGCGACGCAAGGTCTGGTTGACGCGGCGGTTGCCGGGATCGGTGGACCGCTGACCGTGCTGATCAACAACGCGTCGATCTTCGAGTATGACACCATCGCCACCGCCACCCGCGAAAGCTGGGACCGGCATCTGGAAAGCAACCTGCGCGCGCCTTTCGTTCTGACCCAGCATTTCGCAGCGCAACTGCCCGAGCCGACAATAGACGACATGGAGGAGCCTGTCGCGTCCGGGCTGGTCATCAACATGATCGACCAGCGCGTGCGCAAGCTGACTCCCGAGTTCATGACCTACACGATCGCCAAGATGGGGCTCTGGGCCTTCACGCAGACGGCGGCGCAGGCGCTTGCCCCCAAGTGTCGGGTGAATGCCATCGGCCCCGGACCCACCCTGCGCGGCGGTCGCCAGAGCGAGGCGCATTTCGCCAAGCAGCGTTCGGCCACCATCCTCGAACGAGGTGCCAACACGGGCGATATCACCGGGGCGCTGGGCTACTTTCTGGATGCTCCGGGGGTCACCGGGCAGCTTCTTTGCGTGGATGGCGGGCAGCATCTTGGGTGGCAGACACCCGATGTCATCGGTGTCGAATAACGCGAGCCGCAACGAGTTTTGCACCGTTCACGCGAGCGTTACAAAACTGTTAACAAAGTGCTAAAGATATCAATGACTTGTCTTTGGGTGTAAAAATAACCAAATAAAATCAGCCAGTTATTGTCGTGATTAAAATTTAGGCAAATCAGCGAAGCTACCGAAACACAAAGGAAAATACTGGCTGTCTATATTTTTTCCGCAGACTTATCCACAGAAACAGTGGATGCCTTAAAGCTTGCATAAGCAGGTTCGATCAGGCAGCGGATTGCCCAGAATCGAAGACGCAGCGAAGGTTTCAAAACAGACTGACATGGTCGAGCAAACCAACACCGAAACTCTGACAGGCCACGCCTGTATCCAGGGCTATCTCAGGACGCTCGACTCGAGCCCCGGTGTCTACCGGATGCTCGATGCGCAGGCGCGGGTGCTGTATGTCGGCAAGGCGCGCAACCTCAAGGCGCGGGTGTCGAACTATGCGCGGCCTTCGCCGCAGCATTCCGGCCGCATCGCGCGGATGATCTCGGAAACCGCGTCGATGATGTTCCTGACGACGCGCACCGAAACCGAAGCGCTGCTGCTCGAACAGAACCTCATCAAGCAGCTCAAGCCGCGCTACAACGTGCTGCTGCGGGACGACAAATCCTTTCCGAACATCCACGTCACCAACCACGCCTACCCGATGATCCACAAGCATCGCGGCGCGAAAAAGGACAAGGGCGCCTATTACGGTCCCTTTGCCAGCGCGGGCGCGGTGAACCGGACGCTCAACCAGTTGCAACGGGTCTTCCTGCTGCGCAATTGCACCGATGCGATGTTCTACAGCCGGACACGCCCGTGCCTGCTGCACCAGATCAAACGCTGCTCCGCGCCTTGCGTCGGCAAGATATCGGAAAAGGAGTATGCCGAGAGCGTGCGCGATGCCGAACGGTTTCTTTCGGGCAAATCGACCAACATTCAGGAAACGCTGGCCAAGGAAATGGCACAGGCCTCCGAAGAGATGGAGTTTGAACGGGCCGCCGCCTTGCGCGACCGGATTCGCGCCTTGACGCAGGTGCAGACGGCGCAGGGGATCAACCCGCGCGGCGTGACCGAGGCGGATGTGGTCGCGCTGCATCTGGAAAAGGGACAGGCCTGCGTGCAGGTGTTCTTCATCCGCGCGAACCAGAACTGGGGCAACCGTGATTTCTATCCGCGTGTCGGCCCCGATGTCGAAGAAGCCGAGGTGCTGGAAGCCTTCCTGGGCCAGTTCTACGACACCAAGGAACCGCCGCGCCTGATCCTGCTGTCGCACGCGATCGAAAACGAAGACCTGATGACCGAGGCGCTGTCGGACAAGCTGGGCCGCAAGGTCGAGATCGCTGTGCCACTTCGCGGGGAAAAGTCGGAACTGTTGGACGGCGCGCTGCGCAATGCGCGGGAATCCCTGGCGCGTCGGATGGCGGAAACCGCGACGCAGACAAAGCTGCTGCGCGGTCTGGCCGAGGCGTTCGATCTGGATGCGCCACCCCAGCGGATCGAGGTCTATGACAACAGCCACATTCAGGGGACCAATGCGGTGGGTGCGATGATCGTTGCGGGGCCGGATGGATTTCTCAAGAGCCAGTACCGCAAGTTCAACATCAGGGGGGAGGAACTGACCCCCGGCGACGATTTCGGCATGATGAAAGAGGTGCTGACCCGCCGATTCAAGCGTTTGCTCAAGGAAGACCCCGACCGTGACAAGGGGCTTTGGCCCGATCTGCTGCTGATTGATGGCGGTGCCGGGCAGGTGTCAGCGGTGTGCGAGATCATGAAGGAACACGGGGTCGAGGATGTTCCGATGGTCGGTGTCGCCAAGGGTGTGGACCGCGATGCCGGCAAGGAAGAGTTTCACCGGACCGGCACACGGCCGTTCGCGCTGCGCCACAACGACCCGGTTCTCTACTTCGTGCAGCGCCTGCGCGACGAGGCGCACCGCTTTGCCATCGGCACTCACAGGGCCAAACGGGCGAAATCGCAGATGGCCAACCCGCTCGACGAAATCGCTGGGGTGGGCGGTGCGCGCAAGCGGGCGCTTCTGGCGCATTTCGGGTCTGCCAAGGCGGTGAGCCGGGCGAACCTTGCCGATTTGAAAGCGGTGGACGGCGTCAGCGAGGCGTTGGCCGAACGGATCTACGCGTTCTTTCACGAGAAGGGATAGGTGTGATCCGATTGTGTGTGCTGCGCACACGCATGTTTGTTGATGTGCGTCCGGCGGAGGTATGTGTTGCCCAAAGAAGCCGGGGTCAGGTCAGTCGTTCAAGAATCCTGCGGATCGGCTCTGCCAAGGGGGCCGGTCGGGTTTGCTGGTCGACATGGACCTGCGTGAAGAACCCTTCGGCCCCGGCGATATCGCTGTCGGCTGCGAACAGCCCGATCTCGTAGCGGAATGAGGACGACCCGATATGGGCAATGCGGATGCCTGCGGTCAGGATGTCGGGAAAGCCCAGTTCCGCATGATAGCGGCAGCCGCTTTCGACGACGAGGAACCGGATGGCGTCAGCGCCGCGGATCTCGATTCCCTGCTCCATCTGCCAAAGGCTGACCGCAGTGTCGAACAGCGCGTAATAGGTCGCGTTGTTCAGATGGCCGTATTCGTCATTGTCCTGCCAGCGGGTGGGCAGGGCGCGGAAGGCGCGGTAGTCGGCGCGGGTTCCGGGTAGTGTGCGCGGCATCAGCCGGACCGGATCAGTCGGAACGCGGCAGAGGCGCCCCAACCCGCAAAGATCGCGATGGCCAGCGACAGCAGTCCATAGACCAGTGGTTGCTCGCGCGACAGGTTGAACAGCCAGCGCTCGATACCAACCTTTCGCACGTCGATGCTGGTCTCGTATATCGACACCACCCTGCCACCTCGGGTCAGAAAAACGCGCGTTGCATATTCGCCCTCGGTCAGGTTCGCGGGCATGTGAATCGCGGCATTGAACAGGGTGGATTCGCGCAGGTTGACCGCGCCCTCGTCCAGCACGTAAAGCCCGTTTTTCTTGCGGATGCGCACGAGACCGTCGATGAAGTCCTGTGGCTTGGCAACCTGTGACCACGCGCCGATGGACCGGATCGCCCGTGGAATGGAAATTGTGTGCCTCAGGTCTTCGGATTCGTTGATGACCTCGTCCCAAGGGGCGGATGTGGCAATGGCGTAAAAGCTGGGGGCTGCGGACACCTCCAGCGCATCTGTGTTGACCCAGATGCCGAGAACGCGGTCCTTGCGCCAGACGGTGATCGGTTCCTGCGGGCCTGCGATGGTGACGATGACCTGCAAAGGTTCGTCTTGCGGAATGGGCGTTTCGCGTTTGATCCCGCCATAAATGATGATCTCGGACCCGTCGAAATTGGTCGAGATCGACACCTGGTCCTGGCTAAGGCCAAGCACCACCTCCTCGGCCCGCAATGGCGCGGCGAGAAGCATGAGGATCAGAAGCAACCCGCGCATCAATGACCTCCCGCCGTGCCGACCGAAAACAGCTCGGCGGGCTGGATCAGCAGGTCGAGCGCCAGCTTGCCGCAGACGGCAAGGACCATGATGGCCAGCAGGATGCGCAGCTGCTCGGCCTTGAGTCTGGCTCCGATCACCGTTCCGATCTGCGCGCCGATGACACCGCCGATCAGAAGCAGCACGGCCAGCACCATGTCCACGGTGTAGTTCGTCGTCGCGTGCAGCAGGGTCGTGAAGCCGGTGACGAAGATGATCTGAAACAGGGAGGTGCCGACAACGACCTTGGTGGGCATGCCCAGCAGGTAGATCATCGCGGGGACCATGATGAACCCGCCACCGACGCCCATGATCGCGGCAAGGATACCGACCAGAACCCCGACGATCACCGGCGGGATGACGGAGATATAAAGCCCCGAGGTCCGGAACCGCATCTTGAAGGGCAGGCCGTGAATCCAGTTGTGCTTTCTGCGCTTGGGCTTCGCGCCGGACCGGGTCTTGCGGATCGCGTTCAGGCTTTCGATGAACATCAGGGCGCCGATGACGCCAAGGAACACGACGTAGCAGAGTTTGACCAGCAGATCGACCTGACCCATGCTCTTGAGATAGTTGAAGACCGCAACGCCCAGGGCGGCACCGATCAAACCTCCAATGAGCAGAACCGTCCCCATCCTGAGATCGACGGTTTTTCGCCTGAGATGCGCGAGAACGCCGGAAAAGGACGAGGCGACAATCTGGTTTGCTTCGGTCGCGACGGCAACTGCCGGCGGGATGCCGATGAAGAACAGAAGCGGCGTCATCAGGAATCCGCCACCGACACCGAACATGTCCGAAAGCACGCCCACCATCCCGCCAAGGCCCAGCAAGAGGTAGGCATTGACCGATACTTCGGCGATGGGCAGGTAGATTTGCATGTTTGTGCATAGACCCAACCTTTGCCCCGTTTCAAGCGGTCCGGTGCCGCAGGTGCAAAAAGGACTTACGGATCGGGGTCAACTGGACCTAGGCCAAGGGTGGTGATGCGTTGACGCATCACCATGGTTCCGTTCACGGAAACTCCCGCTTAACCTGATCGTCAGCGTTCCTTGACGTAGGGCTCTCCACCTGCGCGGGGGGGAATCGCCTTGCCGACGAAACCGGCAAGGATCACCACCGTCAGGATGTAGGGCAGGGCGTCCATGAACTGCACCGGCACCACGAAGACACCAAGGTCGATGTTCTGATACCGCAGGGCCACGGCCTGCAGCAGACCGAACAGCAGGCAGGCGTAAAGTGCGTACCAGGGCCGCCACTTGGCAAAGATCAGGGCCGCCAGTGCGATGAAGCCGCGACCGGCGGTCATGTCCTTGACGAAGCCCGCCTGCAGAGCGGTGGCAAGGTACGCCCCGGCAAGGCCGCAGAGGACGCCGCAGATGCCCACGGCCACGAAGCGCAGTCCGACCACCGAGATCCCTGCCGTATCAACGGCTTCGGGCGCTTCGCCCACGGCACGCAGGCGCAACCCGAAGCGCGTGCGGTAGAGCAGCCACCACGTGAGAGGCACCATCGCGAAGGCGACATAGACGAGGATGGAATGGCCCGAAATCAGCTCTGCATAGATCGGACCCAAGAGCGGCACGCCCGCCAATGCCTCGGCCCCCGGCAGGACGATGGGTTCGAACCGCCCCGCGCCGATCAGCGAGGGCGTGCGTCCGCCCTGGCTGAACCAGTCCTGCGCGATCAGCACTGTCAGACCGGCAGCGAGGAAGTTGATGGCGACGCCGGAAATGAGCTGGTTGCCCCGGAAGGTGATCGAGGCCAACCCGTGCAGAAGGGACAGCGCCAGCGATGCCGCGATACCCGCGCCAAGACCGATCCACACATCCCCGGTGATCGACGCGATGGCAGCGGAAAAGAATGCAGCGGCGAGCATCTTGCCCTCGAGGCCGATGTCGAAAATGCCAGCGCGTTCGGAAAAGAGGCCTGCCAGACAGGCGAGCAACAACGGTGTGGCCAGCCGCACGGTGCTGTCGAGCACCTGCAAAAGGGTTGCGAGATCCATCAGGCTTTCCTCCGGGTTGCGAGGAAGAGCTTTTCGAGCGGCATCCGCACCATGTTGTCCAGCGCGCCGGTGAAGAGGATCACAAGCGCCTGGATCACCACGATCAGTTCACGCGGGATATTCGTCCAGAGCGCCAGTTCCGCACCGCCCTGGTACAGAAAGCCAAAGAGCAGGGCGGCCAGCAGCACGCCCAGAGGGTGTGAGCGGCCCATCAGCGCAACGGCGATTCCGATGAAGCCAGCGCCTTCGGTGGCGTTCATCACCAGCCGTTCCGCCTCGCCCATCGTGGTGTTTAGCGCCATCATCCCCGCCAGACCACCCGAGATCAGCATGGCGACCACCGTGATCTTGACCGGGCTGATCCCTGCATATCTGGCGGCGGATTCGCTTTCGCCAAACGCGCGGATCTCGTAGCCCAGCTTGGTGCGCCAGATCAGAACCCAGACAGCAAGGCACATGAAGAGCGCGAGAAAGAAGGTGACATTGGCAGGGGCGCCCCGGAACATCGGTTCCGCCGCCGTCGAGAACATCTCCTGAAAGGTCGGCAGATGCGTGGGTTCGGGAAAGCGCGCCGTGGCCGGGTCCATCGCGCCTTGCGGGCGCAGCAGGTTGACCAGAACGTAGTTCAGAACAGCCGCCGCGATGAAGTTGAACATGATCGTGGTGATCACGATATGGCTGCCACGCTTGGCTTGCAGATAGGCCGGGATCAGCGCCCAGAGCGCGCCGAACAGCGCCGCCGACACTGTCGCCCCGACAAGCGCCACGTACCAGTTCGGCCAAGGGATGTAGAGACAGGCCAGCGCCACGCCCAGGCCGCCGATCATTGCCTGACCTTCGCCGCCGATGTTGAACAGGCGGGCGTGAAAGGCGATGGCCACGGCAAGGCCGGTGAAGATGAAGTTGGTCGCGTAATAAAGCGTATAGCCCCATCCCGACGACCGCATCAGCGCGCCTTCGACCATGAGGTTGAACGCTGCAATCGGATCTTCGCCGATGCCGATGATCACCAGCGCCGACAGGATCGCCGCGAGGATGAGCGAAATCAGCGGGACAAGGACCGCGTCGGCCCAGCCGGGCATCTTATCCATCTTTGTCGCTCTCCTCGGAGTCTTGCTTGGTTTCCGGCCTTGCAACCGGCTTGGGCTCTGGTGTCTTGGGCCGTTGCGGCGCGGATTGGGTGATCGTCGCGCTGAGGCTGCCAAGGCTGATCGACTCCGTTACCTTTGGTGGCGCTTCGACGCTGACCGGAGCGGTGGACACTTCGATCGAGGGCGCGACGGGTGCCGGAGGCGCGGGCTGTGGGGCCTCGGGGGCCATTTCGGTTGCGATCTCGGTCTTGGTTTCGGATTTGTCGGGAACGTCGAACGGTTCGGCCTCTGGTACGGGAAGCTCAACCACGTCCGCGCTCTCGGCACTCTCTGGCTTTTTGGCCGCCGCGTCCGTTTCCTCGTTGACGGGTGTTTCGTCAGCGGGTGCCGTTTCAGCCTCAGCCTCAGCCTCAGCCTCAGCCTCAGCCTCAGCCTCAGCCTCAGCCT
>OBPS01000106.1_pt1 | contig 11686 bp, 11 predicted proteins | sample 1534661 | NCBI WGS metagenome assembly OBPS01 (sample SAMEA3275493, study PRJEB22092) | marine metagenome | biome: ENVO:00000447 marine biome; feature: The site is in the outerpart of the Oslofjord; material: ENVO:00002010 seawater | collected 2014-06-20T10:00:00+00 | depth 1 m
GCGAGAAATTATTGATAAATATCACTGATTATCTTTTCAACGTGAACCGGTCGATTGGTTGTGTGGAAGGATAAGATTGACCTCCCGGACCGTGAAAAATGGGTAGAACCGGGATATTCCACGTCATCCACGCCCCCACTACCATCTACAATCCTTTTAATTCTTTTAGAGAGATGAAAGGGACAGATTGATCCTGTGGGAAGAGATGCCTAAGCAGGACCGATGAAAGACACGATCAAGAAACCGCTCCTTCAGGTTCTCGCCGGAGAAACTGTCTCGCCACCGCCCGTCTGGCTGATGCGCCAGGCCGGTCGCTATCTCGCCGAGTATCGTGAGGTTCGCTCCCGGGCAAAAAACTTCATCGATTTCTGTTTCTCTCCGGATCTCGCTGCAGAAGTGACTCTGCAGCCCATTCACCGTTTTGGCTTCGACGCTGCGATCCTGTTTGCCGACATCCTGCTGGTGCCGATCGCGCTCGGCCGGAAGGTCTGGTTCGTCACGGGAGAAGGCCCCAAGCTGGAACCGTTCGATCCGCTGAATTTCGAGGAGCTACGGCTCGATCAGACCGAGGCCGTAATGGCGCCGATCGGGGAAACGCTCAAACGCGTCGTTCCTCAGCTGCCGGACACGACGACGATGATCGGCTTTGCGGGATCGCCGTGGACCGTGGCGACCTATATGATTGAGGGTGGTGGGTCGAAGGACCGGTTCAAGGCCCGGGTCGCGGCCTGGGAGCATCCGGAAGCCTTTGACGCGATGATGGACCGGATCGCCGATGTCACGGCTGAGTATCTGGTCATGCAGGCCAATTGTGGTGCCGAGGTGCTGAAATTGTTCGACAGCTGGGCGGAAGGTCTGCCCGAGCCGTTGTTTGAACGCGTCATTATCCGGCCGACCAAGCGGATCATTGATGCGGTGCGGGCCAAGGGCATCGATGTGCCGATCATCGGCTTTCCGCGCGGTGCGGGCACGCTCTATCCGAGTTATGCCCGTGAGACGGGTGTGACGGCGATTGCCATCGATACCGCTGTCGATCCGGCCTGGATCCAGTCAGTTCTGCCTGAGGGCATGCCGGTTCAGGGCCATCTCGATCCGGCCGCGTTGCGGGCTGGTGGTGCGGCGCTGGATGGCGAGGTGGATCGCTTGCTGGATAGTTGGGCCGGGCGGCCCCATATCTTCAATCTCGGACACGGGATTACGCCCGATGTGCCGGTGGCCCATGTCGAGCAATTACTGGCGCGCATTCGCGGTCGCGCCTGATCCAGGGAGCGGATAGTGAGCGACGCGCGCAAGAAACTGGCAGTTGTCCTGTTCAATCTGGGTGGTCCTGACGGTCCGGACTCGGTGCGCCCTTTTTTGCGCAACCTGTTTCGTGATCCGGCCATCATCCAGGCCCCGGGTCTGATCCGGGAAGCGCTGGCACTGTTTATTTCGACGGTTCGGGCTAAGGAGGCGCGGGCCAATTACGCCAAGATGGGTGGCGGTTCGCCGCTATTGCCCGAGACCATCCGTCAGGCCAACGCGCTCGCTGATCATCTTGCCCCGCAATGGCCGGATTACGAGATCCGGATCTGGCCGGCCATGCGCTACTGGCATCCGTTCACCCATGATGTGGCCGAAGAAGTGAAGGCCTGGCAGCCGGACGAGACCGTGCTGCTGCCGCTCTATCCGCAGCTGTCCACGACGACGACAGGGTCTTCGCTCAAGGCCTGGCGCGATGCGGGCGGTCCCGAAACGCGGGCGATTTGCTGTTATCCGACCGAGGCTGCGTTCCTTGACGCCCATGCGGCCATGATCCGCAAGGCCTGGGAAAAGGCAGGTCGGCCTGAAAACGTGCGGCTGCTGTTCTCGGCGCACGGTCTTCCCAAGAAGATCGTCGATGCCGGCGATCCTTATCAATGGCAAGTCGAGCAGACGGTTTCGGCCGTGGCGAAGCAATTGCCGGAATTTCCCGACTATCAGATCTGTTACCAAAGCCGCGTGGGTCCCCTGGAATGGATCGGGCCCTCAACCGACAAGGCCATTCATCAGGCGGCCGAGGATGGAAAATCCATTCTTCTGACACCGATCGCCTTTGTGTCCGAGCATATCGAGACGCTCGTCGAGCTTGATGAGGAATATGCGGAGATCGCCGAGGAACTGGGCATCAAGACCTATGTCCGGGTGCCGGCGCTGGGTCTTGATCGCGTGTTCATCGAAAGTCTCGCCAACGTGGTGGGCAATGCCCTGCGCCGTGAACCGGGTCTGTTTCCCGATGACGGCAAGCGGATTTGCCCGGCTGACTGCAAGGGATGTCCGTGCAAGACTGTCGCCTGATCGCTCAGGGATAGACGCATCATGATGCTCGCCGCTTACGATTGGCTCCGCGCCTTCCACATTCTCGCGGTCATCGCCTGGATGGCCGGGCTGCTCTATCTGCCGCGGCTCTATGTCTATCATTGTGCTGCAAAGCCTGGCGGAGAGCTCGACGAGACCCTGAAACTGCAGGAACAGCGTCTTCTCAAGGTCATCATGAACCCGGCCATGATCGTGGTCTGGATTCTGGGCCTGGCGCTGATCTGGTCAAACATGGAACGAGCTGGCGGCTGGGCTGTGTTCCAGGGCTGGGCCTGGACCGCAAAATTCGTTCTGGTCATCCTCATGACCGGTCTGCACATGGTTTTCTCGGCTCGGTTCAAACGCTTCCAGAACGGAACGAATGACTGGTCTGACAAGCGCTATCGCATGCTCAATGAAGTCCCGTTTGTTCTCGCGATCGCCATAGTCCTGATTGCTGTTGTTGCTCTGAAATAGCAGGATCAAATATGTGGGCGCTTGACGATGGGCGACCTGCGTGGCAAGGATTTCCTGACTCCTTTTCTGGGATCCTTTCTTTCGTGACGTGAGACGCGTGATTTTCAGCGCGCCCGTCTGCTCCTCAATTCACGGGTACCCTCCGCTTTGACGGCACCCGACTTGCTTGATCGCGTTAGGCCCTTTGCCGGCCACGCTCTTGTGCTTGAGCTGAAGTATCATCATGACTGACGAAACCTCCCTACCTGTACCGGCTCTTCTTGAAGGCCTGGAGCACATGTCGCTCCAGGGACTGAAGGAAAAGAAACCGACCGAGCTTCTCGAGTTCGCCGAAGCGCTGGAAATCGAGAATGCGTCCTCCCTGCGAAAGCAGGGTATGATGTTCGCAATCCTCAAGGCCCTGGCCGAGCGGGATGTCGAGATTCATGGCGGCGGCGTTCTCGAGGTTTTGCAGGATGGTTTCGGGTTCCTGCGAGCACCGGAATCGAACTATCTGGCCGGTCCGGATGACATCTATGTCTCGCCGACCCAGATCCGGAAATTCGGTCTGCGGACGGGTGACACGGTTGAGGGTGAAATCAGGAGCCCGCGGGATGGCGAACGCTATTTCGCGCTTCTGAAAGTCTCGACGATCAATTTCCAGGACCCGGAATCAGCCCGTCACAAGGTCCACTTCGACAATCTGACCCCGCTCTATCCCGAGAGCCGGTTCAACATGGAACTTGCCGATCCCACCGTGAAGGATCGCTCGGGCCGCGTCATCGATATCGTGGCACCGCTCGGCAAGGGCCAGCGTGGCCTGATCGTCGCGCCGCCCCGGACCGGTAAGACCGTCCTCCTGCAGAACATCGCCCACGCCATCGAAAGCAATCACCCGGATTGTTACCTGATGGTCCTGTTGATCGATGAGCGTCCGGAAGAAGTGACCGACATGCAGCGTACGGTGAAGGGCGAGGTGATTGCTTCGACCTTCGATGAACCGGCAACCCGTCACGTCCAAGTTGCTGAAATGGTTATTGAAAAGGCTAAGCGCCTGGTCGAGCACGGACGCGATGTCGTGATCCTCCTGGACTCGATCACCCGTCTTGGCCGCGCCTACAACACCGTGGTGCCGTCCTCGGGCAAGGTCCTCACCGGTGGTGTCGACGCGAATGCCCTGCAGCGTCCGAAACGCTTCTTTGGTGCCGCCCGCAATATCGAGAATGGCGGCTCGCTGACCATCATCGCGACCGCGCTGATCGATACCGGCTCGCGGATGGACGAGGTCATCTTCGAGGAATTCAAGGGTACGGGTAACTCCGAAGTCGTGCTCGACCGCAAGGTTGCCGACAAACGCGTCTTCCCGGCCATCGACATCCTCAAATCCGGAACGCGCAAAGAGGAACTCCTCGTGGATCGCGGCCAGCTCCAGAAAATGTATGTGCTGCGCCGTATCCTCAACCCGATGGGTGCCCAGGATGCGATTGAGTTCCTGCTCGACAAACTCCGTCAGACCAAGACCAATGACGAGTTCTTCGATTCCATGAATACCTGACCGGGTCGGGCGATCAGGGGACCAGTATGCTGGCCCCGGTCGTTCGCCGGCCTTCCAGCGCTTCATGGGCCTGAACGGCTTCATCGAGGCCGTAGCGCTGATTGATGCTGATGGTCAGGATGCCCCGCGAAACGGCGTCGAATACATCGGCCGTATTGGCCGCAAGGGCGGCTTCGCTTGCCGTATAATGGGCAAGTGACGGGCGTGTCACATAGAGCGAGCCCTTCTGGGTCAGGATGCCGAGGTCGACTCCGGTAACCGGACCGGAGGCATTGCCGAAACTGGCCAGAAGACCCCGTGGCTGCAGGCAATCCAGCGACATCTCAAAAGTATCCTTGCCGACACCGTCATAGACAACGGGCACGCCTTTTCCGTCCGTGATCTCATGGACGCGGGCGACGACATTTTCGCTCGAATAGTTGATCATGTGGGTCGCGCCCATCGAGCGCGCGAGCGCACATTTTTCCTCACTGCCGGCGGTACCGATCACGGTCGCACCCAGCTCGCGGGCCCACTGGCAGACCAGGAGACCGACACCACCCGCGGCCGCGTGAAACAGGATCGTATCGCCGGGTTTGACGGCATAGGTCTCCTTGAGCAGATAGCGCGCGGTCATGCCCTTGAGCACGATGGCGGCTGCCTGGTCAAAGGATACCGCGTCCGGCAGCCGGGCGACGCGTCCCGCGGGGACGATATTGACCTCTGCATAGGCGCCCAGGGGACCTCCGCCATAGGCGACGCGGTCGCCGGGCTGAAACCCGCTCACCTCCGCGCCGATGGCGTCGACGGTGCCGGAGGCTTCCAGTCCGATACCGGCAGGCAGGGGCACGGGGTAAAGCCCCGAGCGGTGATAGGTATCGATGAAGTTGACGCCGATTGCGGCATGTCGGATGCGCAGTTCGCCGGGGCCGGGATCACGCGTCTCGACGGTCTCCACTTGCATCACGGATGGTCCACCGGTCTGGTGGATTCGGATCGCCTTCGTCATCAAACTCACCTGCGCAGCTGGGGTGGAGCCGCCAGTATGATCCGGTTCGTACGCTGCGGGCTAGGGCGTGCAGGCGGCAATCTGCCCACGCAGGGTCTGCGCACCACCGAGAGCGCGAACCGCGGAATCGACCTCATCGATGGAAAGAAGCTCGATACCGGCCGCGCGGGCCTCGAGATAGGGTGTATCGGTCCCGTCTTCACGGCGGAAAAGTCCCGCTGACGTTTCCAGCCCTCGGCTGGCTAGCGTGGCGTCCATGTCGGCGTCAAGCGGGCCGGTACCAAGCCAGATATAGCTGGTCTCCAGATTGACGCCGGCAGCCGCCAGTCCGGGCAGGTCATTGGGGACGGAGAGGACAAGGCCGGCATCCAGCGCGTGGATAGCAGCCGCGTCCTCGATAGAATAGGCGATGATCGCGACGTGATCGCGGGCATTGGTGGCCTGGATGGTCTGGACAATCTCCTCCGGTGCCACGGATTTGAGGTCAAGATTGAGAACCAGCCCGGCGGTCTGCGCCAGCGCAATGGCCTCTGAGAGGGTGGGAATCCTGTCCGCTGTGATCTGGCCGTTATTGTCCTCGAGCTGCAAGTCCGAGAGTGCGCTCCAGGGCTGACCGGTCACAGAGCCGGTGCCGGTCGTGGTCCGGTCCAGCGTGTCATCGTGCAGTAGAAACAGAACGCCATCGCTGGATCGGCGAACATCGATCTCGGCATAGAGGACACCGAGCTCGGAGAGCCGGTGCAGGCTGGAGAGGGCATTTTCCGGATAGCCTGGGGCCGGTCCCCCGCGGTGTGCCGCCAGCATCGAGAAGCCCTCGGTGCGAAAGCAGGTCAGGGCTGCGGCCGGCAGGGCCGGCCGGTCCTCCAGTCGCACCGGGTCTGGAGCACAGGACGCGATCAGGACCAGGATAGCTAAGACGGATCGGCGCATGGGGAGGTCCTCGAGTAGGCTGTGGCGGCCCGGTTACCGGGCTGTTGCAGGGGCTGTCTGTCCAACGGTTGTTGAAGGACTGTATCGCGGTCATGCGACATTTCGGATAGCTGATTGGTTCCGGTACGGTTTCAATGGCCGGACGATTGAAGAACCGATGATCTGGCGCATCAATGCCGGACGACCAATAACGGGGAGTTTCACCATGGTCGATACACCGAATCTGCGTCTCTATCACGCACCGAGAACCCGCTCTATCCGGGTCCGCTGGCTGCTGGAGGAGATGGGTTTGCCCTACACGCTCGAAGCGGTGGCCTTTGCCCAGCGCCCGGCAGGGGATGAGGCCTATGCCGACATTCATCCGCTCCGCAAGGTGCCGGCGCTCGATGATGACGGCCGGGTGATGTTCGAGTCCGTGGCGATCATGCAATACATCATGGGTCGCTATGGCCCGACCGATCTCGATGTGAGGCCTGACGAAGCCGACTATCATCTTTATCTGCAATGGCTGCATTTCGGAGAAAGCGGCATGATCATGCCGGTCTCCCTGTTGCTCGCCCATACCATGCTGCTGCCGGAAAAGGCGCGGAACCCGGTCATCGCCAAGTCCGCCAAGTCAGATACCCAGAAAGCCCTGACCATGCTCGCCGAGCACGGCCTGAAAAACCGCGACTTCCTGGTGGCGGACCGGTTTACGGCTGCGGACATCTCGGTGGTCTACATGCTGTTCCTGCTGAAGCTGATCAAACAGCTGGATGACGCGCCGGAAGCGGTGAAGACCTATTTCGAACGGATGACTGGCCGCCCGAGCTGGGCTGTCGCCAGCGCAATCGATTAGGCCCAAGGCGACCGGGCGGGTCAGAGACAGACCCATAGGGGTTGTCTCGGCTGCCTGCCGGACCTGGCGTTTGGCCTGTATGGCTGAGACCGGCGGCGTGCGTGAAGTGTCACCAGCTCGGTGTGGCGACGCTGCCCTAGCCGCGGACGCGTTGGTCGAGTTGATCGCGGACCTCGGCCCGATAGCGGTCGGAAACCGGCAGCTGGGTGCCGTTTGTCAGCTCGACAATCCGGAAACTCTCACCGCGCGAGCGTGCCACGCTGATACGTGACGGGTTGACCAGGTGCGAGCGGTGGATGCGAACAAAGCCGGCCTCGGACAGGGCGGATTCAAGCTGGGCCATGGTGGTGCGATGGAGCACATCCCGTTCGGCCAGGTGCAGGGCGATATAATTGCCCTGGGCTGTTGCGCCGAGAATATCGCGGACCGGGATGTATTCGACGCGACCGCTCGACTTGACCGCGAGGGAGCCATAGTCCGGTGTCCCGAATGTGCGGGGATCGAAGACCGGCCGCATCTGTCGGCCAAGCAGGAAGGTCAGGACAAACAGCACGATGTCCCACAGGAAGGCGCGCATCCCGAAAGCGGCGATGGTTTCCAGTGGGGAGCGGTCTGTGCCGATCGAGAAGGTGATTGCGGCGTAGGCCAGGACCGCGATCATCGCGATCGTGCCGGCGGTCACGGCTGACAGCAGGGTCTCTTTCAAACCGGAATTTGCGTGCCGGGCGCCGAGTTTGAACACCAGCGGGAAGAGAACGAGCCAGGGGATAAGCCCGCGCCCCCAGGCCAGCACGATCATGCTGTATGTGACCTGCGGGTTGGCCCGGACAGCGTCGATCCAGGCCGCCGTCGCGAAAACCAGCAGGCATCCGAGCCAACCGAGCGTCGTCAACGCCAGGAAGGGCAGACGCAGGGGAAAGCCTGCAAGGCGAACGTCGCGGATGTCGTCTACGAAAGCCACTGATCGATACCGGGTTTGATCCTGACGTCAATTACTGCCCACCGGATGTCCCGGCGGCAAGTGACAACGCTCTAACAATTGCGCGAGCTGGGCCCGTTGAGGGTCAGGCGAGCCCCTGTTTCAGGAATTGCAGGGTCAGGGCGTTGGCGACACCGGCGCTCTGCTCGCCATAATGATCGCCGTCCGGGCGCGCAAAAGCGTGGTCCTCGTCGGGATAGTCCTCGAGCCGGATCATGGCATGATCATCGAAGGCGGCGTGGATCCTGGCCTGGGCTTCGGCCGGCACGAACTGGTCCTTGCCGGCAATGTGCAGAAGGAGTGGACGGTCAAGGGCATTGGTTTCAGCCAGGCGACCCTCGATGCCAACACCATAATAACCAACGGTCGCATCGCTATCGGTGCGGCAGGCCGTGAGATAAGCCAGCAGGCCGCCGAGGCAGTAGCCGATCGCGCCGGCCTTGCCCGTACAGGCGGGATCCTTGCGGAGGTGAGCTAGGGCAACCGCGATATCGGTCATGCCGGCCTCGACATCGAATTCACCAAACAACTGGAAGGCCCGCTGCAGATCGGCGTCGACATGATCGTCCAGTTCGATACCGGGCTTGATACGCCAGAAAAGATCCGGGCACAGGGCCACAAAACCCGCTTCGGCAAGGCCGTCGCAGATGTCACGCATGTTGTGGTTCACACCGAAGATTTCCTGCAGCACGAGGACGCCCGGGCCTGTGCCAGATGCCGGAACGGCGCGGTAAGCGGAAAATTCTCCATCGCGGCCGGTGATCGGGATATATTGACCGTTCATGGGGGGCTCCTGTTGAGTGCTCCTTCAACCCGTACACGCGAGGCCGGAATGAAGGTCAAGATCGATATTGATTGCACGCCGGATGAAGCAAGAAGCTTTCTCGGCTTGCCGGATGTCTCACGCATCAATGAGGCGATGGTGGATGAAGTGGTTCGTCGCACCGAGGCTAATCTGGAATCCATGGAGCCGGAAGCCTTGATGCGCCAATGGTCCTCCATTGGTGGCCAAATGACCAATCAATTCATGGAGATGATGCGGCAGGCTGGGACCACCCCGGGATCGGGGAAAGGCAGTTAGTCATTTGAATACAACTGTTTACGCGCTCGCCACGCCGGCGGGCCGGTCCGGTGTGGCCGTGATACGTCTGTCCGGTGACGGGGCCGGCGGGATGCTCGATGCGATCGCCGGGCTTCCGCGTCCCGAGCCACGACAGGCGGCTCTGCGGGTGCTTCGGGATTCGCGGGGGAGCATAGTGGATCGCGGGCTGGTTCTCTGGTTTCCGGGACCGGCGAGTTTTACCGGAGAAGATTGCGTCGAGTTCCACGTGCATGGCGGACCCGCTGTGATCGAGGCGATGCTGGCGGCGCTGGACGAGGCCGGTGGACATCCCGCAGAGGCGGGCGAGTTCACCCGCCGGGCGTTTGAGAATGAGAAAATCGATCTGACTGAAGCCGAGGGCCTGGCCGATCTGATTGAAGCCGAGACTGAAGGCCAGAGAGCCCAGGCCCTGTCCCAGATGTCGGGCTCCTTGCGGCGCCTCTATGAGGGATGGCGTGAGCGCCTGATTGCCGCAATGGCCTCCATCGAAGGTGAGATTGATTTTCCCGACGAGGACGACGTTCCCGACGCGCTGTCTCATACGGCCCATGAGCCCTTGAGTGCGTTGATCGCCTCCATGCTCGCACATCTGGATGACGGTCGTCGTGGCGAACGGATCCGGACCGGTTTCTCGATCGCGCTGATCGGGGCGCCGAATGCGGGCAAGTCGAGCTTGCTGAACCGTTTGGCGCGGCGTGATGCAGCGATTGTCACGGATATTCCGGGAACGACGCGCGATATCGTCGAGGTTCAGCTGACCCTGGCTGGCTTCCCGGTCGTGATTTCGGATACCGCCGGTTTGCGTGAAGCGGTCGATGCGATCGAAGCGGAGGGGGTTCGGCGCGCGCTGGATCGGGCCGAGCATGCGGATCTCCGGATCGGGGTCGCCGATGCCCGGTCCCAGGAGGAATTGCATGACCTCAAGGGACGCCTGATCGATGGTGACTTGCTGGTCCTCAACAAGCAGGATCTTGCGCCTGGTACCGGTGGCGAGGGGGCCTATCGTCTAAGTGCGAAATCCGGCGAGGGCGTTGCAGCACTTGAGGGCCGCATTGAATCGATTGTTCGTGATCGGCTTTCTGCCCGTGAAATTCCGACCCTGAGTCGGGTCCGCCACCGGCGCTCGGGCGAGGCTGCTCTTGAGGCTCTGGCACGGTGTCGGGACAATCTGGCCTTGGCGCCGGAATTGGCGGGTGAGGATGCACGGCTCGCCGTGAGGGCCCTCGAGAGTCTCACCGGTCGGGTCGACGTCGAGGACGTGCTGGATCGCGTGTTTTCGCAATTTTGTATCGGCAAATAGGGTCGGGTTAAGCCTCACCTGTGTTTCACGTGAAACATCCCCGCTTGATCTCGACTCGGCCCGGTGAAGGCCCTATGTAGGCCAACCTCTTTTCGAGCTCGGACCGGACGGACGAAACCCATGCAGACTTGGGATGTGATTGTCATTGGCGGCGGCCATGCGGGCTGCGATGCGGCAGCGGCTTCGGCGCGGCTGGGTGCTCGCACGCTTCTCATGACGCACAAGCTGGAAACCATCGGCGAGATGTCGTGCAATCCAGCCATTGGTGGTCTGGGCAAGGGCCATCTTGTTCGCGAGATTGATGCGCTGGACGGTGTGATGGGCCGGGTCGCGGATTCGTCCGGGATCCAGTTTCGACTCTTGAATCGCTCAAAGGGCCCGGCGGTGCGTGGACCGCGGACACAGTCGGATCGTGCGCTCTACCGGTCCGGGATGCAGGCTGAACTGGCGGCGACCGAGAATCTCGAAATCCTGGCGGCAGCGGTCGAGGATCTGATGTTCGACGGTGATCGCTGCGTCGGGGCCGTTGATGCCTCCGGACGGGCTTACCATGCCAAGGCTGTCGTTCTCACGACCGGGACGTTTCTGCGGGGTCTCATCCATCGCGGCAGTGAGCGGATTCCGGCCGGACGGGCTGGCGAGGCGCCGTCCATCGGCTTGTCTGATACCCTCTATGATCTCGATCTCCGTATGGGGAGGCTCAAAACCGGGACGCCTGCGCGTCTGCGCAAGTCAACGATCGATTGGGAGGCTCTGGAACAGCAGGCCGCCGACGAGGAGCCGGTTCCGTTTTCCTTCCTGACCGACCGGATCACGGTCCCGCAGATTACCTGCGCGATCACCCGGACGACAGAGGCGACCCACCAGATCATCGCCGATAATCTCGGCCAATCTGCTGTCTATTCCGGCGCCATTGCGGGGCGGGGACCGCGTTATTGTCCATCGATCGAGGACAAGGTGGTACGCTTTGCCGACCGGTCGCAGCATCAGGTCTTCCTGGAGCCGGAGGGGCTTGACGATGATACCGTCTATCCAAACGGCATCTCGACCTCGCTTCCCGACGATGTGCAGCAGCGCTTCCTGGAAACGATCCCGGGCCTAGAACAGCTCGAGCTGAACCGCTCCGGCTACGCGATCGAGTCTCACTATGTTGACCCGCCAGAGCCCGACGCCACCCTGCATATGCCCAATCGCCCGGGACTCCGGCTGGCCGGACCACACC
>OBPS01000110.1_pt1 | contig 11377 bp, 8 predicted proteins | sample 1534661 | NCBI WGS metagenome assembly OBPS01 (sample SAMEA3275493, study PRJEB22092) | marine metagenome | biome: ENVO:00000447 marine biome; feature: The site is in the outerpart of the Oslofjord; material: ENVO:00002010 seawater | collected 2014-06-20T10:00:00+00 | depth 1 m
ACCACTTTGTGTCCACGCATATCCTGTGAACTCGCCCATTTCATTGAGCGATAGATTGTTAGTGAAGGTATAAGACAGGTATACACGACCGTATTCTCCCGCCTCACCCGATGCAGCAACTTGATAGTTAGAGCCGTCCATTGTGTGCATGGCTTCAATGGCAAAATTTCCTTCAAACGATGCGCCGCGGTCGAGATTTTGACTTGATGCCAGTGGTGAAATGAGTGCGATTGCTAGGGTCAGTAAAAGTGAGCTTAATAATTTCATATGAGCCTCCCGTAAAGGTTAATAGTTCATCCAGTAACCAACTCCAGAGTAGGACATATTTTCAGGTGCGTACTTAGATTTTGAGCCGTTTAGGGCGCTTGTGACGAAGGTGACATTTAGAATATGAGGCACCGTAATGAAACGGCTTATGGTGCTTTTATAATCTCGCCCTCTTTCAGCACGAAGGAAATTTCACGCAATAATGAAACGTCTTCTAAGGGGTTGCCTCGAACCGCAATGATGTCGGCTTGCAAGCCCGGACTAATGGCGCCGACTTCCTGGCTCATCCCCATGTGATCGGCCGCAACACGGGTGGCCGATTGAATTGCCTGCATCGGTGCCATACCGTGCTCGACCATGATCTCGAACTGCCAGCCACCCATATCATGCGGCAATACCCCGGCATCGGTGCCGTAGAGGAGCGTGACGCCTGCCTTCACTGCCTTTCTGAAGACACTTCGCTGTGCCTCAGTGGTCGCCAGGTTGCGTTCTATAAATACCTCGGGGTAGCCGAGCTCGCGTCCCGTGGTGTCCGTGTAGGTGCCGTTATACACATCCATTGACAAAGCAACGCCCCGCTCGGCCGCCAGCCTAATGGTCTTGTCTGATAACAAGGATGCGTGTTCAAGCGAATCGACGCCTGCCAGAATGGCGTCACGTCCCGATTGATCGCTATGAACATGAGCGGTGACTTTGACCCCATTTTTTTTGGCGACGGCGACGACAGCCGCAATATCATCTTGATGCATTTCAGGGGCGCCGGGTGCGGTGCCCATTGAGAAGACAGCGCCCGATGCAATCACTTTTAAAAATTGCGCGCCTTTATCGATAGCAGTTTGTGCTCGTTGTGCGAAGTCTTCAGGTGTACTGGCGATGCCTTGCTGCGACTCAGCCGGTATTTGTTCTGGCGGTATTTCAGGAAAGGTGAGGTCACCACCGCCCCCCGGTATGGTGAGATAAGGTCCGGCAGTTTGAATGTTAGGACCCTGTGCTAAACCCTCGTCAATCAGCGCCTTTGCCGTGGCTACCGCGTCAGGAAACCAGGCACCGACATGGCGAACCGTGGTAAAGCCGCTCTTTAGCGTGATCTCTGCATTTTGCAGTATGAGTTCGAGGTTATCGCGTGTCGATCGCCGTGCGTAGATACCGTAATCGGCCGCATCCTCCGGGTTGGCGTCAAAGTGAACGTGGGTGTTGATCAGGCCAGGCAAGCAGGTGTAATCGCGTAAGTCGATATCGGGCTCGGCCACGACTGCACGGGAGGCGTTGTCTACCGCTGTGATAACGCCTTTATCGATTCGCACCCGTCGCGCACCGAGTACTGTTTCAGATAGACCGTCAATGAGGCTGCCGCAGTGAATAATAATGGACTGACTCGCCGGTTCGCTAATGCTCGAGACGCCTGCTGCAGCGGTTAGTGGACCCAAGCTGGGGAGGGCGAGTGCTGCAATTAATAACGCTGAAGACCAAATCGTGTTCATGTCGTTTCCGCATCAAACTAGTCAGTAGCCTAACTCAGCCCATGGTCTTTTATAACTGCGGTTTAAGCGCAGTGACCGGCGCGCTACTGCTGGCTGGCAGGGGTCAGTCCTTTATAAGAACGTGGGCTACGTGTCGCTGAGCGAATCAGAAGCGAAAGGACGTCCCGAATGTTGCGCCGTTAAGTGCGTGTTGCGTATCTGTTCGATATGGATTTTGGAACTGCCTAATGGTGCCCAGAAGAGGACTTGAACCTCCACGCCCTTGCGAGCACTAGCACCTGAAGCTAGCGTGTCTACCAATTTCACCACCTGGGCAGGTAAGGCAAAAAGAAGGAGGGCGAGGCTACTCGTCAGCTATTTGATTGTCAATCTTGAGACCTGTTACCCCTAAGACTCGAAGGGGGACCAAATGGGTCGCATCAATCAGCAAAATAAGTGAGAAGGAATGGCGCAAGCGATACCGAGAACGCCTGATTGCCTCAGGTTAACAGAAGAATAGGCATCGCATTGGTGCGCTTGGCGCAATCCTCAAAGTCGGGCAATGGGTCGCATTGGGTCCGTGATCCACCCGCTCCAAGAGTCTGCGTACAGCGCCGGTTCGTTGAAGCCCGCCTCAACCAGCGCCAGAATGTTGTGTGCGGCGGTGACACCAGATCCGCAGTAGCACACAGTATCTTCACCAATACCGATGGTATCGAAGCGGTTACGTAGCTCGTGTGCGGGCAAGAATTTGCCGTCACGAAGGTTGTCAGTAAACGGGCAACAGATCGCTCCGGGGATATGTCCTGCAATGGAGTCGACCGCGTCATTGACGCCTGCGAATCGTTGCGCGTCACGCGCATCGAGTAGTGTTCGGCTTGCGTCGGGGAGCTCACTGGCGTTGCAGGTTCGAGTCAGCGGCACTTTTGCTGTGAAATTGCCTTGAGGTGTTGATTGCACCTGAGTTGTCAGGGGAAGGCCTGCGTGCTCCCAGGCCGCGCGACCGCCGTCGAGTAAATAGACCTCACCATGTCCTAGCCAACGCAACATCCACCAGAGCCTTGCCGCAAATGCACCTGCATTTTGGTCATAACAGACGATTTTAGCGTGTTGATTAACACCCCAGGACCGAACTCGCTCAGCAAATACTTCCGGATCTGGCAGTGGATGGCGGCCACGATGATCAGCGACATCACTCAGATCGTGATTTAGATCGACATAAAGGGCGCCGTCGATATGCCCACTTTCGAACCAGTGACGACCCAAGTCGGCATCGCTCAGAGAGAACCCGCAATCAAAAATACAGTCAGCACCGTGGCTTGACAGTGCTTCTACACTTATTAGTTGACCCATTAAGATGCTCCTGTCGTTCGGCGCCGCCCTTTAATCGTCTCACCGGTCAGTGCGCTTGAGAATTTAATGACGTGCTTTTTCCAAGTGGATTATATAAAGAGATAATACCGTTTTGACGCTTTAATCTTGCCGAACTCGGTCTCAACGGCACTCATCTGGGATGGAGCTTTACGGGCATTGCGCTGTATCCGCGTACAAAATTTGAGAGGACGCGCGTTGGCGGTTGTAAAACCTCAATAAACGCGTACCGGCTGAGGAGTTCTTCCCAGAGCACTCGAAGTTGCATTTCCCCCATCCGGTTGCCCATGCAGCGATGAATGCCCATTCCGAAAGACAGATGCTTTCTTGGGTTTACGCGATCAATCATAAAGCGACCTGGATCACTAATGACGGATTCGTCATAGTTGCCTGACAAGTACCACATTACTACCTTGTCGCCTTTGCGAATTGTCTTTGCGCCGAGTTCACAATCTTTGGTAGCCACCCTGCGCATATGCATCAGCGGTGTTTGCCACCGGATGGTTTCTGAAACCATAGCGGGGATCAGCGTTGTATCTGCCTCAAGTTTTTCATACTCAGAGCGGAATTGATTGAGTGCAAACACACTCCCAGTGATTGAATTCCGTGTCGTATCATTACCCCCGATGATGAGTAAGAGCATATTGCCCAGATACAGCATCGGGTCGTCGATCATGTTCGTTGTTCTCGCGTCATTGGCCAACATGGTAATAAAGTCGTGGTTGCTCGACTTGTTGTTTTTACGCAAGTGCCACAGTTCTGTGAACGTTGTGAGGCAGGCTGTCATTGCCTCGTTACGCTCTTCAATTACAGCATCGCCGCCCGCTATTTCGGGTATAGCGCCAGCCATGTCCGACCAGTAGGTCAGTTTCTCTCTCTCGTCGAAGGGGAAGTCAAATAATGTGGCGAGCATCTGAGTGGTTAAGTTTATGGAAACGTTTTGTACCCAATCAAACGGTTCGTTGAGGGGCAGTTCATCAAGCATGACTGAAACCCGTTGACGAATGAGCGGCTCAAGGCTGCTCAGCTGCTTGGGCTCGACCACCGGTTGTACGGTGGCTCGCTGAGGCGTGTGGTGTGGTGGGTCCATTGCGATGAATTGTCTGACGGGAACATCATCTCCGTAGTCGCCAATAGTGATCGCCGGCTCTGACGAGAAAGTCTGGTGGTCCGTATCCACCGACACGATGTCGTCGAACTTTGTGACGGACCAAAAGTCACCAAACAGGTCGTTTGACGAAAAGTGAACCGGGTCTTCTTGCCGCAGCCTCGAAAAATAGGGCTGCCAGGTATCCGACTGGTATAAGCGTGAGTCACTGACGTCGATTTGATCAATAGAACAGCGGTTTGGATCCACATCGTAGGACATGGTGAGTCTCCTTATTTTTGCTCTGAATTTGAGTCTGTCATGGCGTCGTTAGCGGTCTGTGTTATTTGCATCATCCGTATCTGGTGTCGATGAAGCCACCAGAAGCAGGGAATGGCCAGCAACGTCATGGCATCGCCGATTGACAGTGCGCGACTTAACGGCTGAGTCAGACCTGTTGTCTGAAAGTAATCTGATAAGGCTCCCACACCCCAGGTGACACCCCCGATAATAAGAACGTTACACGCAAATAATATGAAACCCGTGCCCGAGGCCTGAATTCTCGCAGGCACTTCCTCGATGACTGCCGCGAACATGGCGCCGTAGGGAAAGGTAATCATGAAGACTGAGGCGACCAGCCCTATTTGGAATAACGGCGTATCGATCGTTGCGTACCGGAGTGCGATGAGTAGCGGTCCGGAGGCAAGCAATACGATGACGAGGAATAAATATTTTGTCGTTCGAAAATAACGGACGAAGAGGTCTGCCATGAGTCCGCCAAGTAAGCCCGCTGGAATGGCGACTGTTAGATAAACGGCGCCGTACACCGAGGCTGCTTCGTAATCAGCGAGACCACGTTCGGACGACAGCCACAGCTGCATAAATTGATTGGTTGCGTAGAGCACATGCACGAGAGAAAAGCCTAAAACGGCAATGCGAAAACGCGTTGACGACACTAGTAAGTGTCTAAGATCGCTGACTATTTGTGTGACTGACGGGCTGCTCACTAACGGCTTGTCGTCGGTTTGGTTCGAGCCGGCAACAAGTGGCGCTACGAATAACCAAAGAGGAATACAAAACAATAGGCCTACGCTGCCCAGCAAGAAAAATAGCTGTCGCCATCCGAGGGTGTCTCCAAAGGTACCGGCGAGCCAATACGCGAGACCTACACCGATGTGCCCGCCCAGAAAAAATAAACTGAAAATTGTCGAGCGACTGCCGACCCCCGACCACTTTGCAAAGATACTCGTGGCTGACGGATGCAGGGTGGCCTCTCCAACACCCACAAGCATTCTTGGGGCGAGCATGGTGAAAAATGAAGTGGCGCGACCGCTGATGGCCGTCATGAGGCTCCACACTAAGACGCCAACGGTGACAACCTTTGCTGGGTTGTACCGGTCGGCCAACACGCCCATGACGGGCCCGCTGAGCGCGTAAACAGCGACAAATGCAAATCCTGTCAGGAGGCCAAACTGCTCACGGGTTAGGTCCAGCTCAGCAATAATTTGGCTGCCAAATGCGGGTAACAAGTGCCGATCGATAAAGCCAATGATATTGATGCAAAAAAACAGCACGAATATGGTCGTAAGCTTTAGGTTTGTCATGTGGCGTTTGCCTGCGCGTTAGCGCGGTCGAATGAAGGGTTCGGGTTTCACTGACTCGGACCATGCGGCGGTTCTGTAAAGGCGCCGGTGTTGCGCCCCGATATGGCCCGACACGCCGTAGTGGCAAGTTGCAAAGTTGTCCCAAATTGCAAAGTCGCCAGGACACCATTGGTGACGGACCTGAAGCTCCGGAATGATGGGAAGCTGATTGGCGAGTTTTATAACCAGTTCACTAAGATCAACGTCATAACCCGAGACCCGTTTAATGTATCCATTAGCCACAAACAAGCATGGCGCGCCGGTCGCATGATGCCGAATAACAGCGGGGTGCGTCGCCTTCTCTTGGAGCATCGCTATTTTTTCCGGCGTGATGTCGCCGCCACCAAAGTTGTGTCGCAGCACGGTATATAACGTGTCGTGATCGACCGTGATGTTTTCAAAGAGCAGTTTTAGCCCTTCGGGTAGAAGGTCATAGGCGGCGGTTGCACTTGACCACATGGTGTCTGCACCAAACGGTACAACGTCAGCTTGCAGTATTGACATGATATTCGGGTGCGCCCGTGCCGACACATCGTGGTGCCAAAAATCAACGTCCAGTTTGTTTTCACCGTCAGATTTAGAGCGCTCAATGACCGTGACTTCTGGGTGTCCCTGCTCCTTGAGTGTCGGTGCAAATGAGTGTTCTTCAAGACGATCACCAAAAATAAGGGACACGTTTTTCATGGCATCGAACGATAAATTGCGGCCCAACCCAAACAACACGCCGAACTTCCAAAGTGCGTCTCGCAAGTCCTCGGCGAAATCGTCGGTCATATTTTCAAAGTCGCCCCCCTCAATAACACCACCAATAACCGGGGTCCGGGGAATCACCGTGAAATGTCGGTATTCCGTTTTTTCTAGGCCGTAGAAAGCGGATTCAAGCGTATCTGGATGCTGCGGACTGTTCATTGGTTGCTCCTTTGGCAAATGCCTAGGTATTGGCTGCGTTTGCTGCATGCCGTAACGGATTTTTGACTGCGTCGACACAAGCACCGGTCTCTTGACTGGGCCCTTCGTTACCCGAGCCAAGGTCATGCACTGCCGTCTCCGCGCACGCTGTTCTTGCTAATTGCGTCGACACTACAGGAACAGCGCGGTAATATTGTTAGCAATTGGGGACAAATAAATAACAAGTAGGGACATGGGCGATTACCATCAGTGTTTTTCACGTGCCGCCGTGCTTGAGGGCTACTCAAAAGCCACTTTAGCGGTGGGTCTTGACCCCATTGCCTTGTTAAAGCAAAGCGATATAGACCCCTACTGCCTGCGATATCCGGACTTCAAGATACCAACGGCATCAATCATCCAGCTGCTCGAGTTGACCGCTTCGCAAGCCAATGTGGCGGACTTTGGCTTGAGAATGGCGGAGTGCCGATCCGGAAGCGCGCTTGGCTTGGCAGAGTTGGTCTTGGCGCAGCAGCCTACGTTAGGGGCTGTCATCCATAAGCTGTTAGATATCGCGTGGGTGCAGGTCGATGGACTGTTGTTGGCGGTTGAAAATGTGGCGGGGTTCGTTGTTTTTACGGCTGATCTTGAGGCGAGCCTACCCGGTCCAGCACATCAAACTATTCAGCTTGCCATGGCGTCGATGATTAAAATATTAGAGCGTGTCGCCCATACTAAAATTCAATGTGCCGCGATTAGTTTTCAATGTTGTGAGCCTGGCCCGTCCTTGCGATACGTCAAAATATTTGGCAAAAACCCCGCGTACGGTGCCGAGCAAAATGCCCTCACGATCCGTGAGACCGACCTTGCCTTAACGCTTCGTCCCTCAGACCCGGTATTAGAAGCGCGCTTATTAAACTTGCTTCTCGACACCACCGGCGTCAGGGAGCCAACGATCGTCGACCGAACGCGACACATCATTCAAATTCTGTTGCCTACAGGCCAGTGTCGAATAACCCGTGTTGCCGCCATGCTGAGCGTCGATCGAAGAACATTGAATCGGTGGCTTAGTAATCACGGGGTGTCATTTTCAGAGCTTGTACAAGAGGTTCGTATGGAGGTCATTCGATCCAGCCTGCGTCGGGAGGTCAAAATTCGAGGCAGCATGTCGGACATGCTGGGCTTTGCCCACCGCAGTAGTTTTTCGCGCTGGTGGTCACACAACAAGGCGGCGGTGCTGCAAGAGCCGTCCGCTCGTGACGTCAACCCGCGGCAGATGCTATTGTGAGATTGATGGCGTGTGCGGCGAGTCTATTAGTCAGTAAGCGCTATGCCGGCAAGCGGGTGACGTGTATCGGCACCGCGTCGGCATTGCATCGAGGTCTCGCGCGTCTTTTTGCGGTAACCTCGCATCACTCAAAGCAAAATACAGCGCGCCGCTCTGAACATGTATCGGTTAAAATAACCCTCTACGTTGCACAGCAAGCGATCATCGCTTTTACCTACCCCCATTGGCGGACTCTTGAAAAAAAACCCAAAAGCTAAAATCTCGAAAGACCCTCATGCCTCACGCGAGGCGGAAAAATACGCGCATCCCATACCCAGTCGTGAACTGATTCTCGAGGTGATGGCTGCGCGCGACGTACCCATGCGATTTGAGGAGCTCTCGACTGCCCTGGGCATCGATAATGATAATGATCTCCTTTCGCTTCAGAAAAGACTCAGAGCAATGCAGCGCGCCGGTCAGCTGATCGCAGGTCGCCGGGGAGCCTTGGGCTTGCCGAAAAAGATGGATCTAGTGAAGTGTAAAATCATTGGGCACCGAGACGGCTATGGATTTGCCTCACCGGTTGAGGAGGGCGATGATTTTTTTCTCTCAAGCCGTCAGATGTACCGCGTCTTTGATGGTGACGAAGTACTGGTCGCCCAGTCGGGGCATGACGACAAGGGGCGTCCGAGTGGACACGTTGTCGAGGTACTCAGTCGCGCACACACATCGATTGTGGGTCGGTACATGGAGGAGGGGGGTATTGGCTATTTGCTCCCACATAATCGCCGAATCAGTAACCACGTTCTCATCCCACCCAAGTTTAAAGCGGGTGCGCAGTCGGGGCAGCTGGTCTCGGTCAGTATTACGGACTATCCCACTGAGGTGCTTGGCGCCAAAGGGGCCGTTGAGGAGATTCTGGGTGATCACTTAGATCCCGGGCTTGAGATTGATGTGGCGATTCGTGCACATGATATTCCAAACGAGTGGCCCGACGCGGTCCTAGTGCAAGCGGGCACGCTTCGCGATGAGCCGACAGAGGCCGATAAAGCCGGTCGCGTTGACCTGCGCGGTTTGGGGCTGGTGACGATCGATGGCGAGGACGCGCGAGATTTTGATGATGCGGTTTATTGCGAGGCCGAAGGATCTGGATTTCGCGTCTGGGTTGCCATTGCCGATGTGGGTCACTACGTCCCCGTCGGGAGCGCACTTGACGAAGAGGCTTTCACGCGCGGCAACTCGGTGTATTTTCCAGAGCGCGTTGTCCCTATGTTTCCCGAGGTGCTGTCCAATGGGTTGTGTTCGCTCAAGCCTCAAGTAGACAGGCTCGCCATGGTCTGCGAGATGGTGATCAATGGCAGCGGGCAGGTCACTGATTCAAGCTTTTACGAGGCAGTGATTCACTCCCACGCACGATTGACGTATACCCAAGTGGGGCAGGTCCTTGAAGAGGGCTACAGCGATGACGTTGCTTCGGAGCGGTATGAGGGTCTGATTCGGTTACATGAGCTGTACAAGGTGTTGCGAGCGGCCCGCTCGAAACGGGGGGCGATTGACTTCGAGACCGTCGAGACGCGTATTATTTTTGACGAGAATCGAAAGATCGATGCGATCGTCCCGGTCATCCGAAACGATGCACACAAACTGATCGAGGAGTGCATGCTCGCTGCGAACGTGGCGACCGCGCAGTTTTTAGAGGCATCGGAGCTGGCCGCACTGTTTAGAGTTCACCAAGGACCGTCAACCGAGCGTTTGGAAGCGTTGCGGACCTTTTTGGGCGAGCTGGCCTTAGACTTGCCAGGAGGCCTCGACCCTACACCACTGGATTACCAGAGTGTCATGGCGCGACTTCACGAGCGCGATGACGCGCAGGTGATTCAAACCATGCTCTTGCGCTCATTGAGCCAGGCTGTATACAAACCTGAGAATGATGGACACTTTGGTCTTCATTACGACGCCTACGCGCATTTCACATCACCGATTAGACGCTATCCGGACCTGCTGGTTCATCGAGCGATTAAACGCCTTGCGACGGCGTCAGGTGCGACACCTCGTAAGCTCTCAAAAGAGCAAAACAGGGCGCTGTATCCCTACACCATGGTCGATCTTGTGGCCGCAGGTGAGCATTGTTCCATGACGGAGCGTCGCGCCGATGACGCCACACGCGATGTTCAGCTGTGGCTCAAATGTGAGTACCTCAGACATCATATTGGTGACGAGTTCGCAGGGGTCGTTGCGTCGGTCACGCGGTTCGGAATGTTTGTTGAGTTAAGCGACATCTACATGGAGGGACTGATCCACATCAGTGCGTTGCCCTCGGACTACTATCATTTTGACCACGCGTCGCAACGCTTGGTGGGTGAGCACACGCGTCAAACTTACCAACTCGGTGACAAGGTGCAGGTCAAGGTTGCACGGGTTGATCTCGACGACCGCAAGATCGACCTAGAACTGGTTGGGAACGTTACGCCCGGCGCAGGTCGGCGAGGAAATAAGCAGTCGGCTAAGCGGCGGCCGGAAAAAAAGCCTAAGGTGGCGACTGGCGCAAAAAAGAGCGGCACAAAGACCCAAAAATCAACCCGTAAACAGGACACGTCAAAACGACGCGGGCGTAAATAATGTCCAGTTTCGCTTACGGCATTCACGCGGTTGATGGTCTTTTACGTCGTTCTCCCGGTCGAGTGATTAATCTGTCGGTACAAGCTGACCGCAATGACAAGCGGATCCAGGCTTTGCTGACCTTGGCCATGAACCAAGGTGTCGGTGTGAGTCGTTCTAGCAAACGGGATCTCGACGCCATGGTGAGTGAACGCCATCAGGGCGTTGTTGCGACGATTGAGCCGTTAGATGTTCAGGTGTCCATGAGCGAAAAAGAGTTGTTGGTCTTTTTGAAGGCGAGGCCTCAGCCCCTCGTGTTGGTGCTCGATGGCGTGACCGACCCCCACAACTTAGGCGCTTGTTTGCGTTCGGCTGATGCCGCAGGTGTTGACGCAGTCGTGACGCCGAAAGACAACAGCGCTGAGCTTAATGCGACGGCACGAAAAGTGGCGAGCGGTGCTGCCGATAGCGTCCCACTCGTTCGCGTGACAAACCTTGCTCGAACGCTGAAGTCACTTAAGGAGTTGGGTCTTTGGATTGTCGGTACGACAGGAGAGGCTGATGCGCTCCTTTACGATCAGGATTTGACGTTACCTTCGGTCATTGTGGTGGGTGCCGAGGGGCCCGGTATGCGGCGCCTGACCACTGAGGCTTGCGACTTTTTAGTAAAGCTTCCAATGGCCGGTGACGTTTCGAGTCTCAATGTGTCGGTGGCGACCGGTGTTTGTCTTTTTGAGGCGGTCAGTCATCCAGCGCGCCTGGCCCCTCGTCTTCGCCAATGCTGCCGTACCGCTGGCCG
>OBPS01000111.1_pt1 | contig 11362 bp, 12 predicted proteins | sample 1534661 | NCBI WGS metagenome assembly OBPS01 (sample SAMEA3275493, study PRJEB22092) | marine metagenome | biome: ENVO:00000447 marine biome; feature: The site is in the outerpart of the Oslofjord; material: ENVO:00002010 seawater | collected 2014-06-20T10:00:00+00 | depth 1 m
CTTCCCCACAGCTTCCGGGACCCATTCTTTCGGGAGCTTCGCGCGCAATCATCCATAGACCCCTTGTCAGCCAGCGGGCCGTATCCGGTTCTTGAGCTCAGGCGCGACCCTCCCGATTAAACCTTGATGCTCAACCCGTCCCGCGGCCTGGCCTTGCCGTCCAGCAAGGCACGGTAAGTGGCAAGCGCCCCCTCGCTGCCCGCCTCACTGCGGAAGTCGAAATAGCCCGGAGCCGCGCCAGCGAACTCTTTCCAGGCGGCCTTGTAGCGCTGGTCGAACGCCTCCGGCCCCCATTGCTTGATCAGGGTCCGCGCGGCGTCGGGGGCGAAGAAGAATTGTGGTTTGGGCGGGGGCAGGTCGCGCGGGGGAGCGGATTGCTCCCAGTGTGCGCCACCGACGCGGATATTGCCCGCCAGTCGGCCCGCAAGATGGGTGTGCAGGGCCCGGTTGAGATCGGAATCGCCGGCGAAGTCGACGATCACTGCCGGCTGGTCCGGATCGAGATCGGTGACCGCATCATAGGTCGCAACCGCGTCATAGAGGCCCAGGCCCGACACGAAGTCCGCATTGCCCTTCGAGGTCAGCCCGATCGCCTGCCGACCGCCGCCAGCCTTGAGGGCAAAGGCGAGGGCGATGGCGGTCTTGCTGGAGGCGCTGGTCAAAAGGACGGGCGCGTCGGTGAAGCCATTGTCCGGATCGCGCAGGAAGAAGTCGAGCAGCCAGGCGGTAATGAAGAGCGGCTGCAACACCATTTGCGCGGCCTCGCCCGCCGGGGACCAGCCGGGATCGGCGGCGCAGCGGACATAATTATTGTAGGCGGGGGCGAGCTCGGCGCGGTGTTCGGAGGTGTCGACGAAACTGGCGGGCGTCACCTTGCCCGGGCGGACAATCAGTTCCGCCGCGGCCGGGAAGTAGCCGTAGATCCGCTCGCCGGCGGTGAGGCCGTCGACCCGGCTCTCGGCGATCTCTGCGAAACCCCACACCGGCAGGCGGCAGCGACCGTCATCGCCGGGGAAGAAGTCCCAATAGCGCATCGCATCGCCGAAGGCGGCATAGGTGATGTTGTTGGCGGTCAGCGCGAAACTGTCGATCGCCAGGCGGACTTCGCCGTCGGCGAGCGGGCGCGCCTCGGTCTCGACAATGCTGACGTCGGTGATGGTCTTGCGGTCTATGGACAGGGCCCAGTTCATCGATCTCTCCCGTTGACGGCTGTCTTTGCAACCTGATGGCGGGAGAGTTGACGGGTTCCCGTCCCGGATCAAGCTCGGAGGCATCCGGTTTGCGGTCAGCGGCCCGGCGACTGCGCCACAGAACGCCCGTGACAAATTGCCATACACATTTTGTGGTGAAGTGCGCTACACCCGGACAATAACGCGAATCGCCGGGGGCGCACATGAATTCCGCTCAAGGGCTGAGACGGGCCGGATCCGACCCGAACACAGCCATCGTACTTCTCATTACCGTTTTGGGCGCCTTGTGGTCGCTCTTTGCGGCTGCCTATGCACCCGATGCCGCGATGAAAGGGCAGGCCTGGCTTCTGCTCGGCGGCTTCCTGACCGGTGTCGCCCTGCTGGTCGGCTCGATCGCCGGCGGCGGGGTCATCACCGATGAGCGCGAATACAATGAAAACCTCATCAAAGCTGGGGTAATCGCCTCGCTATTCTGGGGTGTGACCGGTCTGCTGGTCGGCGTTGTGATCGCCTTTCAGCTCGCCTTCCCGGTACTCAACCTCGAAGATTTCGGCTTTACGAATTTCGGTCGCTTGCGGCCGCTGCATACCTCGGCGGTGATCTTCGCCTTCGGCGGCAATGTGCTGATCGCGACGTCCTTCTATGTCGTCCAGCGTACTTGCCGGACCCGGATCGCGGGCGGCATCTGGCCGTGGTTCGTGTTCTGGGGCTATCAGTTCTTCATCCTGATCGCCGCGTCGGGCTATCTGATCGGGATCACCCAGGGCAAGGAATACGCCGAGCCGGAATGGTATGCCGACCTATGGCTGACCCTGGTCTGGGTGGTCTATCTCCTGGTCTTCCTGCGCACGCTTGCGAAGCGCAAGGAAGATCACATCTATGTCGCCAACTGGTTCTACCTGGCCTTTATCGTCACGATTGCCGTCCTGCACGTGATCAACAATCTGTCGATGCCGGTCTCCTGGCTGGGTTCGCGCTCCTACTCGGCCTTTGCCGGGGTGCAGGATGCACTGACCCAGTGGTGGTACGGCCATAACGCGGTCGGCTTCTTCCTGACCGCCGGCTTCCTCGGCATCATGTACTACTTCATCCCCAAGCGGGTGAACCGGCCGGTCTATTCCTACCGCCTGTCGATCATCCACTTCTGGTCGCTGATCTTCATCTACATCTGGGCCGGTCCCCACCACCTGCACTACACGGCGCTGCCGGAATGGGCGCAGACGCTGGGCATGACCTTCTCGATCATGCTGTGGATGCCGTCCTGGGGCGGGATGATCAACGGTCTGATGACGCTGTCGGGCGCCTGGGACAAGCTGCGGACCGATCCGGTCGTGCGCATGCTGGTGATGTCTGTCGCCTTCTACGGCATGTCGACCTTCGAAGGCCCGGTGATGTCGATCCGCGCCGTCAACGCCCTGTCCCACTATACCGACTGGACCATTGGCCACGTGCACTCCGGTGCGCTCGGCTGGGTCGGCTTCGTCTCCTTCGGCGCCCTCTATTGCCTGGTTCCCTGGCTGTGGAAACGCAAGGGCATGTACTCCAAGGCCCTGGTCGACTGGCACTTCTGGATCGCGACCATCGGCATCCTGCTCTACATCACCTCGATGTGGACCGCAGGCATCCTGCAAGGCCTGTGGTGGCGGACCTACGACGCGCTCGGCTTCCTGGAATACTCCTTCGTGGAGACCGTCGAGGCGATGCATGTCCCCTACATCATCCGGGCTGTCGGTGGCGTTCTCTACCTCGTGGGTGCCCTGATCATGGTCTACAACGTCTACCGCACGGTTCGGGGTGATGCGGTCGAGGACGACGAGAATGTCGTCGACCAGCCCGCTCTCGAACCGGCGCAATAGGAGGTCGCAATGTCAGGGAACAAAACCCGCTGGAGCGATCTGCACAAATCGCTCTTCGAAAAGAACTCGCTCATCCTCACGGTCGGCGTTCTGGTCACCGTCTCGATTGGCGGCATCGTCGAGATCGCACCGCTCTTCTACCTCGACTCAACCATCGAGGAAGTCGAGGGGATGCGGCCCTACACCCCGCTCGAGCAGCTGGGACGGGACATCTATATCCGCGAGGGCTGCTATAACTGTCACTCGCAGATGATCCGCCCGCTGCGCGACGAGGTGGAGCGTTATGGCCACTACTCGCTGGCGGCCGAGAGCATGTATGACCACCCCTTCCAGTGGGGCTCGAAACGGACCGGGCCGGATCTGGCCCGGGTCGGCGGGCGCTATTCGGACGAGTGGCATCGCGATCACCTGCGCCGGCCCCAGGCCGTGGTGCCGGAATCGGTGATGCCGGCCTATCCCTTCCTGGAGACCTCGGAGCTGGCCTTCACCAATGTCGAGGCCAATTTGCGCGCCCTGCGGCGTGTCGGTGTGCCCTATAGCGACGAGATGCTCGCGGCGGCGGTGTCCGATGTGACGACCCAGACCGATCCCTTTGCCGAGGACTATGACGGCTTCCAGGAACGGTATCCTGACGCCGTGATGCGGGACTTCGACGGCAATCCGGACCAGGTGACCGAGCTCGACGCGCTCATCGCCTATCTCCAGGTGCTCGGCACCATGGTGGACTTCTCCACCTATGAGGCCGAAGCCGACGAGAATCTGAGGTAGGGCGATGTACGCGATACTCTCAACTTTCGCCCAGACCTGGGGCCTTCTGATCTTCGTGGCGCTGTTCGGCGCAGCGCTGGTCTATGCCCTGTGGCCGCGCAACCAGGCCCGGTTCGATGCCGCGGCCAGTGCGCCCCTTCTTGACGATGACAAGCCGGCGGCTGCCGCCGAGACTGAGGACGAGACCCATGTCCGAGCATGATCACAACCGCGAAACCGACGCCCATTCGGGCACCGAGACCACCGGCCATGAATGGGACGGCATCAAGGAGCTCGATACGCCCTTGCCGCGCTGGTGGCTGTACATCTTCTACGCCTGTATCGCCTGGGCGGTCGTCTACTGGGTCTTCATGCCGGCCTGGCCGGCCTTGCCGGGCCTGGCCGGGGAGAGCGACCACACGCGGGGTCTGCGCAATCACTCCGAACGCGCCAATGTCGCCGCCGCCCTCGACGAATTGGCGGCCCAGCGCGCGGACGGCTTTGCGGCCCTGGAAGGGGCTTCGATCGCCGAGATCGAAAGCGATCCCCAGCTGCTCGGATTTGTCCGGGCGGCCGGCGAGGCGTCCTTCGGCGCCAATTGCTCGACCTGTCATGGCGCCGGCGCACAGGGTTTCATCGGCTATCCAAACCTGAATGACGATATCTGGCTGTGGGGCGGGTCCTATGACGATATCCGCACCACGCTGCGGGTCGGCATCCGCTCGGAACATCCCGACACCCGCTTCTCGCAAATGCCGGCCTTCGGTCGCGATGAATTGTTGACGCGGGCCCAGATCGGGGATGTGACCGATTATGTCCTGTCGCTGTCAGGCCAGGCCGGTGATGCTGCGGCGATCACCCGCGGCGAGGCGATCTACCAGGCCCAGTGCGCGAGCTGCCATACCCCGGCCGGCACCGGTGACCGGGCCCAGGGTGCGCCCAGCCTGGTCGATCAGGACTGGCTTTACGGGGGCACGCGTGACCAGATCATGGCCACCATCAATCGTGGACCCTATGGCGTGATGCCTGCTTGGGAATCGCGTCTGGATGAAGCCACCATCGATGCGCTCGCGGCTTATGTCTTCCTGCTCGGTGGCGGCGAGGATGCGACAGCTCGTCCCATGGGGGACTAGGTCGCATCGCAACGCCATGAAAGTTCCGGTGTAACCCCGTCATGTCCAATCCTGCCGACAAGCGAATGGCCGCGCCGGGGATCTCCCGGTCCAAGGCGGAGGCCGTCAATGCCGCCGAGACCCGCGAGCTCTACAAGAAGCGCGAGCCGATCTATCCCAAGCTCGCGCACGGCAAGTTCCGTTTCGTCAAATGGGTGATCCTGGCGCTGGCCCTGGGGGTGTATTACCTCATCCCCTTCCTGCGCTGGGACCGGGGGCCGGGCGCACCGGATCAGGCGGTGCTGGTCGATTTTGCCCATGGCCGCTTCTATTTCTTCTTCATCGAGATCTGGCCGCAGGAAATCTACTACATCACCGGCCTGCTGATCATGGCGGCGCTGGGGCTGTTCCTGGCCAGCGCGCTCTTTGGCCGGGTCTGGTGCGGCTACGCTTGCCCGCAGACGGTCTGGACTGACCTCTTCATCATGGTCGAGCGCCTGTTCGAAGGCGACCGCAATGCCCGAATGAAGCTTGATCGGGCGCCGTGGAGCCTCAACAAGGCATGGCGCAAGGTCGGCAAGCATGCGGTCTGGCTGGCCATCGCCTTTGCCACCGGCGGGGCGTGGATCCTCTATTTCCACGACGCGTGGGACACGCTGGCGCATTTCTTCGCCGGCACAGCGGAGCCCTCCGCCTATGTCTTTGCCGGCGTTTTGACCTTCACGACCTACACGCGGGCCGGCACCATGCGCGAGCAGGTATGCACCTATATGTGCCCCTGGCCGCGCATCCAGGCGGCGATGACCGACCGCGACGCGCTCAACGTCACCTACCGGGTCGACCGCGGCGAACCCCGTGGCGCCCACAAGAAGGACGATAGCTGGGACAATCGCGGCGACTGCATCGATTGCAAACAGTGTGTCGCGGTCTGTCCCATGGGGATCGATATCCGCGACGGCGCGCAGCTGGAATGCATCCAGTGCGCCCTGTGCATCGATGCCTGCGACGATGTGATGGGTAAGGTCGGGCGGCCGACCGGGCTGATCACCTATGAGACCGACGACAATGTGGATCGCTATGTGGCGGGCGAGAAGCCGGTCTACCGCTTCTTCCGGCCCCGGACCATGGTCTATGCGGTGTCGCTGGCGATCGTCTCGGCCCTGATGCTGGGCGCCTTGCTGACGCGGACCGAGCTGGAACTCAATTCGCAGCGCGACCGCAATCCCAATTATGTTCGCCTGTCCGATGGCTCCGTGCGCAATGGCTATACGGTCAATGTCATCAACAAGGCCAACGCGTCCCGGGTGATGAGTCTCGCGGTCGAGGGCGATCCGGCAATCGGTGTCCGCATCCTCGGTGTCGAGGCGGCCAGTCCCGACGAGATCCTGATCGGTCCTGACCGGTCCCAGGATTATGTCGTCTACCTGACCCTGCCGGCGGATGCGATCGATGGCCCGCGCGAGGAAATCGCCTTCCGGGTCACCGATACGGTCACCGGCGAGAGCGCGACCACACCGTCCATGCTGATCACCGGAGCCGAATGATGCGCAACCCCCTCAACCCGCTGCGTGGCTGGCACGTTCTGGTGATGATCATTGCCTTCTTCTCGGTGACCATCGGGGTCAATGCGACCTTCATCACGCTGGCCCTGCGCACCCATCCGGGCGAGGACGTTCCGCGCTCCTATGTCCAGGGGCTCAGTTACAATGACACGCTGGGTCGCCGCCGGGCCCAGGAAGCGCTGGGCTGGACCGCACGCGTCAACCTGGTCGACCGCAACATCCTCGTGGCCATCGCGGCCGAGGACGGGGCGCCCATCAGCGGGTTGAACCTCGCCGGCACGCTGGTCCATCACGCCGACACCTCCCGCGACTGTCCGGTGGCATTCGCGGAATCCCGCCCCGGCGTGTATGCTGTCGCCTTGGCGTGCGGGGGGCGCGGTGACTGGCGACTCGAGGCGCACACCGTCGAGGGTCCCCCTTTCGAAATGGTCAGTGAATTATGGCTTCCCTAGATCTTGCGACGACTGGCGCGGCCTATCCGGGCGGCGCTGACCCGCAGGCTTTCGTCCGATCACACGACGGCGTGTCCCAGCTCGATCTCATCGTGCGGGGGGCAACCTGCGCCGGCTGTATTGCGCGTATCGAGGGGGGGCTGAAGGCGGATGAGCGGGTCGCCGAAGCCCGGCTCAACCTCTCGACCGGACGGCTCGCCCTGAGCTGGCGCGGTGAGGGGGCGCTGGCGTCGCACTATGTCCGCCTGCTCGGTCGCCTCGGCTATCCGGCCACGCCCTATGAACCCGAGGGCAACGCCAACCCCAATCGTGACGAGGAAAAGCGCCTCTTGCGCGCGATGGCCGTTGCCGGCTTCGCGATGATGAATGTCATGCTGCTATCGGTATCGGTCTGGTCCGGCGGGCTGGAAATGACCGATGCAACCCAGGCGCTGATGCACCGCATTTCCGCGCTGATTGTCCTGCCCGCAGCGGCCTATGCCGGACAGCCCTTCTTCCGCTCGGCTTTCGCGGCGCTGCGCAGTGGTCACGTCAATATGGATGTGCCGATCTCGCTCGCCGTCCTGCTGGCCTGTGGCCTGTCTGTCTGGGAGACCTTCATCGGTCACGGCCAGACCTATTACGACGCCGCGGTGATGCTGCTCTTTTTCCTGCTGATTGGTCGTTTCCTCGACATGCGCCTGCGGGCCCGGGCCGGTGAGGCGGCGCGCGGCCTGGCTGCGATGCAGGCGGCAACGGCAAACCTGCTCGAGGCCGATGGCCGCATCCGCGCCATTCCGGCCCGCGATGTGAAGGCAGGGGATCGCCTGGTCCTCGCCGCCGGTGACCGTGTTCCGGTCGACGCCCGGATCCTGGAAGGCGAGGGCGCCCTGGACGGCTCTCTTGTTACCGGTGAGACCGCTCCGGTGACCGCCAAGCCAGGGCTGGAGGTGTTCTCCGGCATGCTCAATCTCGACGGCAAGCTGGTGCTCGAAGCGCGCAGCGACCGCGACAATTCCCTTCTGTCCGAGATCACCCGCCTTGTTGAAGCCGGCGAACAGTCGCGCTCGCGCTATGTGAAGCTGGCGGATCGCGCGGCCCGGCTCTACGTCCCGGTGGTACATGGCCTGGCGGCGCTGACCCTGGTCGGCTGGCTGGTCATCGGGGGCGAGGCGCGCCCCGCCATCATCAATGCCATTGCGGTCCTCATCATCACCTGCCCCTGCGCGCTGGGGCTGGCCGTGCCGGCCGTCCAGGTCGTCGCCTCGGGCCGGCTCTATCGCGAAGGTGTTCTGGTCAAGTCCGGCGACGCCATGGAACGCTTTGCCGAGGTCGACACCGTGGTCTTCGACAAGACCGGCACCCTGACCGAAGGGCGTCCGCGGCTGGTCAATCAGGACAGCCTGCCCGAGGGCGCTCTGGAACAGGCCGCCCGGCTGGCGCGAACCAGTCGCCACCCGCTTTCGCGCGCGATTGCCGACGCCGCGGGCATGGGGGATGCGGCGGCTGACGTCAGGGAAGTTCCCGGTGGCGGGCTCGAGGCCCGGGTCGATGATGTGTTGATCCGCTTCGGCGCGGCCCGCTGGCTCGGCATCGAGGCGAAGAGCGACCCGCATAGCGAATCCTGGCTGCAGGTCGGTGAGGCGGAGCCGGTCCGTTTCTGTTTCGAGGACCGTTTGCGGGCCGATGCGCAAGCCGTCATCGCCGGCCTTCGGGCCCGCGATTGCCGGGTCGTTTTGCTGTCGGGCGACCGGACCGGTCCGGTTGAACAGGTTGCCGCGCAACTGGGTATCGAGAACTGGCATGCCGAGATGCATCCCCAGGACAAGATCGCCCGTCTCGAGGCGCTGAAAGCCGACGGTGCCGTGGTGGCGATGATCGGTGACGGCATCAATGATGCCCCGGCGCTCGCTGCTGCCCATGTCTCGGTGTCGCTGGCCTCGGCCGCCGAGATCTCGCAGGCCGCGGCCGATTTCGTGCTGCAGGGTGACAAGCTGGCTGCCTGTCTGGTCACGCTCGACGTCTCGCGCGGGGCCCGGCGCCGGGTGCTGGAGAATTTTGGCCTGGCCGCAGCCTATAACGCGATCGCGGTGCCGATGGCGGTGGCCGGCCTGGTCACACCGTTGATCGCGGCCATCGCCATGTCGGCCTCGTCCATCCTGGTCACGCTGAACGCGCTGCGCCTGGCGCGAAGGAGAGGCTGATGTCAGTCCTGATCTGGCTTATCCCGGTCGCGCTTGCCATGGGCGCGATCGGCCTTGTCGGCTTCCTGTGGAGCCTGCGCAATGGCCAGTATGACGACATGGATGGCGCTGCCCAGCGTATCCTGATGGATGATGACACACCCTTGCCGCCCAAGCGCCAGGACGACGCCGGCTAGCCGCGTCTGAAGGCTCCGGACCGTCAGGCCGGCGGCAGGAAGTCGCGATAGGCGTGCCAGGTCGCCAGTGCGATCCACGGGAAGGCGACGGCGATACCAATGCCGAACAGGGCGCTGCCGGCGCCCATCACAAACGCGATCAGCCAGGCCCAGGTCAGCATCACGAACGGCTGGGTCATGACCGCCTTGAAGCTTGTCGCCAGCGCCGTGATGGCATCAATGTCGCGGTCGACGAGGAGCGGAAAGGACAGCGCCGATATGGCAAAGGCCAGGGTCGCCAGCGCCGCGCCGAACACCGTGCCGACGATCAACAGGGTCAGGCCCGCACTGTCAGTCAGAAGGTAGTTCACGAAGGCGGTCGCCTCGAGCGGGCTGTCCGGCGCGAGCACGACCAGCAGGATCTGGGCGACCCGGAACCAGAGCAGGAGCAGCAGCGCCAGCAGGATGCTGAGAAAGCCGATTTGCGAGATGCGGTCGGGAAAGCGCGAGATGATGACCCGGAAACGGGGGGTCTCGCCGCGCTCCAGCGCCCGGCTGACCTGATAGATACCGACCGCGAAGGCGGGGGCAATCAGGGCAAATCCGCTCAGTGCCACCGGGATGGAGGAAGACAGGCCGGTGGCCTTCAGGCCGAGGATGATGATCGCGCCGATCAGCACGAAAATGCCGCCATAGGTCAGGCTGACCCGCGGGGCCCGCATGAAGTCCTGCCAGCCGGCTCGCAGCCATTTCCAGGGCGCGTCGCGGCGGACATGGTTGAGTGTCATCATGATGGTCTCCCCGATCGTTCTGCGTCACCCGGTTCGGGTTTGACGCGGCCTGCCTGTATCGCGGCCCTGTTGAGGGCCAGTGTGGCCCGGCTTTGCGTCACTACGCCACACTTTTTTTGTGGCCTTCCCGCCTGCATGACAGTGGCCTGATCGCCACCTGCCTGGCAAGGATGCCGGAATGACCACGACCGCACTTTCCGAGCTGAGTCTGGCAGGCGGCTTGCTGGCGGGGTTCGCGTCCAGCCTGCACTGTGTCGGCATGTGCGGCGGCATCGCGGCCAGCCTGACCATGACCTTGTCGCCCTCCGCGGGTAAGGCTGATCGAATCCGGACCCTGATGCTGGCACAGCTGGGCCGGATCGTCGCCTACACAGCGGCAGGGGCCGTGCTCGCGGCAATCGGTTCGCAAGTCTATTTCGGTTTCGATCGCGGCGAGGCGCATCAGGTGTTGCGTTGGGTTGGCGCGTCGGTCCTCGTCTATATCGGACTGTCCGTGCTCGGCTGGGCGCCAAGCCTGGCGGGGCTGGATCGGGTCGGGCAGCGCGTGCAGGCCTTTGCCGGCGCGCGCCTGGGCGGGGGGCTGCAGGCGGGCAGCCCGCTTCTCGCGGGGCTGGTCTGGGGACTGCTTCCCTGCGGCATGGTCTATGCCGCGCTCTTCTACGCCTTGTTGTCCGGCGGACCGGTTTCGGGCGGCCTGATCATGCTGGGTTTTGGTCTGGGAACACTGCCTGCCGTCACGGCAGCGGCCTTTGGCATGAGCCGGTTCATGGGGCTGGCCCGGTCGACGGGTACACGCTGGCTGGTCGGCGGCCTGATTATTGTGCTGGGCTTCGCCTCGGCGGCCATTCCCTGGCGCCATATCGCGGCGCTGTGCGGCCTGCCATCGGGCTGAGACCGGCTGTGAGCGGTTCGGTTGCGCCGGTCGGCGCTGCCCGCGCCACTAAAAAACCCTAATATTTCGCAAGGTTTGTGAGTGCTTTCACGCGCGCCTTGGCCTATGTTGCCGATCACGTCGACAGGGGAGATCGGGTGATGGCAAAACGGTATTCGATCTGGCTTGCGGGCGCGCTTGCCCTGGCAGTCGCAGCCTGCTCCGGCGGATCCGACACGGTCACCGAGTCGGGGCCACAGCTGGAAACCCTGGCCGCCGATGCTCCCCGTGCCGAGGCCACCACGTAGAGCCAGTTTGCCTTCCTGCGCTATTCCATCGAGGTCGACGCCGAAGCGCCGCGCCTGTGTCTTGGTTTCACCCAGCCCCTTGATCCTTCGACCGATTATGACTCCTACGTCGCCATCCCCCCGAACCGGCCCGAA
>OBPS01000112.1_pt1 | contig 11288 bp, 10 predicted proteins | sample 1534661 | NCBI WGS metagenome assembly OBPS01 (sample SAMEA3275493, study PRJEB22092) | marine metagenome | biome: ENVO:00000447 marine biome; feature: The site is in the outerpart of the Oslofjord; material: ENVO:00002010 seawater | collected 2014-06-20T10:00:00+00 | depth 1 m
GGCGTATGCCTTTGATTTATAGAGAAAAAAAATTGCCCGCCGAAGTGGCGTTTTCCTTCCCGATTTAAATGCTTGGCAACCGCTCTCCTGCATTATCCATCTCGTCGGGCAACAAACGACCCGCATGAATTCAACTCGGCGTTCGAACACGGGGAAGAAGCCCGGGCGCGTCAACAACGTAAATTGGATGAAGGGTAAGTCATGAAAAAGACGGGAACCATGATTCTGGCGGCTGCAATGTCTGCCATGGCTTTCACGGCAGTTCCGGCTCTGGCGCAAGACCAGGAACGTGAGCGCACGGCAGTGGAAGCGCCGGAATATCCGCGGGGCGCAGAGCGTCGCGGTATCGAAGGTTATGCTGTGGTCGAGTATACGGTCGCGGAAGACGGCACTGTTGCTGAGGCCACGGTCGTCGAAGCGCAGCCGGAAGGTGTGTTCGATCGCGCCGTCATGCGGGCCATCGAAGGCTGGTCTTATGCGCCCGCCGCGTCGGCAACCACCGGTGTTCAGCAGCGTTTCGACTTCAGTCTCGGCGGCTAAATAGCCGAGATACAACGCTAATCAGCAAAAGAACTGAAAAGCGTTTACCATCATAAGAATTCATTTACGGCGGCGCGGTAGCGTCGCCGTATCTTTTTGTACCGGGCCATTGACCCTAGGGGCCGAGCGATGAATTCTGTGCTTGCCAATTTCCTCGAGAAAACCACCAGTATCCGGGTGCGGCTGTTGGCCGCTTTCGGCCTGACGACGGTCATGACCCTGGTCGCAGCGATTGTTGGTGTGACCGGCTTCAATTCTGCCAACAATGCGGTGGGAGAGATCGCCAATCGCGCGGTCCCGGAAACCCAGCTTGTTGACGCCATCTCGGAAGAGAGTGTCGGCCTGAGCGAGACACTGATCGTGTTTGCCGGATCGACCTCGGTCGAGGCCCGCCTCGAAAACTACAACCGCGTCGCCAGATATCGCGACGCGCTGGTTCGTGACCTCGCGGCGCTTCAGGCCCTCGCCGGTGATGCCGAGACGGCTGCCCTGCGAGAGGCGGCGACCGATCTAAACGAACTTGTCGAAAGCATGAATGAGGTGGTCGAGCGCCGCCTGCAGATCCGCGATCGCCGCGGGTCTGTCACTGGCGAGGCGCGGGATGCCCGCGCCGACCTCGCGGCCAGCGTTGAGGGTGCCCTCGATGCCAGCGATGAGGCTGATATTGAAAGCCTCCTGCGCGCACTGCTGGCAGCCAACCAGATCATGATCCAGTTCAATGAGGTGGATACCGCAACCTCGACCGGCGAAGTCGACACGATCTTTGATCGCTTTGACGAAAATGCCGGTGAGCTGGATGTCAATTTCGCCATTCTCGGCGATGTGGTCACCGAGGTGATGCAGACCCAGGCCGAAACCCTGATCAATTTTGGCGAAGGCAATAATGGCGTTTTCCAGCTCCGCAAGGACGAGCTGGCTGCCGTCGCGGCGGCTGAAGTCGTCGCCGAGGAAGCGCGCCTGTCCGCCGAGGCCCTGCTGTCGAGCGTTCACATCTTCAAGGCCGAGGTCGCCGACCGCGTTGCCGCATCCACGTCGGCCGCTGACGCCGCCGTGATCACCGGACGCATCCTGTTGATCGCGATTGCCGCAATCGGCATCGTTGTCGCCACCGCGATTGCCTGGTTCTACGTCAACAACATGCTGCTCAAGCGTCTGAGCGCCATGGCCCGCACCATGAGCGCGCTTGCCGAGGGCAATAGCGACGTCAATCTCGGCTTCACGCCGGGCAAGGACGAGATTGGCGACATGGCCCGGTCGGTGGACGTCTTCCGCCAGAACGCGATCGAGCGGGCTCGTCTCGAAGCGGAGACCGAAGAAGAACGCCGCATGAAGGAGAAGCGTTCCGCCGCTGTGGAAAGCCTCATCCAGGTCTTCGAGCAGGCCTCCAGCGACGCGCTGGGCCAGGTCGGCGAAGCTGCGATCCGGATGGAAACCGCAGCGCGGGCGATGAGCTCGACGGCGGCAGCGACAACCGGAAAGTCCGCGGCTGTGGCCCAGGCCTCCGAAGGTGCGTCGCAGAACGTCCAGACCGTGGCCGCTGCAGCCGAGGAAATGGTGTCCTCGATCGGCGAGATCTCGCAACAGATTTCGCGTTCGACGGAAATCGCCGGTTCCGCGGTTGATCAGGTCGAGCAGACCAATGGCGATGTGCAGCGTCTTGATGATGCCGCCAAGTCGATCGACAACATCGTCAGCCTGATCAACGACATTGCCGAGCAGACCAACCTTCTGGCCCTGAACGCCACGATCGAGGCCGCTCGCGCCGGCGAAGCCGGCAAGGGCTTTGCGGTCGTGGCCTCCGAGGTCAAGGCCCTGGCCAGCCAGACCGGCGCCGCTACCCAGAATATCTCCGAGCACATTTCGGGGATCCAGGGCGCGACCGCCAAGGCTGTCGAGGCGATGTCCTCCATCGGTGGCACGATCCACGAAATGAGCGAGATCGCCACCGCCATTGCGGCCGCGATGGAAGAGCAGCGTGCAGCGGCCGGAGAGATCACCCGCTCGGCCCAGGAAGCCGCAGACGGCACCCGTGATGTCTTCACCAACATCCAGGAAGTCGACCAGTCGACCTCGGAAACCGGTGAGAGCGCAGGCGAAGTGCTCGAGGCGTCGCTGGCCGTTTCCCGCCAGTCGGAATCGCTCAAGGCAGCGGTCGAGCAATTCCTCCAGGAGGTTCGCGCAGCCTAACTGCAAACGAACTGAATTCTGCCAGCGCCCACGGCTTGCCAGCCGTGGGCGCTGCGCGTATATGCCGTCCCTCCTCCTTGCGGAGGGCCTGTGTGGCGAGGTAGCTCAGCTGGTTAGAGCGCACGACTCATAATCGTGAGGTCGAGAGTTCAAGTCTCTCCCTCGCCACCACTTTTCTCCTGAACATGTCAGCCAAACCGGACGGAATCGCCTGCGACAATTACGCCGGTATCAGGTGCGCGTGTGGCGTCCGCGCGCATTGAGGCTCATATAGGGGGCTTGTTGTTCCGGAGGCTTCGGCCATGTCACGTCCCAACCTGCTCTCCATCCTGGTGCTCGCCATTGTTCTTTTGATGTGTGGCGCCTTCATGGTGTTCGGCATGATCCAGCTCGCCGATGTGACCATGAGCATGCATGGCTGGATCGCACTGGGTCTGGGCGTCGTCTTCAGTGTCGCCCTCGGCGGCACGCTGACGACCGTGCTCGTCATTTCTCGCCGTCGCGGCTTCGATGAGGCCGCCCATGAAGTCTTTCGTCACAGCGAACCGGACTGACAGGCGACGCCTGATTGGCGCTTGTCTCCCGTTATGCCTTGCGGTCCGTCGGCGACACCGGCCTCGCGGCGACCTGCGCCGTGATCCAGTCGAGAAAGCCGGTCGAGCTGGCTTCCCCCTCAACCGGGAGCGCGATAATCGCCGGCTCGTCATACGGGTGGAGGGTCAGCAGCCGGTCGCGCAGGGCGCCCGCCGCGACCGTGGTGGTCTTGAATAACGCGACGCATTCCGCCGCCGTCTCGATCACGCCCTGCCAACGATAGACGCTGGTCATGCCGGGCAGGAGATTGGCGCAGGCGCACAGGCCTTCCTCGACAAGCTGGCTGGCCGCGTTTTTTGCGCTCTCCTGGTCGGGCCAGGTTGTGTAGACAAGACAGACGCTCTGCATGGTCAAATTTCTCCTCCCCGGTATATAAGCCCCGCATGACAGACACCTCCACCCCCATCCCCGCGACACGCTCCGCCCTTGTCCTGTTTTCCGGTGGTCAGGATTCGGCGACCTGCCTTGCCTGGGCGCTTGACCGATATGACCGTGTCGAGACCGTCGGCTTTGACTACGGCCAGCGCCATCATGTCGAGATGCAGGCCCGCGAGCGGGTCCGGGACGGTGTTCGGCGGCACTTCCCGTCATGGGGCGGCAAGCTTGGGACTGACAGTGTCATTGACCTGTCCGGCTATGGCGCCATCGCCGACAGCGCCCTGACCAGCGACCGGGCGATCGAGATGGAGGCCAGCGGTCTGCCCAGCACGTTCGTTCCCGGACGCAACCTGGTGTTCCTGACGGTCGCTTCGGCTCTGGCCTACCGGGCCGGGCATGGGGTTCTTGTCGGGGGCATGTGCGAGACGGACTATTCCGGCTATCCCGACTGCCGTCGTGAGACGATTGACGCCATGCAGACCGCGCTTGGCCTTGGTCTTGATACGCGGTTGGAGATTGCCACACCGCTCATGCATCTCGACAAGGCGCAGACCTGGGCGCTGGCGGACAGGCTTGGGGGTACGGTTCTGACCGGACTGATCGAGGAAGACAGCCATACCTGTTATCGCGGTGAGCGCGGCCAGCGCCATGACTGGGGCTATGGCTGCGGGGATTGTCCGGCCTGCGAGCTCAGGGCCCGCGGGCATGCGGAATGGAAGGCAGGTTCGGCATGACCTATTCGGTCAAGGAACGCTTTCTCACCGTTCAGGGTGAGGGCGCGCAGGCGGGGCGGCCGGCGGTTTTCTTGCGCTTTGCCGGCTGTAATCTCTGGTCCGGGCGCGAGCAGGACCGGGCGGCGGCGGTGTGCAATTTCTGCGACACTGACTTTGTCGGCATGGATGGTCCCGGCGGCGGCCGGTTCAAGACACCGGATGCCCTGGCAGAGGCTGTTGAGGCCCTGTGGCCGGGCGGTGGGCGTCCGCTGGTGGTGTGTACGGGCGGTGAGCCGCTTCTCCAGCTCGACACGCCGCTGATCGAGGCCTTGCACCGGCGCGGCTTCGAGATCGCTGTGGAGACCAATGGGACGATCGCCGCACCGGACGGGATCGACTGGATCACGGTCAGTCCAAAGGGACGGGCACCGGTGGTCCAGACCTCTGGCCACGAGCTCAAGCTCGTCTTCCCGCAGCCGGAGCTTGACCCGGCTGCCTTCGAAGACTGGGCGTTTCAGCGTTTCTCCCTGCAGCCGATGGATGGGCCGCAGATGATGGAGAATGCCCAGGCGGCGTTCGACTATTGTCTCGCCCATCCCAAATGGTCGCTGTCGCTGCAGACACACAAATGGATCGGCGCGCCCTGAGGGGCGAGGCGGCGTCAAGCGGGCGGGCGGATGAAGCTATGCCCCGCCCTAAAAAAAACGGGCGCGCCGGTAAAGGCGCGCCCGCTACTTGTTTGGTTCAGTCCTGAACGTGTCAGGCCCGGCCCATCAGGAGCCGCTGCCGGCCCGTTCATCGAGGCTGTCGGACACCTGGTCCGCGAAGCGCGCGAAGGTCCGGCGAGCGTCGGTCCACTGGGCGTAGCCGACCACATCGCTGATATTCATGCTGCGCCAGCCATAGCTGTAGGTCTCGATGACCTGACCATCCAGGTCGACCAGTTCGGCCTCAACATCGGCTCCACCGATCGAGATCGAGGATGAGTGCAGGGCCCGTGTGCCACCCATCTGCGCCATGGTCGGGCGATTGGGCTGGGCATCGAGAATGGTGACATTGAGCGTATAGCCGCCCTCGCCAAGCTCGCCTGCGAGTTCACGTTCCAGCGCGGTCCGCAGATAGCCGGCAAGGCGGTCGAGCTCCCGCTCGCCGAAATCCTCTGCATGTTCAATCAGCTCCGGGCCGTAGGCGATTTCGCCGAGAGCCACAGGCTCATTGGCCATGGCGGGTGTTGCCAGGGCACCGAATGCCAGAATTGCCGTCATAGTGCGCAACATGTCGCGCCTCCTTGATAAAACTGCCTATCGTCCCTCAATAACAGGGTAGCAGGTTCGCAAGGGGGTTAGAAGCGGCGTCTTGGCGCTGTCTTCCTGGTGGTCTTCCTAGCGGTCATCGCCGTCATCATCATCATCATCGCCCGGGATGATGACATCGATGGCGGCCCCGCCGACCGCGCCTGCGGTCCGGACGGCAGCCCCGGTGGTGCCGATTGCGACATCGGCGGCGAGGGCGGTGGCGCCGATCACGATGCACCCGGACAGGGCCGGTGCGAGGCCGAGAACGGCAATCAGGGTCAGGATGCGGCGCATGTCGATCTCCGGTTCAATCGAGGCCTTCATGCCCCATCATGGGTTTCTGCATGGTGAACGCGAGGGATCGCGTTGCGTGGCTCCTGCGAGATGAGCGGTCCTCCTACCGACCCTCGCGCCACCAGCCCAGTCCGAGCATGGTCATGATCATCAGGACCATCAGCAGGCCGGGCAGGAGCGGGATTCGGGTCGAGGCGCGCACGACATAGCGCTCATTGCGCTGCAAGCCGAGCCAGGATCGGCCGGACTGGTCAGCATTGGACCGGGTCCGGCGCAGGGTGGGCAGAGCGGCACCAGGGCCGTCACCGATCGCAAACAGGCCGCCATTGGTGGCGTCGACAAAGGGATCGAGCACGTCAGGCGTGGGACGAAGGTCCGCATACTCCATCGGATTGATCGGTCCGAGCGCGGCGACGGTTGTCAGCTCACCCGAGCGCAGCCGGACAAGACCGGAGCCGGTGGCCGGGACGCGGGCCGCAAAATGCCCGGGTTCGCCCTCGGTCATGCTCACCACATCCTGACGACCATCCGGCCAGGTCAGTTGCAGCGGTGGCGGCGTGTCGGCGAGGGTGACCCGGTCGACCTGGAGTTCGCCATTGCTGGCAAAGGCGGTCAGGCGTTCCTCGTCGAGTTCCGGTTCGCGCATCAGCCAGTGGGCGACGCGCCGGAACATCTCGGCATAGGGTCCGCCACCTTCAAAGCCGCGCGACCACAGCCAGGTCTGGTCCGACATCACGATCGCCGCGCGGCCCTCGCCCGAGCGCTGGACAACCAGGAGCGGATCGCCGTCCGGCGTCTGCAACAGGGTTTCCCCGCCCAAAGCGTCACCGTGGATATAGCGCAGCCAGCGGCCCCATTCCGGCGTCTCGCCACCGCCAGCGAGCCCGGCGGTCACCGGGTGACGCAGACCGGTCTCGGTCGGCTCCGGCGTGAAGGGGGTTTCGGTGATGTAGCCCGTCGGGCGAACCGGCAGAACGGCCGCCAGCGGCGTCCGGTACAGGCTCGGCGCCCCGGCAAAGGGGGGGCCGGCGGTGACCAGCAGCGCGCCGCCATTTTCGACATAGCGGGCGATATAATCGAAATAGAGCGGCGGCATGATATTGCGGCGGCGATAGCGGTCGAAAATCACCAGGTCAAACTCGCTCAGACGCTCGACAAAGAGTTCCTGGACCGGGAAGCCGATCAGCGCGAGTTCATCGACCGGGGTGGCATCGCGGCGATCCGGCGGCCGCAGAATGGTGAAATGGACGAGATCGACCGAGGGGTCGGATTTCAGCAGGTCCCGCCAGGCCCGGGCGCCATTATGCGGCTCGCCGGTGACCAGGAGGACGCGCAAGCGGTCGCGCACACCGCTCACCGAGACGGCGGCGCGGTTATTGATCAGCGACAATTCCTGCGGACCGGGTTCGACTTCGGCCTCGATGACATTCTGGCCGCGGCGCTCGACCGGCACATCGACGCGGGTCGAGCGGCCGATCGGGATCGGGAAGGTCTGCGGCTCGCCGCCTTCAAAGCGGAAGGCGACCGAGGCGGTTCCCTGCATCGCGTCATCCTCGACGCGGATCGTGAAGGAGACGGTTTGGCCGACAATGCCGTAGCGCGGCGCTTCCTCGATCACGAGGCGGCGATCCCCGGCGGTGCGGTCGCCGGTCATGACATGATGGATCGGGGCGTCGATATTGAGCCCGCTGGGATCGAGCGGGGCGTCATGCACCTGCCCGTCCGTGGTCAGGATCACCCCGGCCAGACGATCCGGCGGAGCGCTGGCAAGGGCCGCATTGAGGCCGTCGAACAGCATGGTGCCATCGGGCGTCTCGCCGGCTTCAACCTCGATCAGGTCGAGCAGAGGATCGCTCTCGGCTTCACGGCGCAGCGCCGCCGCCATCTCTTCGGCCGCCTCGCGGCGGCCGCCGACGGTCATCGAGGCGGATGTATCGGTGACCAGAACAGCGACATCGGGCAGTGGATCGCGCTCTTCCTCGACCAGTGACGGATTGGCGAGGATCAGGGCGATCAGGATGACGCCCAGCGCTCGCCAGACCCAGCCGGACATTTTCTGCAGGCCGCCGACAGCGATCGCCAGCAAGGCGAGGCCGGCCAGTCCGCCAATCACCGGCCAGGGCAGGAGCGGGGCAAAGTCGAGCGCCGAAACCGTGGCGCCGAGGGGCAGGCTTTGAGGCACACTCATTGGCCGAGCCTTTCCAGGATATCAGGCACATGGACCTGATCCGCCTTGTAGTTACCGGTCAGCGCGTACATCGCGATATTGACCCCAAAGCGGATCGCCATCTCACGCTGGCGTTCGCCGCCCTCGATCGGGGCCGCTGCGCCGCCGCTCTCTCCGCGTGCCCAGGCCGTGGCCCAGTCATGCGAGCCGATGATGACGCCGGAGGTGCCATCCCGTGACGCGCCGTCCGGATTGGCCTCGACCCAGACCGGCGAACCGGTATAGCGGCCGGGGAATTCCTGCAGCAGATAGAAGGTGCGGGTCAGGACATGATCGCTGGGGATCTGCGACAGGGCCGGAACGTCGATGCTGTCGAGCACATTGACCAGGCCGGGATGTGGCGCACCGGCACGCAGCATGGCGATGTCGGCGTCCTGGGTGTCGAACACGATCAGCCCGCCGGCTGCCAGATAGGCCGAGACCCGGCGCGAGGCTTCCTCGCCCAGCGGTCCGGCATCGCGGGTTACGGGCCAGTACAGCATCGGGAAGAAGATCAACTCGTCCGAGTTCACATTCACGGCCAGCGGCGGTTCCGGCTCCATGGCGCTGCGCCGGAAGATCTCCTGCGACAGGCCGGTCAGGCCGGCCCGGCTGCGATTGTCGATCGTGGCGTCGCCCGTGGTGACATAGCCGAAGCGCAGCGTCAGCGCGGCCTGCATCATCTCGTCGCTGAGCTCGACGGGTCGGCCCGAGCTGTCCTGGGCATGGGCCGGAGGCGCCATCGGCAGGACAACAAGCGCGAGCAGGATTGCGGCGCTGGCTGTGCCGAAGCGCATCGGCAGACGTCCGGCGAGACCGAGCGCGATCACCACATCGAGGATCAGCATGATCAGCGCGGCAGCCAGGAGCGGCGCATCGAAATGACGGGCGCGCGGCCCATCAAGGCCGGCAAAGCTGGCGCCGGGCAGGTCGCGGGGAAGGGGATCCATGCGGGTATCCGGTCCAATGATGTTGAGCGCGCTGGCGGCCGAACCCAGTCGATAGAGACCGGGGGGCGCGACCGGCGAGACCACGGTCGTGTCGAAGGTCGCCGACGGTACGGGACGGGCGGTGACCGGCGCCGCGACGAGCTGGCCGCCGGCGTCGAGGGCACGGTCGAGCACCCAGGCACCGTTTCCGGGAATCGTGGCGGTACCGCCCTGGGCCAGGCCGGTCAGGCGCTGCAGCATGCGCGGAAAGAGGCCGGACAGGGGCAGGTCGGACCAGTCCGGGCTGGCCGTGACGTGAAAGAGTACGATCCAGCCGCGCGCCCTGCGCTCGGCGGTGACCAGTGGGGTGCCATCCTCCAGCCGCGCCCAGACCCTGTCCGGTGTCGCGCTGCCGGGCTGTGCCAGAACCTGGCGGTCGATGGTGGCGGTACTGTCGCCGGGCAGGCCGGCAAAGGGCGAGGTATCCGGGAAGGCGGCAATGCGCTGGGGTTCATCCCAGTTCAGCGAACCGCCGAACAGGCGACCGCCCTCGCGCAGGACAACCGGCAGGAGATCATCGCCATGGGCTGCCAGGCGGGGCCCGGCAAAGCGGATCAGCACGCCGCCGTCATTGATGAAATCGACAATGCGCTGGTCGTCCGAGCGGGCATTGTCCGTCATCACCAGGATCGAGACGTCCTCGGCCAGCAGGGCGTCGAGATCGCCATTGGACAGCTGGGCATGCGGACCGAGCGCGGCACGGACATAGTGCAGGTCGGACAGGAGCGGCTGACCCTCATCGCTCTCCAGCGTGATCAGGCCGACCCGCGGCCTTTGCCACTGGTCACCCAGAAGGCGAACCGAGGCGGCTGAGGCCGTTCCGTCGAGGCGAAGGCTGGCAATCCGGTTCCGAAGATCGAGCGGCAGCGAGATGTCGGTGGTGGCGACGCCTTCACCCGCTGCGAAAGTCACATCGCTGCGGGCGATCGCGCGACCATCATTGCCCAGAGCGGTCACCGCCACTGTCCGGGGGAAGTCGCGTCCGGCGCGCCGGACCGAGATGGTCAGACCGTCTGCAGCTGCTTCCGGAGCGGCAAGACCGAGCGGCGCCCGTCCGCCGTCGGGTTCGATCACCGTCAGTGCTCCCAAACCGTCGAGGATGCGAGACAGCGCCACCGCGTCCCGGCTGTCGACGCCATCGCTGAGCCAGGTAATGGCCAGCTCTCCGCCCAGCGCGTCATTGCTGCGGGCGTCGGCGATGCGGTCGGCGGTCGCCCCGCGATCTGCGGGCCAGGCTTGCGGCTCAGCGCTCTCAAGCAGGCGACGGGCCTCGTCGGGATTGCCCAGACGCAGGGCCGGGGCGGCCTGCCCGGTCGGAGCCGTGGTGACCAGGGCAACGGCGCGTCCGTCACGTTCGGCGGTATCAATGAGGCGCTCGGCTTCCTGGCGCATGTCCGGCCAGGCGGCTGCGGCGGCCCAGCCATTGTCCATCACGATCAGCGCCGGGCGGGTTTCTTCCTCGACGCTCGGCGGGGTCCAGACCGGACGGGCAAGGGCAATGATGATCAGGGCCGCGATCAGCAGCCGGAGGAGGATCAGCCACCACGGCGCATGTTGCGGCGTCTCGGCGTCATCCGGAGCGCCCAGCAGAAGGCGCAGCGGCGGAAACACGGCGCGTTTGGGCGCCGGTGGCGTCGCCCGCAGCAGCAGCCACAGGACCGGAAGGGTCAGAAGGCCGGCAAGCGCAAGGGGCGCGCCGAAAGAGAGGGGGCCGAGTGCGAACATGATGTCAGACTTCTCGCGCCAGGGCGCGGTAAAGGGCGAGCACGGCGCTGGTCGCCGGGCGGTCGGTCCGGTGGGTCACGAGGGTCCAGCCATACTGGCGGGCGAGCTCGGCCAGCCGTGCGCCGTGTTCAGCCCAGCGCTGGCGATAAGCGGTCCGCGCTTCCTCGGCGCGGCCGAACAGCAGACTCTCACCGCCGCCGGGGGTCTCGAAGCGGGTGCGGCCGGCATAGGGAAAATCTTCCTCGGCCGGGTCCACGACACGCAACATCACGCCTTGCGCCTCCATGGCAGCAAAGCGCGACAGGCGGGCAGTCCAGGTCTCGATCGGGTCAAGAAAATCACTGGCGAGAACAACACGGCCGAAGCG
>OBPS01000113.1_pt1 | contig 11257 bp, 7 predicted proteins | sample 1534661 | NCBI WGS metagenome assembly OBPS01 (sample SAMEA3275493, study PRJEB22092) | marine metagenome | biome: ENVO:00000447 marine biome; feature: The site is in the outerpart of the Oslofjord; material: ENVO:00002010 seawater | collected 2014-06-20T10:00:00+00 | depth 1 m
GGAAGTTACAATGCTGCTCGGAAAAATGCGCCCCGCCGACGCGGTAGCCGCGACCACCGACACTGTCGATCAGCTCCCAGGACTTGCGCTGGTTCGGCGTGCCGGGCGGATCCGGGTTGGCGAAGGTCGAGCCGGACGTCTTCTCGCGGATCGGCTGCGTGCTCTCGCGCCGCGACGTGATCGCATCCATGCGTTCGGTGATCGCCTCGGGCGCATCGGCCCGGCCCTGGAAGACCGCCTCGGTGAAGATCCAGTCCTCCGGTGCCGAGCAATGGCGATAGCTGTAGGCGAGCTCTTCCGACGTCGCGATGATCCGGCGGCCCATGCGATCCAGCGCTATGGCCTCGACCAGCACATCGGCCGTCTCCTGGTCATAACAGCCGGCATTCATACGCAGCGCGCCGCCGATCGTGCCGGGCACCCCGACCAGATATTCCAGACCGGCAATCCCGGCCTTGGCGGCGGCCTTGGCGACCATCTTGTCAAGCGCTCCGGCGCCGGCGCGCAGGCGATGCCCGTCCAGCGCCTCGGTCTTCGCGAAGGCGCCGGCGAGACGGATCACGACGCCCGGCACCCCGCCATCGCGCACCAGCGTGTTCGACCCGGCACCCAGCACGGTCACCGGTATCTCGTCCGGCGTTTCCGCGAGAAAGCGACACAGATCGGACTCGTCGGCCGGCAGGTAAAGCACATCCGCCGGACCGCCGACGCGCAACCAGGTCAGGTCCTTGAGCGGCGCCTGTTCGATATATTTGCCGCGGACGGGCGGGAGTTGGGCGAGCAGGCTCACCCCAACGCCTCCAGCTCGCCCGGAAGCGCATAGGCCCATTGCGTGATGTCGCCGGCACCGAGGCAGACGACGACATCCCCCTCGCCGGCCCGTTTGGCGACATCGGCGGCGACGTTTTCGCGCGTGGTGGCACTGGCATCGCGGTGGCCATGGGCGCCGAGGCTTTCAACCAGATGGGCCTGGTCGACGCCCTCGATCGGGTCCTCGCCGGCGGTATAGACCGGGGCCACCAGCACACTGTCGGCATCGTTGAAACAGGTCGAGAAGTCGTCGAACAGGTCGTGCAGGCGCGAATAGCGGTGCGGTTGCATGACCGCGATCACCTTGCCGGTGGACGCCTGGCGGGCGGCCTTCAGCACGGCCGAGATCTCGACCGGGTGGTGGCCGTAATCATCGATGATGGTGGCGCCTTTCCACTCACCCGTCCGGGTGAAGCGCCGCTTCACGCCGCCGAACTGGCCGAGCGCCGTCTTGGCCCCCTCTTCGGTCAGGCCCAGCTCGCGGGCCGTGGCCAGCGCCGCGACCGCATTGAGCACATTATGCTCGCCCATCATCGGCAGGAAAATATCGGTCCAGACGGTTTCAGCCTGGTCACGCAGGCGGAAGCGGACATCGAAGATCGCGCCGCTGGGATCCATCTTGAGATTTTCCAGACGGGCATCGGCCTGCGGGTTCTGACCATAGGTGATGACACGGCGATCCTCGACCCGGCTGGCCAGCGACTGCACTTCGGGGTGGTCGGTGCACAGCACCGCAAAGCCATAGAAGGGCAGGTTCTCGACGAACTGGAAGAAAGCCTGACGCAGGACGTCAAAGGTCCCGTAATGCTCCATGTGCTCGGGATCGATATTGGTCACGATGGCGACCGTCGCGCGCAGCTTGAGGAAGGAGCCGTCGCTCTCGTCGGCCTCGACGGCCATCCAGTCGCCCAGCCCCATCTTGGCGTTGGAGCCATAGGCGGAAATGATCCCGCCATTGATCACGGTCGGATCGACACCGGCGGCATCCATCAGCACCGAGACCAGCGAGGTTGTCGTGGTCTTGCCGTGCGTGCCGCCCACCGCGACGGCGAATTTCAGGCGCATCAGCTCGGCCAGCATCTCGGCCCGGCGCACGACAGGGATCTTGGCGGCGCGGGCAGCGACCAGTTCGGGATTGTCCGGCTTGATCGCCGAGGACACGACGATGGCGCCGGCGCCGGTGACATTCTCGGCCTTGTGGCCGATGGCGACCGTGGCGCCCAGGCCGGTCAGGCGCTCGACATTCGGGTTCGCCTTGATGTCAGAGCCCTGCACCTTGTAGCCGAGATTGAGCATGACTTCGGCAATGCCGGACATGCCGATCCCGCCGATACCGACGAAATGGACAGGGCCGACTTCAAACGGCAGGGCGGTGAACTTCATGCAAGCGCTCCAGTGACCAGGCCATCGACCGCCCGGGCCAGCGCATCGGCGGCATCGGGACGGCCCAGCGCGCGCGCAGACGCGGCACGGTCGGCGAGATCGTCAGGGTTGGACAAACGGGTTTCAAGCAAGGTGGCGATCCTCTGCGCGGTGAACTCGCCCTCATGGACGACATCGCAGGCCACCGCCTGGACCAGACCATCGACATTGGCCGACTGGTGGTCATCGGCGGCAATCGCCAGCGGGCAGAAAATCGCCGGACGGCCGACGCCGGCGACTTCGGACACGGTCGAGGCCCCGGCCCGGCCGATCACGAGATGGCTGGCGGCATAAAGTGCGCCAACATCCTCGAAGAAGGGTTCGCAACGCGCGGCGATGCCGGCGGCCTGATAGGTATCCCGTGCCATGGGGAGAGATTCCTCGCGGGTCTGTTGGACCACATCAAGGCGAGATCGCAGCTTTTCCGGGATCAGGGCCATCGCCTGCGGCACCGTCTCCGACAGGATCCGCGCGCCCAGCGAGCCGCCCAGCACCAGAATATTGAGGCGACCCTGCGCCGTGATGGCGGGATAACCGGCCGCACGCGCCTTGATGATCGGGGTGCGCAGCGGATTGCCGGTCAGGATATGGCGACGCTTGGCCGCGGCCGGCAGACGGTCGAGGCGCTCGAAGCCGGACGCGATGAAACCGGCCTTGCTGGCAAACACCCGATTGACCCGGCCGAGCACGGCATTCTGCTCATGGATGGCGAAGGGAATGCCCATTGCGCGGGCCACCGCCAGCGCCGGAAAGGCCGGATAGCCGCCAAAGCCGGCGATCACATCGGGCTTCCACTTGCCGACAATGGCGCGCGCCTGGGCAAAGCCCTGGGTCAGCTCGAGCGCCGCCTTGGCCAGCTTGATCGGGTTCCTGGTCGACGGGCTGGCGGCATGGATCTCGTCAACGGCGACGGCCGGGAAGTCGGTCGCATGGCGCAGGCCGCGCGCGTCGGTGACCAGGCGCACCTGCCAGCCACGCGCAATCAGCGCCTCGGCGGCAGCCCGGGCCGGGAACATGTGTCCACCGGTTCCCCCGGCCGCAATCAGGCAGCGACGCGGTGTCATGCCGCGTAGCGTGGCGTGTAGGCACCGGGGCGGCGGCGCGTGAAGGCCAGCAGGAGACCAGCGCCGAAAGCGAGGGCGAGCATGGATGAACCTCCATAGGAGACGAAGGGCAAGGTCATGCCCTTGGGCGGAATGAGGTTCAAGTTTACGGCGATATTGACCAGGCTTTGCAGTCCGAATTGCAGCGCCAGACCGGCGACGGCCAGCTGGGCGAAGCCATCCTGCAGCCGCATCACCTGCATCCAGGCCCGGGTCACCAGGATCGCAAACAGGCCGATGATCGCCAGCGAGGCAATCAGGCCGAACTCTTCCGCCGCGACCGAGAAGATGAAATCGGTATAGGCGTCCGGCAGCAGGTGTTTGACCTCGCCCTCTCCCGGCCCGACCCCGGCCAGACCGCCGCGCGAGATCGCTTCGGTGGCGCGGTCAATCTGATAGGTGTCGCCGCTTTCAGGATTGAGGAAACGGTCCACCCGCGAGGCGATATGCGGGAAGGTGAAATAGGCCAGCGTTGATCCCGATGCGGCCAGACTGCCCAGCACCGCCACCCAGAGCCAGGACAGGCCCGAGGCGAAGAAAATACCCCCGAAGCACAAGGTGAGCAGCACCGTCTGGCCAAAATCCGGCTGCATCATCAACAGACCGACCGCGACAAGATAAAGGCCGAAGGCGATCAGTTGGCCCGGCACGGGCGCGCCGCGCTTTTCCTCGGAAAACAGCCAGGCTGCCGTGACCAGAAAGGCCGGCTTCAGGAACTCGGACGGTTGCAGCGAGAATGGCCCGACCCGGAGCCAGCGCGTCGCCCCCTTGACCTCATATCCCACCAGCAGGGTCAGGATGAGCAGGACGAAGGCCCCGATCATGGCGATCGCCGCCAGCCGTCGCGCGCCCTTGGGTGAGAGCGCGGAGATGGCCAGCAAGACAATCACGCTCAGCCCGGCGAAGACACTCTGGCGGAAGAAGAAATAAAACGGCTCATCAATGCCCAGCCGTTCGGCCGCTGCCGGACTGGCCGCCATCGAGAGGACGAGGCCGGTGGCGATCAGGGCGAGAATGACGAAGAGCAGCGTGCGGTCGATACCGCGCCACCACATGCCGACCGCGCGGGGGACGCTCTGGATCATGCCGGCTCCCCTGCGGCGGCTGGGGCCGAGGCCAGCGCATTGACCAGCTCACGAAAGCGGTCGCCGCGTGCCTCGAAACTGGTGAACTGGTCGAAGGAGGCGGCGGCAGGCGAGAGAAGGACGATCTCGCCGGTCTCGCCGCTGGCCTGCGCATCGCGGGTGGCCGCCGCGATCGCGCCGGCAAGGTCCCCGCACTGCTCACAGGCGAGCACCCCGTCCAGTTCGGCCGCGAACCCGTCCGCGGCCTCGCCGATCAGATAGGCTTTCTCGACCCGGTGGAATTGCCGCTTCGCGGCGCCCAGCCCGCCGGCCTTGGCCCGGCCCCCGACAATCCAGCGGATCCGGTCATAGCAGCCCAGCGCCTGCACGGCGGCTTCCGCATTGGTTGCCTTGGAATCATTGATGTAGGTGATGCCGCCAATGGTCGCCACGCGTTCCTGGCGGTGGGCCAGACCGGGGAAGCTGGCCATGGCCTCGGCAGCGGCCCGTCCCGATACCCCAAGCGCCCGCACGGCGGCCAGCGCGGCGGCCGCGTTCTGGGCATTGTGGCGGCCCGGCAAAGTGGGGACGCGGGCGAGATCGACGACCGGGTGCGACGCACCGTCGAGCGCGTCATAGACCCGGTCACCCAGGGCATAGACGCCGTGCGCAAACACCCGCCCGGCCGAAATCGCGATCACTTCGCCCTCACGGCGCGCCTTGCGCAGGGTCGAATAGAAGGCCGAGGTCGGCCCGTCATCGATCCCGACAACCGCGATGCCGCCTGGCTGCTGCATGTCGAACAGGCGCTTCTTGGCCCGGAAATAGCCGTCAAAATCACCATGCCGGTCGATATGGTCAGGCGTGATGTTGAGCAAGACCGCCACATCACACGCCAGCGTATGGGTCAGGTCGAGCTGGTAGGAGGACAGTTCGAGGACATAATAGCCACCGGCCCGTGGTGGCGCCTGGCCAAGGATGGCGTCGCCGATATTGCCACCCACCACCACATTGCGGCCGGTTGCCCGCAGGATGTGGCCGATCAGCGCCGTCGTGGTCGACTTGCCATTGGTGCCGGTAATCCCGATCACCTTGGGGCGACGCTTTTCCGGCAAGGCCGCGAGCGCCATGGCGAACAGCTCGACATCCCCGATCACGGGCGCGCCGACCGCCGTCGCCAGCTCGACCACGCGGTGCGGCTTGGGATGGGTCAGCGGAATGCCGGGCGACAGGATCAGGGCGGCGATATCGCCCCAGTCGCGCCGGTTGAGATCATCCAGCGTCAGCCCTTCAGCGGCTGCGCGCTCCCGCGAGGCATCGGAATCATCCCAGCAGGAGACGACGGCACCGCCGGCTTCGAGTGCCTTGGCCGTGGTGATGCCGGAGCGTCCCAATCCGAACACAGCCACCCGGCGGCCTTCATAGGCGTGGATCGGGATCATGCATCCGACCCTAGCGCAGCTTCAGTGTGGCGAGACCGATCAGCGCGAGGATCACCGCGATGATCCAGAAGCGGATCACAATTGTCGGCTCGGCCCAGCCCTTCTTCTCGAAATGGTGGTGGATCGGCGCCATGCGGAAGACCCGCTTGCCGAACAGCTTGAAGCTCGCGACCTGGACCATGACCGAGACCAGCTCCAGCACGAAGAGCCCGCCGACGATCGCCAGCACCAGCTCATGCTTGATGGCGACAGCGATGGTGCCGAGGGCACCGCCCAGCGACAGCGAACCGGTATCGCCCATGAAAACCATGGCCGGCGGCGCATTCCACCACAGGAAACCGATCCCGGCCCCGATCAGGGCGCCACAGAAGATCAGGATCTCGCCAGCCCCGGCGGTGTAGTGAACCTGGAGATATTCGGCGAAGTCGACCCGGCCGACGACATAGGCGATCACGCCGAACGTACCGGCGGCAATCATCACCGGGACAATGGCCAGACCGTCCAGCCCGTCAGTCATGTTGACCGCATTGCCGGAGCCGACGATCACGATGCAGCCGAAGACAAAGAAAAGCGGCCCGATATTGATCATCAGATCCTTGAAGAAGGGAAAGGCGATCGAGGTCTCGATCCCCGGCTCGACACCGAGCGAGCGGGCGGTATGGGTGGCCCAGACGACCGCAATGAGGGCAATCGCGAACTCGCCGAGCAGTTTGAAACGTCCGCCAAAGCCGGCCGTGGTCTGCTTGGTGACCTTGAGATAATCGTCAATGAAACCGATGACGCCGAAACCGGCGGTGACGAAGAGTACGATCCAGACATAGGGATTGGACAGGTCGGCCCAGAGCAGTGTCCCGACCATCACACCGAGCAGGATCAGGAAACCGCCCATGGTCGGCGTTCCGGCCTTCTCGACCACGTGACGCTCAATGCCCTCGGCCCGGATCGGCTGGCCCTTGCCCTGCTTGCGGCGCAACCAGGCGATCATCGGCTTGCCGAAAACAAAGGCGATCAGCATCGCCGTCATCAACGCGCCGCCGGTGCGGAAGGTGATGTAGCGGAACAGGTTGGCCAGCTGGAGATCGTCAGCGAGGGGCGAGAACAGCAAATAAAGCATGGGCGGATCAGGCCTCCGTCAATCCGAACGCGGTACCATCGACGAGAACCGAGGCAATCTTGTGAAGGCCGGATCCGTTGGAGCCCTTGATGAGCACCACATCCCCTGACCGGACGAGTGATTTGACGTGTTCCAGCCCGCCGAGAGCGTCTTGCGCATACCCCGCTCGGATGGCGCTCGGCAAGGCATCATGCAGGGACTTCATGCGGCGACCGCAGGTAATGACCGCGTCCACACCGGCTTCCGCCAGCGGTTCGGCCAGGGCCGCATGCAAGCGGTTTTCATCCGGTCCGAGCTCGAGCATGTCGCCGAGCACGGCAATGCGCCGCCCCGCGCCGGTCGGCCGGGCCGCACCCAGCGAGGCAATGGCCGCAGCCATCGAGACCGGGTTGGCGTTATAAGCATCGTCCAGCAATGTGAAATGCCCGCCATCGGGCAGCGTGATCGGGACCGCGCGGCCGCGGCCCGGCTCGGCGCCAATGTCGGAAATGGCCTCCGCCACGTCACGGGCATCGAGACCCGCGCCGGCCGCCGCCGCAAAGATGGCCCCGGCATTCCAGGCCCAGTGCTCGCCGGTCGCGGCCATTCGGAACGGCGCCCGAATGCCGAGCACATTGGCGACACCGCGAGAGCCCTCCAGACCGGTCTCGAAAGACTCGATCCGGACAGCGGCGGTCGCTGCCCGACCGAAATCGAGCATGAAGGCCGCGCAGGAATGCCTGGCGTGACGGGCGAGGCGATCAGCCAGCGGATCATCGGACGGGTAGATGGCGACGCCATCCTGTTCCAGCCCCTCGTAAATTTCCGACTTGGCGTCGGCGATGGCTTCGATCGAACCGAGATTCTCCAGATGCGCCGGCGCAATCCGGGTGATCAGGGCGACATGCGGGCGCACCAGGGAGGACAGGTCGCGGATCTCGCCGGCATGGTTCATGCCGAGCTCGAATACGGCCCGGCGGGTGTCCTGCGGCATCCGCGCCAGGGTCAGCGGCACGCCCCAGTGATTATTGTAGGACTTCACGCTCCAGTGCGCCGGGCCGGCAGCCCGGAACACCGCGGCGATGGCTTCCTTGACGCTGGTCTTGCCAACGCTGCCGGTGACGGCAACCCGAATGGCGTCCGAGCGATCGCGCGCAGCTGTTCCCAGCGCCCGCAGCGCAACCAGCGAATCCTTGACCTGCAAGGCCGGCTCTATGCCGTCGACACCATGCTCGACGAGGCAGGCCGCCGCCCCTTTTGCAATCGCCTGACCGACAAACTCATGGCCATCGCGGACATCCTGAAGCGCGATGAAGAGGTCGCCCGGCTCCAGCGTGCGGGTATCGATCGAGACACCGGTCGCCGTCCAGCCCGGCTTGCCCAGCAACATGCCGCCGGTGGCCGCCATCGCCTGGCGGCCGGTCCACAGGGGAGACTTCTTGTCAGACACGGGCAGCCTCCCTCTCCGCGAGCGCCTGACGGCCCTGCTCGCGGTCATCAAACGGATGCACGACATCGCCGACCGTCTGACCGGTCTCATGGCCCTTGCCGGCGATCAGCAGGCAGTCGCCGGCGCGCAGCATTGCCACGCCATGCCGGATGGCCTCGGCCCGGTCGGCCATCTCCTCGGCCTGCGGACAGCCCTTCAGGATCGCCTGACGGATCAGGGCCGGGTCTTCCGAGCGCGGATTGTCATCGGTGACAATGATGTGGTCGGCCTGGTTGGCGGCGATCACGCCCATCTTGGAGCGCTTCGACGCGTCACGGTCGCCGCCGCAGCCAAAGATCACGATGACCCGGCCACGCGTGTGCGGGCGGGCGGCGCGCAAAAGCTTGTCGAGACCATCGGGTGTATGCGCGTAATCAACCAGGACCGGAGCCTTGTCTGCCGTTTCACCAACCTTCTCGAGCCGCCCGGGAACGCCGCCCAGTGTTTTCAGGCTGGCCAGAACGCTCGCCTCCGCGACACCATCGGCCAATGCAATGGCGGCCGCGCCGAGCGCGTTGAGGATCTGGAACTCACCGACCAGCGGGATGTCGAGCGCGTGATCCGTGCCGCACCAGGAGAAGACCACGCTCTGGCTGGCCGCGCGCGGTGTGATCTCGCGGATGGTCAGGTCACGGCCGCGCCACCCCAGGGTCAAAACCTCGAGACCACGGGCACGAGCGGCGTCGGCCATCTTGCCACCCCACTCGCTGTCGACATTGATCACGGCCCGGCCGGTCGCCGGGAGACGCTCGGTAAAGAGCTTTAGTTTGGACGCGAAGTAATCCGCGAAATCCGGGTGATAATCGAGATGATCCTGGGTCAGGTTGGTGAAGGCACCGACCTGCAGCCTGACCCCGTCCATGCGGTGCTGCTTGAGACCGTGGCTGGAGGCTTCCATGGCCAGATGCGTGACCCCCTCGCCGGCCAGGCGATCGAGCGCCGCCTGCAGGGCGACGGCGTCCGGCGTGGTGTAGCCCGTCACTTCGACCCGGTCACCACGGGTCACACCGAGCGTACCGAGACAGGCCGCCTCAAGCCCCGCCCCGGCCCAGATCTGGCGCAGGAACTCGACCGTCGAGCTTTTGCCATTGGTGCCGGTGATGGCCACGATATGCCCGGGCTGGCGCGGATGGAAGCGCGCCGCCATGCGCGCCAGAAGGGCTGCCGGCTCGTCCACGATGATGACGGGCACCGATGCCTCGACCGGCGTATCGGTAAGGATGACGGCCGCGCCATTGGCCAGTGCCTTGGGAATGAAGTCGCGCCCGTGCACTTTCACGCCGGGCAGCGCGGCAAACACGAAACCCGGTTCGACCTTGCGGCTGTCCAGCGTCAACCCGCGCACGGTCAGGTCAGCGGTATCAATCGCCAGGCCTTCATCAAGCAGCAGGTCAGCTAGGGTCACGGGATCATCTCCGGCATCAGGGCAGCACGAACCAGGGCAGCGCGACCGACCGGGTCTTCATTCGACCGCTCGACGCCAAGAATGGGGGCGATCCGCGCCACGATCTCGCCGACCGCCGGCGCCGCGACCCGGCCACCGGTCGGGCGCAGATAGGTCGGCTCGGGCATTTGCGGCTCGTCGAGCAGGACGAGGATTGCGTATTGCGGATCATTGGCCGGGAAAATGGCCGAGAATGAGGAGATCAGACGGCTGGTGTCATAGCCGCCGCGCGACGGCTTGTCGGCGGTGCCGGTCTTGCCGGCGACCTGGAAGCCGATCGCCTCGGCATTGCCGCCGGTTCCACCGACCACGTTCTCGCGCATCAGGGCGAGCACGTCGCGGGCGACATCCGAGCGCATCACCCGTTCGCCGAGGATGGTCTCGTCGGCGGCGACGGGCAGCAGGGTCGGCGGCACATAGACACCGTCATTGGCGATCGCGGCGAAAGCGGCAATCGTTGCGATCGGGCTGACCGCGATGCCGTGCCCATAGGAGATCGTCACGGTCTCGGTCGGACCCCAATTGCGCGGCAGCAGCGGGTCGGCGCTTTCGGCCAGCTCGATCGGCGCCCGCTCGAGCAGGCGCAGATCGCCGAGGAAGCCGCGCTGGGCTTCGGCACCGACTTCCAGCGCCATGTGACCGGAGCCGATATTGGAGGAGTGGGTGAAGATCTCGGGCACGGTGAGCCAGCGCTCCTCGCCGTGATAATCATTGATCTCGAAACCTCCAACGGCGAGCGGCGCGCGCGCGTCATAGCGGCTTTCCAGCGTCGCGGTCCGTTCTTCCAGCGCCACAGCGACGGTGAAGGCCTTGAAGGTCGAGCCCATCTCATAGACCGACTGGGCGGCGCGGTTGAGACGCTCGCCCGGGCTGGCATCGGAGGGCCGGTTGGGATCGAAATCGGGCAACGACACCATGCCGAGGATTTCGCCGGTGCGGACATTCATGACGATACCGGTCGCGGCCAGCGCCCGGTATTCCGCCATCGCCGCGCGCAGCACCTCATCGATGTGGAATTGCACGGCCATGTCGATCGACAGGGCGACCGGACGACCATCGCCGGACATCAGCGCGCTGTCGAAGGCGCGCTCCGCGCCAGCCAGCCCGTCCATGTCGCGATTGGTATAGCCGACCACGTGCGAGGCGAGCCGCCCACGCGGATAGACCCGATGCGGTTCGGAGCGAAACTCGAGGCCGGGCAGACCGAGCGCGAAAACGGCCTGGCGCTGGCGGGGCGTGAGATTGCGGCGCACCCAGACAAAGCGGCGACGCGAGTCCAGGGTTTCGGTCAGCGCCTCGACATCGATATCCGGCAGGACCGTCGCCAGCATTTCAGCGGTTTCACCGGCATCCCAGTCCAGGGCCGGGTCGGCATAAAGGGAGTGGGTTT
>OBPS01000114.1_pt1 | contig 11254 bp, 11 predicted proteins | sample 1534661 | NCBI WGS metagenome assembly OBPS01 (sample SAMEA3275493, study PRJEB22092) | marine metagenome | biome: ENVO:00000447 marine biome; feature: The site is in the outerpart of the Oslofjord; material: ENVO:00002010 seawater | collected 2014-06-20T10:00:00+00 | depth 1 m
AGGGAAAAGGCATGACCCGGGGGGCAGGAAGCCCGGTGTCAAGGGGGGCCACGGCGGCGGCAATCAGGAGTTGGGGGATGTACAGGGCGGCGGGCGGAAGAAGTGCGGCAAGGATGGTAAGCACAGCGATGGGGGGCGTCAGACCCGGCCGGGTCCGGGCGAGAATCGCCGGCGTCCGGGCCGCAGGAGAGACCCGAGCCCGCCAGGGCGGCACCGGGTCGTCTGCGATGGCCGTGTCAGGATCGGGCATGAAGGATCAGGCGACCCGGGCCTTCTGGGCCTCGGCCTCTTCGGCAAGGCGGCGAGACAGGACGGCGCCCTTGTGCGGGAAGCCTTCCGCCGGGACCGGTCGATCCAGGAAAGGCGCAAGCCGCTCGAAGCCTTCACCCTCGCAGATATTGATGACCAGGAGATCCTCCGGCCGGTCCTTGAAATAGGCCTGGACGTCGCGAACGTGCTGGTCATAGACCCAGGAGAAGCGGTCGCGGCAGAAATTGTAGCAGCCATAGACCGCGGCCCGCAGGAATTGGCGCATGCGCAGATGCACCTCCTCGTCCGGATCCTCGACATCCTTGAACGCCGGCCGATTGTAGTAATGCCGCGAGACCGAGCCGAGCCAGCTCTCCTTCTCGCGCAGGGTCAGGATGAATTTCGAGCCCGGATACTGCTTGTCGAGCTGCTGGTAGATCGGGATCGTGGTGATGTCGGTCAGACCATCGAAATACCGCAGCAGGGTCAGGTCGTACTGTGCGTTGGCAATCTCGATGTAGGTGTCTTCATCGATCGGGTAATGGCTGCAGTCGAAGCCGAGCATCTGCAGGCCCGAGGTCAGGCTGCGCGTACCGGTACGCGACAGACCGAGCCCGAACACTTTCGGCTTGTCAGCCTTCTGGCCGTAGCGGATGCGGTCGGCATTGCTGGCCAGCCAGTGATCCAGATCAGCGCGCGTGAAAGGCGTCTCGCTGGCCAGGCCGAGCTGGGACAGTTCGGCGTCGGCATGCCGCGGCAGCGCCACGATGAAGTCATGCACCTCATCAGGGGTCGCGGTAAGCGGCACCATCCGGCGGGCATACTCGACCGCGTGGCGGGCAATCGCGAGATCGCAGAACTCGCCCTCCTTGGTGACCCACTTCTTCATCGAGCGGGTCAGGCGCTGGCGCTGATCCTTGGTCCGGCTGCGCAATTCACGCAGCGCATACTTCATGAAGATGTGGTGATTGGCCTGGAAGTGATCATGCAGGATGTCGAAATTGCGGAACTGCTTGGCCGACCCCATCGGCTTCATCGCCAGGTTTCTCAGCCGGGATTCCGGGCGCAGCACGTATTTCAGATCATCCGCCGGAACCTCGACCGCCGCCATGGCGCGAACAAGGTCGATCCGGGTGATGTGAACGCCGCAATGCAGGCGCCCGCGGAAACGGTCGGAGACATAGGCGTCGACGTAAGGCGCATCGCAGCTGTCGATAAAGGGACGGATGTTCTCGAGGATCAGGCAGTCCGCGTCGACATAGACGACATAGTCGCAGTCATGCTCGATCCGCAGCATCTGGGCGACGCATTCGGTAAACGGCCTGACGTCGTCAATGACATGCACCGCATCGGGCTGGATATTCTCAATCGCCAGCTGGAGCGCCACGTCTCGCGTGCGCTCATCGATCTGACGAAAAACCAGGTCTACTTTCGCCATTGTCTAGTCCCCCCAACGGAACGGCGCATTGGCCGTTGCCGCCATCTGCTCGAACAAGGCGCGATGCTCGGGCTTCATTTCCTGCATCCAGCGCAGATCAAGCTCGATCTGACCGGAATGATTCTCGTAATAATCGCGGGTACGTGAACCAAGGCTGACAAAAGCCTCGTCGGGGTCCTCATAGCGCGACCGGGCTGCGATGAACTGGGTACCGCTATTGCCGCCGAGGACATGGTGCTCGACTGCGGCGAAATTTGCCATCGCCGGCTGGTAATCGAGGCCGATCAGATCACAGAGCGCCTTCAAGGTCGCCTCGGTGTTCTCGGCCAGGTCCTCGTAGCGGATCCGCATCTTGGGCCCGTCGAAAGCGTCGAACAGGGCTTGCGAGGTCGCCATCTTGTCGACCCAGGCCTGGATTTGTTCTGCCGGGTCGCGATCGGGATATTTGCGCAGCCGGGAATTGACCACGGCACGTCCGTCGCGGCTCAGCAGGAGAAGGACAGGTGTGCCGCCACCGGCTCGCACTTCCGCCGCCCGGGTCTCGATCCAGCGCTCATCCTTGGTCGAATCGATAATGACCGACTTGCCGACATGCGCGGCAACCTGGGCATAGAGCGGCGTGCTGCCATCCCACTGGAAGCCGGCCCAGACCGGGCAATCCTCACCGCAGATCTTGCACACGCGCTTGCGAAGAGGCTTCTTCTCGTCACCGAGATAACGGGCCTTGCCGCCCTCACCCATGTAAAATGTGTCGGAATGACTGCCGAGCACCATGCCCAGCAGGGTCGAGCCGGAATGACCGGCTCCACATATCATGACGGCCGACAGCCGTGCGCGGTCATGCATCCTGTCCCGATGCCTCTATTGGGTCCCTGACGATCCTTGTTCGCGATTGTGTTGTGGGAAACAAGCAAAAAAGAGAGGGCGGGCTGCGCAGGTGACCCGCTGCGTCGCGGTTTTGCATCATGGTGTCATCGTGCCGCATGTTGAAGCAGACAGGCGGCGGTATAGATTCCATCGCTACCCGCATTGGTCCGCCAAGGAGCCAGAGTTCATGACACGTGCCCTTCTCGTCCTTCTCGCCTCGGTCGCACTTGTTGGCTGCGGTAATGACGACGCCGCCACCCCGGCATCAACCGACACCAATATGGCAGCCGCGAGCCCGGCTTCGATGTCGTCGTCCCGAGACCGTGATGATGACGAGCGTGAGGACGATGATGATGGCGACTCAGACGCGTCGGTCATTCTGGCCGGCCTCGGCGGTGACTATGTGAACGCCGATCTGAGCAATGGAGCCCGACAATTTCGCCGCTGCCAGTCCTGCCACACCCTCAACGAGGGTGGCCGCAATTCGGTTGGCCCGAACCTCTACGGGGTCATCGGTCAGCCCGCAGCAAGTGCCGCCCAGTTCAGCTATTCCAGCCAGCTGTCGGATGCCGGCCTGGTCTGGGACCTGGCGACGCTGGACGCCTGGATCGAGAACCCACGCGCCCTCGTAGCCGGAAACCGGATGAGCTTTGTCGGCTTGCGCGACGCTGAAGATCGTCGTGACGTGATTGCCTATATTGCGGTCCAGACGACTGACGACTGACGGCTGACCACTGAGGGCTGACGACTAGAAACGGCGCCAGACTGACAGGAAGACCGCCTCCTGCTCGATCGCATTGCGGCCACTGGGCGTGATCGACGCGCCCAGCTGGAGTGTCTGGCGTCCGAACGTGCGGCTGAGCGAGAGCTGCAGCTTGTGCTGGTCGAAACTGCGGACGCCGGGAGCATCGTCCTCAACACTCCACACCGAAAAGCTTTGGGCCAGAATCTGCCAGCGCTCGGTCAGCTGCCATCCTGCGGTGAGGTCAAGCCGGGCCTCATCGAGCCACGGGCCTTCGCGCCAGCGCCACGCGAGTTGCGCTTCCGCGAAGCCGCGCTGGCCGAGACTGCGTCCGGCCAGAGCGCGAACCTCGCCGGCCATGTCACCCGAGCCGAAGGCCTGGTTGGAGACGTTTTCGCCCTGACCGGGAATCAGCGCGGTCAGCTGCCCGGACAGGACGGCCCGCTCACCCCGCCAGATCAAACGTCGCCAAGCCAGCTCGCTGGCTGAGAGACCCTGCGCGTGATCAAGGGATGGGCCGCGCAGCCGCCGGACATCCTGCCAGGCCAGGCGGGCTACCAGCGTATCGATATCCGTCAGCCCGTATTCGACATAGGCCGCCGTTTCGTCCTTGTGGAAATAGCCATCATCGATTGACTGACGGTCGGCGTCGTAGGATCGCTCAGCCCGGTCTGCGAGGGTCGTGACGATCAGGAGTCCTTCGCCGCGCGGTTGCGGCCAGGCGCCTGCATGGGCCGGCGCCGTCAGGACCACTCCCGACAGGCCGGCCAGGCAGGCCGACGGGATCAGACGTCGAAGCCGGGGCTTTCGCGGCGGACGCGATCGAGAATCGCGGCCCAGGCAATTTCCTTGAAGAACTCGTTCGACGAGATCTCTCCGGATTGCCCGAAGACGCGATCCTGCATCGTCTCGTCCCATTCGATCAGCGCTCCACCCGCCTGGGCCATGACCTGGATCTTGCAGGCACGCTCCAGTAGATAAATCCGAATATACGCGCTAAACGGGTGATCGCCAACCGACAACGTGCCATGGCTCCGCAGGATCATGAGATTCTTGTCGCCGAGATCGGCGACCAGCCGCTCTTTCTCCTCGGATTCCAGCGCGATGCCCTCATAGTCATGATAGCTCACATCATTGAAAACATTCATGGCGAGCTGCGAGATCGGACGCAGCCCACCCTTCTGCGCAGCGACCGCAACCCCCGCATCCGAGTGCAGGTGCAGGGCCACGGCGACGTCATGGCGGGCGGCATGGATCGCCGAATGGATCGTGAACCCGGCCGGATTGATCCCGTACTGCGACGGCGGAAGGACATTGCCGTCGAGGTCCACCTTCACGAGGTTGGACGCCGTGACATCTTCATACAGCAGGCCGAACGGGTTCAGCAGGAAATGCTCGTCGGGCCCGGGGACACGCATCGAGATGTGGGTGAAAAACAGATCGTCCCAGCCATGCATGCGCACCAGCCGGTACAGCGCAGCGAGATCGCAGCGCGCTTTCCACTCTTCGGCCGAAACCTGGTCCTTGACCGAAATGATTGCCTGATCGTCCATGATGTTCTCCCCATGGCTAGTCTTGTTATCGCCAACTGCCAGCAGGATCGGACCTCTGGCCCGCCCCGTCAAATATCCTTGGCCAGTCGAACACCGGAAAACTGCCAGCGGGCGTCCGGCGGAAAGAAATTGCGGTATGTGCGGCGGACATGCCCCGGCGGCGTGGCGCAGGATCCGCCGCGCAACACATACTGGCCGCACATGAATTTGCCATTGTACTCACCGACCGCTCCGGCGGCCGGTCGATACCGCGGATAGGCCGAGTAGGCCGAGCGCGTCCACTCCCAGGCATCGCCGAACATCTGACGAAGTCCGCGGCCCGGCTGCGCGGCTTGCGCCGGCACATCGGGATGGGCGGAGACACCCGGCGCCGCGAAACGCCCCTCACCGTCGAGCGGGCCTGAGGCCGCAATTTCCCACTCCCGCTCATCGGGAAGTCGGGCACCGCTCCATTCCGCGAACGCACTCGCCTCATAGTAGGAAAGGTGAAGCACCGGTGCATCCGGATCGAGGGGATGCTGGCCATGCAGCGTGAATTCCTCCCAACCGGTCTCGCCCTGCCGCCAATAGAGCGGAGCGCTCCACGCTTCTGCCTGGACCCGGGCCCAGCCCTCGGACAGCCAAAGCGTGGAAGTCTGATATCCGCCGTCCGCCACGAATTGAGCGTAATCGCGATTGGTCGCCAGCCGGTCAGCAAGCGCAAACGGGGTCAGGATCGCCTGGTGACGCGGCCCTTCATTGTCGAAATGGAAGCCGGGTCCCGCCGCACCGATCTCCACAACCCCGCCGGCGAACTCGACCCATCCCGGGGGGCCGGCGGCTTCCGGCTGCCCGCGATGCGGCGCCGCAAAGGCGCTGGGCCCGAACGGGTGGCGGGACAGCACATGCTTGATATCGGTCAGGATCAGCTCCTGGTGCTGTTCCTCATGGGCCAGGCCCAGCTCGACGAGGGGGATCAGCGCTTGCGTTCTGAGGTCTTGGTCAATGCACAGTAAACGCGCCATCGCGTCATCAATGTGGGCCCGGTAAGCCATCACATCGCGCAGCGATGGTCGGCTGAGATAGCCGCGCTCGGCGCGGGCGTGCCGCTCGCCGATCCCGTCATAATAGGAATTGAACAGGTAATTGAATTCGCCTGAGAATTCCTGATACCCTTCGAGATGCTCGCGCAGCAGGAAGGTTTCCCAGAACCAGGTCGTGTGCGCCAGGTGCCACTTCGTCGGGCTGACATCCGGCATCGTCTGGACCAGCATGTCTTCATCGGACAGGCCCGCCACCAAAGCTTGCGTTCGCGCGCGCACACCCGAATAGCGTGCCGGATATGATGTCGACGTCATGTCTTCCAAGGCTCGAACACCTCCGGGGGCTGGTGCCAATTAACAAGTTTTCAAGGCGTTTGTGTCACCAATACAGGTCATTCTAATTGACCACAATTCAAGACCCATGGCCGCAAAACCAGCTGAAGCGCTCCACCTTCTCGCGACTGTTCGCGACCCCGAGAAACGTCAGCAGATCGCGCTAGGCGTGACGGACATGTGCGTCGCGCAACCGCTCTCCGACAATGCCGAACCGATCGCCGGCGACCTGCTGATCACGCTTTCAAGCAAATCTGATCTCGACACGAAAGTGGCAATGGCGAAGAAGCTGGCCTCGTGCGATTGGGCGCCACACGCCGCGATCAAGCATTTCGCATTCGACCAGATCGAGATTTCCGCGATTATTATCGAGAAAAGCGAACAGCTGACGCAGAAGGACATGATCGAACTGGCGGAAACGGGGACGATCGAGCATCGCCGCCACCTCGCCATGCGCGCCAATCTGTGCCTGCCCGTTACCGATACGTTGGCAAAGCCAGGCGAAGCCCTCGTACTGCGCGCCCTGGCCAACAACTACACCGCTGAAATTTCAGAGCATACGCTCGACGTCTGCCTGCACGTCGCTCGCGAGCACCCCAAACTGCGCGAAGCGCTAGCCCGTCGCCACGACCTGTCCACCGACTATGCGACCCAGCTGTGCATCATGCTGTCCGAGAATTGGCGCGAGGAATTGTATCGACGCTTCGGGCTCGACAAGGCGAAGGTCGAGAACCTGGCCGTCGAGGCGGCGCTTGGTGCGACACCAGAAAATGTCGACAAGGAAGCTGCGCGGATAGTGCTGGATGCGCGCGAAGCCGGAAAGCTCACCGGCCGCTTCGCCATGGACGCCCTCAAGGCCGGCAAGGAAGCTGTGTTCGATCACGCGATTGCCGCCCTGTGCGACATCAAGGCGTCGCAATGGCGGGTTGCCCTGGCAATGAACGGTGTCCGTGCGGCCGCCATGGCCTGCCAGGCAGCGCAACTCGATCGCACCGCCTATCCTATTATCCACAAGACCCTGCAACGCTCGGGGCGCATCCATCAGGCGCTCGAGGGCGACGCCATGGCCGCCGCCGCGAATGTCTTCCGCATGTATGGTCCGGAAAAAGCGGCGAAGGTCTTGCGCCAGATGGGCACGAGGGCTTGAATAAGAACCTGTTTCATCAGGTTTTCCTTCGAGCCCGCCATCACCGCCTCCCTCGCCTTTCTTGCCAGCCCCCGACCTGAGGCCAAAGCCGCGAAAGCGCGCTTGGAACAGGTCTATGGACATGTACCCATCGAAGAAGCCGAGATCATTGTTGCGCTCGGCGGCGACGGGCTGATGCTGGATGCACTCCACCTGTCGATCAAGACCGGCGCACGCGTCTACGGCATGAATTTCGGCTCTGTCGGCTTTCTCATGAACGAGTTCCGCGAAGACGGGCTGACCGAGCGATTGGCGCGGGCCGAACGCGCCCGGATCCACCCGCTGCGCGCTATCGGCGAGGATATCCATTGCAAACCGTTCGAGGCCTTGGCCATCAACGAGGTCTCGCTCCTGCGGGAAACCCGTCAAACGGCGAAGATCAAGATTACCATCGACGGCAAGAGCCGGATGGCGGAGCTTCAGGCGGACGGGGTGTTGGTTGCCACGCCGGCCGGCTCGACCGCCTATAACCTGTCGGCCCATGGTCCGATCCTGCCGCTCAACTCCAAGGTCCTCGCCCTGACGCCAATCAGCGCCTTTCGGCCGCGACGCTGGCGCGGTGCCTTGCTCCCTCACAACATCAAGGTTGGCTTCGAAATCATGGAGCCGTCGCGCCGGCCCGTCTCTGCCGTTGCCGACAATCAGGAGTTCCGGGAAGTCGCGCGGGTTGATGTCGTGGAAGCCCAGGACGTCGTTCTCACCATGCTGTTCGACCCGGGCCGCGATCTGGCCGAGCGCATTCTGGTCGAGCAGTTTGAAAACTGACCGGATTTAGGCTGGCGTTAAGCAAGCCGCGCTAGTCTTCTCGAACGACAGATTCGAGCAAGCCGAGCCCGAGATGAGCGACTTCGCGCTGGACGAGACATTATCGCGACTCACCATTCTGCTGGTGGACGACAGCGCGGCCCTTCGCGGCGCGCTGCGGGTCTCCTTGCAGGCCTTCGGCTGCGGCCGGCTCATCGAGGCCGACACCGTCGAGCGCGCGCTGGATGTGCTCCGGACCAAGCCGGTCGACCTGCTCATCACGGATTGGAAGATGAAGCCCCGCGACGGGATCGATCTGGTGCGGACGCTTCGCGACCGCCATGCCAGCCCGGCACCGAACCTGCCGGTGATCATGCTCTCGGCCTATACCGAGGACGATCGTATTCGACAGGCCCGCCAGACGGGAGTCGATGCCTTTCTGACCAAACCTTTCACGGCAGCCAATCTCGCACAGACCCTGCGCGAAACGCTCCGTGTCACTTCCCACGCACGTGTCGGCGCTCCTGATGCCCCGCTCGCGACTGCCAGCTAAGAGGACGTCTCATGGCCAATAACAAGGATGTGGAGGTCATCTCCGCCCCGAACATGCTGCAGATCAAGGTTGGCGGCCCGGTCAGCCAAGGCGACCTGCACATGATCCAGAAAGCGGAAGAAGCGCTGAAGGATCTGCGGTCGGACTTCGGCCAATGGCTGGAGGAAGAAGTGGTCAAGCTCGAGGCGGCTGCCAAGCTCGTTCGCGAGACCGGTCTGAAAGGCGATGAGGGCGAGGCCCTCTTCGTCCGCGCCCACGACCTGCGCGGCCTCGGCACCACGTATGAGTTTCCGATCATTACGCGATTGGCCAAGTCGCTGACCAAGATGATCGACATGCCGGAGAAGCGGCAGAAGGCTCCGCTCGGGCTCGCCCTCGCCCATGTCGGCGCCATCCGGGCCGCGCTGTCGCAGAATATCCGCGATGACAATGACCGGGTCGCCGCCGAGCTCGCGGACGAGCTGGAAAAGCAGACAACCGCCTTCGCCGAACCTTGGAAGGATGACTGACCGCCCGGACCGGTCACCAGACCCGACGCAAAAAGCCGGTGTCCTGCACCGGCTTTTTTCGTGTCGGATCGAACGGTCCGCGACTAGCTTGCGACCTTCTGCAACCCGTCATCTTCGTCGAAGCGGCTGAGCACATAGTCGAGATCTTCTTCCGGGATCCCCTGGAAGCGCGTAATCGCGCGCTCGGCCAGATTGCGGCGGAACTGCGCCCGCCCGGCCTCATCCTGCGGGACCTCCATGCCATGATAGACATCAAGCGCAGCCCGAACCGCCGGGTAGAGGCGTGACGGCATGCCGGTCCGGTCATAGACCGCCCGCAGACCCAGCGGTCCGGCATCGTGGACCAGAAGCCAGGCGCGCGAGTGGGTCACACCGGCCAGCTCGGCAAAGGCATGCTCGACAAATTCAATATGCCCGCGCAGCAGCGCCCGCAGGATCAGCGAAGGCGTCAGCCGGCTGTTGAGCCGCAATTGCTGAACGAAATGCTTGGGGTCATGCGCCAGGCCGGCCTGGTCGACGAGATCGAGCGTGGCCCGCTCGCGCGCGCCCTCGGACAGCTCGACGGCGAGCTGGGGCGGCAAGGCATGGGATTTCACAAGGCGGTTGAGGGCCACATCGCTGACATGCGCGATCAGGCGCTCGGTCACGCTCAGCGGCAGGTGCGAGCGGGCCACGAAGGCATCCATCACACCACTGCTCTCGCAGAACTCCGCGAAAGCGCGCTGATAGGCGGCGTCATCAAATTCGGCACCATTATTCGATGCCGCGATGGAGACCGCAGCCTCGTCACGACTGTCGAGCAGCTCGTGAACGACAATCGGCGCCACGTGCTCGCGACCGGCGATGGCACAACGCTTTGCTGTATCAGCCGACTGCAGGACTGACAGCAGGTCCTCGTCGGTCAGGACGGGAGATGATTCCAGAACGGGCGTTGCGACACTGTCGACATCCTCGGCCAGCTTGCGGGCGACATCGCGCGGCAGATTGGGTGACTGGCGCAGCGTGATGGCCATCGCGCGCCGGACCAGCTCGGCCGCATCGCGGGAAATCACATCGAGAATGTCGCGCGCGGCGGTCCGCTCGGCTTCGGTCAGGGATGCCGAATCCATGCGACGGCAAATCTTGCGTGCCGCCATCGCCCGTGTCTCATCATTCTCGCCCTTCACCAGACGGCGGATATCCTCGTTTGTCAGGCGATTACGAAGGGCAACGACACTCATCGGGCTTCCGATTCAAAGGCTGTTTATTCGGCCAAATCTTGACGAAACATGCTTAACGAAAGCTTGCCGATATCAGGCGCGGGTTTACGAATTCCGCCCGCGGGCGCTGCGTGGCGCCTCGAGGGAAGCAAGGATCTCCACCAGCGCGGGGGAGAGCTCGCCATTGCCGACCCGCAGGTTGGAGCGCATCGCCGCGACCGACTGGATCACCGGCGACGGCCCCGCATATCCGCCCTCCGCAAGGCTCGAGACCGGCGTCGTCAGCATGTCGCCGACGGCCTGCACAGCGGCCGCACTTGCCATCTGGCGCGATCCCGTACCGGACTGGCCGTGCGCACTGTCCTGTCGGGTCAGGACAGCCAGGACCTCGCTGGTCGACCGGGGACGGTTCCCGTCGAAGAAGATCGGGCGATTGGCGCGGGCTGCGGCGGGAAACAGCGTATCCGCACGCTGGTCCGGACGGTCCTGGGCCGCGCTGATCAGGTCGGCCGCACCGCCGGCTCCCAGGAAGTGGGCCGCATAGAGCTCGCCGCCGGATGCCGGACGACCGATCCGCGACTCGATCACGCGGTTATTCTCCGCCGCGAGCTCGCCGGCCATGCGGGAGGCCGCGACCGCGTCAAAGCGAAGGTCGAGGATTTCCTGGCGCCGGGACGGGTCTGCGACCACAAACCGGCCATTGGCATCCTGGCTGATCGCCTCGGCCGCGTCGCCATAACCATGATCGGCGCCCCGTCGGGCGAGAACCCCGAGCCAGGTCTGCTCGATAAACTGGAACATGCCGGCCGCACTCGATGTCCGCGCTTCAGCCCGTACATCGAAATTGCTCTCCCTGGCC
>OBPS01000115.1_pt1 | contig 11241 bp, 12 predicted proteins | sample 1534661 | NCBI WGS metagenome assembly OBPS01 (sample SAMEA3275493, study PRJEB22092) | marine metagenome | biome: ENVO:00000447 marine biome; feature: The site is in the outerpart of the Oslofjord; material: ENVO:00002010 seawater | collected 2014-06-20T10:00:00+00 | depth 1 m
GGCTGGTGGCCGGTCGGGGAGTATTCCGGTGCGCACGGGAGGCGTTGCCCGGCCTCGGGCCTGGCCGGCCGGTCGGGACGGTGGGGCGTCCAGTCACTCGCCTTCGAAACGCTGGTCAGCGTGTCGAGCACGAAATCTTCCGGGGCGGTGAGGGTGTCGTCGAGGGTCAGTTTGGCCATGGGGGGAATATGTGCTGCCGGACGGGCGAGGGCCAGTGGGGTGGCTGTGATCGTCGGCGGGACGGGGCCACCTCCCTGCCAGCGTCCTGTCAGGAGCCTGCATACCGTATGAGCGGATGTTAGCCGGGCGTTCAGGACGACAGGGTTAATGTGACCGTGAGGAGAACGCCATGTCGGCTTGCCAAACGCTTACGCTCGACCGCCTGACGGTGCTGCTGGTCGATGACAGCCGCCCGGTTCGCACGGTGATCCGGACCCTGCTCACCGGCCTGGGTTTCGGGCGCGTCTTCGAGGCCGCCGACGGCCAGGAGGCCCTCGTCATGACGCGGACCTGCCGTCCGGACCTTTGCCTGATTGATTATGACCTCGGGCTGGAGACCGGTCTCGACCTCGCCCGCCGGCTGAGCGATCCGCGCCAGTGCGATCGGGCCGGGCTGCCGCTCTTCCTGCTCGCCGCCGACGGATTTGGCCATCTGGTCCGCGATGCGGCGGCGGCCGGCATCACGGCGGTCCTGCCCAAGCCGGTCAGCCCCGGCACACTGATGGCCGGGCTGGCCCGTTGCCAAGTGACGCCTTCTGCCATATTTCCAACGCTGACCAGAGCGCCAGATAGGTGCGCGTCACGGAGCTGATCAATGCCGGGTGCATCGCTTGAAGGTCTGTCCATCCTTGTGGTCGAGGACGTTGCCGCGATCCGCAGCCTGGTCGTGAAGCTGCTCGAGCGGCTTGGCTGTGCCGATGTGCTGGAGGCCGCCGATAGCGAAACCGCCTGGCAACATCTCGAGAGAACTGCCTTCGATGCCGTCCTGCTCGATTATTGGCTGCAAGGCGATGATGGGATTTCGATAGCCCTGCGGCTGCGGCTGCAGGAAGACCAAGTCAACACCGATGTGCCGATCATCCTTTTGACCGCCCATGATGAAATGCGGATCGTTCAGGCCGCGCGCCAGGCGGATATTGATGCCTATCTGGTGAAACCCGTCATGCCGGACCGGCTCGGCCAACGCATTATCGAGGCGATCCGTACCCGGCAGGTCAGGCTGGGTACACCAAAGCGCTCCAGCGAGGTGCCCTGGCGAGACTGATCCGGATTGTCGACAGCTGGCCTCGCCGTCAGTCGGCCATGTCCGCGGGGACCGCATCGGCGCTCGGCCATTGCTCCGGATAGATCAGCGCGGTGGTGTCGAAACCGCGGGCCTGAAGCGCGGCGAGGCGGGTCTCGATGAAGCGCTCGCCCGGCTGCGGATCGCGGGCGAGGATCCACAGATAGCGACCTTCCGGTTCGGACACGACGACCCAGCTATAGTCCTCGGCCAGGTCGATGATCCAGTAATCGCCGAAGAAGGGGCCGAAAAAGCTGACCTCCAGCTTGGCATTGCTTTGCGGGTCGGCGATGCGGGCGCGGCCCTCGGCGACATTGACCGGACCCTCCAGACCCGCCTTCCAGCACGAATTGAGGACGCGGATCATCCCGTCAGCCCGGCGGGCATACTCCGCGATAACCCCGTCGCAGCCGCGCTCGAAGCTGTGATCGGCCCGCGCGATCTCGAACCAGCGCCCCATATAGCGGTCCAGATCGACGGCCTCGACCGTTGTCGGCGGCTGGTCGCCGGCGAGGCGGTCGCGCGGTGGGGCCATGCAGCCGGCAAGGGCGGTCGCCGCGACCAGCGGGATGAGGAGCGATGTCTTCAGGTGCACGGGCATGGTCCTTTTTGTTGGTGGACGACCGCCTGTCGGCGGTCGCAGGGCTGAGTGTTCGCCGTCCGCCTGTCGGCGGTCGCAGGGCTGAGTGTTTGACGACCGTTTGCCGGCGGTCGCTTGGTGGGGCGTAGCGGGTTCTCGACGGGCTGTGACCGGGTGGTCGGCCGATTACGGGAGGCGCCGATATTCCGGCCTGTTGTCAGGTCGGGAAAATGGCCCGGATGCCGTGCCGATCAAGCCGTCTGCCGGCCCGGTTGGTCCGGCCATCGGTGGCTTCGCCTTCCAGACCGCGTTCAAGCGTCGTCATAGACATTGGCCTCGATCACGGAGTCGAGCCCGATCTCGATATAATCGCCCAGCATGGGGGCGCCGAGCAGGTAGTCCTCTGTCGGGCCGCTGCGCCGACTGCGCGCCTCGCGGACGGCGCGCGGGAAGTCCGGACCGTCAAAATCACCGCGACCGATCCAGTAGAGGGCCACCAGTTCGGCCTGGGCTTCCTCGTCGAGGGCGCTCAGCCAGTCCTCGATCTCCGTTCGGATCGGGTCGTATTCGCCGGTGAGCAGGCTGTCGACGGCATCGGTCTCGTGGCTGTCGGGATCCGGCTCGTAGTCCTCGATCTGTTCCTTGCTGTCATAGGCGCGGGCCCGGTCGATCAGGGTGCGCACCATTTTCTCTGCGATGTTCATGACCTTGCCCTTTCAAGCTTGTCCTAATCAACGCGACGCAACGTCCTTACCCTATCACAGTCCGGGCCGGGATGGTCCGATTTCTCAAGCCTGCCCGATGGGGGCGGCGGCCCTGGCGCAAGCCGCGCCAGTACGGTCAAGACTTGGTTAAGACCGCGCGGTCACAATCAGTGTGACCATTGATTCCCTTTCGCCACTGCGAGATTTCATGTCCGGCAGCTTCGACCGCATCCGCGTCCTGATCGTCGAGGACAATGCGCACATGTCGACCATCCTGCGCACCATCCTGCAGGGGTTTGGCGTGCGCACGATCGTCGAGGTGCGCGATGCCGCCGACGCCTTCGAGACCATGCGCGATGTCAACCCGGACTTTGCCCTCGTCGACTACATGCTGGGCGATCTGAACGGGCTCGAATTCACCCGCCTTGTTCGCACCGCGTCGGACAGTGCCAACAAATACCTCCCGATCGTCATGGTCACCGGCCACACGGATCGCTCCAAGGTGATCGAGGCGATCAATGCCGGTGTGAACGAGTACCTGGCCAAGCCGGTCCGACCGGTCGACCTGTTTCACCGGATCTCGGCCCTGATCGAGCGCCCGCGTCGCTTCATCAAGGCGCCGACCTATTTCGGGCCGGATCGTCGCCGTCGTCAGGACCCGCGCTATGCCGGCCCCTGGCGCCGCGAAGGCGATGACGAGAACAGCTCGGGGAGCTGACCGCGTCCGCCGCTTTTGGCCTGCCATTGCCGCACGCTGTCAGGCCGCGCTGTCCAGTTCCACCTTTCGATAGACCGAAAACACGATCACCGCTTCCAGCGCGCCGACGGCCTTGCGCTTGCGGATAATGGTCGCGAAATCGGCATTGTTGACGAGCAGGTCCGGTCCGATCCCGGTCAGTTCCTCGGCGAGGATCAGGGCGCTGTCACAGCTCAAAGGCGCCCCGCAGCCGGATCGGCAGGCGATCGCGTCGACCTGGCGCAGGAGGCCCCGCATGCGCCGGGCCGCAGCCTGGTCCGCGATCAGCGCACGGCCATAGGCGTCAAAGCGCACATCATCCAGATGAAAGAGAATTCCCCACTCGGTCGGCATGTCTCTATCCTCGCTACACGCTCAGGATGTACACCTTTTGTTCCGCTCGTTCAAGGGGTGTTGAAGGGCGGCGAGTCTCAGCCGGCCTTCAGCGTGTCCGCAATCTCCGCCTCGGTCGTGCACCAGCTGGCGACGAAGCGCGCCGATCCGTCGGGCCATTGGTAGAACTGGGCACCGGCGTTGCGCAGACGGGCGGCCAGCGGATCGGACAGGCGGACGAAGATCTCATTGCCGTCGACGGGGTGCAGGACTGCGGCTTCGTCCATGGCATCAAACCCCGCGGCGAGTGCCCGCGCGCGGGTATTGGCTGTCCGGGCGAGGTCGAGCCAGAGGTCATTGTCCAGCCAGGCATCAAACTGGGCCGCCAGGAAGCGCATCTTCGGCGCCATGTGGCCGGACCGCTTCTGGCGCGCCTGAAGTTCCTCGAAACGATCCATCACGCTCGGGAAAAGCACCACGGCTTCGGCGCCGAGGGCACCGTTCTTGGTGGCGCCAAAGCAGAGGGCATCGACCCCGGCTTTCCAGGTCAGCTCCGCCGGCGAGCAGCCCAGAGAGACGAGGGCATTGGCGAAGCGGGCACCATCCATATGGACGAAGGCGGGTCGATCCGCGAGCCGCCCGGCCCGGTCGGCCACGTCGGCTGGCGTATAGGCGGTCCCGCTCTCGGTGAGATTGGACAGCGACAGAACGCGGACCGGGCTGGTGTGCACAAAGCCTTCGGGGACCTCGTTCAGCACCCGGTCCAGATCGGCGAGATCGATACGGGCATGATCGCCGCGCAGCGTGATCAGCTTGCCGCCACCGGTGAAGAATTCCGGCGCGCCGCGCTCATCGCGGTGAATATGGGCTTCGTCATGACACAGGATTGCACCGTGGGGCGGACACAGGACCGACAGCGCCAGAGCGTTCGATGCTGTTCCCGAGACCGCGAACAGGACTTTCAGCTCGGTCTCGAAAATCTCCTTCAGCCGCGCCTCGACTTTCGCCGACAGCGCATCGGCGCCATAGGACGGTGCGAAGTCACGATTGGCGGCGGCGATGGCCTCGATCAGCGAGGGATGGGCGGGGGCGGTGGTGTCAGACAGGAAATTCATGGCGGCAATGGACAGACGAAGCGCGCCGCCGTCAATCGCCAAAGGCGGGATCGGGAACCAGCGGCGGCAGGGTGTCGCGCATCTGGTCGGCGGACGAGGTCGGCCGCATGGACGGGTCTGCCAGGGTCGGCTGGCCGCCAAGGTCACGCCCCGGAAAGCCGCCGCGGGCGAACAGGGCCTGGATCTGGTCGGCCCGCATTTGTGCCATCGCCGCCTGCGCCCGCGCGATGTTCTCGTCGCTGGCAAAGCGCAGAAGGGGCAGGCCTTCGCTACCATCGGAGAGGGGACAGGCCAGCGCTGCCCGATTGGCCTCGGACGTGGACAGGCAGAACATGGACCTCACCGCATACTCCGTGCTGCCATTGCCGCCCGGGAAAGGCATGGCGACACGGTCATCATTGAAGGGATTGGCGTCGGAGAGGATATTGGGCGCCTCGACGCCAGCGCCACTGTCGGCGGCATCGGCATCGGCATCGGCGTCGGTATCGGCTTCGGCGGCGTCGGGTGTGACGGTATCGGGTGTGACGGTATCGGGTAACGTCTCTGGCATAACCGGCAATTGTTCCGGGGCTTGATCCGGCGCCTGCTCGGTCTCTGGCTCGAGGGGCTCGGCGGCGGTTTCCGGTTCAGGGTCGGCAACGGGTTCCGGCTGCTGGACTGGTGCCGGAAGGGTCACGAAGACGATGTCCAGTGAGGCCGGCTCGGTCTCCGCGACCGGACGATGCGGCATGAAGATCAGCCCGAGAAAGATCAGCAGGTTTGCGGCAAGCGCAGTCGCGCCGGCAATCAGACGACGGCGCAAGGTTCCGGAAAGGGGCAGTGAAAACGCCACGCCCAGCCCATCCTCTAACTCGGCCCCCGCCGTCACGCATCCTGATTAGACCAGTGCGTGGCGCGACGCCAGAGCGGGGATCAAAAACGCGCTGCCTGAGAGCATGCCACCGCGCTCACCATCTCGGGGCGGCAGGACGGAGAGCCGCGCCACGGGCCGGAAACCGGCCCAGGGCCATGGTGTGGACGCGGACTCTCCGTCGATTGCACGGGCCCATGTCTGTGCGAGCAGGACCTGCGCAATACCGTTTTCACGCTTTTCAGGCGTAAAATCCTGATTCAATTCGAGCCGGTGCGGGCGGCATCGCGAGCGGATGAGCTGATCACCACAGCCGCTCCTCGCGCCGCGTCAGCAGCCAGAGCACGGCCAGGATCAGCATCAGGGCGCCCATGGTCATCAGGGGCTGCGATGACGTCGCGCTGGCAGGACCGCCGCCGCGGTATCCGGCACGCCTTGTCGGAGCCTCGAGGGCGACACTGTTGGATGCAGGACGCGCAGGGCGATGGAGTGTGTGATCGTGCGCACCAGCCCGCTCAAGCGGCGTGCGTTCCACCACAGGGCGAGCCTGTGCGATATCTGTGGCGAGCTGAGGATGGGCGATAGGCCGGACCGGCAGCGGTGCGCCCGTTTGTGCAGCGGCGGACCCGGACCAGAGAAACAGAACCACGACCAGAACCGATATGGCCAGCATGAGCCCCAGCCAGGCTTGTGAGCGGGTTGACTTTCCTGTGCGTGCGGTCGCCATGCGAACCTCCCCCTTTATGGACCGGTCGCCCCGCTGTGCGAGGGTGCGTGCAGCGCGACCGGCCTCCCTGTCCACGGTCACGCTCGCTCCGGATCGAGAAGGCCTCGGGGCGGGAATGCGGCGATTGCGGGGAAAATTGGGGCGATGTCTGGGCGACCGGTGGCTGGATGGCGCGACGGCGAGCCGAGCGGGGCTACTGCACAGCCTGCATCATCTTGCGTCGCTGGGGATTGGCGGGCCGGGCGAGCGGGACTAGGGTTTTGGCCTTCTGCCGACCTCTGCCGGGACATGATCATGACCTTCACGCCGTCCGACGCGCTCCAGCGCGTCAAGCCGTCCGCCACGCTTGCCGTCACCCAGAAAGCGCGCGACCTCAAGGCCAAGGGGATCGATGTCATTTCGCTGGGGGCCGGGGAGCCGGATTTCGATACGCCCGATCCGATCAAGGAGGCGGCGATTGCAGCCATCCGACGCGGCGAGACCAAGTATACGGCGGTCGACGGCATCCCGGAATTGAAGGATGCCATCATCAAGAAATTCCGCCGCGACAATAATCTCGACTACGTCGCCAACCAGATCCATGTCTCCACCGGTGGCAAGCCGGTCATCTATAACGCGCTCCTGGCCAGTTTGAATGACGGCGACGAAGTGATCATTCCGGCGCCCTACTGGGTCAGCTATCCGGAAATGGTCAGCTTGGTCGGCGGGACACCGGTCATCGTCAAGGCCGGTATCGAGACGCGCTTCAAGATCAGTCCGGACCAGCTGGCCGCTGCGATCACGCCGAAGACGCGCTGGCTGATCCTGAACTCGCCCTCCAATCCGACCGGCATGGGCTATACCCGCGACGAGTTGCGGGCTCTGGCGGACGTGCTGCTGGCGCATCCGCATGTCTGGGTCATGACCGACGACATGTATGAGCACATTGTCTATGACGGCTTCGAGTTCGCCACGATCGCCGAGGTCGAGCCGAAACTCTATGACCGCACCCTGACCATGAATGGCGTATCCAAGGCCTATGCGATGACGGGCTGGCGGATCGGTTATGCCGGTGGTCCGGCGCCCTTGATCAAGGAAATGGCCAAGGTCGCGTCGCAAACCACGTCCAATCCGTGCTCGATCTCGCAATGGGCCTCCGTTGAGGCGCTCAATGGCGATCACGAGTTCCTGAAGGCCCGCAATGCCGCGTTCCTGCGGCGCCGCGATCTTGTTCTCGAAGCCATCAACGGAGCCGATGGCCTTGTCGCCCCAACGCCCGAGGGCGCCTTCTATGTCTTTGCGGATTGCTCCGGGGCGATCGGCAAGTCGGCACCGGACGGGACCGTGATCAAGACCGATACGGATTTCTGTGCGGCCCTTCTCGAGGCCGAGGCGGTCGCCGCAGTTCCCGGTATCGCCTTTGGTCTGGAGCCGGGCTTCCGGGTCTCCTATGCCACATCGGACGAGGCCCTGGTCGATGCGGGCAAACGCATCCAGCGCTTCTGTGCGTCGCTGCGGTAGCCATAGAGCCTGTCAATACCAGTCCCAATAAATCCTGAATTGAATTATGGGGTTGGACCTCCTACATGAAGGTGGACGCCGCGGCTGAGCCGCACGCGAACCAGATAAGGAGAATGATATGAGCATCAATATGGGTCTGTCCGACGCGCAACGTGAAGCCATGGCGAAAGCCGTGACCGCTGTGCTGGCGGACACGTATGCGCTCTATTTCAAGACGCATGTCTATCACTGGAACATCACCGGTCCGCGCTTTCACGACCTGCACATCCTGTTCGAGACGCAGTATAATGAATTGTGGATGGCAACCGACGTGATCGCGGAACGGATCCGCGCGCTCGACGTCGTCGCTCCCCGCTCCTACGCCGAAATGACCGAGGCTGCAGCCATCAAGTCCGGCGGCGAAGCGACCGAGGCCAATGACATGCTGCGGGATCTGCTCAAGGGCCATGAGACCGTTGTGGCCACGATCCGCAAGGCGCTGGCACTGGCTGCCGAGCATGGTGACGAGGCCACGGCCGATATCCTGACGCCGCGTCTCACCGAGCATGAGAAATCCGCCTGGATGCTGCGCTCCACGGTCGGCTAGCTGTTCGGCCCTGATCGCCGAGAAACGCCCCGGTGCCTCGCACCGGGGCTTTTTCTTGCGCGGAACAAAAAAATGCCCCGGCCTGGGGGAGCCGGGGCAGTCATTGTTTGTTGGGCCGGGGTAGCCCGAAGAATATGGCGCCGGGTCCAAAAGGGGAGGAGAGGGACCCGGCGCGATGCTGCGCGCCCAAATGGGGAGGAGGGGCGCGCAATACTCAGATGGGGAGATCTGAGCAGCGGCGTACTCGCCGCGTCGGGGGGGTATATGTGCGATTATCCGGATCGGCGGAAGCGCTATCGCTTCATGTCAGATATGCAAAAAGGACGCGTTGCCACATTGTTGCCATGCATGGACGCGGACGCCCATCCTGCCCGGTCCAAGTCCCTGATTTCCGGCGTGGTGCATGGCGGAAATGTGGCTAGCTCTGCCAGCGACGCGCCTGCTCGATGAGGAAATCCCGGAAGGCGACGATGCGGCGTGAACCGCGCAGTTCGCTGGGATAGACGAAGTAGACCTCGAAATCCGGACCATCGAGCTCGGGCAGAACCCGCGTGAGCTTCTGGTTCTCGCGCGCGACATAGTCCGGCAGGGCCGCGATGCCCATGCCCGCCTCAACGGCTTTCATCACGCCATAGATCGTATTGACCTCGATCACCGCGGGACGTGGCGCGGCGCCGTCTTCGCGGCCGGCCTTCGCCGCCCAGTCCAGTCCCGGGATCGGTGCCAGCTGCGGCGGGCCGTAATAGATGATGGCATGATCATCCAGCTCGGCCGGGGTGCTGGGCGAGCCGTGGCGCTCGATATAGGCGTGGCTGGCATAGAGGTGCTGGCGCACCGACAGGAGCTTGCGCTGGACGAGGTCATTCTGGGTCGATGGCCAGGGCCGGATGCCGACCTCGGCCTCGAGACCTGCCAGGTCCAGCTCATGATCGTCCAGCATCAGCCGGATCCGGATATTGGGGTATTCGTCGTGAAACTCGGCGAGGCGTGGGGCCAGCCAGATGGCGCCGAGCGCGGTCGGCGCCGTGACCTTGAGTTCGCCGGAGGGTTCATCGCGCGCGTCATGGACATGCGCTTCGGCGATGGCGACCTTCGAGGCGATTTCGTGGGCGGCGCTGTAGAGCAGATTGCCCGGTTCCGTGGGGATGAGGCCCCGGGCGTGACGGTGAAACAGCGTCACGCCCAGATCATCCTCAAGCGCGGCAATCTGCCGGCTGACAGCCGACTGCGACAGGCCGAGCATGTCGGCCGCCTTGGTCAGGGACCCGGCCTGTGCGGCCGCGTGAAAGGTTTTCAGCTTGTCCCAGTCCATGCCCCGGCATCTCCCCGTACGGAATCGGTTTGGGGCAGTCTATCCGGAAAGCCGCAAATCGCGAGCGTACTACTCGGTGCCGTCCTCGTCCGCGGTTTCGGACGCGTCCGCGTCGGTCGAGCTACCGGTGTCCAGCGTCGGCAGATCAATGGTGAAGACTTCACCATAGCGGCCTTCATTGAGCAGCTCGATCCGGCGCTCGCGAACAGCCGACATCAGGATTGCGGCATTGGTCGGCATGGTCGCGCAATTGGCGACGACACCGGTCGGCTGGCTCTGCGGGTCGCTGCCAAAGGCGTAGGAGGCCATGGTCGATGGACCGGCCACGCCGGTACAGCGCCGCGAGCCATTGATCATGTCGGCAACCTGCCAGTCGGAGACGGTGGCCGCGACCGGGCGGTCGTCACGCAATTGCTCGGCGGTCTCCTCATTGGCAAAGCGCAGAAGGTGGGCGCGAAGATCGGTTTCAAAGTCGGGAAACAGCACGCGGGCCTCGTCATAGGCCTCGGACACCCGCAGCTCGCGCTGACTGACTTCGACACCGCGCAGGGCGTTGACGAATTCGCGCGCTGTCGCGTCGAGCTGTTGCCAGATACCGGCACCGGTATAGGCCGAGCGACGCAGCTCCGGGCTGCCGACGGAGCCGTTGAAGAAGCCATACATGACGCGCGGATCGTCCCAGTTGGCGTAGACAATGCCGTGGCGGATATCGTTCAGGCTGAGACGCTGGCCTTCGACCTCGAGGATCTTGGCGTCGAAGACGTTCTCGTCGCTTCCGTAGGCTTCCATGCGATTGATCCAGCGAACCGGATAATTCAGCATGGTCTGCTCGATGATCGTGACGTTGTAGAGGTTGAACCAGTAGGCCAGTTGCTCATCGCGATTGAGACGATCGAGACCGCCGATCTGCGTCGGCAGGGCTTCAAGGTCCTCGCGCAGGAAGGTGATGCCTTCGCGGTATTCATCATTCATCACGTGATAAACGATGCGATTGCTTTCATGGCGATAGCGGGTCGTGTTCGCCGTATTGATCCGCGTGCCGGTCTGGACCGGGCGGGTGCGCTCCGGATCGCGATCCATCGGCGGGACATTGAGCACGATGCCGCGCAGGATCACGCTCCAGCCTTCATGGTCGATGACCATGTTGGAGTCGTCGTTATACTCGGCAAACACGCTCAGATCAGGCGCAACCTGGACCTGGGCGAGGCTTGCGGGGGTGACCGTGAAGGCCATCAGGGCGATGCCAGCCAGGAAAATACGACGCATGCGGTTGCTCCACTCAAAGCACGGGCGCCAGTGGCGCGATTTGTTGGCGGCGAAACTAGCGGCGTAAAATGCCAAGACAAGGGGGATGCGCGTTAAATAAATTCCACCTTTGTGCCGGTTGGACGCGTCTATCAGGCGTTGATATTGCTCGCACCGCTTGCCGGGTGAAGGGCCCCCTTCTATTGGACCACTCGCGCCGTGCGCCGCGCCGTTCAGTCCTTTGTCACCCGCATCCTCGATCCCGCCGCGC
>OBPS01000116.1_pt1 | contig 11213 bp, 12 predicted proteins | sample 1534661 | NCBI WGS metagenome assembly OBPS01 (sample SAMEA3275493, study PRJEB22092) | marine metagenome | biome: ENVO:00000447 marine biome; feature: The site is in the outerpart of the Oslofjord; material: ENVO:00002010 seawater | collected 2014-06-20T10:00:00+00 | depth 1 m
CCTCCATACGCTCAGTTACGGGTTGCCAGGCTTTTTGACTTGAGGTGTAACCGAGCCGGGTAAATGTTTTCAACGTACTTAGCGACTTTTTATCAGCACGCGCATTTTCTGGGCTTAACCTTGCCTCGCAAGGCGCTTGTTCTAACGCGCTTTTAAGGTGGTCAATCGCAGACTGACACTGGTGCTCAAATGCGTCACGGCGCCGGTTAAAAAATTTACTCAGGCCAAATTTGAAATAAAAGTCGATACAGTAAGAAATCTCAACCCCACGCTCTGATTCGGTCAACGTAATGCTGTCGTTGACATTGAACAGCAGGCTTCTGCCGGTCATAACAAGACGATCGCTGGGCCTAAATTCTGTGATCACGTAGGTGAAAGGGATCCGTATGCCGCCTAAATTGACGCCAACAGTAAACCGGGAGCCTTTGGCCACGGGACCTTGAGTTCGCTTGCTCGCTGAGACCACGTTAGAGTCCCATTCGACCAACTTACGAAGATCGGCAAGGTAGGTAAAACAGTCGTACGGATTCCGATCGACACAAATTGTCTTGGTAATACGTAACATGGGATATTCCTGTGAATGCCTAGCTCCTTACGACAGAGTCAGGGTCTCAGTTCACAGACAGAGTCACTCGTCTCGGTAAACGACGCGCAAGGGTTCGCCAAAATCGTCGTAGACAATTTCTTTTTTGGGCTTTGTTTTGGCACGTTGAACGGTTTTTGGCGTGCGCTTGAGTTGGGCTTCGCGACGACGGTTTAAGGTGTCAATGACGTCGTTGACTGGGGTTCGCTGCTGCGGCTTTCCCGTAAATATGGGTGTATGTATGGCTGATACGGCCTCGTCTACCGCACTGACCCCTTGAGGAACAGCACGTATTTCGCCGCCATCTTTCAGATAGGACCGCGTTTGCCGTTCGAGATGACGACGCATCTCTTGTTTGGATGGGGGCTTTTTCAAATTAACTCACCTCACCGACCAGTATAAGCCCCACTGCGGCGAATAAAAGAACTGCGCTGATTTTGTTTGTGCTTGCTCGTGCCTGCGCAGTTGATACTATCCATGCGCAAGCGCAGACAATGACTGGGGGCAGTATGCAGTGGGTGCGATCAGCTCTGATTTTTCTACTATTAGCAGTGACGGTAATACCCGTTGCATCCATCTTGGTGATTGCCTCATTCGTGGCGCCCTACAGAGTGACCTACTTTTGGATTGGAAGACCCTGGCTGCAGTTTTCGATTGCCACGATTCGATGGGTCGGTGGGGTTGATTGTCGCCTTACAGGCTATCAGAACTTATTAGACGCCGCGGCGGGTAATCGTGTGATTATTTGTAGCAAGCACCAATCCACCTTTGAGACATTCTTTTTTCCAAGCGTCATGACTAATCCGATCGCGTACGTTTATAAAAAAGAGCTCAACCTTGTCCCGTTTTTTGGTTGGGCAATTGGACGACTTCACATGGTGCCGATCGATCGAAGTGCAAAAGGAGATGCCTGGCAGCGGGTCGCTCGTATCGGTGCGCGCCTGATGGATCAAGGGAAGTGGATTATTATGTTTCCAGAGGCGACGCGTGCGCCCCGTGGGGAGCAGCTGCTCTACAAGTCTGGTGCGGCGCGACTGGCCTTAGAAACGGGTGCTGTTATTGTGCCTGTTGCTGCAGCGACAGGTCGGTGTTGGCCGCGTGCGTCTTGGACTTTTGTTCCCGGCACGGTGGACGTCTCGGTGGGTCCAGCTCTGCGCGCAATGAAGGACGAAAGCGCCGTCGAATTCATGGGTCGAGTGGAAGCGTGGATTGAGGCAGAAATGCGGCTCATCGATGCTGAGGCTTACGCCAGCTAAACGCTAACAATAAAAGAGAAGAGGGTTGATATGGGATTTTACAACGATCTAGTCGTGCCGAGACTCGTCACATGTGCATGCGGCACTAAGCCGGTTATTCGGCAGCGACAAAAGGTGGTCCCGCGCGCAACGGGAACCGTCCTGGAGTTTGGTATCGGCGCCGGGCACAACCTACCGCACTACACGGCCGAGCAGGTCGACAAAGTCATTGGAATTGATCCTTAGACCGGGCACCACGCGGAAAACATGACAAAGCCCGGGCAAATCCGGTCAGGCGTCGGGCTTCACCCGCCAGGGTGGATCGATCCGGTTCTCGCCGCCATGATAGAGTTTGATCCGGTGACCATCCGGGTCGAGCAGACTGGCCTCACGCCACAGCCAGCGCTCGTCGCGCGGTGGCGTATCAAATGCGTAACCAGCCGCGGTCAGGCGCGCGACAACAGCGTCGACATCCTCGCACTCAAGATAGATGACAGCCCCGGGCCGGACCCTCTCCTCGACATGAAGGGAGAACGTGCTGTCGCCCTCCGGCGCGAGAAAGCGGCAATAGTGCGGGCTGTCGACAAGCAGCCGAAATCCGAGGCCTTGGTAGAAGGCCTTTGATAGGGCTATCTCGCTGACCGGCAGCGTGATCTGGTTAAGGCGCATCGGCTGGGACTTCTCTCGGATCGGCGATGCGATCAAGCGGGCGGATCAGGCGGTCAAGGGTCAGGTCCGAGAGCAGAAAGGCCCAGCCGCCTGCCGCCGCATTGAGGGCCGCCGCCTCGGCTTCTGCCCCATCCGTCACCGCCGTCGCCGTGATCAGGCCCCAGCGTGTTTCACCGAGGGCCTTCACATCGACGCGCACGCGCAGGCCGGAGAAGGTTTCGGCGGTATGGTGGGCGACCAATTCACCGCCCAGCCGATCCGCCCGGCGGACATCGCGAAACCGGACGCGGCCGAGAGCCGAAGCCGGCCCGTCGCCGGCCGCCGCCGTGATCGGCAACCAGCCTGCGGGCTGCCGGAGCGAAAAGTTTCGCGCCGACACACCAGCCCGGACCAATCGGTAGGCGGGGCCGGATTCCGGCTGGATATCGGCCCGGGCAATGTCATTCGTACCCAGCGCCAGAAAATCGAGATCGAGCCACGCATCGGCCGGCACCAGGTCCGGTCGCGCGACAGCGCCATCGCCCAGCCGTGCGGCGAAAGCGCGATTTCGCGCCGGTTGGCGGACATAAACCTGTTCACCGCGCGTTTCGCCAAGGAGGATATCGGCCACGATGTCAGCCTCCGCATTGCTGACCGTGATCCGTGTGCCGCCGCCAGCCTCGCCGGGCGGCGCCAGGCCGAGACGTGCCAGCCGGTCGGGACTCGCCGTGCGGGCACCGACATAGGTCAGCGCGGCAAGATAGGCATCCAGTTCGGCCAGCCGTTCAGGGCGAACCGGGTAAAAGTCGCGGCTGGGCATGCGCCAGACTCCGTCGACCTGCTCGAGCCGGAAGGTCTCGGAGCCGGATATCTCGATAACGCGGGCAGAGGCGACCGCTTGCGACCAGTCCGGCAGAACCGGGCCACTGACATCGGGGCGCCAGGTCTCTCGCGCATCCAGAAAGGCCGTGGTCACGGCTCCGGCCGTGAGGATCAGGGCCACGGAAGCGGCCATGAGCAATTGGGTACGGCGGCGCTGGTCTGGCACGCGGCTCATGTGCGCCTCCGTCGGCGGCGGACAATCGAGCCGGCAATGCCAAACAGGATGACAAGGGCCGGCGGGACGCCGATCGTCCAGAATTGGAGATCGGCATTCAGCGCATCGATATCCCGCCGGAAGTCACGTTCGATGCCGCGCAGCTCACTCCGGCCCTGCAGGATCTGCTGGCGCAGGCGCATCGCTTCCTCGCGATCACTGGCCAGGGAATCCGACAGCAAGGCCGAGGCCTGGCCACTGCCCAGGAGGGTCGCCAGCCTGGCCTGTGCATCGGCGATTTCGGCCTCCAGCGTATCTTGCGCCTCGATATAGCGCGCCTCGGCGGCCGAGCGCAGGCCCTCAACCCGCGTCATCGGGCGCAGGGAGGGCGTTCGCGAGCGCAGCCCGACCAGGGCCGGGTCACCCGCCGCCATATCAATCAGGTTCAGCGCGAGGGTCAGATTGTCGGCGACATAGGTGGTGCCGGTGCCCGGATCATTGCGGACATAGAAACTGTCATCGAGCCAGTCTGCATCGGCCACAATGGCGATATCGACCGGACCGCTGGCGAAATCGCGGTGATTGTCCGGCACAAAGGCGATGTCGCCGGCCGGCGGGCCGTCGGGAAAGGCCGTCTCGATCATGCCCGTCGCCCGGACTGCAAGGACCGGTGGGTCAAGCGCAACCTGATAATCCTGCAACAGGGCATCGGGGCTTGGCGCCCCGGCGGCGATATCGGCATCCAGCAGGGCCCCTTCCGGCGAAGTGGCCAGCAGCGGGGTGATCTCGACATCAGGCAGACTGCCAATCTCAAGCGCGCCGGGCGATCCGAAATTGATGCCGAGATCGAGGGTCGAGGTGGCCAGGTCGGACTGGCTGATCTGGCCTGGTCCGAGGGCAAACCAGAGCGGATAGGCGCGGCGGCGGGCGCGGCCATCAGCTTCCACGATCTCGACCGGAAGGCCGAGCTGGCGATCCATGCTGACCGTCTCCGAATCATAGCCGACACCCCAGCGCGCGAGCAGCGGGCCAAGGTCGGATGCCCGGCGTGCATTGAGCGGCGGAAGACCGTCCGGACCGGGGCGCAAGGCCATATGGGCAAGCGGGTCAAGGAAAGCGACGATACGACCATGGCTGAGCGCGAACTGGTCGACCAGATAGATCTGCCCCTCACTCAACACACCAGGGTGCAGGATGAGGAGGGCGCTGACATCGGGGATTTGGTCGAAATCGCGCGACAGCCAGACCAGATCGTAAGCGGCGTTCAACTCGGCAATGAAGGTATTGGGCGCACCATCATCGGGACTAAGCGGCAATCCGGTCAGCACAGCCAGTCGAGGGCGGGCCGGACGCTCGATATCCACGATCAGACGGGTGAGCTCGTATTCGAGGCGGGCCTCGGCCTCTTCGCGAAAGAGCGGGATAATGGCCTGGTCATCGACCGAATTGCGGGCCACCAGGCCGAAGAAGAGACGCTCACCGCCATCGGTCGGCATCGGTGTCAGGCCCGCGCCCAGCGCCGCATCCTCATCCGTCGAGAAAGGCTCGGGATCGATCTCGGTGACGCGGACCCGCCCCCCGGACCGGTCGGCATAGGCCGCGAGAAACTCACGAACCCGGGTCGCATAGGCCCGGATCGCCGGATATTGCGCGGCCTCGGCACGGGAATAGTAGAAACGCCATTCCACCGGTTCCTCGAGACGGTCCATGACCGCCACAGATCCGTCAGACAGCCGGTAGAGGCCGTCCTGGGTCAGATCGAGCCGGGCGCCGCCAAGCCAACGGCCCGCGAGATCGTTCCCGGCGAGGAATATCAGGAGCAGGCTGATCAGCATGAGCGGCAGGAAGAGGGTGCGCTTCATCGCCCGCCTCCACGACGCTCGGCTACCAGGATGCCGGCGATGGTCAGGGCGACGAGGATCAGGCCGACAAAGTAGAGCAGGTCCGCCAGACCGATCACGCCATGGCGGAAAGCATCATAATGCTCGAGCGCGCTCAGTCCGGCGACGAATTCAGACACGACCGCCGGTGCACTCTCACCCAGGGATGACAGCACGAAGGGCAGTCCGGCCATGGTCAGCAGGAAGGCCGCGCCGGTTCCCAGCACGAAAGCGACCACCTGGTTGGATGTGGTCGCCGACAGGGCCTGTCCGACCGCCAGATAGCCGCCGGCCATCAACCAGGCGCCGAGATAGCCGGTAGCGATCGCGGCATTGTCCGGAGCGCCGAGATAATTGACCGCAATCCACATCGGGAAGGTGAGCAGGAGCGCAAAGGCGGCCATCGACCACGCCGCAAGGAATTTGCCGCCGGTCGAGGCCCAGAGAGGGATCGGCAGCGCCATCAGGAATTCGAGCGTCCCGCGGTCACGCTCCTCGGCCCAGGCCCGCATCGCCAAAGCCGGCATCAGCACGACGAACAGCCATGGCAGATAATCGAACATCGGCGCGAGATCGGCGCGATTGGTGTCAAAGAAGCGACCGATATGAAAGGCAAAGGCTGGCGCACAGAAAGCAAAGACCGCGAGGAAAACATAGGCCAGCGGGGTCTGGAAGTAGGCGGTAAGCTCGCGACGGTAGACGGCATGGAGGGCGTGGATCACGCGGCTGCCTCCCCGTCGGTGAGGCCCTGGGTCAGGCTGCGGAAAGCGGACTCAACCGTCTTTTCCGGGCCCGTCGCTGCAAAGGCATTCGGGGTGCCGTCGAACAGCAGCCGGCCATTGTCGATAACGATGGTGCGCGAACAGACAGCGGGGACTTCCTCGAGGATGTGGGTGGAGATGATGATGGCCTTCTCCGGCGCCATGTCCCGGATCAGCTGGCGTACGCCATCCTTCTGGTTCGGGTCGAGCCCGTCGGTCGGCTCGTCGAGGATCAGGACGGCGGGATCGTGGGCGATGGCTGCCGCCAGGGCCGCGCGACGCTTATAGCCCTTGGACAGGGTCCCGATCGGTTGATCGGCCATCTCGCCCAAAGTCGCCCGTTCCAGCGCCAACCCGGTCGCCCGGGTCAGCGCGCTGCCGGAGAAGCCGCGCGCGCGCAGCCCGAACTGGACAAAGCCACGGGGTGTCATGGCCGGGTAGGCCGGCGCTCCCTCCGGCAGATAGCCAAGGCGGGACTGGGCCTCAAGGCGCTGCGCGGTGCAATCATATCCAGCGATCGAGGCCGTACCGCCATCCGGCTCCAGCCCGCCCGCCAGCATGCGCATCGTGGTGGTCTTGCCGGCACCATTGGGACCGAGAAAACCGAGCACTTCACCGCGCTCGAGGGTGAAGCTGACACCATCGACTGCACGGAAGGATCCGAAATCCTTGATGAGATGATCGGCAACCAGCATGTTTCGCAGGGCTCATGATCTGACAGGACTAGCGTTAGCCCGACGCGGAGCGCTTGGCCAGAGGCAAGGCACACTGTCAATTTCAGGGGCGAAAACGGGGGGTGTCGACCGGATCGCAACCTCCTGACCCGGGGGGCTGGGGGGGCTGTCTAAATCCAGGCTCGGAGGCGTTTTGCGCCCGGCCGACAGGTGAGACGGTGGTGGGGCGGTATGGCGGCATCGCGCCGAGAATGTGGCGACTTTGCGGCGCCGCGTGAAATGTTTGTAAGCTGGGCAGGCCAATTCAACTGGCAGGAGAATTTCGAGTGCACCCCATATCAACGGCCGCGAAACGCAAGCCCGAACCGATCATGTGGACGCGGCGAGAGCTCGACGCCATCCTTCGGGTCTATGGCCGCTTTGTCGCCCAGGGCGAATGGAAGGACTACGCCATTGACGGGCTCAAGGCGGAAGCGGTCTTCTCGATCTTCCGGCGCCATAGCGAGGTGCCGATGTATGCGGTGGTCAAGACCCCGGCCGATGCCAATCGGCAGGGGCAATACAAGGTGGTAGCGATGGGCGGGCAGATCCTGAAGCGCGGGCACGACCTGGCCCAGGTGCTGAGGGTCTTCGACAAGAAGAAATTCCAGGTCATCGACTAGGGTCGAGACCCGGCAGTCCGGGATACGCCCATAGAAAAACCCCGGAGCGCAGGCCCCGGGGTTTTGTGTTTCGATCGCTGTGACAGTGGCGCTATTCGCGGCTGCCGAGCAGGGACAGGATGATCTGGAACATGTTCACGAAGGCGATGTAGAGGTTCAGCGCGCCCATATTGGTCATCACCGCCATCGAGCGCTGGTCACCGGCGATCTGGTAATAGGTCACCTTCAGCGCCTGGGTCTGCCAAGCCACGACGCCCGCCATCAGCAGGAGCACCGCAAACTGCAGCAGCAGCTCGAGCATGCCGGACTGGAAGAAGAACATGTTCAGGAGGCCCAGCGCGATCGCACCGAAGACCGCCATGAACAGGAAGTTCTGCATCGGCATCAGATTGCGCTTTGTGGTGTAACCGAAGACCGACAGCGCCATGAAGGAGCCGGCCGTGATCACAAAAGCTTGCGCGATGGTCCCGAAATCAACCGAGAGGCTGCCGCCGCCGATCCGCTGAACGGCCTGGCCGGATGTCGCCATGACGACCCAGAAGCTCAGGCTCGCGCCGATCAGTGTCACGATCGCCCAGTACAGGATCGCACTGCCGGTCGGAGACGGATTGCGCATGAAGAACATGGAGCCCATCAGCAGGGCCAGCGGGCCCCACTGGACGACGAAGAGCAGCGGCGTTCCGAACACGAGCTGGGTCAGCGGCGGGTAGGTCCCGACCGCATAGGCGATCGCTGCGGAGAGCAGCAGGCCCAGGCCCATCTTGTTGTAAACGCCAAGCATGAATTTGCGCAGGCCGGCATCGACCGACATGTCCATCGAGGCGCCGCCGGAATAGGTGCGGGAAAAATCGTTCATTGTGGACGTCTCTCTTGTCTACGCGCGCCGCGAATGGCGCTTTGTACGTAGTATATCATGTTCTCCCGGCCATATGGCAAGTTTCCGGCATCACCGGATGGGGGGACTGGGAGGTTTCGAATCCCCCATAATGGGTCCTCATTGCCTTGTCCGGGGAAATCGCCCTAGTTGAAAGCCTGTCCAGACGGTGCCCCATGACCCCACGCCTTTTCGCCGCCCTGCCGGTTCCTGAAATATTTCACAAGGAAATCCGCCGCTTGCAAAAAGGGGTGCCCGGCGCGCGCTGGCGGCCGAGCGCGAATTTTCACATCACCCTGCGCTTTTTCGGAACGATGGACGGCAAGCAGGCCGAGGACCTCGATGCGGAGCTGGCCAGTCTTGCCATGCCGCCCTTTGAACTCTCGCTGCAGGGCTCCGGCTGGTTCGGCAAGCTCGACCCACACAGCCTCTGGCTGGGCCTGCGCCCGAGCGAGCCGCTGGCCGAGCTGAACGCCAAATGCGAGCGGGCAGCGCGGCGCGCCGGACTGGAAGCCGACTCGCGCAAATTCCACCCGCACATGACGCTGGCCTATCTGCAGGGCACGCCCATTGAAAAGCTGACGCGGTTTGCCGAACGGACGGGCGGTTTCGTCACCGAGCCCTGGCGGGCCACGCATTTCACGCTCTATTCCAGTCAGCTGTCACGCGGTGAGCGCAATTTCTACGAACCGGAAGCGGACTATCCCCTGCTCTGATCGCCCTGCAGGCTTGCGATGAGCCCATCGACCGCGCGCTCGATCATGTCGAGCACCCGCACGAAACCGTCATCGCCACCGTAATAGGGGTCCGGCACATCGACCCCGGCTTCACCGGCCCAATCCATCATCAGGCTGACGCGGGCACCGCGATCCGCTCCGGGCATCCGCCGGAGAAAGCGCAGATGGCTGCGATCCATGGCGATGATCTGGTCAAAGCGACCGAGATCCGCCGGATCGATCTCGCGGGCGCTCAGGACGGAGAGATCATGGCCCCGCGCGGCAGCAGCCGCCGTCGCCCGCTCGTCCGGCGCTTCACCGGCATGCCATCCGCTCGTCCCGGCGCTATCGACGATCCAGTCCAAGTCGACCGCCGCCAAGCGCGATCGGGCCACGGCATCGGCGGTCGGTGAGCGACAGATATTCCCGGTACAGACAAACAGCAGGCGCATCGGCTCAATCGGTGACGGAGAACGCGCCCGGCAGAACCGTCAGCGACCAGTCTTCCCCGGAAGCATGGAGCCAGAAAATATCGCCATAGGCGTCTTCAGGAAGCCGGCCCTCCTCGTCGCAGCCGGCGCTGCGGGCGGCCTCGGGTCCGGCATAGGCCGACATCCACAGACAGGAGGTATTGGAATGCTCGCCGACCAGGGTCCAGCCGGTCGCGGCGGCATCCACCTCGCGATAAGAGTCTCCGCGCTGGCGCTCCACCGTCTCGCCCTCTGTGCAGCCGACGGCATAGCCATCAGCCGCCTGGTGAGCCACGACGGCCACGCCGCCGGCGGCGGCGGTGAGCCGGGTGCGGCAGGCCGCGCTGGCAAAGGCCCGGTCAACAGGCACATCGCCGATCAGGCTGGCCAGCCGCGCCACCATCGCCTCGCCATCCGGGCTGAGCTGGCAGGACATGGCATTGCAGTCCGGGGCGACCTTGATCGCGTGACGAACGACGAGCACGTGGCGATCTGCAGCGACCACCGTGGCCCGCTCGGCCTCCGGCACCAGGTCCAACAGGGCCGGATGGTCAAAACCGGCAACGGGCGGCGAGCAGGCCGCCACAATCAGAGCCGTGGCGGTCGCAGTCAGTAAAGGGTTCATGTCAGTGTCCTCCCGCCATCACACTAGACCGTGTCCGGCACTGTGTCTGCGGCCGCGCGACGAGGGCATCCGTGAAGACGCTAGGACTGCTCGACGGGCTCGTCCTGGACCCGGATACGAACGGTCACGGTCGTACCGGCACCCGGCTGGCTCTCGACGGTCATGTCGCCATCCATCAGTCGGGCGAGGCGTCGGCAAATGGACAATCCAAGACCGGAATCGCCGCCGGCCGCGGTCCCGGACTGGTTCGACAGGCGGGCCAGCAAAGCCTCATCCATGCCGACCCCGGTATCTGTGACCTGGAACTCCACCCAGGATTTCGGGCCGCTCTCCGCACTGTGACTGACCGTCAGCGTGACCGACCCCTGCGGGGTGAATTTCACCGCGTTGGAGACCAGATTGTTGAGGATTTGACGCACCCGAACCGGATCGCCCAACACCGCAACAGCCGCGCCCTCCGCAACTTCAAGCGCCAGCTTCACCCCTTTCTCACCTGCCAGGGGCTGGAAAAGGCCGACAACCGTCCGCGCCAGCTCATCGGGCCGGAAGGCAACGCTGCGCAGCTCGACCCGGTTGTTCTCAAGCCTGGCCAGATCAAGCACGTCGGAGACGCGCGACAGCATGGCGTGGGCGGACCGGTCAATGGTCGCCAATAATTTGCGTTGGGAGGAGTCGAGGTCAGTATTCGAGAGCAGGCTCGAAAGGCCCAATATGCCATTGAGCGGCGTCCGCAATTCGTGGCTCAGACCGAGCACGAATTCCGACCGGGACTGGCTTTGCGCGCGTTCGGTATTCGCCCGCTCCTTGAGCTCGGCCTCGCGCTCGCTGCTATTGTCGAGCTCGGTCTCAAGCGCTTCATGGGACAATTGCAAGCCGCTCATGATCTCGATCATCCGGCGGAACAGCCAGACAAAGCCGATAATCAGAAACACGGTCGTCAGGAATTCGACAGGCCAGCGCATGTCGATCCGGACGACTTGTGTGACCGAGGCCAGCTCGGCTTCATTGAGAAAAAACGGGCCTGCGAGCAGGGCGATGGCATCCAGCAG
>OBPS01000117.1_pt1 | contig 11159 bp, 8 predicted proteins | sample 1534661 | NCBI WGS metagenome assembly OBPS01 (sample SAMEA3275493, study PRJEB22092) | marine metagenome | biome: ENVO:00000447 marine biome; feature: The site is in the outerpart of the Oslofjord; material: ENVO:00002010 seawater | collected 2014-06-20T10:00:00+00 | depth 1 m
TGAGTTGATCGCGTAACCACAACAAAATCTGCTTTCGAGAAGTTTGGGCACGACGGGAGCCCAACACATTGACAGCAAATATTTGCGCTCGCTCACCCAAGATATAAGACCGACCGCCATCCACTTGGCGCAAAAAGTCGTGTCGCTCAAGAAGGTGTAGCAATCGATGCACAGTCGGCTTCGGAAGACCAAGCCCATCGGCAATCTCGGTCAACGTCAAATCACCGTCATGATCGGCCACAAACTCAAGAACCATCAAGGGTTTTAAATTTGAAGGAATCTCTGTTTCCATGAGCTCCGGCATCAGGTGAACCTGGTTAATGACGATCTCCGTAGAATAAAGTGACCACATGCTTTGCTTCAGCAAAAAACAACCAGCGCTCGATCATGATTCCCACAAAATGAACAAGGGGAATCAGCAGAATCGCCCAGGAGACACCAGACCATAACGCCAACAGTGGCAGGACGAACGCTAGAACAACAGCAATCTGTGACAACCGTTGAACATGCTTTCTCGCCACGACAAACCCCATCTCATGCTGCAGCCAATTCTCTTCGGTATGTGGAGACATCAATAGATCAACCTGACCCATCGCCCCAAGACCCGTTGCTGATTCTGGCGTTGAGCCCGATCCCGACTGTCCAGCACGGCGCCACCAGATGACTTTCACGATCAATGCGAGCACCAGGATAGCGGTCGTCAACTCAACGAAGGCAGGTGAGCCACTCATCAACTGTTCCCAGGCGACAACAGCCACCAAACCGCCACAGATCGAGAGCGATACATACACCCAAGGCGTTAATGGGTGATACCAGCGAGCGATGGTTTTTAAACTGCCGTAAATCATCGCTGTCGCCCAGACTGTGATCATACTGAAGGCCGCTAGCAGCATCCCAAGCGCGGCAGACCGCTGACCCTCTGTTAACCAGAATATGACATAAAGACAGGCCACACCAATGGTCACAACGGCGAAGACACCTTCCCGCGACAACCATGATGATCGCCACTGCGATAGCGCCCTGAAGGCACGCTCTGGATGCCCAAGGTGGAACAGCGAGGAACACAGACCGCCAATCACCGCAGCCAATGCAAGGCCGCTAAAAATCAGCAGATCGATGGGCTGTGTCATCGTCACAAAACCGAGACCGAACCAACATAACATGCCAAGGCCGATGCCTGAGAGCGAAGTGAATACGATAATTGACCAAGCTGGACGCATAACCTTCTCCTTAACCCAACTTCGCCAATGCCGAATCCACCCAACCCCAAAATCCATCAACATCGGGCGCTTGGTTCTTCGCTTGCGTTTCGGTGGCTTGCGTATCAGAAGCAATGAGATGTTGCTTCTGGCGAGGCGGCAGGTATTTGTTCACCGGCGCGGTCCCTTGTTCCGGCATCAAATCAAAACCTCCACGCTCACGAACCATTTCGCTGACCTCCGACTCAGGGTCACCCAAATCACCAAATGCGCGGGCACCTGTTGGACAGGTCCGCACGCAGGCCGGAACCCGGTCCTCTTCGGGGAGATTCTCGTTATAGATGCGATCGACACAGAGCGTACATTTCTTCATGACCTGTTCCACCGGATCCATTTCGCGAGCCCCGTACGGGCAGGACCAGGCACAGAGGCCACAACCAATGCAGTGATCTTCATTCACCAACACAATTCCGTCTTCAACGCGCTTGTAGGAAGCACCCGTCGGACACACAGTGACACAAGGGGCATCCGTGCAATGCAAGCAAGACTTCGGAAAGTGCACCACCTGCGCGGTCTTTTCAGTCGTGACTTCAAAGGTATGGATCCGATTCAACCAAGATCCAGATTGCTCCGCTCCATAGGCGTTAATGTCAGACAGTGGAGCGCCCTCTGACCCGGTGTTCCATTCCTTACAATTCACGACGCAGGCATGACACCCAACGCAAATATCGAGATCAATCACCAATCCCAGTTTTTTCGGACTGGGGTTCTCAGGCAACATCGTCATGACCGATCGCCCTTGGTCGATTGAAACTGAATCCCATAGGTGACCGTTGATGCTGGCTTGACCAGCTCTCCTGGCGACTCAATTACTGGGAAATCCGGGTAGATACCTGGATCACTTTGATCGGCTTTAGTGATCGATACTTTCAGATCGTACCAGGCCGCTTGACCGGTAATCGGATCCGAATTGGCCCAGCGAAGCCCATCACCTTTTTCGGGAAGTAATTCATGAATCAAATGATTCAACAAAAACCCTTTCGTGGCTTCAGGTGCATCAGGATTCAGTTGCCAGGCACCTTTACGCTTCCCAATCGCATTCCACGTCCAGACGGTATTCGGATTCAATGCATGCATCACGACCACCTGGACTTTAATCCGACCATGATGCGAGGCGACCCAAACCCAATCGCCATCACTGAGTTGGTGCTGTTTTGCAATTTCCGATGACACAAACAAGGGGTTGTGTCCATGGATTTGACGCAGCCATGGATTTTGCGATCCCCAAGAGTGATACATCGCCATCGGCCGTTGTGTCAGTGCATAGATTGGATAATCGGATTCCGACACCATGGATCCTTCAAACGGCGCATACCATTCAGGCAGTGGCGTAAAACTTGTGCGCACGCGTTCGCGAAGATGCTCAGGCGGCTGAATCTGCCCAAACCCTTCAGCGGCCAAGCGGAATTTTTGCAGCTCTTCGCTGTAGATTTGGTACACATAAGGTGCCGGCGAGTCATAAAAACCCATGTCAACTGCGAAGTCTTGGTACTGCTGATTGTGCGCTTTGTAATAACGTGCTTCTTTGGGAAGCTTATGAATCCAAAACCCACCATTCTCAATGTAACGATCGAGCTGATCCGAATGGCTATCCCCGCGACCGATGGCTTGACCATCTGGCCCCCGAAAACCAGCCAGCGGACCCACACCAGGTTTCCGTTGATGGTTGACGATATAGTCTGCGTAATCCTGATATTTTGGAGCACCGCTATCATCGACCATGCCCGGCAGTCCCAACCTCGCCCCTAGATCGAGCAAGACCGACTGAAACCCTCGCACGTTCCGTTTGAGCTCCACAACAGGCCATCGAATCGCGTCTGCGACAGCATCTGGCTCACAGATCGGACGATCAAGGAGAGAAATGCAGTCGTGACGTTCGAGATAGGTGGTATCGGGCAACACCAAATCGGCGTAAGCCACCATTTCTGAGGAATAGGCATCGGAATAGATCAGTTTCGGAATCTTGTACTCACCAGTCGCCGGGTCAACATCCGTCAGCATGTCGATCACCCCAGCCGAATTCATTGAGGAATTCCAAGCCATGTTGGCCATATACATAAACAACACATCAATGGGATAAGGATCGCCTGCATGTGCATTTGAGATCACCATATGCATTAAGCCATGTGCTGACAGCGGGGCGTCCCACGAGAATGCTTTATCAATTCTCACCGGTTGGCCGTCATCATCAATCAACAAGTCTTCAGGGCTTCTTGGGTATCCAAGAGGAGCTCCGGTGAGTGGCTGGCCCGGGCGAATAGAATCGGCTTTTCCGGCCGGCTTTGGATGCATGTCGACTGACTTCGGATAAGGCGGCTTGAACCGGAATCCCCCGGGCACATCAACGCTACCGAGTAACAACTGCAGAATATGTAGCGCACGACAGGTTTGGAAACCATTGGAATGAGCAGAAATCCCCCGCATCGCATGCATCGAGACCGGCCGGCCTTTCATGGTTTGGTGGGTTTCACCTTTCCAATCGGTCCATTCGATAAGCAGTTCAATCTCTTCTTCAAATGCAACTCTGGCAAGCTCTGCGGCTAATGCCCTCACCCGATCTGCAGAGACACCGGTCCGCGCCTCTGTTGCCTCAGGTGCATAATCTTGATCAAGCCAGGCATCCACCATCAGGGAGAACACCGAAACCAACTCTCGCCCCTCTGCATCGACGGTCTTCTCAGTAATATTCGGCGTGACTCCTGGCGTTTTATGGGAGATCAAGGATTGCGTTGACTGACAGAGAACCATGGCATCGCCATGATCATCCCGAGCGAACAATCCATGACTCTCAGTTCCTGGAGCATGAATCACTCGCCAAGGGGCGTTGGTGTAACGAATCAGATAATCCAGATCGATCCGGTTTGTGCGAAGAAGCTCATAAATCAGTGACTGAATCAACAGCCCATCAGTTCCTGGAGTGATCGAAACCCAGTCATCAGCAACAGCGGAATATCCTGTCTGCACTGGATTCACAGAGATCACCCGAACCCCGCGAGACTTGAGCTGACCAATTCCCATTTTGATTGGGTTCGAGTCATGGTCCTCAGCAACACCGAACATCATAAAGAGCTTCGTGAGCTCCCAATCGGGACAGCCAAATTCCCAAAAAGCCCCGCCCAAGGTATAGATTCCAGCTGCGGCCATATTGACCGAGCAAAATCCCCCGTGAGCCGCAAAATTGGGAGTTCCATACTGCTGAGCCCACCATCCCGTCAATGCTTGGCTTTGATCGCGACCGGTGAAGAAAGCGAGTTTCTTCGGATCTTTTTCGCGCACATCAGCAAGCCACTCAGCGGCGGTTGACAACGCTTCATCCCAGCTGATTTCTTCAAATTGGCCGGAGCCACGCGGACCGACTCGACGGAGTGGAGCACGCAAGCGGGCCGGCGAATTGTGTTGCATGATGCCAGCCGACCCTTTTGCGCAGAGTACGCCTTGATTGACTGGGTGATCACGATTTCCCTCGATGTAGCGAATTTCTCCGTCTTTGAAGTGCACATCGATTCCACAACGACATGCGCACATGTAGCATGTCGTCTTTCGGATCTCGTCGCTAACGATGGGTTGAGTATCAATGGCTGGCTGAGCTTTCAAAATGTTGTCCGCGAAATAAACGGCTTAAAGTACCACCAAGTGGATATTGAGTTCGATTGAATGGTGCAAAATTTCCGCCCAATGGAAGCAAAATGGACGATCTTAATGTTTATGTGAGCCTTGCCGGCTTCTTTTTTTCGTTATTAATTTTATGGTCAGGCGTCGGCGCCGGCGTGTTGGTGATTCCGACGCTGATCACACTGTTTCACATTGACCCCTTGGTGGCAGTGGCGTCTGGCAGCGCGTTTGCTTTTATGTCAAAAATCCTGATGACCCTCGGCCACGCCAAATATGGCGGTATTGATTGGCGCGTAGCCATTCGATTTTTAGGCATTTGCTTACCAATCACCGTTGGGACATCCGCAACCACGGCCGTAATGTCTCAAGCTCATCAAGGAGCGCTATTTGAACTCACAATAGTCATCGCCATCATCCTGGCAGGATTGCTTGCCTTAACCGCGCTGTTAAGCACCCGAATCAAAACCATCATTTCGACCTGGCCGATGTCCTCATTGAGTGGCGTTACAGGTTTGTTAATGGGCCTCACCGGTGTCGGTGGCGGAGTCATGGTTGTCCCTGCTCTCGCAACAACGGGTGGCTTGCCAATCAAAATCGCTGTGGCGACCTCAATTCCAATCGGATTAATCCTCTCTCTAGCTGTCTCAATCACCTTGGGCTCAAGTGGTCTACTCGATTACCCGCTGATCCTGTCGTTGATGCTCGGTGCCGTGATTGCGATTCCACTGGGCACACGCATGTTTCACTTTTTCGCAGATCGGCTCATCAAACAGATCACCTGCGGCCTAATCGGCCTCGCCTTAATTGATCTGATAATCCAAGCGATTGATCTGATGACACAAATCTAATCTTCAAATGAGGCGCTATACAGATCTTAAGAACTTTGACCTGAAATACCCTGGTCCCTTAAAACAGATCTCATTCACAGCTCCTACCGAAGGAGCAATAACGGTGTTTGCGACCGACCCAGCATCTTGGTGGTCTGACTTCCCACAAAAAATTGACGAATTCGGGAATGGCCGTAGGCGCCCATAATTGTCAAGTCAATGGACAGTTCGGATTGGTAGCCAATCAAACGGTCAACTACAGGTCCTTCAAGCATGGCTGCCGTCACCGTAAATCCGGCTCCTGACAAGCGCGATGATGCCTCGGCAAGTGCGGACTCAATCGCGACGGCTGACGGTGTCTTCACGGCGACCAGGTGGCAATTAAGCCCCCTAAGCAACGGGCTGTCGGCGACCATCTGCAATGCCTTATTGGCCGTCTCACTTCCATCATAAGCGAGCATAAAGGACTCAGGCACCCGCCAGCCCTCAGCAACGACCAACACAGGCCGATGAAGTGTCCGAATCACGCTTTCAATGTGGCTTCCGATGGCATTCGAAAATAGGTCGTGAGCCTCACCCTGCCGGCCGATGACCAATACCCGGATCTGTGGTTCCAAATCACTCAAGGTTTCAGTGAGTAAACCATGACGCTGCATCGTATTGACCTGGTGAATCCCATGTTGCTCAGCCCGACTCGAAACGGCTTCCAACACGAGTTTCCCCTGCTTTAGCTCAAGTGCTGCTTTTTGTGACTCAAGCTCAATCATCTCGGCAAGCAAATCTTCGCGAGCACCCAAGCCAATCGATCCCGAGAGATCTCCAGTCATCGGTACGCTGTCATGTTCAAGTGCATGCAACATCGTCAAGGGTGTCTCAACACGCGTCGCGACCCAAACAGCTGCATCACAAACGGATTCCGTCACACGCGAACCATCGACACATGCAAATACCTGATTCATCACAGCCCCTTAATGCGATTCAAGGATGTCAGAGACATCCTCTTTATCGTGCACTCCAAACCGATCAACGATCGTTTGGCTCGCTCTATTCATCCCAACCAACTCAACTTCAGCACCTTCGCGCCGGAATTTCATGACGACCTTATCAAGTGCCGCGACCGCAGTCACATCCCAAAAATGCGCTTGCGAGACATCGATCATGACTTTTTCATTCACTTCCTTAAAGTCAAACGAGCGAATAAAGGCATCTGAAGACGCAAAAAATACCTGACCGACCACGGTATAGCGCTTCGTCACATCGTCCACCTGCTCAGAACGAATCCCCATAAAGCGTCCAACCTTGTTGGCAAAAAACAAAGCCGCCAAGAGAACACCGACAAAGACGCCAAGCGCTAGGTTGTGCGTCAATACCACCACAATCACTGTTGCGATCATGACCATGCTCGATGAGGGTGGATATTCACGAATTTTTCGAATGGAATCCCACGAGAACGTTCCAATCGACACCATGATCATCACGGCAACCAGCGCAGCCATCGGAATTTGCGAAATCAAATCATCAAGAAACACCACCATGATGATGAGAAATACACCGGCGACGAAGGTCGACAACCTCCCACGCCCCCCGGATTTGACGTTAATGACGGACTGACCAATCATCGCGCAACCCGCCATACCACCAAAAAATCCGGCGACAATATTGGAAATCCCTTGTCCGCGACACTCCCGATTTTTATCACTCTCAGTATCCGTGAAGTCATCCACAATGGTCGCGGTCATCAGAGATTCCAATAACCCAACCACTGCCATCGACACGGAGTACGGTAGAACAATCAGCAGTGTCTCGAGATTGAGTGGTACATCAGGCCATAAAAATATCGGCAATGAATCGGGTAACTCACCCAGATCACCGACGGTCCGAATATCGACCCCAAATGAAAGGACAATCGCTGTCACCGCAACGATGCACACCAATGGTGAGGGGATCACGCGGCCGATGACCGGTAAATAAGGGAATCCATAGATGATGGCAAGACCCAACAGCGTGAACGCATAGACGTGCCAGGTCACTCCTGTGAGTTCAGGTAATTGCGCCATAAAGATCAAAATCGCAAGCGCATTGACGAACCCTGTGACGACTGAGCGTGACACGAAGCGCATCAGGCTACCGAGCCTTAAATAGCCCGCGCCTATCTGTAGAACCCCAGTCAAGACTGTCGCGGCTAACAAATATTGCAAACCATAGTCTTTGACCAAGGTCACCATCAATAGCGCCATTGCTCCCGTGGCGGCCGAGATCATCCCAGGGCGACCGCCGGTCACCGCAATGACCACAGCGATACAAAAGGATGCGTAAAGACCAACTTTAGGGTCAACGCCTGCGATGATGGAAAACGCGATGGCTTCCGGGATCAACGCCAGTGCGACGACCAGTCCAGACAATAAATCGCCACGAGTATTGGATAACCAATCCCGCTGAAACGTTTGGAGCATGAAAATTCCTTGTGCGACAGTCCCTTGCAAAGAGCCGGGACACTACACGAGACTTTGGTTTGACTCAACCAAGGGCGCATTGCCCTTGGCGCGATCGGCCTGTACAACGCAAACACAGACCCTTGTGTTCTGGGCCATCATCATCAAAGGAATCAATCATGTCTCAAGAAGTCGTCGTTTTATCTGCCGCACGCAGTGCTATCGGTTCATTTGGCGGCGGGCTATCGTCGTTTGAACCACAAGAACTCGGAGCCACTGTGTTAGCAGAGGCGATCAACCGCTCAGGCGTTGATGCAAGCCAACTCGAATCGCTGACTTGTGGCAACTGCATCCCCACTGACTCACGCTTCGCCTACGTCGCTCGGTGTGTTGCTGTTGGAGCCGGCATGCCAATGGAATCAATCGCGTTGACGGTTAACCGTCTCTGTTCGTCTGGCCTTCAAGGTGTGGTCACCACCGCACAACAGATCATGCTTGGTGATATCAACTATGGTGCAGGTGGTGGAGTGGAAGTGATGTCGAGGGGCGGCTATATGTCTGCCAACCTGCGCTTTGGTCAACGCATGGGTGATGCTCAAATGATTGATCTCATGGTCGCCACCTTGACTGATCCATTTGGCGCTGGACATATGGGCATTACTGCAGAGAATTTGGCTGAAAAATGGGGGCTGACTCGAGACGAACAAGATGCGTTAGCGGTGGAATCCCATCGTCGCGCCGCAGCCGCTATTGACGCTGGACGCTTTAAAGAGCAAATCGTGCCAATCATCAAATCAACGCGGAAAGGCGATATCACCATCGACACCGATGAGCATGTCCGCCCGGGAACCACCCTGAGCGATTTGGGCAAGATGCGCCCCGCCTTTAAGAAAGACGGCACAGTGACCGCTGGCAATGCGTCAGGAATCAACGATGGTGCTGCATTCCTCATCCTGGCAAATCGCGAACAAGCAGAGAAAGACGGACATCAACCAATGGCTCGGTTGGTCTCCTATGCACTTGCTGGCGTCCCCAATCACATCATGGGTGAAGGACCAATTCCGGCCAGTCAGAAAGCCCTTGCGAATGCCGGGTTATCGGTGGATGACATGGATGTGATCGAATCCAACGAAGCATTCGCAGCGCAAGCACTAGCGGTAGCCAAAGGCCTGAACTTCAACATGGAGAAAACCAACCCCAATGGTGGCGCAATCGCACTTGGCCACCCCGTTGGATGCTCAGGAGCGTTCATTGCCACGAAAGCGCTCTATGAACTGAAGCGTATCAATGGGCGCTATGCCCTAGTCACCATGTGTATTGGCGGCGGCCAGGGAATTGCTTGCGTCTTTGAAAATCTCTAGCGATCAATCACCGGTTGCGATGGGGAGGTCGTCTCGACTTCCCCACTCTGACCAGGATCCGTCATAAAGTTTGGGTTCGAGCATTCCTGCAATCTCAAGGCCTAAGGCCAACACGCAGGCCGTCACACCTGAACCACAACTCACGACCAGTGACTGGTGATCGACACCGGCCTTCACAAATCGCTCACGAATCTCCGCAACCGGCTTAAAGCATCCAGTGTTTGCATCCAGTAAATCTGTAAATGGAACGTTTGCACTCCCTGGAATGTGACCGGAACGCATGCCTGGGCGAGGTTCCGGAGCCACACCGACGTATCTCGGATTCGCACGCGCATCCAAGACTAAGTCGTCGCCAGATTCTAGATTCTCGAGCAAGTCTTCAGCAGTAACGACCCACCCCAAGTGCCTCTTCGATTTAAATGGGTGTGGCGGCGGAATCACTTTTCCGCGACCCGCCTCGAGGTCATATCCAGCCGCGATCCAGGCCGGAAGCCCCCCATCTAAAACCGCAACCTCGTCGTGACCAAAATAACGGAACATCCACCACGCTCGAGCTGCCGAGAAAAGACCCACGCTGTCATACACAATAATTTGCATATCAGCGCCAACACCCAAATCCTGCATCGCCTGATCAAACTGCTCCGCACTCGGTAACATGTGAGGCAACTCTGACTGATGATCTGAAATTTCATCAATATCGAACCGAAGTGCTCCTGGAATGTGCTGTCCAACAAACTCTTGATCCGGATCTCGCTTGGCTGTCGGAAGATGATACGACGCATCAAGCACGATGACGTGCGCGTCATCAAGGTGCTGATGCAACCAGTCAACAGAAACGAGTGTGTTAGCCATAGCAGTGAATCCCTGATTCGCGATACCATCACACACAGTAAAGCGGTTCGCTTTTCTTCTCAATGGGTTCTGTATGTCTGTGGTTACCGAATACGCTAGGCCTCGCGAATTTATCGCGCTTGCCGCTTTTTTAATGGCCACAATTGCGCTTGCAATCGACATGATGTTGCCCGCCATGGGACAAATGGCGATCGATTTAGAGCTGTCTGAACCAGCCAGGATCTCGTGGGTCATTTTAGGCATCTTTGCCGGGCTCATTTTTGGGCAACTGGTCTTTGGACCATTATCCGATGCGATCGGCAGGCGAGGCTCAATCCAAATCGGTATCGCGATATTTCTGATCGGTACAGGTGTCTGTGCGCTCACCGACTCTTTTGAAGTCTTGATCGCAGGTCGGGTATTGCAAGGTTTTGGCGGCGCTGCGACACGGATCGTCACGCAAGCGATGGTTCGCGATCGGTTTGCTGGTCGCGAAATGGCTCGCGTGATGTCATTTGTCATGACGATTTTTATCCTCGTCCCGATTTTTGCGCCCATGATCGGCCAAGTTGTTCTCTGGTTTGGTAACTGGCAGATGCTGTTTGTCACCCTCGGTGGATTTTCAGCCATCATTCTTGGATGGTTTAGTTTGAGGCAACCAGAGACACTCACGCATCGTCGGACCATCACAGTCAGCCATCTCAGCGAGGCACTTCGGACAGTACTAACTAACGAACAAAGCCTCCGTTTCACTCTGGCTACAGGGGTCAGCTTTAGCGGAATTGTCAGCTATCTCAGAAGCGCACAACACATTTTTCGGGATATCTATCAGGCCGG
>OBPS01000118.1_pt1 | contig 11082 bp, 10 predicted proteins | sample 1534661 | NCBI WGS metagenome assembly OBPS01 (sample SAMEA3275493, study PRJEB22092) | marine metagenome | biome: ENVO:00000447 marine biome; feature: The site is in the outerpart of the Oslofjord; material: ENVO:00002010 seawater | collected 2014-06-20T10:00:00+00 | depth 1 m
CGTTCGAGAGAAGATAGCGCCTGCTTTGAATGTGTACCTTGGAATGACCCCGATCGAGCAGGCGCGCTTCAGGGGTTAGCGCGGCATTCCGTGACGGATGGTCATGCAGTGTCGGAGGGCGGCGCGTTTATCGCATGGACTCCTGTCTCTGGACCGGTGAACCAGTTGAGGTTGATGGATATTGAGAGGGGTGTTTCTCTAGAAATTCGGCACCCAAGTGAGCTTGTAAAGCTGTCCGATCCGGCGTTTTCGCCTGATGAGCGTTTTGTTGCGTTTGTTGCCACGCCTCCCCCCTATTTTGGAGTGGGCGAAATTTGGATTGTTGACCTTCAGCGTAGGTCAGCAGCTCGAGTGGACCTGCCTCCGTGTTCCTCTCCTCGGCACCCTTCTCTTTCGGAAAATGCAGAGGCGGTCTTTTATTCGAATTCTGTTTCGCCCTGCCCAACTACAAATTTTAGGCCGGAATATAGGGGGCGTTTAGTGTATAGCTTGTTTTACACGGATGTTGAGTCGTATGAGACAACAAGATTGATGTCCGAATCTTACTTTATACCAGTTAGAACAAGATTTTCGACCGGGCGAGTTTTGGTCTCGTTTTTAAATTATAGCGACGGCTATGATGTTTCTAGATGCACAACAAATGAGTATTGTCGCGATAATGTTTTGCTCAATAATTATCTGGATGTGTCGAGTGGTGTGGATCGCGTTTCTGAGATTCCTCTAAATTTCGATATTGTGGATTTGGTGGGCGGGCATTTGTATTTGCGTTGCGTTGGAGAGGGGTGCGATCCAAATGGAAGACATACACAATGTGTCGTTGAAACTTGGGCATGTGACGACGTTTCCGTTCCAACTGGTCTGCGGGATGTTGTTTTCTCACGCGACTTTGAAGTGAGCGGCGGGCGGCGCGAAGGCGATGAATTCTTCTATAGTCGGGCAAGCGATCCAGCGCGACGTTTTCAAAATGCGAACACCGATTGGGCCGAAAATGCGGACAACCGGATAACCATTGTTGTTGGGGGTTGGGATGAGTCTCACTGACCTTCTCGAGTTGAGGAGCCTTGGCTGAAATGGCCGGGACATGGCCGTAATCGCTTAAAATCCGGGGCAGACACAATTAATTCCCACATCCCCCGCGCCTCCGGCGCAAACCCCACCCTAAACCGCTTGCCGAGAGATCGCCGTATCCGGTTCTTCAGGTCAAGGGCCGCGCAGCGGCCGCTTCGCGGTTTCACCCTTGAGCTGAAGAAGCGGATACGGCCTGCTGGCTGACAAGCGATCTATGGATCGCTCCGCACTGTGTGCGCAGGTGTGCGGATAAGGCCTCGAAGCCGTCGCACACTGGTCAGAGGCTGGCCGGCCAGTGCCGTCAACCACATGGCGTCAGGCACGGCTGGTCCAGGTGGTCGCAGGACCGGACCGTCCCCCGCGAGGCGGGAGACGGCCTGTTTCCATCAGCCGACAGGCTCAGCCCATCGTGAAGACGTTCAGCTTGTTGCCATCGGGATCGCGGAAATAGCCGGCGTAGAATGTGTCGCCGCGCGGGCCGGCGGGGCCTTCGCAGGTGGCGCCGAGTTCTTCGACGGCCAGTTTGTAGACCTTGTCGACCTGTTCCTTGCTGTCGGCCTGGAAGGCGGCCATGACGCCATTGCCGACGCTGGCCGGTTGGCCGTCAAAGGGTTTGGTCAGGCCGATCCCGGCGCCGCCGCCCGGCTTGCCCCAGGCGATGAAATTCTCGTCGCCCATCATCCGGCCGACGCCGAATTCGGCGCACAGCCGGTCGTAGAAGGCGGCGGCCTTCTCGATATCATTGGTACCCAGTGTCACATATCCAAGCATTGCGATGTTCCCTCTATGTTCCGAGGCGTTTACCCTACACGAAAACCGGGCCCAGGCGAGTCCGGATCCGGTCTCTCCTGACAGGACGGGGGGCGTAGCCGCAGGCGGTGTGTCCGCTCCACCTCGCTTCGTTCGGCCCCCTTCGCCCCTCCTTCGCGAAGGCTACGGAGGGCCACTTCCCCCGCAAGCGGGGGCAGAAAGCTTTGCTCGGCCCCATTTTCCCGCTGACCCGCCAATCACTTGCCGCGACTATCCCCGGCTGATCTGGGCTCGCTGGTTCAACCGGGGCGGCTTCGCTGGCATGCTGCTAGATCGAGAATCACCGGGAGAGCGACATGGCCGTCATCGACAGCGATACCTTTGCGCAGGCGCGTGGCGGGATGGCCGGGTCCGAGGTCGAGCGCGCCTATCTCGCCCTGCTGCGTGATATCCTGGAAAACGGCGCCGAGCAGGCCGACCGGACCGGTGTCGGGACGATCTCGGTGTTCGGGCGCCAGCTGCGTTGTGACCTCTCCAAGGGTTTCCCGCTGCTGACCACCAAGAAGGTGCATTTCAAGTCGATCGCGATCGAGCTGCTCTGGTTCCTGCGCGGCGAGACCAATGTCCGCTGGCTGCAGGAGCGCGGGGTCAAGATCTGGGATGAGTGGGCCGATGAAAACGGTGATCTCGGCCCGGTCTATGGCAAGCAGTGGCGCCGCTGGGAGGGGCCGGACGGGACCGAGATCGACCAGCTTTCCAATATCCTCGAACAGATCCGCACCAATCCGGCCTCGCGGCGGCTGATCGTGTCGGGCTGGAACCCGGCCGATGTGCCCAATATGGCGCTGCCGCCCTGCCACACGCTCTACCAGTTCAACGTCGCCAACGGGAAGCTGAGCTGCCAGCTCTACCAGCGCTCGGCCGACATGTTCCTGGGCGTGCCCTTCAACATCGCCTCCTATGCGCTGCTGACGGCCATGGTGGCGCAGGTGTGCGGGCTCGAGCCGGGCGAATACATCCACACTTTCGGCGACGCCCATATCTATTCCAACCATATGGACCAGGTCCGCGAACAGCTTTCGCGCGAGCCACGCGCCCTGCCGCAGCTGAAGCTCAATCCGGAGGCGACCGACCTGTTTGCCTTTGAGTATGAGGACATTGCGCTGGAGGGCTATGACCCGCATCCGCGCATTACCGCCCCGGTCGCCGTTTAAGCGGCCAGGGAGGACGCGCCATGTCCGGACCGCTCGACGCGCTGGCCGACAAGATTGTCCGGGTCTCCGACATCTATGCCGAACATTTCGGGATTGATCGCTCGGGCGACTGGCCGCTCTTGAAACTCCAGGAAGAGATCGGCGAGCTGACCCAGGCCTATCTCACCACGACCGGCCGCACCCGCCGTCCCGCCGACGCCGCGGCGCGCGACCAGCTGGCGCTGGAAATGGCCGATGCGCTGGGCATGCTGCTGATCATGGCACGCGCCGAGGGCATCGATATGGACCAGGCCATGCAGGACAAATGGCTGCACTGGCTGGATCGGGACAGTGCCGTGATGGAGCCGATCGAGACCGGCGCGACCGGGGAGGGCTGAGCCATGGTCACGATCTTTCCAAGAATCGCCTTTGTCGTCGCCCGCGGCGCCAATGGCGTGATCGGGTCGGACGGGGACCTGCCCTGGCGGCTGTCCTCCGACCTCAAGCGCTTCAAGGCGATCACCACCGGCAAGCCGATCATCATGGGCCGCAAGACCTGGGAGAGCCTGCCGCGGCGGCCTCTGCCGGGCCGGCTCAATATCGTGGTCACGCGCCAGGCCGGCTACCGGGCCGAGGGCGGGGTCGTGGTCGGGGAGCCCGGTGACGCCCTGAAGGCGGCTTTCGAGCAGGCGCGCAGCGATGGGGTGGACGAGGTCTGTGTGATTGGCGGAGCACAGATCTATGCCGCGATGATGGGGCTGGCGGACCGGCTCTATCTGACCGAGGTCGAGGCATCACCGGCCGGCGATACCGTCCTGCCCGAAATCATCGAAACGGCCTGGCACGAAGTGGCGCGCGAGCCCTTTCCCGCCGGGCCAGGCGATGATCACGCCTTCGTCCTGCGCACGCTTGATCGGCGCTGACGTCCTGCGAATCGTTGCCGGGAATGGCGAAAGGGGGACTGGATGATGCGTCGTCCCTCCCGATTACCCTTGAACCGCAACGCGCATGCGTTCATTTAAGGCGCAACAGAAATGAAGAGGATCGATCCAACCCATGCCGTGGAACGACAATCAGGGTGGAGGCGGCGGAGGCCCATGGGGCTCCGGCGGAAACAACAACAATGGACAGAACCCCTGGGGCCAGCGCCCGCAGGGTGGAGGCGGGCCTGACGGGCCTGATCTCGACGAGGTTGTCCGCGACATGCAGCGCAAGATTCGCGGCATGTTCGGCGGCGGCGGATCGGGCAAGGGCGGCGATACGGGCAGCGGCGGTGCCGGTGCTTTCGGTTTCGGCCTGGTCGTCCTGATCCTGATCGGCGTCTGGTTTGCGACCGGTATCTACCAGGTCAATCCGAGCCAGGCCGGCGTCGTGCTGCGCTTTGGCGAATACACCCGGACCACCGGTTCGGGTTTCCACGTCAAGCTGCCGAGCCCGATCGAGACCGTGATCATCGAGGATGTGACCGCGACCCGGACCGTGACCATCGGTCAGGGCTCGGAAGGCCAGATGCTGACCCGCGACCAGAACATCGTCGACATCGACTTTGCGGTGCAGTGGCGTGTCGACCCGTCGGGTGACGGGGTTCGCAACTTCCTGTTCAACGTCCGCAATCCGGAAGAGACCGTGGCCGCCGTGGCGCAGAGTGCCATGCGCGAAGTCATCGGTACCTCGGATCGCGAATTCATCTTCACGGTCGGTCGTGGCGAGGTTTCGGTGCGCACGCGTGATCTTCTGCAGAGCGTGCTCAACGACTACGATGCCGGCATCCAGATCCTGCAGGTCAACCTGCAGACCGCGCAGGCTCCGGCCAGCGTGATCGATGCCTTCCGCGACGTGGATGCGGCCGAGCAGGACGCCGAGCAGGCTCGCCTGCAGGCCACGGCCTTTGCCAACTCGATCATTCCGCAGGCTCGCGGTGAAGCCGCCCAGCTGACCCAGGCTGCTCAAGCCTATCGCGACTCGGTGATCACCGAAGCGCAAGGTCAGGCGGATCGCTTCGTCGCGATCTACGAGCAATATGCGCTGGCGCCGGAAGTGACCCGTCGCCGGATGTATCTGGAAACCATGGAACGCGTGCTGGGACGGTCGAACCTGACCATCCTTGATGGCGCCAGCGGGGCCGTGCCCTACCTGCCGCTCAATGAGCTCAGCACACCGCGCCCGCAGCCGCGCGCCCAGACGGGAGGGAATAACTGATGATCCGTATCGTTGGAATCATTGCGCTCGTCCTCGCCGTCTTCATCGGCTTGCAGAGCGTCTACACCGTTGATGAACGCGAACAGGCCCTGCTTGTTCGTCTCGGTGAGCCGGTCGGTGCCATCAACCAGCCGGGCCAGGACAATCCGGGCCTCCACTTCAAGATCCCGTTCATCATGGACGTGGTCATGTTCGAGAAGCGGAACCTGGAATTCGACATGCAGCCGGAGGAAATCCAGGCTGCCGACCAGGTCCGTCTCGTCGTTGACGCCTTCCTGCGCTACCGGATCACCGATCCGCTGCGCTTCTACCAGACGGTGACCAATGAGGCCGGCGCCCGCGCCCGCCTGCGCTCCATCATGGATGACAGCCTGCGTGGCGTGATCGCCTCGATCCCCGCCAATGAAGTCATCTCCGGCCAGCGTGCCGAGCTGATGGTGCGGGTCCGCGGTCGTGTGGAAGCCCAGGTGGCGACCCAGGATCTCGGCATCCAGGTGATCGATGTCCGCATCCTGCGGGCCGACCTGCCGCAGCAGATCGCCAACCGGGTGTTCGACCGGATGCGCGCCGAGCGTCAGCAGGAAGCCGCCCGCATCCGCGCTGAGGGTGACCAGGAAGCCACCGAGATCCGGGCTGACGCCTCGCGTCAGGCGACGATCATCCGCGCTGAAGCCCGCGCCGAATCGGAGCGGACCCGCGGTGCCGGTGACGCCCGCCGGAACGAGATCTACGCCCTGGCCTACAGCCGGGATGCGGAGTTCTTCACCTTCTACCGCTCGATGCTCGCTTATGAAGAGACCATTTTGGATGGCACCCCGATCGTCATCCCGCCGGACTCCGAATTCTTCCGCTACTTCCGGACGCAGGCCGGCGAGTAACGGGCGTCTCGACGCCAACAGACGGGGCCCGGTGCTGCGCAAGCGTGCCGGGCCCCTTTGTTTTTGCCGCCGGTCCGGTGCTGCAAGGCGCAATCCTGACCGCCCTGTCATGCGTATGACAAAAGTGTCAGCGCGGTTGCAGCCGACCCTGACGAAGCGGTATTCACCATAGCGGTCCCGAACTTGCACACAGCCGCAGACCCGATACGGCTGGCTCACAAACACGGCGGATTTCGATGCAGCGTCTCCTGGTTCTCATTCTCTTCCTGGTCGCCACCCCCCTGGCTCACGCGCATCCGGACGGTTTTGCCGACCTGGCCGAGCGCCTGTCGCCCGCCGTGGTGAACATTTCCGCCGCCCAGCGGCTGGACAGTGAGGACGGCCTGCCGGAGTTTCCCGAGGGCTCACCGCTGGAACGCTTCAACGATATTTTCGGCTCTGCGCCGCGCATCGCCAATTCGCTGGGCTCGGGCTTCATCATCGATGCCGGTGGCCTGGTGGTGACCAATAATCACGTCATTGACGGGGCCGACGAGGTCGAGGTCTCGCTGCCGGACGGCCGCGTTTTCCGCGCCGAGGTGGTGGGGATCGACAGTGTGACCGACCTTGCCGTGCTGCAGATGGATGTCAGCGAGCCGATGCCCTTCGTCGCCTTTGCCGACAGCGATGCCGCCCGGGTCGGTGACTGGGTGATCGCGATCGGCAACCCGTTCGGGCTTGGCGGCACGCTGACAGCCGGTGTTGTCTCGGCCCGCGGCCGTGAGGCGGGCGGTCGCTATGACGACTACATCCAGACCGATGTCGCCATCAATACCGGTAATTCCGGCGGCCCGCTCTTCAACATGGATGGCGAAGTGGTCGGCGTGAATACGCTGATCCTGTCGCCGACCGGAGCCAGCGTCGGCATCTCGCTCTCCATTCCGTCCAATCTCGCCAATGTCGTCGTCAACCAGCTGGTCGAGTTTGGCGAGACCCGCCGCGGCTGGCTCGGCGTGTCGGTCCAGCGCGTGACGCCGGAACTGGCCGAGAGCTATGAGTTGGCTTCGCCCTATGGTGCGATCGTCTCGCGCATCGAGCCCGATGGTCCGGCGGCGGATAGCGGCCTGCGGACCGGTGACCTGGTGCTCGAGTTTGACGGGCAGCGCGTGCGCGACAGCCGGTCCTTCCCGCGCATGGTGGCCGAGACCGAGATCGGCCGCGAGATCGAACTGTCCATCATCCGTCGTGACCGGCCGATGACGATTGCCATCACGGTCGGCGAACTGTCCGAGGGCGATGACGCGGCAACCACCGCCAATGCCGAAGTCGTCGCACCGACCACGGGCAGCGGCAACGAGATCATGGGCATGACCTTCGGTGTCCTCGATACCGCCTCGCGCCGGCGTTTCCGGGTCCATCCCGATGCCGAGGGTGTGCTGGTGACCGAGGTCGACGCGACCAGCGATGCGGCCGGCAAGGTCCGTCCCGGTGATGTCATCGAGGAAGTCGAGTTCACGCGCGTAGACAGCGTCGCCGCGATCCGCGAGATCGTCGAGGCCCAGGGCGGCGGCCCGGTCCGCTTCCAGATCAATCGTGGCGGCCAGTACGTGCTGCAATCGATCCGGCCGTGACGCCCTGCCTGCTGATTGCGGGCCCCACAGCGGCGGGCAAGACGGCGCTCTCGCTGGCGGCTGCCGAGATCCTCGGCGGCGAGATCATCAATGCCGACTCGATGCAGATCTATGACGGTCTGGCGCTCATCACGGCGCAGCCCGATGCCGCTGAGCGCGCGCGCGTGCCACATCACCTGTTCGGGACGATCGACCCCGCCACACGCTATTCGGTCGGGCAGTGGACCAGTGACGTTCTGGCGTTGATCGCCGGCTGCCGGGAGCGGGGGCGGGTTCCCATTCTGGTGGGCGGCACCGGTCTTTACTTCAATGCCCTGATCAAGGGGTTGGCCGAAGTGCCCGAGATCGGTGCTGCGGCCCGGTCGCGGACGGCGGCGCTGCTGGAGGCTGCCGGCCTGTCCGGGCTGAGGGCCGAGGCGCTGCGCCGCGATCCGGTCGCCGCGCAGCGGGTCAAGGCGGCCGACCGCCAGCGCCTGATGCGGATTGTCGAGGTCGCGTTTGAAACCGGTCGCGCGCTGAGTGACTTCCAGGCCGACACCGTCGCGCCGCTGGCCGCCTCCGAGTGGCGCGGCCTGGTGATCGAGCCGGACCGGGAGGCGCTTTATGCGCGGATCGAACATCGGTTCGATCGCATGCTGGAGGCCGGCGCGCTGGACGAGGTCGCGGCCTTTGCGGCGCGCGGTCTTGATCCGAACCTGCCGGCCAGCAAGGCGCTCGGCGTCCCGCAATTGATGGCCCATCTGCGCGGCGAGCTGTCGCGGGCCGAGGCCGTTGATCTCGCCAAGCGCGACAGTCGCCGCTACGCCAAGCGTCAGAGCACCTGGTTCCGCAACCAGACCGGCAGCTGGCCGCGCATCCGCTCGCTTGACCCGGTGCAGGCCCGCTCTGCGCTGGCGGATTTGCTCGATACCTGACCGACAGGGAAGGGACCTGCGGCTGGACAGGGACGTCAATGATCCGTCCTATCGGCCCGACCAAGCCGGGAGTGAGTCGCCAGATGACGGTGGAGACGACGGAACCGCTTTACACGCGGGATATCGACCTGAAGCCCATTCAGAGCCGCCGACTGGCGATTGTCGGCTACGGCAATCATGGCCGGTCCCACGCGCTCTGCCTGCGCGATAGCGGCGTGTCCGGGATCCGCATCGCGCTGCGGGAGGGCTCGCCGTCGCGGGCGAAGGCCGAGGCCGACGGGTTTGAGGTGGTTTCGCTGCCGGACGCGGCGGCGTGGGCGGACGCGATCTCCCTTCTGGCCGCCGACGAGGCGCATCGCCAGATCTGGACCGAGGCCATCGAGCCGTATCGCAAGCCGGGCCAGGCGCTGATCGTGTGTCACGGCTTCTCCATCCACTACGGTCTGATCGCCCCGCCCGCCGATGCCGATATCATCCTGGCGGCGGCCAAGGGGCCCGGCGGCGCGGTGCGTCAGGAGTTCGAGAAGGGTAGCGGGCTGATCGGCTTTTGGGCGGTGCACCAGGATGCATCCGGTCAGGCCCGGGAGCTGGCGCTGGCTTACCTTTCGGCGATCGGCTCGGGCCAGGTCGGCATTTTCCCGACCACTTTCCGCGAGGAGACGGTTTCGGACCTGTTCGGCGAACAGGTTGTTCTGGTCGGCGGCTTGGTGGCGCTGGCCAAGGCGAGCTATGAGCGCCTCGTGGCGGCCGGTGTCAGCGAGCGCATGGCCTATATCGACTGTGTCCACGAGATCAAATATCTCGCCGATCTGATCCAGTCCCGGGGCATCGCCGGCATGTATGAGGCGATCTCGGACACGGCCGAATTCGGCGCCCGCCAGATCGAGGACAGGATTGCCGGCCCGGAGCTGAAGCGCGTCTTCGATGACGCCATGGCCGATATCGAGAGCGACCGCTTTGCGCGCAAATGGGTCGAGACCTATGAGGCCGGGGACGCGATGAAGGCCGAGCGCGCCGCTGACCGGGCCCTGCCGATTGAAGCTGCGGGCGCGGAATTGCGGTCGCGGATTTACGGTGCCACGAAATAGCCAATAAGTGTCGGCACCTGTAATAGGGTTATTCGGAACGAGAATCGTGTGCGGGGGCACCCAGATGGCATTCAATCCTGTGAAGATCCGCCGCTATGGCGAGCCCAAGGAAGTCGTGGCGCGTGTGTTCGAGGAAGTCGGCGGCATCCCGTCGGTCATGGAATTGCTCGACCTCAGCCGGACGCGCGTCTATGCGCTGGCCGATCCGGACTCCACCAACGAGATTTCCTACGCGCGTATCGCCAAGCTGACCGAGTCCGGCGCGTCCGCCGCGGCCCAGCATCTTGCGGCCCTCGCCGGCGGGATCTTCCTGCCGATCGAGAAGGCCGACGATGCCAACTGGCTGGCACTTGCCGGTGAGGCGAGCCGCCGCAATGCGCGCAATATTTCCGCCATCATGGAAAGCCTGAGCGAGACCGAGAAATCGCCCGGCCGCATCGACCAGGACGAGGCCCGCGAGATCCTGAAAGTGCTCGACGAGCAATTGGGCGTGCTGGCCATTCAGCGCGTCAAGCTGGCGGCCATTGCCTCCGGCGAGGCCGTTGACATGACCGGCCAGCCGCCGCGCGAAGAAAACGGCGCAGGGTGATTGCCCGCCGGGCAAAGCGTGCTTAGTTAGGCGATCCCTCGCTTTGACCGGGCTCCTGCTGTCATGAACCGACTGACTGACTTTTTCCTGCGTATGGACGCCCGCGCGGTCCGCGCTGTGGGCGTGTCGGTTGCCTTGTTCGCGGTCGTCGCCCTTGTCTTCGTGATCGGGCGTTTCGTGCTGGATGTGGAGCCGGGTGCCGCAGGCAGCTGGTTCGAGGCGTCGGCCAGCCAGTGGTACGCGCTGCCCCTGACCATCCTCGTTTTCACCGCCCTGTCCTTTGTGGGGGCGCCCCAGTTCGGACTGGCGGCCGCGTCCCTGGTCGCTTTCGGGCCGACGAATGGCGCCATCTATGCCTTCATAGCGACCCAGGTTTCAGCCGCTGTCAATTATGTCATCGGCCGCTACTTCGGCGCCGATATCTTCAAGCGCTATGGCGGCGACTGGGCCAACCGCATTTCCGACTTTATCGGGCGCAATGGCCTGTTGGCCTCGATGGTGGTCCGCTGGGTCCCGTCCGGGCCTTTCATCGTCGTCAATATGGGGTTTGGCGTTGCGCGCACGCCTTACTGGGCGTTCGCGCTGGGGACGGCGCTGGGCTCGGCGCCCAAGATTTTCATTGTTGCCCTGATGGGGGAGAGCATCCGGACCATGCTGTCGGAGGGCAAGGTGCTGCTCGGCATTGCCTTCGCTGCCGCCGCCCTGGCCTGGATCGGCATCATGCTGGTGGCCCGAATCTGGTTGCGTCGCAACCGGGCGACGTCGGCGGCGCTCGCCAAGGATGCCGCCGAAA
>OBPS01000119.1_pt1 | contig 11025 bp, 10 predicted proteins | sample 1534661 | NCBI WGS metagenome assembly OBPS01 (sample SAMEA3275493, study PRJEB22092) | marine metagenome | biome: ENVO:00000447 marine biome; feature: The site is in the outerpart of the Oslofjord; material: ENVO:00002010 seawater | collected 2014-06-20T10:00:00+00 | depth 1 m
CGCCCTCGGTAATTTGCTTCAACAATTTCGGAGGAAATCGCATTCAACAAAGGCAGACAAACGGTCGAACCGGAAAACGCGAGCAAGATCATTAACGGCATCCAGCGTGTGGTTTCCGAAACCGCGACAACAAACAGTGATAAAGCAAAGATCACCGAACCCACCCGCAAAACATTAAGATGGCCAAAGAGCTTCGTCAGTAAGGCGAGAAGGCCACCTTGCAGCATGATCATGGCTACACCCACCACGCCGAAAAAGTAACCCACTTCCTTAGGTCCCCACTCAAACGCGTAGGCCACCCACAACGGGAAAAGATAAATAATGGCACTCACCGAACAGGTGTGTGTAATGTACTGCATCAGCAGCAGCTTATTGCGCCGAGGGCCAAGGACCGAAACAGACGATTGGGTAACTGCCGACTCAGGCCGAGAGCCGACCAACTTCACCATCTGCGGCGGCAGCAGCGTCTGTGCAAAGGCCGCCGCCACCAATGACATCACCGCCGCCGTATAGAAAGGAAGAGCAAAGCTTTGCGAATCGCCAGTCAGCAGCCCCCCCAACACGGGACCTGCGATCAGTCCCAGACCAAAGGCTGTTCCGACTAATCCCATGGCTTTTGCCCGTCGCTCGGGTGGACTGAGATCTGCCATCAATGCCGTTGCAACAGGCAAGCTGCCCGCGGCTAAACCCGACAGTGCACGCCCTAAATACACCTGCCAAAGCGTGTCGGCGAGCGCCGTGACCACGTAGGCCGCGCAACTGCACACCAGCGCTAAGACGAGCGCCTGACGACGACCCGCTCGATCGGAAAACCTTCCCCACAAAGGTGCGATCAGTGCCGCACCAATTGCATAGGTGATCATGATAAAGGCAATGTCCGAAGAGTCCCCACCCAAGGCCGGTGCCATGAAAGGCAGCAAAGGAATCACCAGACCAAAGCCTATTAAATCAATGACAATGACAAGAAAGACCAGCCAAATAAGCGGACTGTGCCGTTTAGGCTGGGGCTCGATCATTAACTCTCAGTCCAGCGATGCGTATTCGGTGCGTCTAAGTCAAACAGGTCCAGTGCTCGACCCACACTGTGATCTACAATATCGTCGATCGTCTTCGGATTCGCGTAAAAAGCGGGCAGGGGCGGCGCAATCACCGCGCCCATTTGTGTCGCGGTGACCATATTCTGCAGGTGCCCAAGGTGAAAGGGGGTTTCGCGCACCATCAAAATCAGTCTGCGTCGCTCCTTCAACGCGACATCGGCCGATCGAGTGAGCAAGGAACTGGTGACACCAGACGTAATTTCGCCAAGAGTGCGAATAGAGCAGGGCGCGATGAGCATCCCCAAACTTTTAAAGGAGCCACTGGCAATCGACGCGCCGACATTACGGACAGAGTGGACCTCTGATGCCAACGCCTTGACCTCAGCCACCGAGCGATCAAGCTCGTAGTGAATGGTCAGCTCTGCTGACTTTGAGAGTACCAAGTGACTTTCAACACCCAGCTCCGAGAGCATCTCAAGCGCCCTCACCCCATAGATAACGCCGGAGGCGCCGCTAATTCCTACCACTACTCGTTGCATCGACTTCTCACTGATCAAAGGCCGCTAGCCTACACAATTACGGGATAAATCGTCGTGTATTGACTAAATATTCGTTTACACTAACTTATTGGTACGTTGGACAGGATATAACGGCGTCGCATTTTCGTCATATCTTGGCGCCGAAGCCAAGCCAACAGAGCAAGGGACACCTCATTGAAACTGAGACTGCTTATTTCGACATTGCTGGCCGCCTTATTGGTGGTTGGGTCGTTTGCGCACGCCTCAACCCATGAACTAGCTCCGGATAGCCCACATGAGCTCGTGGAATGCTACGGCTGTAATGTCGTTTCCGCGGCAGATGCGTCATCGAACACAACGGTCCCAAAGCACACCACACGGGTAACAATTGGCGATAGACCTGTCTGTCCCGTCGCGCCGGCGTTTAACAACTATTCGAGTAGAGCTCCGCCACGTCTCTGAATCAAATCTGTTTTCTTTGATTCATTTATTGACTAGGAGCTAGTTTATGGCACGTTTTGCCTATTCAGCGATGGCGCTTATATTCGCACCACTCGCGTTTTCACAAGAGACGACGTTAGAAGAAATCGTCGTTACATCATCCTTCACACACCAAGTTCAAGGACAAAATGAGAGCTCGGTTGAGGTCATTTCGGGTGATAACATCACTCAAAATCTCAGCCAATCTCTGGGCGAACACTTAAGCACCACGCTCGGTGTTTCATCGAATAATTTTGGTCCTGCAGTGGGACAACCCGTCATACGCGGTATGTCTGGCAACCGGGTTAAGGTCTTGCAAAACAACATGGTCGTCAGGGACGTTTCAGGTGTTGGACCGGACCACCCCGTCGACCTGGACCTGAGCAACATTGAGCAAATCGAGATCGTACGCGGTGCTGCAGCACTGCTACACAGTAACGGTGCCAGTGGAGGAATCATCAATATCGTCGATAACGCAATCGCGCGGACCGATATTGAGGAACCTTTAGTCACCCTGTCTGCCGAACAGCAAACCGGTAATAAAGGCGAAGGGTTTACCGCGAGCCTAAAACAGAATATTGCCGGCTTTAACCTCAGCTACAGCTTTAGTGGGTTTGACGCACAAGATTACGAGATACCCAGCGGCGCAGTGCTTCACGATGAAGAGCACGACGAACATGATGATGAGGACGAGCACGACCAGCACGACGAGCACGACGAGCACGACGAGCACGACGAGCACGACGAGCACGACGAGGATATGGGCACGCTTGCGAACTCAGACTTCGAAACCAAGGCCCATCGATTTGGACTCTCAAAGACGGGCGACTGGGGTTATGTTGGCGCCTCTTATCAAGACCTTAGTTACACCTACGGTATTCCTTTCCACGGCGGTGGTCATGAAGAGGGCCATGAGGATGAGGAGCACGAAGGTGAAGATCATGAGGGCGAAGACCACGAAGGTGAGGAAGGCCACGACGAGCACGAAGGTGAGCGCATTGTCTCTAAAACAGACTCAGAGGTTATTACCCTCGAAGGTCAGCTCAATCTGAACGGTACCCTTCTTAACAGCATCCAGTTTAGCGTCCGAGATACAAACTACACGCTCTTTGAACAGCACGCGGAAGAAGCGCATGAAGAGGGCGAACATGAAGACGAACATGAAGGTGAGCACGAAGGTCACTCCGAAGAACCCACTTTATTCACCAACGACTCGACCGAAGTGCAAATGGTCTTTAACTTGGGTGACGCAGAGCACCCGCGGCGCATCGTCCTGAACCAAGTCACAGAGAAAGTTGCTGTCATCGGCGAAGAAGCCTTTATGGAGCCGGTTAAGTCGAGTGAGACGACGCTCGGTGCGTTTGCGGGTTTCAAAACCGCAGGGTTTGATATCGACTTTGGTGCCCGCTGGGATGATGTTGAGCGAGAGGGGATGATTCGCGAGATGCATCATGACGACGAGCATGAAGACGAAGAAGAGCAACACGACGACGAGGAGCATGAGGGGGAAGAGGAGCACCATGATGAGCACGGTGGCTTTGAGCTCGAGCCCTTTACCTTTAAAGACCAGTCACTTAGTGGCGCGGTCACGATCGGCCGTGAACTGACCGAATCTCTGCACGCATCGCTTAACGTCGCACTGGTCAATCGAACGCCGTCTACCATGGAGTTGTTCATGAACGGTGAGCACTTAGCCGTGGCCCGCTATGAAGTGGGTGACGCCAACCTCGATATGGAGCGATCCAACAACCTTGACTTCAATCTCCGGTACGACGACGACACTTGGTTTGCAAGTGCGTCAATCTACCGAAACGATGTAGACAACTACATTTATTTACGGGATGAGTCTGAAGAAGAGCACGAGGAGCATGAAGCCGGCGACGACGATCACGAAGAAGAGCATATCGAGCACGGCGACCTCTTGCTTGCCGAGTATATGCAGAATGATGCGACATTCAGTGGCTACGAAATAGAGATCGGACGACGTTTTAATGTGGCCGATGGCGAGCTGGAAATTCGTCTTCAACGCGATCAGGTTAAAGCCGACTTCGCACGAGGCGGCAGCGTGCCGCGCATTACACCGTCAAGAAACGTATTGGCTGTGGACTACCGCCGAGGTTTGTCGCGCGCCATGCTGGAGCTCCAAGACGTGGGTAGCCAAAACTCAGTCAGCAGTTTTGAAACACCGACATCAGGATACACGTTAGTTAATGCACGCTTGTCACACAGTATCGATCTAGGTGACGAAGCCGTCCTGACAATCAGTGCATTCGGACGAAACTTAACCGATGAAGTCGCTCGCAGTCACACCTCGTTTGTTAAAAATGAAGTGCCACTTGCCGGTCGCAACCTGGGCGTAAAAGCCAGCGTTTCCTTCTGATCCGCAATACTATCTGCGCAATCAAAAAGGGGTTGTCCTAACTGAGGACAACCCTTTTTTTTAACATCAGCGCACGACTCGTTAACCCGCTTTTTTCAGCGCTTCAAGCATCTCCGCCATTTGCTTCCAGACAGCATTAACGGCTTTAAGGGGGCGAACCATCACTTTGAACTCAATGATCTGATCGCCTTCAAAGGTAATCATGTCCACGCCGTTTACAAAAACACCATCAACCATGACCGTAAACTCTAAAATGGCGTGGTTTCCTTGAGTCACTTCGCGAACGTATTGGAAGTCTTCAGAGAGGGCCTTATTCGCAGCACGCAGGTACGCGTAGGTAATGTCGCGTCCCACCTGAGGCGTGTGGACCACGGGCGACAAAAATACACAATCAGGGTGCAGGAGGTCATAAAGGGTGTTCATATCGCCCTCGCGCATCACATGATGCCAACGCTCTAATGCAGTCATAGGGTCTCCGTGTTATTCGAAATGTGTTTAAAGCTGTGCGAGCGACGCGTCAAAATCACGTTGTGCTTTAGCTCTTATTTCATAAGCTGCTTGTCCACGCAGACGCTCAGACGAACGGACGCGGTGATCACGTCGGCGTTTTTGCGCAGACACCAGCTGCTCGTTAAAGAACTGAGGCTGATAGTCGCCCGCAATTAAGGCGTCAATCAACGCGATATCAATACCTAATCGGTAAGCGATACGGCTGGGCCGAATACGATTTGCATGAAACTCCGCAACCAATCGAATTTGTTTAGCCTCGGTTAAGTGGCATTCTTTCGAATAACCCAGCGGGGGGTTTGACGCTCTTCGGCTAGCCGGACGATCACTCACCTAACAATCTCCAATTAATTTAACACCAGCGTGGCTCAAACGACGCCCAAGGTTACTGAACACTTAAGCTGGAAAAATACAGGGTTTATTCCTAAAACCCCAGCCCCGTTTCATATCGCGATACCGTGCGGTCAACGCGCGTCCCATAGCAACCCAAAGCGCGGGAAACGATAGGGCAGATGGTCAAGAAACCAACGACAACCCCATTAAAGCGCGTAAACTGTGCGTCAAAGACAATAGCAAGCATCGATATAAAAAGGCGAGACATCAGGCTCAGTAAACGAGTGCTGTCTGCGTCTTGACCGGGTGAGGGAGTGAGTCTCGACATGTCGACAATGGCAAATCCAGCGGTTATTGCACACCGAGGGGCCTGTGGTTATTTACCTGAGCACACCCTTCAAGCAGTCGAATTGGCGCATCAGCAGGGCGCTGACTACCTCGAACAAGACGTCGTCCTCACCGCAGACGGTATTCCCATAGTGCTCCATGACGTAACCTTGGAACTCACTACCAATGTTGCGTCTATCTTTGAGGGCAGGCAACGAGACGACGGTCTATTTTATGCCATCGATTTTACGCTTGCCGAAATAAAACAGCTTACGGCGCACGAGCGGACGGACCTCAGTGGAAACGCTGTTTTTCCAGACCGGTACAGCGGTGACGGGGTACACTTCGAGATCCCTACTCTGGCGGAAGAAATCGAGTTAGTCGACGCTCTGAACGCCAACACAGGAAAGTGCGCAGGACTTTATATCGAGTTAAAGCGACCCGAATTTCACGAGTCTGAAGGCGTCGATCTCTACACATCGGTATTGCAAGTGCTGAGAGAATACGACCGACTGGGCGACAATCCTGAAACAGTGATTCAGTGCTTCGATCCCGTAACACTCAAACGCGTTCAATCCGACGGCATCTTCAAAGGTCCCAGGGTGCAACTGATTTTGACGGAAACCATCCTCGGTATGCGTGGCGACGTCCAGATGATGCACACTTCAGAGGGTATTCACCAGATCGCTCAGTACGCGCACGGTATCGGCCCAGACGTCAGTCTTCTCGAAGATGACCACGGCGCGCCAAGCGAAATGCTCAAAGCAGCAAAAAAGCTTGGTCTTTTTTTACATCCCTACACGCTACGTGCAGATTCCGAATCTTTACCCGGTGTAGACTTCGCCTCACTTCATAAAAAGCTCTTTATCGACTTAGGTGTCGACGGCGCTTTTTCAGACTTTCCAGATCAAACACGAGCGCTACTTCAACTTTTGGGGAAATAAACTTAGTGTCAAACGACGCCCACCGCGTACACCGCAGAACAAAAATCGTAGCAACAGTTGGCCCTGGTAGTGATAGCGAGGAGATGATTGGTCGTCTCATCGCCGCTGGCGTCGACGTTTTCCGATTAAATTTCAGCCATGGCTCATCAGAGCATCATCAACGTATCGCTCACACAATTCGGAAACAAGCGCGACATCAGGACCGCTATGTGGGCGTCCTTGCAGACCTCCAAGGACCTAAAATACGCGTTGCAAGCTTCGCACACGGTCAGGTCGATCTGACCGCGGGCGACGCATTTCGGCTAAGCCTCTCGATTGACTCGGAAAGTGGTGACGCCTCAGGCGTCGGTATTGAATATCAAGACCTACCCAAGAGCGTGGTCGTCGACGACATACTCCTCTTAGATGACGGAAAAATGCGGTTGCGCGTCGATAGTGCAACGGCTACCGACATCGATTGTACGGTCCTTGTGGGTGGCAAGTTGAGCTCACGAAAAGGGGTTAACAAGCTTGGTGGCGGCATTGCTGCGCCTGCGCTGACCGAGAAAGACAAAGCAGACATCCGTGCTATGGAGGTCATCAAACCCGATTTTGTGGCGGTATCCTTTGTCGCCTCGGTCGCCGATATCGAAGAGGCACGAGCGCTGTTGACGGATGCTGGGATTACGGCGGCGATCATCGCTAAGATTGAGCGCGCCGAAGTGGTGGCTGATAGCGACCTGCTCGACAGTATTATCGACGCCTGCGAGGGCGTTATGGTGGCACGCGGTGACTTAGGTATTGAGGTTGGCGATGCTGAGCTGATTGGTATTCAGAAAGACCTGATCTCCAGAACCCGCAAACGAGACCGAATGGTCATTACCGCGACACAAATGATGGAGTCAATGATCAGCAACTCCATGCCCACGCGTGCCGAAGTATTTGATGTGGCTAACGCCGTTCTGGATGGTACGGACGCTGTTATGTTGTCTGCAGAAACGGCCGTCGGCTCCTACCCTGTTGAGGTGGTCCGCGCGATGGCCAACGCAGCCGTCGGCGCCGAGAGCCATCCGATAGCACGCAAGTCGCGCTACCGACAAGATCGCGAATTTAGATCGCCGCAAGAGACCATTGCGCTGTCTGCGATGTACGGCGCCAATCACTTCCCAGGGGTGCGGGGTATCGCAACTCACACGGAGATTGGCAGTACACCGACCTTAATGTCACGGCTGAGTTCGGGCCTGCCCATATTTGCACTGAGCCGCAACGCTGAAACGCTACAGCGCCTGGCGCTGTGCCGAGGGGTCATACCGCTTTACTTTGACATTACGGCGTTTGATCCCCAGGACATCGAGTCACGTACGATGGAGTTCTTAAGCGATGCCGGGTTTATTACGAAAGGCGACCATATCCTCATGACCATGGGGACGTTAATTGGAAAAGCAGGCGCCACAAACTCCATAAAACTATTGTCAATAGGTTAAAAAGTGACAACGCCATAAAAGGTTCATTAGACGTGAGGCTCTTGAGCCCCTATAGTGTCAGTCCGCTCAGAGGTTGTTTTATAATTTCTGGCCGAGTTAGTGCGTTATGCACTGTTACATTTTTAAACGATAGGTAAAACAGTATGTCTACAGTTACAGGTACCGTTAAGTGGTTTAATGAAACCAAAGGTTTCGGTTTTATTGAGCAAGAAGGCGGACCCGACGTGTTTGTTCACTTCAGCGCGATTAACGGCGATGGCTTCAAAACTTTAGCCGATGGTCAAAAAGTCGAATTCACAGTCACAGCTGGCCAAAAAGGACCACAAGCAGAGAACGTAGTTCCTGTTTAAATTTCTTTTCCCTCTAAAAAAAAGGCCGCTTTTTAAGCGGCCTTTTCTTTTTGTGCATCTCTAAGACATTCACCCAAGATCTTTTGCAAGCTCCTCAAGCCGTCGCTCTTCGCTGGTAATGTACTTGAGCCACTGATCCGCGTAGGTGCGGGCCCGCTTGTCCTTTCGCGCATCACGAAACGCCCGACGTGCGGCATTAAACTCACCCAAGTTGAAATAAGCCATGCCGAGTGCGAGCCGCGCTTGGTCCGGGCGTTTAATCCCGCCCTTGTCTAAACCTTTCTTTAACGCCTCAACCGCTTGCTTATTCTTGTCGACGTCGAGGTAAACGTTGCCCAATCGTGCGTAAAGCTCACCTTTTTCAGAGGTCGAAGCAGCTGCTTCTAGCATTGGCAGACTCTTCTCAACTTCCTGAGCCTGTCGCCACGCGGCGCCTGCCAGTTCATAGTTTTTGGACTCCTCTTCGACAATCCCATCGCTGAACCCAGTATCCATGGCTTTAGCACCCCAGTAAGGGACCTCAGCGTTCAAGTACATTGATGCAAGATTGACAATGTCCTGACTCCGATCGAGCAAGCCTTGCTCGTAAGAGACTTCGAGCATTGCGAGCTGTCGAGGTTCATCGCCTAATTCGCTGTAAAGCGCAGACGCCTGAAGCCAGTACGACTTTTTAGGGTAGTACATGATGAGGATATCGAGAATATCGAGCGCCTTGCGGTATTGGTCTCGATCGAAGTAGATAAATCGCGCTAAGTTGTACCACTGCTCCTTCGGTAGCTTCCCCGCGGCCTGATCACGCTCAATCGCTGTTTCTATATTAAACAGGCTCTTATCGTAATCTTTTAACTGGTAATAACCGTTTGCAAGTAACACATAGGCGTTCGTACTTGGATTATCACTGGCCGCCATCCACTGATTAAGAGTATCGATGCCTTTTTGCCACTCTTCCTGCAGAAAATATAACTGCGCGACGGTGTACAGCGTACCAATCTCAAGCGCCAGCGGAATTTCAGGACGCTGGTCTATGACCTTTCGGTAGTAGTTCAGGGCCCCGGTGTAGTCTTCTACGGCATAACGAAGGTAAGCGTACGTGTTGTAAACATTTGCGAGCTCATACTTGTTGAGCTTACTTTTCTTGCTGGTGGCGTCCAGCATCTCATTGAGCACTTCTTCAGCTTCAGCGAACTGCTGCGCTTCCGCAAGCACCTGAGCTTCGGCCAGCTTCTCGTAAATATTGTTCCTAAGCGCCGGTGTTTTTCGCGTTTCACGTTCTTTCTTTTTAGGCGCATCTTGAGCCGACGCGTCTGCTACCAGCCTCAGATCTGCGGCCTGATCAGCAACCACCAATACCGCAACAACAGAGACCGCCATAAAGGTGGTGATAACTGTGTGCCGGAAGAACTTCAGCAATGAAGCCATTAGCGACGACCTCCCTCGAGCTCGTAAGTGAATTTGTTTTGCACACCCGCAACTTCAATCGGCTCTCCGTCGACGACCCGAGGCTTGTACTTAAACTTAAGTGCCGCTTTGATCGATGCGCCTTCAAAAATGCCTTTGGGTGAGCAATCAGTTTCGTTGCCCACAAATGGATCGCGGATCGCACCTGTTGTTGTCACGGTGTACGTGACAATGCAAAAGCCGGTGATACCGCGAGTCTGCGCACGACGTGGATAAATCGGCGCAACTTTTACAATTGGCAAATACTCGCCGTCCCCAGAGGACAGTCCGGACGCATTGATACTGACATTCATCGCAACCGTCGGCGCCATGTTCGCTGTGCTCATATCAAGGTCCGTGTCGAAATCCAAAGGCTCCATATTGGGCGGAGGCTCGTCGGGATCTTCGATCTTCTCTGGCAGCACTTCTTTTAAGTTGGTTTCAATAACCTTATCTGGAACGACGATATCGGCAATTTTTCTGGCCTTGACGTCTTCCTGTTCAAAATCACGCGTGACTAAGCTCTGCATGACGTAAAACAGGCCGATAGCGATAGGAATCGCTACAACAGCTCCAACGATTGATCGCAATGTTGCTGGCATTCTCTTACTCATCTAATGTCGAAACACAGGGAGGCGCAGAAAATGTACTGCGCAAAGTATCAAATAATTGCTCGACCACGTACGCCGGGCTTTCCTCATCAGCCTGAATGACAATATTCGCTCTTGGTGTCTCGTCTTTCGCTGCCTTGGCAAAAAAGTTAGCGCGCTCAAGCTTAATTTCGTTTTTGTTGTAGTGAATTTTGCCTTGGTTATCTACGGCAAAGATAATGGTGCCATTGGGGCATGCCTCAGTCGTTCCTGCACCGGGCTTGTCGATCTCTACACCAGGCTCCTTCACAAAAGAAGAAGTCACAATGAAGAAGATCAGCATAATAAAGACGACGTCCAGCATGGGCGTCAGATCGATCTGACTTTCTTCTTGTGCGCCAGCGGACCTGCCGGCTTGATCTCTTAAACTCATACCTTAGCCCTTGTCCGTCGCCCAACTTACATTGTATTGGCCGGCCTCTCGTGCCGCATCTGCGACGTCCGCCACGACACCCGACGTTGCTCCTTTGCTCACCTTAATAGTGACAGGAGCCTCAGGGTCTTCCGCCAACAGTCGTTGAATATTTGCCCGCACAGCGCGCACATCGACGCGGCGGTTCTCCATCCACAACTGATTATCGGCGGAAATCTCGACAACA
>OBPS01000120.1_pt1 | contig 10849 bp, 9 predicted proteins | sample 1534661 | NCBI WGS metagenome assembly OBPS01 (sample SAMEA3275493, study PRJEB22092) | marine metagenome | biome: ENVO:00000447 marine biome; feature: The site is in the outerpart of the Oslofjord; material: ENVO:00002010 seawater | collected 2014-06-20T10:00:00+00 | depth 1 m
GTCACGACCGGCAGCTGGAAGTGCCGTGGGAGCGTCCCGATGACCTTCTGTCCCTGAACCCGGCCGGCACGACGCCGGTGCTGGTCGACGAAAGCGGCGGTGGTCGCCGGGTCATCGTCGAGAGCCGGGCTATCCTGGAATATCTCGAAGAGACGACGCCGAGCCCCTGCCTCCTGCCGGGCGGCCCGGCCGAGCGGGCCGAGGCGCGCCGCCTCGTCGACTGGTTCGACCGCAAGTATGACGGCGAGATCAACGCCTACCTGCTGCACGAAAAGCTCGAGAAGCGGGCCCAGGGACTGGGCTCACCGGACCCGGCCGCGCTGCGCGCCGGCCGCGAGCATTTGCGCTGGCATCTCGATCACATGGCCTGGCTTCTGGAGGCCCGCGATGGTCTGGCCGGGCCGCGCTACACCCTCGCCGATATCGCCGCTGCCGCGCACCTGTCCTGTGCTGACTATCTCGGCGATGTCCCGTGGGACGAGTTCGAACCGGTCAAGCAATGGTATTCCCGCGTCAAATGCCGCCCGGCCTTCCGGGGGCTGCTGGCCGACAAACTGCCGGGCGTACCCGCCGCGGCGCATTATGCGGATCTGGATTTCTAGGGGGTCGTCGATGAACTCGGACGCCACCCGGGCCCTCGCCCTCGAGCTCGGCTTCTCCGCCGCCCGCATCTGCCGCGCCGATGAGGCCTGGCAGGCGGGTGACCGCCTGGCCGAATTCGTCGCCGACGGGCATCACGGCTCGATGGGGTGGATGGCCGAGACGCTGGCGCGACGTCAGCATCCCACCGCCATGTGGCCGGATGCGAAGTCGGCCGTGGTGGTCGGGCTCAATTACGGGCCGGAGCAGGATCCGCTGCCGCTGCTCGAGCGACGCTCGGAAGGTGTGGTTAGCGTGTATGCGCAAAACGCCGATTATCACGACCTGCTGAAGAAACGTCTCAAGCATCTCGCGCGCGCCTTCGCGGAGAAAACCGGCAAACAGGTCAGGGTCTTCGTGGACACCGCCCCGCTGATGGAAAAGCCGTTGGCGGAAAAGGCGGGTCTGGGCTGGCAGGGTAAACACACCAATCTGGTCAGCAAGGCCTATGGCTCCTGGCTGTTTCTCGGCGTGATGCTCACCGAGGCCGAGCTGGAGCCGGATCAGCCCGAGCCGGACCATTGCGGCTCCTGCACGGCGTGCCTCGATATCTGTCCGACCAAGGCCTTTCCCACGCCCTACCGGCTCGATGCGCGGCGCTGCATTTCCTATCTCACCATCGAGCACAAGGGCGTCATTCCGGCGGAGTTTCGCGCGCCGATGGGCAACCGGATCTATGGCTGTGATGACTGCCTCGCCGTCTGCCCGTGGAACAAGTTCGCGCAGACCAGTGCCGAGACCGCCTTTCATCCGCGGCCGGAGCTCAAGGGCCCGCTTCTGGCCGAGCTGGCGTCGCTCGATGATGCCGGCTTCCGGCAGGTCTTCACCGCCTCTCCGGTCAAGCGGATCGGGCGTGACCGCTTCGTTCGCAATGTGATGATCGCGATCGGTAATTCCGGTGATCCTGATCTCGTCCCGACTGCCGAGGCGGCGCTGGATGATGACGCTGCGCCTGTGCGCGCCATGGCGGTCTGGGCGCTGGCGCAGCTGGCGCCGGAGCGGGCGACCGCCGTCGCCGCTGATCGCATGGCAAACGAGGCTGACCTCGATGTGCTGGCAGAGTGGCGGGCCCTCAACCCCAGGCGATGACAGCCCGGTCAGTCTCGTCTTGAGAGATTGTTATATTTTATTATCTACCCAAGCGGGCTTGAGAGAAACAATGGCAATGCGTCGGGGGGGCGCGGTCATGGCAGCAATCAAGACAGGCCGAACATGACGAATTCGGCCGATTTCCAGTCCGATATGTCGTCTGAAGCGGTCTCGGTCCTGATCTGCGAAAGCAGCTCGGTCCAGCTCCGAATCCTGTCCGAAGCCGTCCGGCAGGCCGGATACACTGTACAGACGGCGCAATGCGCTGAAGAAGCCCTGAAAATACTCCAGCTGATGCCGGTCGATATCTTCCTGACCGGGATCGAGGTGGGCACCATGTCCGGGCTGGAGGCCTGCTGGTCGCTGAAGTCGAATTGCGAAACCGAGTCCGTCTACACGATTGTCGTGACGGCGTCGGGAGAGGATCGCCGCCTCGAGGAATCGCTCGACGCCGGAGCCGACGACTTTATCCGCAAGCCGGTGAACATGACCGAGTTGCGGGCTCGGCTGCGCGCGGCCAGCCGCCTGGTGCGGATGCAGAACCAGTTCCGTCGCCTGGCCGAGACCGATGCGCTCACCGGCGCCGCCAACCGGCGCGCGTTCATGCAGTATCTCGATATCCAGACGCAGAATGCCGGCCGCGACGAGATCCCGCTGTCGGTGATCATGGTCGATCTGGATCATTTCAAGCTGGTCAATGACACCCATGGACATGGCGCCGGTGACCGGGTCCTGGTCGAAACCGTGCGCGCCATTCAGGGCTGTCTGCGCGATGGCGACATGCTCGGCCGGTTGGGGGGCGAGGAATTCTGCGTCATCCTGCCCGGTGCCGGCTTGCATTCCGCAGCGCTCGCCGGCGAACGCATTCGGGCCGCCGTCGAAGCGATGACGATTGCCACCGAGGCCGGCGACCCGGTCCCGGTCACAGCCAGTCTGGGCGTCGCCAGCCTGGCCAATAGTGATCTGATTGTCTCGCCGGACGCCCTGCTGCAGGCCGCCGATGCCGCGCTCTATCACGCCAAGGATAGCGGCCGGAACCGGGTCTCGCTCGAGGGAGAGGCCGAGGCTGCCACCTCGCAGGCTTCCCTCAGGGCTGTCAGCTAGCCGGCGGGTCGGTCCTGCATTGATCTCGGGCTTGTCGCCGACCGGTTACTGTTCCGGCGCCGCGTCGGTCCGGCGGGCTTCCAGGATGGCGCCGCGCAACAGGAGTGAGGCGATGTCGTCGGGCTCCTCTGCGCGGGCCCGTGTCATGTCCTGCCAGGCCAGATCCAGCTCGCCACTCATCAAATGGACCTGCCCGCGATAGCGCCAGCCGGCGGCGAGATAGGGCGCGGCCTCGATCAGCGCCTCGGCGTCCTCGCGAAGCCCCGCCCAGTTTCCGGCCTCGGCGCGTAATTGCGCGCGCGCGAGCCGGGTCGGAACCGCGTCCGGCTGTAGAGCGAGGGCGGCGTCATAGGCGGCTTCGGCCGCCTCCGTCAGCCCCGCCGCAAAGCGCGCATCACCGGCGAGGGTGAGCAGTTCCGCGCGTTCCGGCTCGACCATGCCGACCGCTTGTCCGTCGGCGAGATTGGCCAGGATATCAGCACCGGTCCTGACCTCACCGAGTGCGATCAATGCCCGGGCCTCACACACCTCGGCCGGCCATCCGCCGCCCTCGACCCGCCAGGTCTGGGCGCGCTCGACCGCATCTGTCGGATCGATCTGGATCTGGCCGAGGCAGGTATCGAAGCGGACCCGCTCGCGATAGGCCGCGTCATTCTGGGCGTGGGCGGCCGGGGCCAGGGACAGCAGGACCATAGTGAGGGCAAGCGGGGGCAGGGGGTGTGCCAGGCGCATCAAGGAACTCCATCAGGACAGGCCGGGCCTTCCGGCCGGCGCAGCGAAGCGTCAATGCCCTTCCCCCGAAACGGCATTTCCCAACCAGATACGGCAGGACGACCGGGTGAGGATAGCCCTGAAGACACCTCAAACCGGGTTTGTTTTCCACCGCAAGCTATGAAAGAAGTGCCATACTCCATCGTCCGGCCCGGCGGCGGCGTGCCCCGTGTCTTTCAAGGATGCCAGCGCCTTCATGATCGTTCTCCAGGTGATCCCCGAACTCGAAGCCGGCGGTGCCGAGCGGACGACGCTGGAAGTCGCCGAGGCGGTCATCGCAGACGGTGGCCGCGCTCTGGTCGCGAGCCAGGGCGGACGGCTTGAGGACGAGCTCACCGCGCTGGGCGGTGAGTTGCTGCGCCTGCCCGTCGCCAGCAAGAACCCGCTGACCCTGTGGTCCAACATGCGTGCCCTGATCGCGATCATCAAGCGCGAGGCCGTGCAGATCGTCCATGCCCGCTCGCGGGCGCCGGCCTGGAGTGCGAAATGGGCGTGCGACCGGACCGAGGCGCATTTCGTTACCACCTATCACGGCACCTACAACGCCCGCTCAGCCTTGAAGCGCCGGTATAATTCGGTGATGGCGCTCGGCGAACGGGTGATCGCGAATTCGCAGTTCATTGGTGAGCATGTCCGCGCCGAGCACGGTGTGGATGAAGCCCGTCTGGCCGTCATCCCGCGCGGGGTTGATCTGGAGCGCTTTGATCCCGCGGTGGTCGCCTCCGGGCGGGTCGCCGATCTGGCCCGCAGCTGGGGCGTCGATGATCTGGCCGGCGCGCCGCTTCTCCTGCTGCCGGGGCGGCTGACCGGCTGGAAAGGCCAGCGCGAGGCCATTCGGGCCCTCGCCAGCCTCAACGGGACGGATCCGGCCCCGCATCTTCTGCTGGTCGGCGACGCCCAGGGACGCGAGACCTATGTCGCCGAGCTTGAGGCACTGGCCCGATCGCTCCGGGTCGCGGAACGCGTGCATCGGGTCGGGCATTGCAGTGACATGCCGGCGGCCCTGGCCTTGTGTGACCTGGTTCTGACCCCGTCTGTTGAACCGGAAGCCTTCGGCCGGACGGCAGCGGAAGCCGGCGCCATGGGGCGGCTGGTCATCGCGGCCGATCATGGCGGTGCCCGTGAAGTCGTGATCGAGGGTGAAACCGGCTGGCGGGTCGCGCCCGGCGATTCACAGGCGCTGGCGACCGCGATTGCCACGGCGCTTGGTCTGGACCGAAACCTGCATGACCGCATGACCCAGGCGGCGCGCGATCATGTTGCGGCGCATTTTTCTACCCGCTCTCTGCAAGCTTCGACTTTGCGGGTCTATCATGAGGTTCTAAACTCATCGCCATGACCGAGCCTCAGCGCGACATCACCTATATCCTCCACTGGGGCGACCTGACCGCGACCGTGCGGATGCTGGCGGCTGCGAAAACCATTCGTGACGCCTATCGCCGGGATCGCATCATCCTGCTCACGACGCCGGATTACGAGAGCTTCCTGAAGCATTGCCCGTGGTTCAACGCCATCGAGATTGATGCCTGCCCGGACACGCGGCCGATGGCCGGCTTGCGCGACAAGCGCCTGAAACTGGCCAAGCCGACCCGGGTCTTCGATCTCGTCGGCAGTTCGGACAGCCGCAAGATCAAGGGCATTTTCCGCTTCTCCCGGACCAAATGGCATGAGGTGGCGCCGCGCAGTGGCGACACCCAGCACCCGGTCGACGCCGTCGCCGGTGAGCTCAACGGCCTTCTCGGCTCGGGTCCGAGCTTCTTTCCGCTTGGCGGTGCTCCGGCGCCCGATGCCAGCTGGGTCGATTACCTGGCCAAGCAGTCCCGCATGCTGGACCCGGAATATTTCGGTCTCAACGGTCCGTTCGCGCTGCTCGCGCCGGCCGGTGACAGCGTGAAGCCGGCCCTCCGCTGGCCGAAGGAAAAATGGGCGGCTCTGGCGCATGAACTCCTGCAGCTCGGGATCACACCGGCGCTGATTGGCGGACCGGACACGCGCGATGTCGGTCGCCATGTCTCGCAGGTCGTGCCGGGCGCCCGCGATATTACCGGCAAGGCGAAGCTGGCGCAGCTGGCCGGACTTGCCCGCCGCACCCGGTTTGTCTTCTCCGAGGACACCCCCTTGCTGCACCTGCTGACGGCGTCCGGGGCTCCGGCTCTGGCGCTTTACGGCAATGTCGAGGATCCGGCCCTGATCGCCCCGCGTGGTCCGTCGCCGGTCATTCTCATGCACGCGACCACGCTGGCCCAGGTAACATCGGATGAGGCGATCGCCGCGATGCGCTTTGCCGGTGGTTTTGCAGACGCGCCGGCTGCCGCGTGAACCGCTCTGCAAGCTTGCCAATTGTGATCATTTCACCATAGTGCGCGCCTCCCGGTGGACCTGAGGCGCAATTTGCCCGTTTTGGGCTTGATCCAGCGCCCTCCCGGGAGGATTAGTTAGGTTCAGCTTTGGGGCCACAAGGGAGAAGAGGCCATAGCCCGTAGACCACACGCCGCGCAACCGCCCAAAAAAGAGGGCCCGCGCATTAACCGGGATATCCGCGTACCGCGGGTGCTCCTGATCGACGAATCCGGTGAAAAGCAAGGCATTATGCCGACTGAGGCTGCCATTGAGGCGGCCGAGGAAGTCGGGCTCGACCTCGTTGAAGTGTCGCCGAATGCCGATCCGCCTGTTTGCAAAATCGTCGATTATGGCAAGCTGAAGTATCAGGATCAGAAGAAGAAGGCCGAGGCCAAGAAGAAGCAGAAGACCGTCGAGATCAAAGAGATCAAGATGCGTCCGAACATCGATGTGCATGACTACCAGGTGAAAACCAAAGCCATGCACCGCTTTTTCGAAGCCGGCGACAAGGTCAAGGTGACCCTGCGATTCCGGGGCCGTGAAATGGCTCACCAGGATCGTGGCATGGACATCATGAACCGCGTCAAGGCCGACTTCGGTGAAGTGGCCAAGGTCGAATTCGAGCCCAAGCTCGAAGGTCGACTGATGGTCATGGTGATGGCGCCGCGCTAGGCTGACATCACACGTGCACACAATAGAGCGGCGCCCCTCGGGGCGCCGCTTTTCGTTTGGGCTGTTCGTTTTGTCGGCGGCCCGGGTGTCGGCTGTCGGCGCGGTGGGGTCAGCCCTGGACGCCGGGCTTGGCCGGCTCTTCCTCGACCTGGTCGAGCTCGTCGGTCTGGGCGAGTTGGGGGAAGAGGCGGAACCAGGCAGCGGCCGTGACCAGTGCCATGCCGCCGCCCAGCAGGACGGCGCCAATCGGCCCCATGAAGCGGGCCGCGACCCCGGACTCGAATTCACCCAGCTCGTTGGACGCCGAGATGAAGACGAATTCCACCGCCGAGACCCGTCCGCGCATGCCGACCGGCGTGGCGAGCTGGATGATCGACTGGCGGATGAAGACCGAGATCATGTCGGCGGCGCCGGTCACGGCGAGGGCGGCCATCGACAGGATCAGCACCGTCGACAGGGCAAAGCCGATCATGGCGACGCCGTAGACCGCGATCGCGCCCAGCATCCAGGCGCCGATGCGCCGGGTCAGCGGGCGGGTCGCCAGCAGCAGGGCGATGATCGCCGCACCGATCGCCGGTGCGGTCCGTAACAGGCCCAGACCGATCGTGTCGGTATGCAGCACATCGCGGGCAAAGACCGGGAGCAGCGCCGTCACGCCACCAAACAGGACAACCACGAGGTCGAGCGAGATCGCGCCGAGCACGACCTTGTTATCGCGGACATAGCGCAGGCCCTCGATCACCATGGACAGGCCGCGCTGGCCCGCCAGCTTCTCGTGCTTCGGGGTGCGCGCGGTGGCGATCGCGATGGTCGCGGCGACCAGCATCACAGCGCTGACCAGATAGACCGTCGTGGCGCCGAAAATATAGAGCAGGCCACCGATTGCCGGCCCGCCGATCGCGGCGGCCTGGAAGCCGAGCGAGTTCCAGGCGATGGCCTGGCGCATGTCGTCGCGCGGCACGATCCGGGCCATCAGGGCGCTCGAGGCGGCGGGCGAAAAGGCATGGGTCACGCCGAGCAGGATTGCGGACGAGAAGACGATGGTCAGCTGCGTCGGGCCATCCATGAACGGGCTTATGGCGAGGGCGCCGGCGCAGGCGACCCGCAGCAGGTTGGTGGAGATCAGGATGAATTTGCGGTCGAGCCGGTCGGCCGCCTGTCCGCCCAGCAGGGAGAGAAAGAAGACCGGCGCGAACATCGCCAGCCCGACAAAGCCGAGCAACAGGGCCGACTCCTCGACCGAGCGCGTCTCGCGCGCCACGTCATAGACCTGCCAGCCAATGGCAACGGCTTGCATCTGCCGGGCGGCGGACAGCAATTGCCGCATGATCCAGTAATTTCTGTAGGCCTGATTGGCGAAAATCGACAGGGAGGGCGTCAGCACGAGGCAAGTCTCCGGTCTGGCCGCCGCGCGCGGCAAGAGCGCCGTGTAGCCCGCTTTCGCCGGGCAATTCAACTGGCTGCGCAGCAGGCCGAGAGGGCTGTGCCCCATTCCCGCCGCGAGTGTGCCGGAAACGCGTCTCATCTATTCAGGTGATATTCAGCCGCCGGGATTTCTGATGAAATCCGATACAAAGCATGATCAACTACCGCGTAGCCGGATGCGCAATATGAAGTGAACCGGACAGGAGGCATGATGAACCGGCCCTGGTTACTGGCCCTTCCCGCAGCCCTCGCGCTGACCTTGATGGTCGCGCCAGGCATGACATCTGCGGGTGCCGACGACGCCGGCAACAGCATCTACCTGTCGGCCGGTTTCACACCGGATCCCACAACGCTCGCGCTGGAGATCGAGGCCCGCATCGATGCGGAGGCCGAGGTTTCGCCGGACTGCCACGGGTTCATCAGCGGCGAACAGCCGGATGTTGATGTCTACTACAATGCCGGGTTCTTCCCGCTCATCCTGTCGGCCCGGTCCGATGAGGACACGACGCTGGTTGTCCGCGCGCCGGATGGGGCCTGGTATTGCGATGACGACAGCGGCAGCGGGCTCAATCCGTCGATCCGCTTCGGCGAGCCCGTCTCGGGCAATTACCATATCTGGGTCGGACGCGAGGTCGGGCCGGGCCCGGCAACCGCCCGGCTCTCGATTTCCGAACTTTACAGCGAGTGACACTTCAATCCTGGGGGAGAGACATGATGAAGTTGCAATTGATGACAGGGGCCGCCGTCGCGGCCATGCTGATGGCCGCTCCGGCCAACGCGATGCAGGACATTTCCGCGGCGCCCGCCTATGGCTCGGGTTCACTGGAAGCCGGCTTCGTTCCGGACCCGGTCTCGATCGGCCTGCGTGCCGGGGGTGCGATGCCGGCCGGCGAAGTTTCGGACTGGTGTCCCGGTTTTGTCAGCTATCAGCCGTCCTACAATCTCAACTACGCCGCTGGCGATTATGACCTCTACCTGTCGGCTGCGTCCGACGTGGACACGGTGCTGCTGGTCAATACGCCGGATGGCAACTGGCATTGCGATGATGATGGCGCCGGGAGCAATTTCAATGCCGGCATCATGTTCGATCAGCCGCAGAGCGGGCTCTACAATATCTGGGTCGGGACCTATGGCTCCGGCGGTGGCTATGAGCCGGCCATGCTGCACATCTCGGAGCTCGGCTTCGAGGACGACAATCCGTATTCGCAAGCCCCGTCGGCCAATCTGGCGCCGCAATACGGCACGTTGAGCCTGCGCGAAGGCTTCGCCGACGATCCGCGGACGATCGCGGTCCAGGCCGGTGGCGAGTCGGATCTGAGCCGGCTCGGCGACGGCATGTGCTGGGGTCAGGCCGACCGGGCGCCCGATCTGTGGATCGATTATGCCGGCAGCGAGACCTTTGATCTCTACGTTTCGATGCAGTCCGAGACCGACACCACCCTTGCCATCCAGGGGCCGGATGGCGGCTGGCATTGCGATGATGACAGCGCCGAGAACCTGAATCCGGGTGTCCAGATCGATGATCCCCTGCCGGGTCGCTACGCCGTCTGGACGGCGCGGTATTCCTCGGCGGCCTATGTCCCGGCGACGCTCTATGTCTCCGAGCTGGGCTTCCTCGGCAATGTCGATGAGCCGGCCGTGCTCGACTACTCCCTGCCCTCGCAATCCGGTTCCGTGAGCCTCGACGCCGGTTTCGTGCCGGACCCGTACAATGTCGATGTGATGGCGGGCGGCGCGACCGATGTTTATGAGGCCGTCGGCGAGATGTGCCGGGGCTTTGCCGACAGCGCACCGGATTTCGACCTGACCTATGAGGCCGGTGGTTTTGACCTCTACCTCTCCGCCACCTCGGAGAGCGATGCGACCCTGATCGTCAACGCGCCGGATGGCAGCTGGATCTGTGACGACGACAGCGCCGGCGAGCTCAACCCGGGCATCGTGTTCGATGATCCGATGTCGGGTCGCTATGACATCTGGGTCGGAACCTATGGCGAGTATGATGCCGGACCGGCGACCCTGCACATCTCCGAGCTCGGCTTTGGCGGCGGCTTCCTGCCGGAAACCCCGCTCGATTTCTCGCTACCGGCGAATTACGAGACCCTGTCCCTTGAAGGCGGCTTCGTCCCCGATCCTTATCTGATCGACCTGATGGCCGGCGGGGATGTCGAGGCTGAATCGGCGGCTGACCAGTCCTGCCGCGGTTTTGTGACGGTGTCGCCGGACGTCGAGCTGACCTTTGAGCCGGGCGGTCTGGACCTCTACATCTCGGCGGTCTCCGAGCGGGACACGACCCTGGTGATCAACGGACCCGACGGAAGCTGGTACTGCAATGATGACAGCGCCGGCAATCTGAACCCGGGTGTTCACTTCCCGGATCCGCAAGCCGGTGTTTACGACATCTGGGTCGGGACCTATTCCGATGGCCCGGCGGCAGATGCGGTGCTTGCGATCTCCGAACTCGGTTTCCACGAATAAGCCGCGCAGCGCGCGGGGATCAGGCGAGGGCGGCCCCATCGGGTCGCCCTTTCCTGTTCAAGGCCTGATTGGCGGGATATGTGCCGACCGGATGGGGCGCAGCGCAGCCTCCGGGCCCGGCCGGTGGATTATTTATCGGGCCGCACAGTTCAGCGCTTTGCAATGTCGCGATGTTATCCTTTATCATCCTCACATTGCACCCGCACCCCCCATGCCCCTCAACCGTCATATCGCTAATCCTCACGGCAACCTCGACACCCCCCGCGTTCGCCCCTCGCCCCCACTCATCGCCCCCTGCCCGCTGCTCCCCCCCGCCCCCCCACCCCCCCCCATG
>OBPS01000121.1_pt1 | contig 10622 bp, 12 predicted proteins | sample 1534661 | NCBI WGS metagenome assembly OBPS01 (sample SAMEA3275493, study PRJEB22092) | marine metagenome | biome: ENVO:00000447 marine biome; feature: The site is in the outerpart of the Oslofjord; material: ENVO:00002010 seawater | collected 2014-06-20T10:00:00+00 | depth 1 m
GCCAGGTAGCGATGGCGCGCGCCGATAATGGCAACCGATACCTCGGCCGCGACCGGGAAGCTGATCCAGGTTCCGAAATAGATCAGGAAATACTGCAGCCCGTTGATCGGCAGGTTGAGGTGCTCGCGCTCCAGCAGAACCAGGATCGCCAGTGGCAGGGCAAACAGGACGGCGGCAAACGAGCGCCAGAAGCCCCGCACAGAGACGTCGAACAGGGCTTCGCCGCCGGACCGGAAGGTCATCAGCCGCAAGGCGCCCTGCATGCCGCGCCAGCCTTCTGAAATCAGACCGATCATGCCGGGCGGTCCCTGAAATACTGGCTCAGGATGCGGGTATAGATCGCGGTCAGGGTCTCGATATCGCTGACCGGGACCCGTTCGTCGACCTGGTGCATGGTGGCACCGACCAGGCCGAATTCGGCGACCGGGGCGTAGAGCTGGATGAAGCGGGCATCGCTGGTTCCGCCGCCGGTGGTCAGGGCCGGGCGACGGCCGGTCTCAGCCTGGATGCAGTCCTGCAGCAGGGTGGTGAACGGGCCGGCCGGCGTCAGGAAGGCCTCGCCGGTGACATGGATGTCGGCTGTGATGCTACCGTCGAAGTCGAGATCGACCATCGCCGCTTCCTCGCGGATCCAGGTGGACAGCTGATCGCCGGTATGGGCGATGTTGAAGCGGATATTGAAGCGGGCCCTCGCTGTCGCCGGGATGACATTGGTGGTCGGATTGCCGACATCGATCGAGGTCACTTCCAGATTGGACGGCTGGAAGGGGGACACGCCGTCGTCGAGCTTGCGGGCGAGCAGGCGGTTCAGCACGGTCAGGAGGGCCGGGATCGGGTTCTCGGCGCGCTCGGGATAGGCGACATGGCCCTGGCGACCGGTCACGGTCAGGGTACAGTTCAGGGAGCCGCGGCGTCCGGACTTGATGGTATCGCCCAGCACATTCGGATTGGTTGGTTCGCCGACCAGGCAGTGATCAAAGCGTTCGCCCTCCTCGGCCAGCGCGGCCAGGGCGGCCTTGGTGCCATGGATGGCCGGGCCTTCCTCGTCGCCGGTGATCAGGAAGGCGATCGAGCCGTCCGGTTCGCCGCTCTCATCGAGCAGGCGCTGGACCGAGGCCACCATCGCGGCGATGGCGCCTTTCATGTCGGCGGCCCCGCGGCCCCACAACATCCCGTCATCCCCCGCTTCGGCAGCGAAGGGCGGTTTTTGCCAGTCGGCCTCGGCACCGGGCGGAACGACGTCGGTATGCCCGGCGAACAGGAAGCAGGGCGAGGCTGTGCCGCGACGGGCATAGAGATTATCAACCTCGCCGAACGGATAGCGCCGACAGGCAAATCCGAGCTGCTCCAGGGCCGCTTCCAGCACACCCAGCGCACCGGCATCGGCCGGCGTGATCGACGGGCGACGGATCAGGGCCTGGGCGAGGGGCAGCGGGTTGGCGAGATCTTCAAGCGTGTTCATAACGGAAACATAGCCGGTTCGTTTCACCAAGCCAGATCAAGGACGCAGCCATGCCCAAATTCTCCATTGCCGAGATCGAGGAAACCGGCGGGACCGGTTATCCTCCCGAATTTGCCGGTGTTGTCGATGGCCGTCTGGTGCGCCGTTTGACCGCGCCGGCCGGCCTCACCCAGTTCGGGGTCAATCTGGTCCGCCTGAAGCCGGGCGCCTGGTCCGCCCAGCGCCACTGGCACACGCATGAGGACGAGTTCGCTGTTGTGATGGAGGGCGAGGCCATGCTGGTCACCAATGCCGGCGAAACGCCGATGCGGGCGGGGGACTGCGTCGGCTTCCCGGCGGGTGAGCCGGACGGGCATTGCCTGATCAACCGGTCGCAGGCTGACTGCGTCTTCCTGGTGGTTGGCGGGCGGCTTGACGCTGACGGGGCGCACTATCCCGATATCGATCTGGAAGCCAAGCCCGGCCGCTATTCCGGCCCCGGCCGGTTCACGCGCAAGGATGGCACGCCCTATTGAGGGGCGAGCCGCTTTTCCATCGCGAACCGCTTGAAGCTTTCGGCGCGCAGCTCAACCGCTTCCGGAGCCGTGACCGCAAAGCCGACCGCAGCGAAGGCGGGCCTCGCCATCAAGCTGGCATGGACAGTCAGGCGGCTCTGCCGGTTTTCGCGGGCAATGGCCTCGACAGCGTCGTAGAGACGGCGGAACAGGCCGCGGCCCTGCCAGTCCGGCCGGATATAGGCGAAGTCGACATAATCGGGTGGCGCAAGCGTCATGAAGCCGATGATCTCGCCGCCGGCTTCCGCCACGACGATCCTCTGGCCAGACAGCCGCGAATCCCACTCCGTACCGCGACGCGGTTCGGGCACCCAGGCGACCTGCTGGGCCGGTGTGTAGCGGCTTGGCCCATTGCGGACTGCCGCGTACATCACCTCGCCCAAGGCCACATGATCCGCCGGCATGCCCCGACGGAGGATGATGTCATCGGTCATGATCGTCCGGTCCGGACAGGCTAGTGCGAGCGGCCGTGCGTCTCGCGGAAGCGTTCCATGGAGACCGAGATCTTGAAGGTCTCACGGTATTTCGGCGAGCCGACCGGACGCGGCGGTCTCTGCGAAGTCAGGGCCAGGATGCGCTCGAGCGTGTCGTGCGCGGCGCCGGACTGGCCGGCCCCGATATAGGCATGCAGCTCGACCAGGGCGTCGGACAGCGGGTCGCCGCCGCGGATGATGAAATAGGGTTCGTCCGACCCCATCCGGTGCAGCACGTCGAATTCGGACGGGTTGTCAGCCGAGCCATAGGGAGCAGCGGGATCCTTGGCTGCCGGCTTGTCGGTGGTCTTGTCTTCGCTCATGGCGCGCCCCTTGTGTGTGATTTGCCCCATGTGACCAGATTCGACGACAAAGCGGTAGCGGCGCATCAGCGCAGCACGCCCTGTCATGATGATGGCGGGCCGGCGCGGCGCGCGCTACACAGATCGCATGACCCCCACACCCTCCCGATCGATCATCATTATCGGCGCCGGCCCGTCCGGCCTGATCGCCGCCGAACAGCTCGCCACCGCCGGGCATCGTGTCGATGTCTATGAGCGGATGCCGACACCGGGCCGCAAGTTCCTGATGGCGGGGCGCGGCGGGTTGAACCTGACCCACTCCGAGCCTCTGCCCAGCTTCCTTGGCCGCTACCGCGAGGCTGGAGACTGGCTCGGGCCTGTCCTGATGCAGCACGACCCGTCGGCAGTCCGGGCCTGGTGCGAAGGCCTCGACCAGCCAACCTTTGTCGGCTCCTCGGGCCGTGTCTTCCCGGATGCCATGAAAGCCTCACCCCTGCTGCGGGCCTGGCGCGCCCGGCTGGAGGCGCTGGGGGTCGCGCTGCATCTGCGTCATCTGTGGACCGGATGGGACGAGAGCGGAGCCCTGACCTTCGACACACCCGACGGCGCCGTCACGGCTCAGGCCGACGCGACCCTGCTGGCGCTTGGCGGGGCGAGCTGGCCGCGACTGGGCTCCGATGGGGGCTGGGCAGGTCTGCTGTCGTCACGCGGAGTGGATCTGGTCGGGTTCTCGGCCTCCAATTGCGGCGTCGAGATCCGCTGGAGCGCGATCACACAGGACCGCTTTGCCGGCGCGCCCCTGAAGACCATCGCGCTGACCCTCAATGGCGAACGCGTGGCCGGCGAGGCGATGATCGCGCGTTATGGCCTGGAAGGCGGCGCCGTCTATGCGCTGTCGGCACCGATCCGCGAGGCGCTTGCGTCGGGCGAGACAACAGGCGAGGCCGTGACGCTCAGCCTCGACCTCAAGCCGGCGCGCAGTGAAGAGGAGATGGCGGCGTGGCTCGGCAAGGCGAGGAAGGGCCAGTCACTGACCAATACGCTGCGCAAGGCCGGCCTGACGCCGCAGGCGATCTCGGTGCTGCGCGATGCCGTGCCGGATCTGCCCCGTGATCCCGCCGCGCTGGCGCGGCTGATCAAGGCGGTGCCTCTGACCGTGACGGCCCAGCGCGGGCTCGACCGGGCGATCTCCTCGGCCGGCGGGATTGCCCGCGATGCGGTCGATGACCGTTTCATGATCACGGCGCTGCCGGGCGTCTTTGCCGCCGGCGAGATGCTAGACTGGGACGCGCCGACCGGCGGCTATCTGTTGCAGGCCAGTTTTGCGACCGGCGTTGCCGCCGCGCGCGGGATCGAAGCCTGGCTCGGGACGACCGACGCCCGCTAGCGCAACAGGTCGTTGATCGCCGTCTTTGACCGGGTCTGCGCGTCGACGCGCTTGACGATCACGGCACAAGCCAGTGACGGACCGCCCTTCGGGTCGGGCAGGGTGCCCGGCACGACGACGGCATAGGACGGGATCTCGCCGCGGGTGATCTCACCGGTTTCGCGGTCGACGATCTTGGTCGACTGGCCGAGGAAGACACCCATCGAGATGACAGCCCCCTGGCGCACGATCACGCCTTCGGCGACTTCCGAACGGGCGCCGACGAAGACATCATCCTCGATGATTACCGGCCCGGCCTGCAGCGGCTCGAGCACGCCGCCAATCCCGACACCGCCCGAGATATGCACATTCTTGCCGATCTGGGCGCAGGACCCGACCGTCGACCAGGTGTCGATCATCGTGCCTTCATCGACATAGGCCCCGAGATTGACATAGCTCGGCATCAGCACGGCCCCCGGGGCGATGAAGGAGCCACGGCGCACGGCGCAGGGCGGCACGGCGCGGAATCCGGCGGCCTTGAACTCGGCCTCGCCCCAGCCTTCAAACTTGGACGGGACCTTGTCCCACCAGCGCGACCCGGCCACACCGCCATCAACAAGCCCCATCGGGTTGAGCCGGAAGCCGAGCAGGACCGCCTTCTTCAGCCATTGATGCACCACCCAGTCACCATTGCCCTCACGCGAGGCGACGCGCGCCTGACCGCTGTCGAGCAGGCTGATCGCGGTCTCGACGGCCTCGCGGACCTCGCCCGTCGTGTCGGCGGAAATCCCGTCCCGATTATCCCAGGCGGTTTCGATCGTGGTGATGAGGGCGGTATCGGTCATGAGGCGTCGTCCGGTGTGGCAGCGGTCCGGATGGACCCGAGGAAGGTGGGCAGGCAGTCCACGGCGTGGTGGACATGGTCGGGGTGTTCGTCCGGCGCGGCGCTTTCTTCGTCGCGCGGGCCTTCTTTGGCGCGAACGAGCACGGTTGTGAAGCCCATGTCGTGCGCGGTCTTGAGGTTGCGCACACTGTCCTCGAAGAAGATCGACTGGCGCACCGGAAGGTCGAAATGCGAGACGAACTTGTCGAAGCCGGCCTGGTGCGGCTTGGGCTGGAAGCCTGACGCCTCGACGTCGAAGATGTCGTCGAAGAGATGGGTCAGCCCCATGTGACCGAGAATGTTTTCAGCATGGCTGAGCGAGCCGTTGGTATAGACGAGGCGCTTGCCGGGCAGGGATTCGATACGGGCTGCCAGCTCGGGATGGGTGATGATCCCGGTCGGGTCGACATCATGCACGAAGTCGAGGAATTCCCGCATGTCGACCGTATGGTTGGCCATCATGCCGTTCAACGTGGTGCCATAATCGCGCCAGTAGGACTTCTGGACGATGCGGGCTTCGTCCTCGGGCAGGCCGAGCGTGCGCGCGACATATTGCGTCATGCGCCGGTCGACCTGGCTCATGATCGGGGCGTCGGACGGGTAGAGCGTATTGTCCAGGTCAAAGACCCAGTGGGTGATGTGTCTCAGATCGGCCATTCTAGGGCCTCCGGAAGTCACCTTCGCCCAGCGAGATGCGGGAGCCGCCATCGCTCGGTTCGGTGATGCGGCGAAAATTGGCGGCGACATAGCCGCGTTCGGCACATTCACGCCGGCCTTCGGCGACGAAGCGTGCGGGCGCAACGCAGAAACTCTCCGAGCCATCGATCAGGCCGCGGCGGCCGGCGGTGTTGATGCGCTCGGCGTAGAAGAAAGCGGTCGGGGTCTCGAAGCGCGTTGCCAGCACCCGCGCGCACTCGCCGGCATGGATGCGCCACCAGCCGCGCGACTGCCAGATCGTGCCGACCTGATGGCCGATCGCGACCGCGATATCGCCGTCGGCCTCGTTGCACACGGTCAGGCCGCTGGCCGCATTGCGGGCCAGGGCGCGCGCCTCGAGGGCATCGATCAGGGCATCATTATCGGGCCGGCTCGACAGGCCGGCATCGCGCAGGAAGGTGGACACAGCCCGGCGGGTCGTATTGCCCTCCAGTCCGTCCACCGTGCTGCTCGGATAGCCTGCCGACTGCAGCAGGCGCTGGATTCCGGCTGTGGTGGCGCGGCGCCCGAAATCGACCGGCTCGACCAGTACCGTACGCTCGCGATCCTCGCCCTCGCGGATGAAGAAGTCGCGGGACGCCATGCCAAGCGACGAGCAGCGTGTATTGGCGACGACCTCGAAGTCGGACTCGTCAACGCAGAGCGGGACAGTGCCGCGCCATTCGCGGACGCCGCCGAGATAGGCGATCGAGGACTTGGCGTAATAGAAGATCGGCTGGTCGCTATCGAGGTCGACATCGTCGGCGATGGTGACGCAATTGCCTGGCCGCAGCCGGGTCCAGCCTTCGATGGCGACCCCGCCCTCAACCGCCCAGGCGGCGGCGGCTTCAACGATATAGCTGGTCTCGTTGCACAGTTCGGCTGCATCGGCGCGCGGCGCGGACGTCAGGAGCAGGACGGGCAGGGCGAGAAGGCCGGCAAGCAGGTAACGCAACATGCGCGATCATCCCATGTCGGGCAGCAGGGCGACAATCTCTGCCCGCAGCTGGTCGACGCCGTCCTGCTTGGCGCTGGAGGTGGCGACAACGCGCGGGAAGGCGGCCGGTCGCCTGGCGATCTTTTCGGCGGTCTCGCCGATCAGGCGGACCACGGCGGGCGGTTTGATCTTGTCGGTCTTGGTCAGCACGATCTGGTAGCTCACGGCCGCCTCGTCGAAGACGTCCATGATCTTGAGGTCGACGTCCTTGAGGCCGTGCCGGCTGTCGATCAGCAGATAGACGCGCTTGAGATTGACGCGGCCGCGCAGGAAGGCCTTGGTCAGGCGGGTCCATTTCTCGACCACCGGCTTGGGTGCCTTGGCATAGCCATAGCCGGGCAGGTCAACGATTCGCAGATCGCTGCCCTCGACCTCGAAGAAGTTGAGCTCGCGCGTCCGCCCGGGTTCGCCCGAAGCGCGGGCGAGCCCCTTCTGGTTGGTCAGCGCGTTGATCAGCGAGGACTTGCCGACATTCGAGCGCCCGGCAAAGGCGATCTCCAGCCTGTCCGGCTCGGGCAGATGATCCAGCGCCACTGCGCCCATCAGGAAGGTGCAGGGGCGCGAGAAGAAACGCCGCCCGAGGCCGGGATCGAGCTCGTCGCTACCGTCGGTCAGGACGCGTCTCCCCCGCCACGCTTCATCAGGCGGGCAATCAGCTTGTCGACCTGGGTCTCATTCCCGTGGCGCCGCATGATGATGTATTGCTGCAGCACGGAGAGGAAGTTGTTCCAGGCCCAGTAGATCACCAGACCGGCCGCGAACGGGGCCAGGATGAAGGTGAAGATGATCGGCAGGAAGGCGAAGATGCGCGCCTGCATCGGATCCGGCGGCGGCGGGTTGAGCGCCTGCTGGGCGGCCATGGTCAGGCCCATGATGATGGGCCAGGCGCCAATGCCCAGGACGCCACCGATCAGCCAGATGCCGGACGGGTCGTAGGGGATCAGGCCGAACAGGTTCCACATGTTCGTGGGGTCCGCTGCCGAGAGGTCGCGGATCCAGCCGAAGAAGGGCGCGTGGCGCATCTCGATGGCGTTGAACAGGGTCTGGTACAGGGCAAAGAAGATCGGAATCTGCGGCAGGATCGGCAGACAGCCGGCCAGCGGATTGATCTTCTCGGTCTTGTAGAGATCCATCAGCGCCTGTTGCTGCTTTTGCTGGTCCGCCGCGTAGCGTTCCTTGATCGCCGCCATTTTCGGCTGCACGGCCTTCATCTTCGCCATCGAGGCATAAGCCCGGTTGGCGAGCGGGAACATGACGATCTTGACCATCAGCGTCAGCGCCAGGATGGCGAGGCCGAACTGGCCGGTCAGGCCTTCCAGCATGTGCAGCAGCCACACGAAGGGACGCGCGAGGAACCACAGCCAGCCCCAGTTGATGGCCATGTCGAAGCGTTCGATGCCAACCTCATTCTGGACCTGCTGCAGCACGTCCAGCTCCTTGGCGCCGGCGAAGATGCGGGTCGTGGAGGACAGGCTCTGGCCGCTCGGGACTGCGATGGCCTGCTCGACATAGCTGGCTTCGAATGCTGTCTCGGCGCCGCGCTCGATGGAGCGGAAGCGGGCGGTAAAGGCGCGGTCCTGATCGGGAATCGCTGCCGCCATCCAGTAGCGCTGGGTGATCCCGACCCAGCCGCCGATGCCGCTTTCCTCGGTCTGGTCACCGTCTTCCAGCTTGCCGAACTTGCTCTGTACCAGGGTGCCGTCAACGACGGCAAGCGCACCTTCGAACACCGCCATGTTGCGGGTTTCGTCTTCCGGACGGCCCTCGTGACGGACCAGGCCATAGCGGGAAAGCTCGACTTCCTGGCCGGAATTGTTGGTGACGGCATCGGTCAGGGTGAAGAGGTAGTTCTCGTCAACCGAGATCACCCGCTCGAAACGCAGGCCAGACGGGCTGTCATAGGTGAGGGTGACGGGTGTGTCGGGCGTCAGGGTCGAACCCGAGGCCAGCGTCCACTCGGTCGAGCCGCCCGGCAGGTCGGCAAAGCCCGGCGTACCGGAGGTCCAGCCATCACGGGCGTAGAAAACATGATCAGCGCCGATCGGGTTGAGCAGCGCCACCGGGGTGTCATCATCGATGGTTTCGCTGTGGCGACGCAGGCGGATATCGTCGAGGCGGGCGCCGGTCAGCGACAGCGAGCCGAGCACGGACGGCGCGTCGATGGTGACGCGCTGATTGCCGGCCAGGGCGGTTTCGCGATCAACCGTCGTCGGTGCGGCGGGTTCGAGCGTCGAGGCGGGCAGGTCCGGGTCGGCCAGCCCGGCGGCGGCCTCCACGGCGGCGGCCTGCTCGGCGCGACGCTCCTCTTCGGCCGGGGCCATGACGAATATCTGGTATCCGGTCAGGATCACCAGGATCAGACCCAGTGCGATAAACAGGTTGCGTTGATCTTCGCCCATGAAAACTCAGGCCTCTTGCGCTTTATGTTCGCGATCACCCGAAGTCCTGCCGGTTGCAAGACTTGCCAAGGCGCTTTCGACATCCCCCACCAGGCGCGACCAGTCCCGATCGGGCGTGGTCGCGCGTGCGATGAATACATAGTCAATGCCGGGCTGTCCGTGGAGGGGGAGAAGCAGCCGCACAATCTCTCTCAGGCGCCGCTTGGCGCGATTGCGGATCACGGCACCGCCGATCTTGCGAGTCGCGGTGAAGCCGGCCCCGATGTGCCCGGGCGAGATATCGTCGGCCCCGACACGCAAAGAGCCGCCTCTCGAGCGGGCCTGTATGACCACACCCGATCGGACGGCTTTTTTGCCTTTTGCGACGTGCAAAAATTCGCGCCGCGTTTTCAACCGTTTAACGGAAGGAAGCGGCGCTGACATCGTCCTTAGGCGGACAGACGCTTGCGGCCCTTGGCCCGGCGACGAGCCAGGATTTGACGGCCGGATTTCGTCGCCATGCGCGCACGGAAGCCGTGCCGGCGCTTGCGGACGAGCTTGGACGGCTGAAATGTACGTTTCACGGTCGCGCTCCATTGGCGTTCAATTCGAGAGCGGCGGCAATTACGCGCTTGAAGCAGCGGCGTCAAGGGTTCATGCCCCGCAGGACGCAGGAGAATGACATGCCCGAGACGCCGGTCCAGCCGCCCTCAATCCCGCCGAAAGAGCCGAATAGCGCGGCCCGCTGGCTGCGGCCAGTCATTCTTCTGGCCCTGATCGGTCTGATTGCGGCACTGCTGCTGACAGGGACCGGTCCGCAGGAGATGCTGGGCTGGCTTCGCGACAGCCGGGGGCTGACCCGTGAAGTCACCAGCGCCCATCTCTGGCTGGCGGCATTTGCCTATACCGGTCTCTACATCGTCTTGGCGAGTTTGGCCCTGCCGGGTGCGCTCTGGCTGACCATCGGGGCCGGTTTCCTGCTCGGTCCGGTCTGGGCGGTTCCCGTCTCCATGGCCGGGCTGACGATTGGCGCCCTGAACACGCTCATCCTGGTGCGCTTTCTGGCCGGCGATGCCCGGCGGGACCGTCTGCGCGCCCGCTATCGCCGCATCGCGGCCGGCTTTGAGCGCAACCAGTTCAGCTATGTCATTCTCCTGCGCCTGCTGCCGCTGCCCTATTTCGGCGTCAACCTCGCAGCCGGTCTGTCGAGCGTGCGCTGGGAGGCGTTCGCGCTGGGCACCCTGATCGGCTCGACCCCGTCCATCATCCTCTATGCCGGCTTTGGCGCCGGGCTGGGTTCCCTGAGCGAGATGGACAGCCTGCCGGGACCGGGCGCGCTGCTGCAGCCGTCGGTGCTCGTTCCGCTGGCCATGGTGATCCCGCTTGCGCTGGCTCCGGTGATCTGGCGGCGCTGGCAGCGTCGCGCAAAAGCGGGCGCCTTGCCGGACGAAACGCTCTAGGCTATCGGCGAAACCGATGTCGACAGACCTGCCCCCCTCCGGCGACGAGCC
>OBPS01000122.1_pt1 | contig 10588 bp, 11 predicted proteins | sample 1534661 | NCBI WGS metagenome assembly OBPS01 (sample SAMEA3275493, study PRJEB22092) | marine metagenome | biome: ENVO:00000447 marine biome; feature: The site is in the outerpart of the Oslofjord; material: ENVO:00002010 seawater | collected 2014-06-20T10:00:00+00 | depth 1 m
GGGGGCCGTGGGGTTGGGGGGGAGGGGGGGCGGGGGGGTGGGTGGCGGGGGGTTGGGCCGGTGAAGCCACGGGGTAGCAGGGCAGGACCGGAGTTGGGTCCCAGCGGAGTGCGGGGGCAGTCGCGATGTGGGCGGGGTTGGCAACTGTCGCGGGGGAGGGGGCGGCGGGGGCCATCGAGCAGGCGACACCGACTTCCCCCTGACACCCGGCTTCGGCGCCGGAGATGGAGGCGTTCTTCTTGTAGAGCGAGCCGATGGCGGCAGCGGTCAGGAAGAAACGCTGCAGGGCTTCCTCATCGTCCTGATCGCGATGGTATTTGTCGAAATAGCGGGCCACCGCCGGAATGATGCCGGCCGCGCCATTGGTCGGCGCTGTCACCACGCGTCCGCCGGCAGCGTTTTCCTCATTGACCGCCATCGCCCAGAGATTGATCCAGTCCATCGCCGCGAGCGGGTCTTTCTTGGGATCGACCGGCTCGGCGACCAAATCACGGTACAGCTTCGGCGCACGCCGCCTCACGTTCAGCCCGCCGGGCAGGATGCCATCCTGCTTCAGGCCCCGGTCGATACAGTCCTCCATGGCCCGCCACAGACCATCAACGCCGGCGCGAATGGTGTCCTCGGGCAGGAAGGTGCGCTCGTTTGCGAGCATGATGCGGTGGATCGAGAGGCCCTCGCGCTCGCCGATTTCCAGCAGTTCGGCGGCCGAGTTGAAGGGGAAGGGTTCGCCTTCCTTCACGTCCGCGGCCGAATTGCGTCCGGCCTCCTGTTCGTCGATGACAAAGCCGCCGCCGATGGAATACCAGATCTCCTCGCGCAGGACGTCGCCGGCCTCGTCGAGGGCCCGGAATTTCATGGCATTGGAGTGGAAGGGCAGCCGGATATCGCCCCGGAAATCGAGATCGGCCCGCTCGTTGAAGGCAACCATCTGGCCATCAGCCAGCTTGAGGGTTTTCTCCTCGCGGATCCGGGCGAGACGGTCGGCAATCGTGTCCGGATTGATCCGCGCCGGATCGCTGCCCTCCAGACCGAGGAGAACCGCCGTGTCTGTGCCATGACCGAGCCCGGTCAGCGCGAGCGAGCCATAAAGTTCAGTCTCGATCCGCGCGACGGCCTTGCCGTCGGCCTCGGCCAGCACCCGTTCAACAAAGACCTTGGCCGCCTTCATCGGCCCCACCGTGTGGGAGCTCGACGGGCCGATACCGATCTTGAAGAGGTCGAAAACACCGAAATGCATGGCAGAAGCTCTTTGGGTCTGGACGGGACGTGGCGGTAAGGGCAGGGCGGCCTAGCTGTCGCCGAGGCCCTGATCGCGGGTGAAGGCGTTGAAGCAGATGATGGTCTGCGTGTCCTTGATACCGGCGATGGTCTGGACCTTCTGGTTCACGAAGCGGCCGATATCGGTCTCGTCCTGAAGCGTGAAGCGGGCCAGCAGATCAAAGGCACCGGAGATCGAATGCACCATCGGCGCCTCGTCGAGATTGTCGACGAGTTTGGCCGCCACATCATAGGTGTGGCCCAGCTCGCATTTGATGAAAACGTAGAATTGACGCATGGCAAACTCCTTCGGATCGGCCGCTTGGCCGCGTGCGCAGCAAAGGTTGCCGAGCACAGTATCGACAAGTGATGACGGGTTGAACCGCCCGTGATCAGACCGGGCCGGCTTTCGCCAGTGCGAAGACGGTCAGGCTCAGGTCACAGCGGAGCGGACCGAGAAGCGCTCCTCCCGCCATTCACCGCTCTGCATGACCCCGGCGAGGATATCCACGGCCGTCCAGACATCTTCATAGCTCACATAAAGGGGCGTGAAGCCGAAGCGCAGGATGTCCGGCGCCCGGAAATCACCGATCACGCCGCGGGCGATCAGCGCCTGCATGATGGCGTAGCCGTCAGGGTGGGCGATCGAGACCTGGGAACCGCGCTCGGCCGCATTGCGGGGACTGCGCAGCTCGAACCCGTCGAGACGGCCCTCCACCAGCTCGATGAAGAGATCGCCCAGTGCCTTCGATTTGGCGCGGACATCGCCCATATCGGCTTCGAGCATGATGTCGAGTCCGATCTCGAGCGCCGCCATGCCGAGAATGCCGGGCGTGCCGCACTGGAAGCGGTCAATCCCGGGGGCGGCCTCATAACCGTCATCAAAGGCAAAGGGGCGGGCATGGCCGAGCCAGCCGGACAGGACCGGGAAGATCTTGTCGTGATGGCGCTTGGCCGCAAACAGGAAGGCCGGCGCGCCGGGCCCCCCATTGAGATACTTGTAGCCGCAGCCGACCGCAAAATCGGCCTCGCACGCATTAAGCGATACCGGCATCGCGCCGGCGCTGTGACTGAGGTCCCAGATCACCGGAATACCCTTGGCGTGCGCCTTGCGGGTCAGGGCGGCCATGTCGTGCAACTGGCCCGACTTGTAGTGCGTGTGGGTCAGCAGGAGGGCGGCGACATCCTCGGTCAGGGCGTCCTCTATGGCCTCGCGGGCGACCAGGGACTGCCGGATACGGCCACCGGAGAAGGCCGCAATGCCCTCCATCATATAGGCGTCAGTTGGGAAATTGCCGGCCTCGGAGAGAATGATGGAACGTCCGGCGGAAAGTTGAATACATGCGCACAAGGCCTTGAAGATGTTCACGGATGTCGATTCGCCCGCGATCACCTCATCATCTCCGGCGCCGATCAGGCGGGCGATCTTGGCGCCGAGGCGGCCGGGCGCGTTGATCCAGTCATTGGTGTTCCAGGAGCGGATCAGGTCCTCGCCCCATTCGCGGCGGATGACATCCTCCATCCGCGCCGGTACGTCGACCGGCAGGGCGCCCAGTGAATTGCCGTCCAGATAGATGACGCCGTCCGGCAGGGTGAAGCGCGCGCGGAAACCGGCCAGCGGATCAGCAGCGTCGAGCGCCCGTATGTCGGCGAGGGTTTTCATGGCAGCTCTCTCAGAATGGCGCGAACCGGGGCCGCGTCGGCGCCGGCGATTTTCAGGGGCAGGGCGATCAGTTCGTAGGCGCCGTCCGGGACATCATCAAGCACCAGGCCTTCGAGGATCCGCATGTCATGCCGGCGGACGGTATGATGAGCGTCGAGCGTCTTGGAGGTTTCCGGGTCGAGCGAGGCTGCATCGACGCCGATCAGGCGGCAGCCGCACGCGGCGAGACGTTCGATCGTCTCGGCCTGAATGGCCCGGAAGCCGGAGTCCCAGCGGTCATGGGGAAAGTCGGAATAGGTCCGGATCAATACCCGCTCGGCGCTACCGATCGCGGCCCAGTCAAGGTCCTCGGGGCACACGTGCGGGCCGTCACCGCGGGCGGTCACCACCACACAGCGGCCCAGATAGGGGGCCAGATCCGTCCCCGCGATATCAACGCCGTCCGGATCGTAATGACCGGGCGCATCGGCATGGGCACCGCTATGGGTGGACAGGGTGAGGCGGGACACCTTGACCGGACACTCCGGACCAATCGACCAGACCGCCTCGCAGGCGAACGCGGTATCTCCCGGCCAGACCGGCAGGCCGGGCCGCAGCGTTTGCGAAATGTCCCATATCCTGCGCATCGCCATCCGCCTAGAGCGAGGTCCGGACGGTCCAGATCTCCGGGAAGAAACGCAGATCGAGCGCCTTGACCAGGTAGGACACGCCGCCGGTCCCGCCGGTCCCGCGGCGATACCCGATGATGCGCTCCACGGTCTTCATGTGATTGAAGCGCCATTGCTGGAACTTGTGCTCAAGATCAACCAGCTTCTCGCCGAGTTCATAGGCTTCCCAGTGGGTCTCGCTGTCGCGATAGATCATGCGCCAGACGTCCTCGACAGCGGCGCTGGCCTCATAGGGCTCCGACCAGTCACGCTCGAGCTTGTCGGCGGGCAGGTCATAGCCCTTGCGGGCCAGCCAGCGCAGCGCCTCGTCCCACAGGCTGGGGCTTTGCAGCGCGTCATTGACCATCTTGAAGGCCGGCGGATTGCTGGCATGGACTCGGGCGAGGGTGGCGTTCTTGTTGCCGAGCCGGTATTCCAGCGTGCGATACTGAAAGGACTGGAAACCGGACGAGGCGCCCAGCTTGTCGCGGAAGGCGAGATAATCGGCCGGCGTCATCGTCGCGAGCACATCCCAGGCCTTGATCAGCTGTTCCTGGATGCGGCTGACCCGAGCGAACTTCTTCAGCGCCGGTCCTGCATTGTCGGCCCGCAGGTCGGCCAGCCCGCCGGCGGTCTCGTGCAGCAGCAGCTTCATCCACAATTCGGCGACGTGATGGATCACCACGAAGAGCATCTCGTCATGCTCGTCGGTCAGCGGTTTTTGCGCCGCGAGGAGCGTGTCCAGGGCGAGATAGCCGCCATAGGACATCTCGTCCTTGAAGTCCCAGTGGATATCCTCGCCGGATACATCCACACGGGACGAGAATGTCTCGCTCATGCCGCAACTCCCCGTTCTTCGGCCGCGGGTCGGATCGACTCGCGAGCGCCGTCGTCGTTGCCCTGAGGTTTAGGGGCTAAGCGGCCCGACTGGCAACCGCGCGGCTCGCTTGAAGCGGGCGCGCGCCGTCCTTAGTTTGCGCTCAGACATGGGGGAGTACGGCATGGAAGCCGCTGTTGAACAGACCGTCTGGGACGTGATCGCGCTCTATCTGCGCCAGGGCTATGTCCACATCCTGCCGATGGGGCTGGATCACATCCTGTTCGTGCTGGCGCTGTTCTTTGCCTCGACCCGGCTCAAGCCGCTGATCTGGCAGATCTCCGCCTTCACCCTTGCGCATACGCTGACCCTGGGGCTCGCCACGCTGGGTTATCTGCGTCTCGACCCGGCCCTCGTCGAGCCGATCATCGCGCTCTCGATTGCGTTCGTGGCGATCGAGAACCTCGTCTTCAAGGACATGACCCGCTGGCGCCCCGCCATCGTCTTCGGCTTTGGCCTGTTCCACGGCCTCGGCTTTGCCGGCGTGCTGGCCGGTTACGGTCTGCCGCAGGACCAGATCCTGCCCTCCCTGCTCAGCTTCAATATCGGGGTCGAGGCCGGTCAATTGACCATTATCGGCGCCTGCTGGCTGATCCTGCACCGCTTTGCCGATGCTGACTGGTATCCGTGGCTGGTCCGCATCGCCTCGGGTGCCATCGCCCTTATGGCCGTGTGGTGGACCGTCGAGCGGATCTTCCTCGGCGGCTAGCGACGCTGAGGTCGAGACACGAAAAAGGCGGCCCCGATGGAGCCGCCTTTTCCCGTGTCACAAGCGTGTCAGCCCGGATCGAACCGATCAGTCCCAACCGCAATCGCGGGTCGCGTTCTGCTCCTGCAGGTGGAGCATCAGCGGCTCGAAATAGGCGATGATGGCCGAACCATCCATTTCGCGGGTCCCGGTGAAGGCTTCCAGCGCGTCCGGCCAGGGCTGCGAGGCGCCCATTTCCATCATGGCGCTGAAACGTGCGCCGACTTCCTCATTGCCGTAGATCGAGCAGCGGTGCAGCGGGCCTTCCCAGCCGGCCATTTCGCAGGCCGCCTGGTGGAACTGGAACTGCATGATGAAGCTCAGGAAGTAGCGCAGGTACGGGACATTGTTGGCGATGTGGTATTTCGAGCCCGGATCGAAGGCGTTCTCGCCGCGCTCGGTCGGTGGCACGATGCCCTGATAGCTCTGGCGAAGCTCCCACCAGGCCTCGTTGTAATCCTCCGGCTGGATCTCGCCGCGCAGCACCTGCCAGCGCCACTGATCCATCATGATCGCGAATGGCAGGAAGGCGATCTTGTCGAGCGCGGTATCCATCAACAGGCCGAGATCCGCTGACGCATCGGGTACATCGGCCGGATCGAGCAGACCGATCTGGACCAGGTAGTCCGGCGTCACCGACAGGGCGATGAAGTCACCGATCGCCTCGTGGAAGCCATCATGGGCACCGTTCTGGAACAGGAAGTCCTGCTGGTTATAGGCCCGCTGATAGAAATTGTGGCCGAGCTCGTGGTGCACGGTGACGAAGTCGTCAGCGGTGACGCGCGTGCACATCTTGATGCGCAGATCGTCGACACTGTCGAGATTCCAGGCCGAGGCGTGGCAGGCAACCTGGCGATCACGCGGCTGGACGATCAGGGAGCGCTCCCAGAAGGTGTCCGGCAGCTCTTCCATGCCAAGGGAGGTGAAGAAGGTCTCCGCCGTCTCGGTCATGCGGATGGGGTCATAATCGGCATCGACCAGAAGCTGGGTCAGGTCATAGGCCGGCCCGGCATCGCTCACAGAGGCGACATCGGCCAGCGCAGCCCAGGACTGGGCCCACATATTGCCCAGGAGATCCGCGCGGATCGGTCCGTCAGCGGCCTGGACTTCATCGCCATAAAGTCCGTTCAGCTCGCCCCGGACGGTACAATGCAGCTGCTCGTAGAGCGGCTCGACCTGGCCCCACAGGCGTTCGACTTCGGCTTCCATCTCGGCGGCCGGCATGTCGTAATTGGAGAGCCACATCTCGGCGAGATCAGAGAAGCCGAGATCGCGGGCGCCGGCATTGGCGATCTCGACCATTTCGGCATAGTCGGTGGCCATCTGTTCCGGGCCGTAGCTGTCACGCCAGCCGGACCAGACATGCGACAGGAATTCCGGGTCGCGGCTGGTCCGCATGATGTTTTCCAGCTCGTTATGGTCGACCATCTCGCCGTCGATTTCCATCAGCCCGGTTGAATAGGCCGAACCCATGCGCGTCGTCAGCTCTGACAGGCGCGCGGCTGCAGCGCTGTCAGACGGGGCGGGCAGGGTGATGCCGGCCCGCAGGACATTCATCTTGCGCGACATCTCGGTGGTCAGGTCGAGATCATTGTAGCGCGCGGTCTCGGTGGCCAGGCGCACGGACATCTCGGTGCCCTGCGTCGACATGCGCTCAAGCAGCCAGTTGGTGTCATAGGTGATGAAATTGTTCTGCACCCAGGCCGTGCGGCTGCCGAACTCGCTGAACGCGCGCAGCTCGTCTTCCGCATCGCTCAGGAATTGCGCTGCATCCGCGACCGTCGGTGCGGCGGCACCCGTATCAGGGGCTGCCGTCGCCGCGCTGCTGGCGGCCGGATCGGTGTCCGGCGCGCTGCATCCGGCCAGTAGAGCCAGAAGGGCGCCGGAAGCGACGCCCGTCATCAAACGTTTCATGATTTCTCTCCCCGTCTGCCGCCCTGCGGCAGGAATATTGACCGGTCACCATCCTGCGATGCTGGGCATGCAGGTCAAGTATTCTTGCCGCGATTGCGGGTCCAGAGCTCCAGAAACAGCGCTATTTTGCCGCTGCCGCGCGCATGACGCGTTCCATACCGTCGAGAAAGGCCGAACGGTCCTTCGGGCCAAAAGGCTTGGCTCCACTGGTCACGGCCCCGGCCTCCCGCAGGTCTGTCATCAAATTCCGGGTCGCCAAAGAGGCGCCGATATTATCCGCCGTCCAGGCCTTGCCGCGCGGATCAATCCCGATCGCCCCGGCCTTGATGCAGCGATCCGCCAGCGGAATATCCGCCGTCACGAAGACATCGCCCGGCCCGATATTTTCGGCGATCCAGTCATCGGCGGCATCCAGCCGGCCCTCGACGATCACCAGCCGCGCCCATTGCGAGTTCGGTCGGCGCAGGCCGCCATCGCAGACAAACAGCATCTCGGTCTGGTGGCGTTCGCCCACCCGGATGATCTCGTCCTTCACCGGACAGGCATCATCATCGACATAAATCGTCATCGTCTAGAGCTCGGTCACCAGGGCCAGCATGGCATCGAGATTGGCAGCGCCGAGCTTGCGGCAACGCTCGGGTGACCAGCCGTATTCCGGGTCGGGCAGGTCTGCATTGTCCTTGAACGGCATTTCCAGTGTCATCGCGAGGCATTTGAATTCATTGGCGAGATAATTGGTGCAGACCGAGAGGTTGGCGGTGCCCGGCGCGTCGACATCATAGCCATGCTCGGTCTGGAAGTCCGGGCTGGCGAGGCAAAGGGCGTCCTTGTAGCCATCGAGCAGGTCCTGTCCGCGCTGGTCGAAATTGGGCGCGCCTTCGCCGCCGGCGATGAAGTTATAGGGCAGGGCCTCGTCACCATGGACGTCGAGCGCCAGATCGATCCCGGTTTTGCGCATGCGGTTGAGAACGTGAAAGACCTCCGGCGAGTTCTCCAGGCTGGCCTTGTCCCATTCCCGGTTGAGATTGATGCCCTTGGCATTGGTGCGCAGATGGCCACGCCTCGAGCCGTCCGGGTTCATGTTGGGGACGATATGGAAGACCGCATGTCCGCGCAGCTTGCGGGCGACCGGATCATCATCATCGAGCAGCCGGGCGAGGAAGCCCTCCATCCACCATTCCGCCATGGTCTCGCCGGGATGCTGGCGCGCCGTGACCCAGATCGTCCGGGTCGCGCTGTCTGCCTCACCCACCGTCAACAGGTCGATGGGCTGACCGTCGAGCGTCTCGCCGAGAACTTCCAGTTCGACCGCGTGGTGGAGCTGGGCCGAGGCGATCAGGTCCTGGTGACGCTCCATCGAGAAGGGCGCGAAATAGGCAAACCAGATCGTGTCGGCCTCGGCCAGATGGTGCAGGGTGAGGACCCCGTCGGCATACTCCGTGTCGACCCGGAACCAGGTCTCGCGGTCATAGGAGGCGCAGGCGCGATAGTCCGGCCAGCCTTCCAGATAGGCGGCGCCACCGGCATTCTCGATCGCCATGGAAAGCTGTTCGCCCATCGCGCCGGTGACCCGGAAATGGAACCACTGATAGAAGTCCGAGCCGTTATCCTTGCGAATTTCGAGCCGGATCCGGCCGGGATCGGCGGCGTCGAGGACCTCGATATTGCCGCTGTCGAAGGCGTCGGTGATGTGCAGGCCCATGATGGTCTCCGATTTCTCGCTAAAGCGTGACTCGCTTGTGAGGGTGATAGACCATATCCCGCCGTCAATCGACGGCGCGCCTGCGTCGAGGCTTGGGAGATACATGCATGATGATCTGGCTATCGCGTGCAGTCCGCTTTGGACTGCCGCTCTTCGTTTCGGCGATCTTTCTCGACTCGCTGCGCTACAAGTTCACCGACGCGCCCGAGACCCAGGTAATCTTCGGTCGGCTCGACGGCTGGGCCGCCAGCCTCGGTGCGCCGGGCCTGTTTGATCACACCGGGCTCTTCAGCCAATACGTGATCGGATCGGCAGAACTCATTGCTTCCGCTTTGCTATTGATTGGATTTATACCGGCATTCCGGCGGTTTCAGGTGCTTGGCAGCGCGCTGGGTCTCGCCATCATGAGCGGCGCGATCAGCTTCCACCTGTTCACGCCGCTCGGCATTGATCCCAACGCCGACGGCGGCGGACTGTTCGTGGCGGCCTGCCTGGTCTGGCTGTCCTGCCTGACCTTGCTGATCATCAAGCGTCAGGAAGCCCTGGCGCTCGGATGCGGGCTTTTGCGTGCGATCATCCCGACCAGTCGATAGCCGAGCAGCACGGCCAGAATGCCGCCATGGACCCAGGGGCCGAGCTGGTTGCCCTTGACCATGAAGCCATGGTGGAAGACCGCCAGAATGGCGAGCGGGTAGACGAGGCGGTGCAGGCCTTGCCAGCGTTGCCCGCCGAGCCAGCGCTGCATCCGGTTGAATGAGGTGATCGCCAGCGGGATCAGCAGCACGAAGGCGCTCATGCCGAGCGTGATGTAGATGCGGTCGGTCACATCGCGCCACAGCGCGGCCAGGGCGCCGGTCACCGTGCCGGCCTCGATGAAGAGGTCGAGCACCAGGTAGGCGAGGATGTGCAGCAGGGCATACCAGAAAGCGGCCAGCCCGATGCGGCGCCGGATCATCATCACCGGACCCCACCGCGTGAGATCGCGTATCGGTGTCACCGCCAGTGAAATCAGCAGGATGCGGATCGCCGTATCGCCCAGAAAGCGGTGAGTGGTCTCGATCGGATTGAAACCGAGATCATGCGCCTGCCCGGTCAGGAGCAGGCTCCACTGCCAGCCCAGCCACAGGCCCGGCAGGGCCAGCAGCCAGAAGGCCAGCGGCTTCATGACATGGCGGCTGAACGTCCGCAGGGCGGGATGACGGGCCATGGCTTTGCCTGATCCGTTCCGGCCTAGTGGTTCTCGATCAGGTCCATGCCCGCATACATGTGGGCGACCTGCTCGGAATAGCCGTTGAACATCTCGGTATCGCGCCGGGCAAACACATTGCCGCCGATGACACGCTCGGACGATTGGCTCCAGCGCGGGTGGGCGCGGTTCGGATTCACATTGGAATAGAAGCCGTATTCATGCGGCGCCGACAGGTTCCAGCTCGTGTCCGGCTGCTCGGAGACAAAACGGATCCTGGAAATCGACTTGATCGACTTGTAGCCATATTTCCACGGCACCACGAGACGGATCGGAGCGCCGTTCTGGTTGGGCAGGACTTCGCCGTAGAGGCCAACCGCGAGGAAGGCGAGCTCGTTCATCGCCTCATCCATGCGCAGGCCCTCGACATAGGGCCAGTCAAGCACGCGATAGCGTGTGCCCCGCATCTCGTCGCGATCAAGATGGGTTTCGAACTGGACATAGCGGGCGTCCGAGTTCGGCTCGAAGGCGGCCACTACCCGCGACAGCGGAACGCCGACCCAGGGCACGACCATCGACCAGGCCTCGACACAG
>OBPS01000124.1_pt1 | contig 10561 bp, 6 predicted proteins | sample 1534661 | NCBI WGS metagenome assembly OBPS01 (sample SAMEA3275493, study PRJEB22092) | marine metagenome | biome: ENVO:00000447 marine biome; feature: The site is in the outerpart of the Oslofjord; material: ENVO:00002010 seawater | collected 2014-06-20T10:00:00+00 | depth 1 m
TTGGACAAAACATCTTCCTTGAAGGATCAGCAGTTGTTGCGGCTGGTGTGTCGGTAGACAGCCAATATGAATATGTAAAGATTACGGATGTCTCTATTGGAACAATTGTTGCCGGTGCGACAATTGTGGGGAACAACTCTGGTCTAGTTGCAGAACTAGTTCAATCTGTTCAAGCAGAAGGAAGTGATCCAAATACACTATACATCCGCTATACTGCTGGTGGTTCTTCGGATGGCGGGCGCTTTGTTGACGGGGAGACCCTTACGTGGACCAACCCAGAAACTGGGTCTGGCTCTTTCACCGTGGCAACGAACGGAACTGGTACCGGCACGAAAGTTGACCTGCAGAAGGGCATCTATTTTGTGCGTGGTTATTTTGCAGCTGCGAACACACAGTCCCTGATTATCGAAAAGTACGGGACGCCGACCGGCACACAAGAAATTGGGCTTACCGTAGCGGAAAGCATCATCACTTCCAACGATGATGCATCAATCCTCGATAATGCTGCAGGGACGAACAACCTAAACGCACCCGGAGCAGATAGACTTAAGTTTTCTCTAACCTTGATCAAGAAGAGTGAAGTCACTGAAGGGGATGACTACTTTACGGTTGTTACACTAAAAGACTCAACAATTGTAAGTCAAGTATCACGCTCTACTTACGCTATTCTCGGGGAAGAGTTGGCCCGGCGCACCTATGATGAATCTGGCAACTATACGGTTGATCCGTTTCTCATCACAGCCGAGGAACACCCAACCGACGACACCAAGCTGCGGTTGACCGTCGATCCCGGTAAGGCGTATGTGCGAGGGTTTGAAATTGAAAAGCCTCTGATCAGTACAATCGATATTGATAAGGCTCTGACGACCGCCACTAAAAATAATGCAAAGACTTCCACATATTTCGGTAACTATATCCGGGTTAATTCTGTGGTGGGAGCACCAGCGCTCGATGATTTTGCGCCTGTCAACCTGAAGGAAAATGGCGGCACCACTCGTGGTACTGCCCGGGTGCGCCACATTGAACTGGAAAGCGGTTCAATCTACCGGGTGTACCTCTTTGATGTTTCCATGAATGGTGGATATGGGTTCAATATCGTAAGGACTATCGATGATGGCACCTTCAGCGCCACGCTGATTGATGACACCGATAGCACTGTCAGCAATAATGCCCAGCTGTACGACGTTGACCGCAACACCCTTCTATTCCCTGTCCCTCAATCTCGGGTGCAGTCTATTCAGGATATTACCGCCCGGGTGACCCGTCATGAAGTCCAGACAACAGATGGATCGGGAAGTGTAACTCTCGATACAGGCTCTGCGACCATCACGTGGGAAAACACGTCTGAGTGGATTGTCTTCAGAAACGACACAGGAGCGATTGTTACCGGGGATGCAGGGTACACCTCAACCGGATCACAAACGATCACTGTAAGTGGCCTCACGGCGACTACAGCGCATACTTTCATCGCCCGGGCCGATAAGACTTCTGCCACGACAAACGCACGCACCAAGACTCTCACAACCGTAACAGATCAGGTTGTGACAGCTCCCGGCACTTCTGAAATTGCCCTAGGGGAAACCGACATCTTTACGCTGGTTTCCGTCAAGGATGTCGATGATTCAGACAATGACATCAAGGATCGCTATATTCTGGATAACGGACAGCGAGACAATTTCTATCAGGATGGGCGACTTATCCTGAAGTCCGGCGCTTCTGCTCCGAGCGGAAATGTCAAAGTGAGCTATACATATTTCGCCCACGGCTCTGGCTCTTATTTTAATGTTGACAGCTACAATTCCCTTGTGGCAAATGTATCATACGGCTACGGTGACATCCCCAAGTACACTCTGGCAAATGGCCTAGAAGTGAGACTCTCCGACGTGTTCGACTTCCGCCCACGGAAGAATAACGCTCAGACAGGATTTAGCGGAACCGGTGCACTGATCAACGAGCTTCCGGAGCTAAATGAAACCATCCAAGGGGATGTGACATATTACCTGCCACGTCAAGATATTCTGTACCTTGACTCTTCGGGCGCATTTGGAACTGTGAAGGGGTCTCCTTCTATCAATCCGCAACAGGGACAGGCACCGCAAAATGCCATGCCTATTTACGGCCTGTACCTATACGCTGGCACTGTTGACAGTAATGATGTGCGAGCATCATTTATTGAGAACAAGCGCTATACAATGCGTGATATTGGCCGGATCGAAGATCGCATCGCAAAGGTTGAAGAGTGGACGACGCTCACCGCCCTAGAGAATGAAACTGCTTCACTAGAGGTTCTGGACAATAGCGGCAACAATCGTTTCAAGTCTGGGTTCTTTGTTGACAATTTCAAGGATCACGCATTCTCTGCTTTTGACGATATCGAATACAGAGCATCTATCGATCCTCTTGTGGGAGAAGTACGCCCCAGCTTTGTGGAAAACAATGTCTCGCTGCGCTATACGGCTACCGGCTCTTCGGGAGTTACGAGAGTTGGCGACTTCTTGATCATGAGCTATTCAGAAGTTGTAGAAATATCTCAGCCTTTAGCATCTTCCACGATCAACGTCAACCCGTATAATGTGATCACGAACACAGGCGGCATCACACTGTCCCCGGCATCCGACGAGTGGAGAGATGTGAACACGACCACTATTCGTAATACCATCAATGGGACCACGCAGGTGAACCCAGACCAAACCAATAACTTTGACAATTGGAGATGGAACTGGGCAGGCATTCCAACGGGTGGGCTTCAAACTAATCAAGACCTCAGTCTAAATACATTCAGACAAGTCTAAGGAATTTTCGATGCTACCCCCAATCACAACTACAATTTCTCTCCCGGGTGGAGTGACGCAGCGCACAACGACACGAACAGTCAGCGTCGTGCTTCTGCCGTTTATCCGTGCACGGAAGGTATTCTTCAAGATTGAAGGGCTTCTTCCGAACATGAGGCATCGCCCCCTTTTTGATGACGTTGACGTTAGTGCTTGGTGCCGGGAAGAGACGTTTCAGAATGTGGGCGGATTGTCAAGTGATCTGACGGTTGCGTCTTCATCTGGCCTAACCGGCCACCCCGAAACAGCGTCTAATCTAATCTCAGATGCAAATGGCGTAATCGAGGGTTCATTCTTCATTCCAAATACACCATCTTTGCGCTTCCGAACTGGCCAGCGTGAATTCAAGGTGCGGGACTGGTCCGCAACTACAGATGCAAGTGCCATCTCAAAGGCGTTTGCGTCATACACTGCGAAGGGTACTCTCGAAAACAGAGAGAGCCGAGTGACTACGATCAACCCTCCGCCTGCCAGCGTTCCGGTTAGACGCATTGATCCTGTGGCCCAGAGCTTCGTCGTCGAAAGGCCTGAAGGATGCTTCATCACATCGGTGGACCTGTTCCTGTCTTCGGCTGATACCCGTGTACCGCTGCAGGTTCAAATTAGACCTATGAACAACGGTATTCCGACCGGAAATCCGATTCCCGGGGCCGCTAAGTTCATTGCTGCAGCTGATGTGAATACATCTAGCTCACCGGACGTTAATACAGCTGGCACCATCACCAATGTAGCATTTGACGCACCGGTTTACCTAAATGGCAATCAGGAATATGCCTTGGTTGTTCTGGCGGAAAGCGACAGCTATAACGTGTGGACTGCCGTGATGAAAGAATACATCAATGGGTCTTCCTCACAGCGCATCATGAAGCAACCATCAATGGGGTCTTTCTTCAAGTCTCAGAATGGCTCTACATGGACTCCGGATCAAAGCCGGGACCTTATGTTCCAGCTGAGACGAGCAGAATTTACGCCGGGAAGTGGTACCGCAAACTTCATCAATCTCAATCCATCTTTCCTTGATGTCACCGCAATTGAAACCGTCAATGTTGCTACCAATCCGACGCTGAGAATCTATGCGAAGGATCACGGACTGTTCGCATCAAGTAGCGTGACCATCGCCGGGGCATCTGATGTCGGAGGCGTTCTGCAATCAAGCATTAATGCTGAACATGTTGTAGTAGAAGCGGATCAGCCGGACAGCTTTACAATCGAAATCACTGGAGATAACTCTACGGTCGCAAAGATTGTGGCGCAGAGTGGGTGCTACATTGACCGAAATGCTACCTACAATATTCTGTATCCAAATGTGAATCAGATGATCCTTCCTGCCACAAATGTTGATTGGTCTGCCAAGACGACCACGGGACAGTCCATTGCAGGTGATGAAACTCCGTATATCAAGGATAGTTCATTTGGGGCGATAAGCGTCAACGACAACCTGCTGTATCCAACCCCTCGCACAGTTGCATCGGAAACCAACAGGACCAATGCAATGAGCGGCGGCACGTCTCTTGACCTACAAGCCAGTTTGACCACGACATCCAACCTGATTTCTCCGGTCATCGACTTGGCCCGCCTTTCTGCATCTCTTATCGGGAACAGAGTTGATCGACCCGCATCGTCTCCTTTGACTGGATATAATCAGCCTGCCAATTATGTTGCCGAGACTGATGCATCTGGTGGTTCGGCAGCGGCAAAGCAGGTTTTCCGAGCGGTGACACTGGAACAATCTGCGGTGGGCCTGAAGGCGATCTTTTCGGCAAATAAGCCATCTGACAGCTATGTCGATCTATATTACCGAGTGGCGGAATCTGGCTCAGACTCTCCCCTGTCTCAGACGGATTGGGTAAAGGCTACTATTGATCAGGTGATCCAGACGGATGACGATCCCAATATCTTCCGGGACCATGAGTTCACCATCGATTCACTGGACAGTTTTAATACATTTCAGTTCAAGATTGTATTCACATCTTCCAATACTTCTGCGGCTCCTAGAGTAAAAGATTTCAGGGCAATTGCACTAGCAACATAAATATACAATGAAAGTAAAAGGACATCCTGATCTTGAGCGTAAGCAAGGTGGCGCAATCGTGAATACGAATGCCCAAAAGCTACAAGCAGCAAAGCGCAAGATTAGGCAAGAGCGCCAACAAGAAGAACAGATTTCTCGTCTGACCGCAGAGGTCGAAGAATTGAAATCGATGGTAAAGGATTTGCTAGATGGCAGATAGAAGTGTAGATTACGCAAATACAATTCAAGAGTTTGTGGATCGATATAATGAAACTTCCGCTGATGTGGGTGATATCTCGATTCTAAAAACATCTGCAGATGATCTTGTTGACGCCGTAAATGAAGTGCATGATGATGGAGATTTACTCGACACCAGAGTAGGCCCTCTGACTGACGTTACCGCAACGGTAAGGGGTGGAAATATTGCCGCCTCCGTTTCGAATGTCTTCACGCAATTTGCCAACTGGTCCGCTTATACAACCACATTTGATACGACTTCCCAGACTGCAGTTGGGGCGGTCAATGAGCTTCATGGCGAATACAATTCCCTAAATTCATGGATCGGCGGGCGCACTCCAACATTTTCCGGGAGTGTAATTAGTCCGACCACGGTTGAAGAATCTCTGGAACAAATCTGGTCAGATTTCTACACATTCTCAGGGCGCAATATTACCTTCACCACGAGCGCATCCACGGTTGTGGGGGCGATCAATGAACTTGAATCCAACCACAATTCCCTAGACGCCAGAGTGGGGCCTTTGGCCACCATCAGCAATGATATCGAAGGCGCTAGCATTGTTGCCTCTATCAATCTGCTTGATGTGAAGTTCGAGAACTTCACAGGCTTTGGAACATCTCTGGCCACAAGTGCAAATGACCTTGCGGCGGCAGTCAATGAGCTGCATGGGGAAATCGGCACAAACGATGCGGATATTAATGGCATTCGAAGCGCCCTGACAGGCTCATCTGGATCGGTATCTCTCACTGGGCTGAATAACGCAATTGAAGAGGACGATATTGTATCGACTCTGAACACGTTCTATTCTGCATATGCTACCAGAACTGATGCAGGTACGTCTCTTCTGACGACATCCCAGACGCTTGGGGGTGCCATCAATGAGCTGCATGGCTCTTTCGCCGTCGCAGGGACGCCAACAGAGGCCGAAAAGGACTCCGCTACGGTAGAGGGCCTACATTATCGTGTTGGCGACCTAGGGGACCTTGATGCCGATTTTACCGGCGCTAATGACGATAGTGTCATAGCGGCGATCAATTATATCTACAATCTGCAAACTGGGGTCACCCAGAATTTCACTAACGCTGTGCTAAGCGGCACAATGGACGTAAGCGGTCTTGCCACATTCTCTGGGGGGCTGACTATTGACAGCGGAGGGTTTACCTCTCTCGGTATCGATGACAACGCAACCGCCAATCGTCTGCAGATCGAAAACTCTCTGATCACTGCCAAGACTAATCTGACAGTACAGGGAAATATTGTATCGACTGGCTCACTCACCGCTGACTTTCTGTCATTCAATGCTGCAAATGCGTACATTGACAATGGCGCTGGGGAGCGTGTTGAATTCGATAGCAACTCTGTCACCATTGTCGCTTCAGCCGGGACGGTCGCTGACTTCTCTGCTACCGGTGTTGAGTTCTACGGAGACCTGACATTTTTTGCCGGTAGCGTAATCCTGCCAGCTGGCGAGACTGTTACGATCAACGGAAATGAAGTATTCCACCCGGGCAATATGGGAATTGGTAGTGGCCTAGACGCCGAAACTATCGGTACTGTTGCCCTTGCGAATCTTGCCAGAACCGACGTAAACGAAAGTTTTTCTGGCAATGTGACAATCGGCGGCAACCTAACCGTAAATGGAACTACTACGACTATCAATACCGCAACGCTCAATGTTTCCGATAACATCATCGTGCTTAATAATGATGTGACCGGTACTCCGAGCGAGAATGCCGGGATCGAAGTCGAGCGAGGAACGAGTGCGAATGTTGCGGTGCGTTGGAACGAGACTTCTAATATTTGGGAAATTACCCAAAACGGATCGAACTATTACCGCATCCTGACAACAAATGATGAGGGGTCTGGAAACGGTCTGGATTCCGACACGCTTGACGGTCAAGAAGGATCGTATTACCGCAACGCCTCCAACATCAATACTGGTACTCTGGCGAGCGCAAGGCTTCCGGATTTGGCCGTATCAGATTTTGCTAATGCGGCTATTCAGCTGGGATCGGAGGCATTTTCAGATTCCGATACCATCCTGATGACGGCGGCGGCAATCCAAGATAAGATTGAATCTTACGGGTACACAACCTCTATTGGTGATATCACAGGGGTGACTGCGGGGGCCGGTCTAACGGGCGGCGGAACATCTGGTTCTGTGACCTTAGACATTGGCGCAGGGACGGGTATTTCTGTCGCATCTAACTCAATATCTGTGACCCTTTCTCCGTTCGATACGGATGATCTGTCCGAAGGTACAAATCTCTACTACACGGCCACTCGTGCAAATGCTGCGATTGATGCAAGGGTAACCACCGCATTTGTGAACGCACTAAATGTGAACGCCATTACTCTCGGCGGGCAAACAAGCACATATTACCGCAATGCCACCAACATCAATGCTGGCACTCTGTCGAGCGCACGACTTCCAGATTTGACCGTGGCAGACTTTGCAGGAGCTGCAATTCAGCTTGGGTCTGAAGCATTTGTAGACTCTAATACCGTTCTGATGACGGCTGCAGCGATCCAAGATAAGATTGAATCTTACGGGTACACGACCTCCATCGGTGACATCACAGCTGTGACTGCCGGAAACGGACTGACAGGGGGAGGAACTTCTGGTGGGGTTACTCTGAATATTGGGGCAGGAACTGGCATTTCTGTTGCTGCAGACGCTATTTCGGTCACGCTCGTTCCGTTCGATACTGGCGATCTATCTGAAGGCGCAAATCTCTACTACACTCAAGCACGATTTGACTCTGCATTTACAGCAAAAACCACCAGTAACCTAAGTGAAGGCACAAATCTTTACTATACGACTACTCGTGCAAATGCTGCCATTGATGCACGAGTTACGACCGCATTCGTTAATGCACTAAACGTCAACGCCACCACGGTGGACAGCCTTAATAGCACGCAATTCTTGCGGTCTGACACGGCTGATACTGCGACCGGTAAGATCACATTCGAGGCTGGTGCACGCTTCAACGATAATGACATTATCGAACTTGGAAGCTCGGCTGATGCAGAACTATTCCACAATGGCACCAATACATACCTAGACATGAATCTTGGTAACTTCATCATTCGGGATACCACTACCACAAGGTTCACGTTTGCGGATGATGGTACGTTTACTGCCACCGGTAATGTCACGGCATTTTCAGACATTCGCCTTAAGAATGTTCTGGCAGAAATATCCAGTCCACTAGATATGCTAGAAGGTATTGAGACATTCTACTACACTTGGAACAATACCGCAAGTAAATTTGGCCTGACCAGTGAAGATCGTCGGATTGGCGTTTCTGCCCAAAGCGTGAAGCGTGCCGCCCCTGAAGCTTCTTATGAAGATGAACATGGAAATCTTCATGTGATTGATTCTCAACTTATTCCTGTGATGATTGAGGCCATTAAAGAGCTGACCGCACGGGTCAAGGAGCTGGAGAGTAAATAAATGGCAGTCACCACACGTGAAGAGTTCAAAGCATATTGCCTGCGCAGTCTGGGAGATGGACTGATCAGGATCAATGTGACCGACGCACAAGTCGAGGACCGCATTGATGAGGCAGTCCAAAAGTTTCAGGACCACCACATGGATGGTCATGAGGAAATGTATCTCACTCATCAAGTCACGTCTACTGATATTTCCAATGGATACATCCCAATTTCAAATGAAGTTCTGTACCTAGTTGGCGTATTTGGTATCAGCGAAAGTAGCCTGTCAAGAAGCCTTCTGGATATAAATTTTCAGATCAAGCTTGATATGGTGAAGGAGCTTCATATGATGGGCGGGATCGGCAGCTATGTCCAGACACGCCAGTATTTGAACCTGATGGACGATATGCTCAATGGAGAGCTTGCATGGCGCTACCACAGATACGGAAAGAAGCTGTACCTAGACATTAAGTGGGGTACGGACATCAAAGAAGGCGATTTCATAGCATATAAGGCATATGTAAGGGTCGATCCTGATGTGGACAATATCTGGAATAATGGATGGCTCAAAAAGTATGCTGCGGCTCTGATCCAGAAGCAATGGGGATCGATGCTTAGCAAATACGAGGGCGTGATCCTCCTTGGTGGTGTTACCATGAACGGAAGCGAAATCGAGTCTAAGGCCAAAGAAGAACTGATCGATTTGGAAGAAGAGCTAAGCAATAAGTGGTCCGAACCTATAGATTTTTTGGTGGGCTAATCCATGGCAACCAATCCATATTTCAATAATGATAGCGGCCTCGCCAGCGAGCAGACTCTATACGAGGACCTGATCGAAGAGTGTATTCAGATTCACGGCCATGATTTAATCTATCTTCCCCGGGAAACGGTTACGACGGACGACCTGCTGGGAGAGGACATTGCCAGCAAATTCGGAACCAACTACACAATTGAAATGTACGTTGAGACAACTGAAGGTTATGGCGGCGGGGGCGATTTGATCAGCCTCTTTGGCCAACAGATTCAGGATGAAAGCACTCTTGTTGTAATGCGCCGCCGCTGGACGGAAGTCATTGGCACCCCAGAAGGACAGGAGCGCCCCTACGAAGGCGATCTAGTTTATGTTCCATTCTCCAAGTCTCTGTTTGTGATCACAGAGGCTGAGCATGAAGAGCCATTCTATCAGCTTGTCAACCTTCCAGTATGGAAGCTGCGGGTCAGCCTGTTCAAGTACAATGGCGAAGATTTGGATATCGATAGCATGGACACCAAAGAAATCGAAAGCACGACCGCTCAGGTTCTGACGCTCGAAAGTGCGGGTGCATACACCATAGGAGAGACGGTTGTCCAGATACACTCTGGCACTGTCGTATCCGGCGAAGTTCTGGACGTGACAGGAGCGACAATTCGGGTTGGGCATGTGTCTTCGTCTGCGGGTGATTTTCATCTGTTCACGGATGGGATTGTTGTGACGGGAGATAGCAGCAGCGTAAGTAAAAATGTAGTATCGGTTGCACACTATGTTGATGCATACGAACAGAATGACTTGATCGAGACTGAAGCAGAGGACACTCTGTTTGACTCTTCTAACCCATTTGGAATTGATTACTAATGAACGGCACCCATTACTATAACAAGACGCTACGGAACTGCGTTGCTCTGTTCGGCACACTCTTCAATGAGATTTACGTTAGCCGGAATGGGAGCAATCAACAGCGTGTGCCTATTGCATATGGCCCCCGCCAAAAGTTTCTGCAGCGCATTGACCAGCGACCCAATCTCCCCGGCGAACATGGGCAAATCAAACTCCCTCGTATATCCTATCAGATGGAAGCTCCCGTCTATGATCCGGAAAGGCAGAAAAATTCGCAACAGTTTATCTGCATCGGCCGTGCACGTGCCCTTGCATACGCCAAGTGCGTCGGGCGTGCCTACGCAGTCGTCCACGTTGTCGCAAATGCCGTCATCGTCCGCATCCGCTGTGCACGTGCCACCGCATACGCCTAAAGCGTCAAGTTCGTTGCCATTGCAATCACAGTCGCC
>OBPS01000127.1_pt1 | contig 10511 bp, 12 predicted proteins | sample 1534661 | NCBI WGS metagenome assembly OBPS01 (sample SAMEA3275493, study PRJEB22092) | marine metagenome | biome: ENVO:00000447 marine biome; feature: The site is in the outerpart of the Oslofjord; material: ENVO:00002010 seawater | collected 2014-06-20T10:00:00+00 | depth 1 m
GTAATCGACCTGTCCCAGACCGCGATAACGACTCGAGGAGATCGGCAGGCGGACAAAGTCGCGCGGCTGTCGACTTTCCCGACAGGGTTCCGTCGTCGCCAGGGCGAAGGTCGAGTCGGCCGGGGTGCAATAGACCGCGTCGGCGGCCCGCGCCGGCCACCGCCATTCGCCCGACATGACATGCAGATCCAAATCGCCGCCGACGACATTGTTGACGGCGCCCTCCAGGCAGCGCCCGGGCTCGATCATGAACCAACTCCGCAAGGTGCGGTCGTCTGTAGGCGAAGTCCGGTAAGCCGCGGCGACCGCCACGCTGAAGCCCGCATCATTACAAACATTGAGCAGGACATCGCGCTGCCCGAAGGCCTGACTCGGCAGGAGAACAACGATGAAGCCGGCGAAAAGGGCAGAGAGAAGCGGGCGGAAAGCAAGCATGGGACGACTCCGTGACGTATCACCAGAGGTGGCAAACTCGTCCCACGCCGTCAATTGCCTAACCGCCCTCCTCGCGATCGCCCATCAACTCCGGGCGGGATCAAGCCGACCGCCAGCAGCCATGGAAGCCGAAGGGGCAGGCATAGGGCAGTCGCCAGCTGGCGACCGGCCCATCTGCCAGTTGCTGGGCATTGAACAGATGAAGCTCGGTGCGCTGCGCCAAGGCGTTCAGCGCCGTGTGGACGATCCACCCCTCACCTTCAGCGGCGTCCGTAGCGGCCGGAACGAAGAGCGGCTCCTCGACATAGACGTGCGCACCATGATCAAACCCGTCGCGGGCGCCGGTGTGCAGGTTGCGTCGCTCGATCCGGTTTGCCCCGCGCGGCTGGTCAGCGTCCCACGCCACATGCCACGTCTCGCGGCGACGCAATCCGGTCTGGCGCGGATCGATCTGCGGAAACTCGATATAGGCATCACCGAGCGCTTCGACCCGGCTGCGCCCGCCCGGCGACAGGGTCACCTGCATGTGGCGGCTTTGCGAATCCGTCTCCGTTTCAGCATGCCCCCGCATGACGTCATAGGCGCCGGCCATGGCGAAACGCGCATCATGGGACAGGGCCGCATCAAGCCTTATCGTCCCGTCTGCCTCTTCCCAGGCTCCGCCGAAGTGGAACAGGAATCCCGGCGGCAGATCCCAGCTGCGGCGAACACTCCAGTCATCCTTGTCGATCGCAATCGCGCGCATCGGCGCTTCCGGATCAAACTGGAAGCTCTCGATAAAGGGCAGGCGCATTTGCTGAAAACGATAGCTGCCGACGAGAAAGACGAGGGAACGTTCGGTGATCACGAAATCATGGACCATGCCGCCCGGCACATCATTGACCAGTCCGGCATTCAGCAGTGTGCCGTCGGGAGCGATTTTCCACAGGACCAGGCGCTCCGAAGAGGCGTCCTGACCGAAGTTCCAGATGATCCCGCTGCCCGGCTCTCGCTTCGGATGAGCCGAAAAGGGAACGCCGTCGAGGCCGTGGCCCCAACGTCGTGCGCCGCGGCTGCCGAGGGTGTCAGGATCAATGGACCAGGCCGAGCCGCCCTCCCAGAGTGCCAGCAATTCGTCACCAAGAAGCAGAACCGAGGTGTTCGCGACATTCATGTCGTCCGGACCGCTGAGCCCTCCCGGATTGGGGGGGACAGAACCAAGAGCGGGAAGGATAAAGCGTCCGGCCGCCTCTTCCGCCTGCCACTTGTCCGTCTGGATGAAGCGACCGCGATGGTTGATGCCGTCCGGACCGATTTGCCAGGACTGCAGGAAGCCATCACCGTCAAACCAGTGGCGGTAGCGCCAGTCCTGGCGTGAGAACCGGCCCGGACCGTTGCGGTAGAGCGTGCCGGCAAACCCGTCCGGCAGGCGACCATTGATCAGCTCGGCCTGGCCGTCAAAGCCCTGCGAGGGCGCGTCCCGGACGATGAGGGTCCAGGGGTCCTCGGCACTGGCGGCCGCATAGTCCAGGAAGACCGGGTCAGCCGCGCGAGCGAACGCGGCCGGGGTCAGGGCCGCGACACCACCGGCGGCCGCGAACAGTTTGAGCGCCTCGCGCCTTGAGGTCGTTGTCATGGCCCTCTCCCTATTCGAAACGGATGGTGTGGACAGTGCCGTCGGCGCTGAGTTCGAAGACAGCGGCTTCCCAGCTCGGCGGACCGAACCGGCCGCGCGCATTGTTGGAGAAGGCGAAAGGTTCGCTGGGGATACCCATCAGATTGGTGTCCATCTCGCCGTTGGCGTTGATGTCGTGATACATCTTGACGCCATAGGTGCCGGCCGGGAGGTCGGCGAAGACAGCCGTCACATGGTCACCATCGACCTCGGCCCGAGCGCCGGTAACAGCCGAGCCGGAGGTCCAGCCGGCCTCGCTATCGTAGAGCCCGATCATCACGACGCCCCGGGAGGGCGCGACACCGCCGATTTCCAGCGTCAGGGTAGCTGCGGCATCTTCGGCAGTGGCCTGGCTGGCGGCAGCGGCCATCAGTGCGGCGGCGACAAGGGTTGAGGTCATCATTTTCACAAGCATCACTCCTGTTGCATCCGGCCTGTCCGGATTGGATGAATGGAGTGATGACGGGAGAGCACCGGATATGCGACCGCATTTGCGTAAACCGGCTGTCAGGGTTCGCGAATTGCGCTAGGTGTTCATTCGCGCTTCGTGAATGACGGTGATGATGACACGCGACCGGCTTAAATCCCTGATCACCGACGTGGTGACCATCGTGGCGATCGGGACTTTTCTGGCGATCCTCGGGCCCTACAATTCCCATCAGTTCGGGGTCCCGTGGGTCTGGTTCTACTGGACCGGCCTGATGACCCTGGGGTGGGCGGCAGGCATCGGCATCAAGCATCTGTTCAGCCGCTTTCTGCCGGACTGGCCACCCATCGCGACCGGCGCGGCGATGTCCTTTCTCGTCAGCCTGCCCGTCTTTATTGGCGTCGCAACGATCCAGGCGCTTGTCGGCCAAGCTTTTCGCCTCGATGTATTGCCGGTCGTGTTCTTTCTGGTCTGGGTGATCTCGGCAGCGGTTGTCACGGTGTCCATGCTCGCCGAGCAACGCAAGGCCCAGGCGGCCGAGCCGGCGCTGCCCGGCGCCAGCCGCGCGCTCACCGACAAGCTGCCGCCCCGGTTTCGCCGGGCCCGTCTGATCGCCCTGGAAGCGGAAGATCACTATCTCCGGGTTCACACCGACAGGGGGGACGCCCTGATCCTGATGCGGCTCAGCGACGCGATCGCGGCCGTGGAAACCCTCGATGGCGCGCGGACGCACCGGTCGTGGTGGGTCGCACGGGACGCTGTGGAGACCGTCGAACGCGGCGACGGTCGCGCCCGCCTGATCCTCGCGGGCGAGCTGGCGGCTCCGGTCAGCCGGACCTATGCGCCCAAGCTTCGTGACGCCGGCTGGTACTAGCGCAGCGTCCTGCGTAGCGAGCGCCACTCGGCGGCGCTCTGGCCCCAGACGTCCACAATCATGCCGAAGCCGGCTACTTCAGCGTCATGGCCCAGATCGCGGGAGCCGATCTTGCGCGCCACGCCCTGGCTGGGCGTATTGTCGGCATGGATGAGATGGATGACATCGGACCATCCCAATTCATCAACCACATAGTCCATGCAGGCGACCGCGGCTTCGCTCGCATAGCCCTTGCGCCAGGTTGACCGGTTGAGGGACCAGCCGATCTCCGGCTGCGGCCAGCCATGCGGATACCAGGGCCCAACGCGGCCAAGCCATCGGCCGCTTTCCTTTTCGATCACCGAGAAGAAGCCGTAGCCCCTCAGGGCCCAGTGCCCGACAATGCCGCACAGGCCGCGCCAGACAAGCGCAGGCTCCTGCACGCCCCCAATGAAGCGGGTGGTGTCCTCGTCTCCCATCAACTCGCAGAGCGGCTCGAAGTCGGACAGGTCGGGTTGGCGCAAAATGAGACGGTCGGTCTCGAGAACGGGCTGGGTCATGGCTCCAGTCGAAGCACACTTTGCCCTGCGGTCAAGCATAATGCCGCCACGATTGTCCCGCATTCCTCATGAGCTGACACGGCTGCGCGATGACCTCGGGCGGGGGTCGTGTGTCAGCTGTGACGCGTTGAAACCGGCGCCTCGAGTGGTTCGAAACTTGCACGGCTTGACGGGCACACACATTATGGGAGCTGCACAATCCATGGCCGAGAAGCGTCACGGTCCAGGCGTCATAACCCTGCTGGTCTACATGATCGGCGCGGCATCGCTGGCTGGCGGTTTGTCGGGATGGCTTCACGCCACCGGTGCCATGGATTGGGCCAACACCCTTGAGGCTCCCGACTGGGCGCCGGGCTTCGAACTGATGAACCTGATCGGCTTGCTGATCCCGGTATTCGCGGTGATCGCCCTCTGGATTGTCCAACGGACCGGCAAGAATGGCATGCGCCTTCTGGGCACACTCCTGATTGCCCTTCTGTTGGCCGGCATGAGCGCCCAGGTCTGTATCTTCTTCGGCCTGCGTGACCCCTCGCTCGGCTTCCTCGCGGCGATGATCATGTGGGTCTACACGCTCTTCGCCACGGGCCTTGTCGGTCGCGCCTCGACCCCGGCAGGCGTATTGCTCTGGATACCGTTCGCCTGGGTCACCGCCCTGCTCGTGATGGGCTTCGAGTTCATGCGACTGAATGCAGCCGGCACATTTGCCGGTGGGCTCTAGACAAGAAAAAGCCGCCGACCCCAAGGGGCCGACGGCTTGTTCAATTGAAGACCGGTGACCTAGCCGAGCGACGGCTCGAGACCCTTGCAGGCCGCGACGAGACCCTTCACGGACTCAACCGAATTGTCGAACATGGCCTGCTCATCGGCATTGAGCTCGATCTCAACGACCTTTTCCACGCCGCCCGCGCCGATGACCACCGGCACGCCAACATAGAGATCGTCCTGGCCGAACTGGCCGGAGAGATAAGCGGCACACGGCAGGATGCGCTTCTTGTCGCGCAGGTAGGAAACCGCCATCTCGATCGCGCTCTCGGCCGGGGCATAATAGGCCGAGCCGGTCCCGAGAAGGGCCACGATCTCGCCACCACCGCTACGGGTCCGCTGGACGATCGCGTCCATTTTGTCGTCCGTCGACCAACCCATCTTGATCATGTCCGGGACCGGGATGCCGGCAATCGTCGAATAGCGCAGCAGCGGCACCATGGTGTCGCCATGGCCACCCATCACGAAAGCCGTGACGTCCTGGACCGAAACCTCGAACTCGTCGGCGAGGAAGTGGCGGAAGCGAGCCGAATCGAGCACGCCGGCCATGCCGACGACCTTGTTGTGCGGCAGGCCGGAGAATTCACGCAGGGCCCAGACCATCGCGTCGAGCGGGTTGGTGATGCAGATCACGAAGGCGTCGGGCGCATGCTTGGCGATGCCCTCGCCGACCGCTTTCATGACCTTAAGATTGATGCCCAGCAGGTCATCACGGCTCATCCCCGGCTTGCGCGGCACGCCTGCGGTGACGATGCAGACATCAGCTCCGGCAATGGCAGCATAGTCGTCAGCGCCGGCCAGCTTGGAATCCTTGCCGAAAACCGGGCTGGCTTCGGCAATGTCGAGGGCCTTTCCCTTGGCCACACCTTCGGCAATGTCGAACAGGACGACATCGCCCAGTTCTTCGCGGGCTGCGATGTGAGCCAGCGTGCCACCGATCATACCGGATCCGATGAGCGCAATCTTGTTACGGGCCATGGAGGAGCTCCTCTTGTGGGGATGTTCAAGCGATTGGGCAGCGGTCTAGCGCTGCTTGGCGATTTCGGCAAGGCGGTGTGATCGCTCAGCCTTCCAGCTGGAAGAGGTCTTCGACCGAAACGTCCAGCGCACCCGCCAGTTTGAGGGCCAGGATGGTGGAGGGGACGAACACCCGGTTTTCGACCGTATTGATGGTTTTTCGGGTCACACCAACGCGAGCGGCGAGTTCCGCCTGGGTGAGGCCATGACGGGCCCTGAGCTCCCGAAGCCGGTTTGCCAACTCTCCGGGTCCGCTCACAGGTCTGCTCCACTATCATCCCGGGTATCCCCTTCGTCGCCGGACCCCCGATCGAAGGCGAGGAAGGCAAAAATCGGAACCGCGACCCCGACCATCATCAACACCCGAAAGGTTAGCTCTGTTGGCAGTTCGACGAAATCGGAGGCCACGAAACCGGCGATGACAAAGCCCATCAGCGCGATAAACCCGATCCGGAGCGCTTTCGCCTGATTGAAGGCGAAGAGTTCATCCTGGATCACGGCCTGGGTCTGGGTCTTCGTCACCCGTCCGGCATAGATCAGGAACATGATCATCGCACCCATGAAACCGGCCAGCCCGACAAAACCCGCCAGACCAATTGCCGCGAATGCGCCGGTTGAGGTCGGCAAGGCACCTTCAAGCAAATGCATGCATTGCCACACAAGAAATGACGTTGCCGTCAGCGCGAGAAAGCGGTTGCGCATGCGGATCAGTCCAGAAATATCGGTCATCAGATTCTCCATGTAACCTTGAAGTTACAAGTTACCTACAGGTGACATTGTGGAACGTCAAGGTTACTTTTGGGCGCGCGGGCAGGGGTCCGCGCAGAGCCGCATGAACCCGCGAGATATCGGGCTGCCTAGTTGGCCTGATCCTGCTCGCGACGCTCGGCTGCCAGGTAGTCACGGGTGCGCATTTCCATCAGCCGCGACGCGGTCCGTTCGAACTCGAACGCGCCATCGCCGGCTGGATAGAGATCGACCGGCTCGGCATCCGCACTCATCACCAGCTTGGTACGGGCCTCATAGAGCGCGTCGATCAGTGTAACGAACCGCTTGGCTTCATTGCGCTTTTCAGGCGACAGCTTCGGTACGAACTCCAGCAGGACGGTATGGAAACGCTCGGCGATGGCGAGATAGTCAGCCGCGCCCAAAGGCCGGGCGCAGAGCTCGGAGAACGAGAACCGGGCGACCCCGGCCGCTTCGCGATGAACCTCGAGGTCACGGCCTTTCACATCGATCACGCAGTGCTGTGGCACCGCGCCGGACGTCAGGCGTTCCCAGGCCTTGTCCATGGACAGCTCGGCATCCGCTGTCAGCGGAGCGTAGTAGACCGGCGCCGCCTCGAGCTGACGCAGCCGAAAATCCGTCCCGCCATCCAGCTCCATGACATCGAGCCGCGCCTTCAGCATCTCAATGACAGGCAGAAAACGCTGCCTGTTGAGTCCGTTCCGGTACAGATCGTCGGGGTGACGGTTGGACGTCGCAACCACGACAACCCCGCGCAGGAAGAACTGCTCGAACAAGCGCCCGAGGATCGAGGCATCGGCGATGTCGCTGACCTGGAACTCGTCAAAAGCCAGGAGCCGGGCCTTGGCGGCGATCGCCTTGGCAACCGGCGGGATGGGATCATCATCGGCGCCGCGCACATGCTCGGGGCGCTTGCGGCGCTCGGCCGGCGTCAGCTTGCGCCACTCCGTGATACGGGCGTGCACATCCTGCATGAATTCATGAAAATGAGCCCGGCGCTTCGGTTCGATCGGCGCATGTTCGACGAACAGGTCCATCAACATCGACTTTCCGCGCCCTACGCCGCCCCAGAGATAAAGCCCGCGTGGCGCCGGGTCGGGCTTGCCGAACAGCTTCTTCCGGTCGGGTCGCCAGGCATCCAGACGCGCCGCCAGATCGGTCAGCGTCTGCGCCGCCCGCGCCTGCTCGGGATCCGGGCTCAGCGCGCCGGCTTCGATGCGCTGACGCAGGACGGAAAGGGGGGTGGTCATGGCGCGGAGAGTTGGCGGTTGCGGCCGCCCACGTCAATGGACTGACTGCGGAGCAGGACGCCCTTGTCCGCGGCCTCGAACATCGAAAGCCCAAGCACACGATCGGCCCGAACTGAGGACCTCACGCAGTGATCGCTTCCAGCGCAGCCCGCATGCCGTCCGGCAAGCTCACCGGCCGGCGCGTGTCGCGGTCGACATAGACATGCACGAAATGCCCCTGGGCAGCGGGTTGATCCTCGCCCGGCTTGAACAGGCCGATCTCATAACTGACCGAAGAATTACCCAACCGGGCAACGCGCACGCCGGCCTCGACGGTCTCCGGAAAGGCGAGCGGCGCGAAATAGTTGCAGCCGGTCTCGACCACCAGGCCGATGACAGTGCCGGCATGGATGTCCAGCCCGGCTTCCTCGATCAGGAAGCAGTTCACCGCCGTGTCGAAGAAGCCATAATAGGCGGCATTATTGATGTGGCCGTAGATGTCGTTATCGGCCCAGCGTGTCGGCAGGGTGCGAAAGCGGGGATAGGCCGCGCGGGCGCGTTTCTCGATCACAGCACGGCCTCATAGCAGGCATGGGCCGCTTCCAGCGTCATTGCGCGCGGATTGTTCTTGAGCAGCCGCTCGACCTTCATCGCATCCTCGGCGAGGCGCGGCAGATCATTATGGGAGACGCCGACCTGGCTCAGCCGGGTCTCGATCCCGACACCATCGGCAATCCGCTCCATTTCCGTCACCAGCGCATCGGTCGACGCCTGCGCCAGCCCGAGATGCGCGGCCAACTCGGTATAGAGCGGCTCGGCCGCACTGGCATTATAGCGCAGGACCGGGGGCAGCATGAGGGAGTTCGAGAGCCCGTGCGGAACATGGAAAATGCCGCCGAGCGGATAAGCCAGCGCATGGACCGCGCCGACCGGTGCGTTGGCGAAGGCCTGACCGGTGAGCAGCGCGCCGAGCAACATGTCCTCGCGGGCCTCGATGTCCGATCCGTCCCGGCACGCGCGCTCGATCGCGCCATGCAGCTTCTTGAGGCCGGCCAGCGCCAGGGCGTCGGACACCGGGTTCTTCTCGATCGCAGAGGTATAAGCCTCGATGCCATGGACCATGGCGTCGATCCCGGTCGCCGCAGTGACATGGCGCGGAAGCCCCAGCGTCAGCTCGGCATCCAGAACGGCCATGTCGCCATAGAGCGCCGGGTCGTTGACCCCCATTTTCGAGGTCTCCCCGACCGTCACGACGGAGATCGGCGTCACTTCCGAGCCGGTTCCGGCGGTGGTCGGGACGAGTATGAGCGGCAGGCGGTCACCGCGAACCTGGTTGACGCCGTACATGGCCGAGAGTGGCTGATCGCTGCCCAGCAAGAGCGCGACCAGCTTGGCCGTATCCATCGAGGAGCCGCCCCCGAAACCAATCACCAGCTGACTGCCAAAGCCGCGCGCGCGCTCGGTCGCGGCAAGAACCATGTCCTCGGGCGGATCGGCGACCACGTCGTCAATGACAAGTACCGACAAGCCTGCCGCCTCCAGTACCTCCAGAGCGGCGTCGATCAAACCGACCTTACGCACACCCTTGTCGGTGACGACGACAACCCGCTCGACCCCGGCCATCAGCGGGGCGGCAATCTTGGCAAGCTGGCGCGCCGCGCCGCGGCCCGCATGAATATGAGGAACGGTTCGGAACTGGAATGTAGCCATTTTGGGCTCGCAATGCCGGTTTACAGTTAACGGTATGTTTTCCATGTCCTACCGGGGCGATCTTGGCAAGGGGAGCACCGAATGCAGTCCGGCGGCCTTTCGCTTACCCATTTGAATTGATTGAACCGGGGTGGTTAATTTGCCGAAACACCTTTTGCAGACAGGCGATCCCGGCCCGTCAGCTCATTTTGAAATACTGGCGAACGACGTTCGAAAAACATAGCTTGCACCGGTCGCAGAAGATGTTTGTGTAGGTGTTGAGTATGACGGTGAGGGTTGACCTTGTCGGCGGAGGAAGCGTCGTGGAGATCCGGGCCAGCGGCCAGGCGACACGCCGGGAAGCGGGCTGGGCCACGGAACGGGCCCGCGAGCTGAGCCAGAACCCGTCGGTTCGCGCGATCCTCGCGGATTGCAGCGAGGCGGAGCCGCAAATGTCGCCGCAATTGTCGGCGGAAATGATCGAGAACTTCCTGTTTGCGCTCGAACGACCGCTGCCGAGTGCCTACGTCATGCCGCGGGGGTGGACCGACACCTATCTGACGGCGGTTCAACGCGAAATCATCGACCTGCCGCCGCACGCCCGTTTCTTTGCGGACCGGGACAGCGCCCTTGCCTGGCTCAGCGCCGATGAGCCCGCCTGACATAAGCGTGTGCGACGGAATAGCCGTCCCGCCCTGTCAACCGGCACCGGAAACGAAACGGGCCTCCACGGGTAAACCGGGAGGCCCGTTCGATATGCGTGCCGGACGCGATCAGTTCATCGTCGGAATGACAAAGGCCTGGTCACCGATATCACCGGTCGGCCAGCGCTGGGTCACCGTCTTGATCTTGGTGAAGAAGCGGATGCCGTCGGTGCCGTACTGATTGGTATCGGTGAAGGCTGAACGCTTCCAGCCACCGAAGGAGTGGTAGGCAACCGGAACCGGGATCGGCACATTGATGCCGACCATGCCGACCTGGACCTTGGAGGCAAACTCGCGGGCGGCAAGACCGTTGCGGGTGAAGATCGCGACACCATTGCCATACTGGTGCTCGGACGGCAGGTGCGCCGCCTCATCGAGGCTATCGGCCCGCACGACCTGCAGCACCGGCCCGAAGATCTCTTCCTGATAGGAGG